>Ga0070684_100000226_pt1 | contig 39137 bp, 41 predicted proteins | sample KBSC723LmetaG_FD_65653 | JGI IMG/M metagenome (GOLD analysis project Ga0070684, IMG submission 65653) | Corn rhizosphere microbial communities from Kellogg Biological Station, Michigan, USA - KBS C7.2-3L metaG | ecosystem: Host-associated > Plants > Roots > Rhizosphere ...
GTTCGCACCGGTCGAGGTCGCGGAGGGGATTCTCCGCGTCACCTACCCGATGCCGATGAAGCCCGGGCACGTCCACGGGTATCTCGTGCAGACCGACGACGGGTACCTGCTCGTCGACACCGGCCTCGGCCTGCCCGAGATGCCGGACCACTGGGCGGCGCTCGCGCCGCTGCTCGACCGGCGCGTGTCCCGGATCCTGGTCACGCACTTCCATCCGGACCACGTCGGCGGCACGGCCGATGCCGTCGAGGCGACAGGCGCGTCCGTCCTGCAGGGGGCGCTCGACCACTACCAGTGCGAGAAGGTCTGGGGCAGCGATGCGTGGGTGCCCGAGCTGGCCGCGTGGTTCGCCCGCCAGGGCGTCCCGCCCGACGAAACGGCCGAGCTGCTGGAGGTCGGCAGCGTCTACCGGCAGTTCGTCCACTTCGTCCCCCAAGCCCGCCTCCTCCGCGAGGGCGACGAGGTGGCAGGCTGGAGCGTCGTCGAGCTTCCCGGCCACGCCGACGGGCACATCTGCCTCCTGAAGGACGGCGTGCTGATCGCCGGCGACCATCTCCTGCCGAGGATCACCCCGGCGGTCGGCCTCTACCCAGACTCGCGGCCGGATCCGCTGGGCGATTTCATGGCGTCGCTGGAGCGCGTTGCCGAGCTCGCGCCGAGGCTTGCCCTGCCGGGGCACGGGGACCCGATCGACGATCCGGCAGGCCGGGCACGGGAGATCGTCCGGCACCACCACGAGCGGCTGGCCGAGACCGAGTCGGGTCTCCGCGACGGGCCGAGGAGCGGGTATGAGCTCTCGTGCACCCTGTTCCCCGGCGACCTCGGCGCCGCCCAGCGCCGTTTCGCCGTCGCCGAGACGCTCTCCCACCTGGAGCGGCTCGTGCTCGAGGGCCGGGCCGCCCGCGGAGGTGACGACGGATACGTGACCTATACTCAGCGCTAGGTTCCTTGGAGAACGACCTCCTTCCTAGTACCCAGGCCCCGGTAGGCGGGGCGTGACCGTCTTTCTCGAGCTGGTCGCCGTCGCGGCGCTCGTGCTGCTGAACGGCTTCTTCGTGGCGGCCGAGTACGCGCTCGTCACCGTGCGGCGCACACGTCTGCAAGAGATGGTCGGCGAGGGCAACCGCCGAGCGAAGCAGGTGCTCGGCCTGACCGCCGTCCCGCCGCGTTTCATCGCGGCGATGCAGCTCGGCGTCACCGTCACCTCCCTGGCGATCGGCGCCCTCGGCGAGCAGGCTCTGACCGCGCTGTTCGACCCGGTGATGGCGACCGTGCTGGCGGTCGCCCTCTCGCTGCTCCTGCTGACGTTCTTCCACGTCGTCGTCGGCGAGCTGGTGCCGAAGGGGATCTCGCTCGGCCATTCCGAGCGGACGGCGCTGCTCGTCGCCCCCCCGGTGCGCCTGTTCTTCTTCGTCTTCAAGCCGCTGATCTGGTTCCTGCAACGGTCGAGCGAGGTGACGCTCCGCCTCCTCGGACTGGAGCCGCCGGGCGCCGACGGAGCGGTCTATTCCGAGGCCGAGCTGAAGCTCCTGCTCGAACGCTCGACGGTCGAGGGCGAGCTCGAGGAGGAGGAGCAGGAGATGCTCTACAAGGTCTTCGACTTCGCGGACAAGGAGGCCGCCGACGTGATGGTCCCCCGGCCGGAGGTGGCCGTCGTCGCCGCCGACATGCCGCCGGAGGAATGTCTGAGCAAGGTGCTCGACTCGCCCTACACGCGGTTCCCGGTCTATCGGGAGACGCCGGAGCACATCATCGGCGTGCTCCATCTTCGCGATCTCCTGAATGCGATGAACGACCGCGGTATCGCCGACGTGCAGATCGAGGAGATCCTGCGGCCGCCCTACATCGTCCCCGAGACCAAGGACATCGCCGCTCTGCTCACCGAGTTCCGGCGCACGAACCAGCACATGGCGATCGTGGTCGACGAATACGGCGACATGGAGGGAATCGTCACGCTCGAGGACGTGATCGAGGAGATCGTCGGCGAGATCGAGGACGAGTTCGACCTACCGGACGAGTCCATCGAGAAGCTCGACGACGGGCGGATCCGCATCGACGGCACCTTCCCGATCGACGACTTCAACGAGCAGTTCGGCTCCGAGCTGCCGATCGAGGACTACCACACGATGGGCGGATACGTCTTCGGCCTGCTCGGCCGGGCGCCGCTGGCGGGGGACCAGCTCGCAGACGACCGGCTCCGCTTCACGGTGATCGACCTCGAGGGCTCGCGCATCGACCGGCTCGAGATCGAGTTCCTCCCGCAGCCCGAGCGGGAGGAGTCACCGGAGCAGCGCGCGGCCGAAGCGTGACCTGACGCCGGCCGGCGATATCGACCTGAATAGACTAGAACCGTGAAGGCGGTCGTGATCGAGCGCCCGCACGAGGTCGTCTACGGGGAGGTGGAGGCCCCGACCTGCGGGCCGGGAGACGTGCTGGTGCGCAGCCGGTACGCCGGGCTCTGCCGCACCGACGTCGAGGTGCTCGAGGGGGAGCTGGACCGCCGCTGGGTGCGCTACCCCTGCATCCCGGGGCACGAATGGAGCGGGGTCGTCGAGGCGGTCGGCGAAGGCGTGACCGGCATCGAGGCCGGCGACCGCGTGGTCTGCGAAGGGTTCTGCTACTGCGGTGTCTGCCGCCGCTGCCGGGCCGGAGACACGCACCTCTGCGAGACCTACGACCAGCTCGGCTTCACTCGCGGCGGCGGCTACGGCGAGCTCGTGGTCGCGCCTCGACGGGTCGTCCACCGGCTGCCCGGGAACGTGGACCTCGACGCCGCCGTGCTGGTCGAGCCGGCGTCGGTGGTGCTCCGGGGGCTCTCTCGCGCGCGGCCGGCGGCGGGAGAGACGATCGGCGTGATCGGCGTCGGGACGCTCGGCGCGCTGGCGCTCGTGCTCGCTCGGCTGTTCGCGCCCGCGACGGTCGTCGCGTACGGGATCCGCGAGGCCGAGCTCGAGCTCGCGCGCCGGCTCGGCGCCGACGAGACCGTCGATCTCTCGGCCGGGCGGGCGGCGCACGAGGGCGAGCTCGACCTCGTCGTCGAGACAGCCGGCGCCGTGGACGCGATCGAGCTGGCCACCCGGCTGCCGCGCATGGGCGGCCGCCTCGTCGCGCTCGGAATCGCAGGCGCCGACCGCGAGCTGGTGCTTCCCGCCGACCGGTTCGTCCTCCGCGACCTGACGCTGATCGGCAGCGTCGGCTACACGACCGCCGTCTGGTCGCGCGTGGTCGAGCTGCTCGGCGCCGGGCTGATCGATCTCGCGCCCGTCGTCGCCCGGCGCTTCCCGGCCGAGAGGTTCGAGGACGCTTTCGCCCTCATGGGCGAGCGCGACGGCGTCGTCGGCCGCATCCTGCTGGAGCACGCGGCGGGATGACCGACCGCGCCGACCTTCTGCGGCGGGCCGGGGCCGGAGCGGCCGGCTTCTCGCTGGCCCAGCTGCTCGGGCCGGCCGCGGCGCTGGCCGGCGACGGCGGCGGCGATTTCCCGGCGCACCCTCGCTGGCGGTTCGTCTTCGTCAGCCACGATACGCTCGATCCGCTGTTCGTCGCCACACAGTTCGGCGCGCAGGACGCCGCCGCTCTCGTCAACTGCACGACGCAGTGGACCGGCTCGCCGAGCGGGAGTGCGAAGGAGACCGTCAAGGCGCTGCGGACGGCGATTTCCAAGAAGGCGGACGGGATCGCGGTGTCGGTGGTCGACGAGGCTGCCGTCGCTCCGGCGGCCGCGGCGGCCGCGAAGGCGGGGATCCCGCTCGTCGCCTTCAACGTCGACTCGGGCTCGAGCTCCCGCCGGTACGCGTACGTCGGCGAGAGCCCGCGGGCGTCGGGAGTCCACGTCGGCGTCGAGATCGCCCGGCTCGCTCCGACCGGCACGGTCGTCCTGTTCGCCCCGCAGCAGGCGAAGAGCTGGACGGAGCGGCGTCTCCAGGGGATCCTTACCGGGCTCGCCGCCGCCCGCAGGGTGCCCGCCGCGACCGTGGTCAGGCTCTCGGGCGACGCCAAGGAGCAGCAGAGCGCCGTCGAGAAAGCGTACGCCCGCGAACGTGGAGTCCGCGGGCTGTTCGCGGTCGACGGCCTGGGGACGCTCGCGTGCGGCAAGGCGATCTCGCACCTCGGCCTGCGTGCGAAGGGCGTCAAGGGCGGCGGCTACGACCTCCTCCCGAACGACCTCGAGCTCGTCGCCGACGGCACGCTCGACTTCGTCGTCGACCAGCAGCCGTACGTCCAGGGATTCACGCCGGTGCTGCAGCTCTTCCTCGCCCGGATCTCCCAGGGCGTCGTGATCCCGTGGGACACGGAGACATCCGTCCTCCTCCGCCGCTCGGACGTGCGCATGTTCCTCGCGACGAAGAGCCGCTTCGAGGGGAGTTCGAGCCGGCAGGCGTTCCCGCTGCGCCGCGCCTGAGATGCAGCGACGCTGGGTCGTCCTGGCGGTCGGGACGGTCGCGCAGGCGTCCCAGGCGGCCGTCCTCTTCGGACTGGCGGTGCTCGCGCCCGCTCTCCGCGACCGCTACCACCTCAGCCTCACGGAGGTCGGCGTCATGCTCGGCGTCTCGGGCGTCGGGGCGATGCTGACGCTGCTGCCGTGGGGGCTGGCGGCCGACCGCGTCGGCGAGCGGGTGACGGGTGCGGTCGGCCTGCTGGGCGCGAGCGCGGCGCTGGCCGGGTCGGCGTACGCGCCCGACTTCACGCTGCTGATCGTGCTGCTCGCAGTCGCGGGCGCCTCCGGGGCGAGCATCAACACCGCCACCGGGCGGGCAGTGACCAGCTGGTTCCCGCGCGAGATCCGGGGCTTCGCGCTGGGTATCCGGCAGACGTCGGTTCCGATCGGCGGCCTCGTGGCCGCGCTCGCCCTCCCGCCGATCGTCGACCACTGGAGCTCCCGTGCTGCGCTGCTCGTGCTCGCAGGCTTCTCGCTCGCCGCGGGCCTGCTCGCCGCCGTCTGGCTCGTGGAGGGGCCGCTGCGCGAAGACGAGCGACCGGCGTTGGAGGCGCTGAGCCATCCGCTCCGAGATCGCCGGATCTGGCGTCTGTCGCTGGGCAGTGCGCTGCTGATCTGCACTCAGGTGGCGATCACCGGCTTCGTGGTCATCTTCCTCGAGTCGCAGCGCGACCTGAGCGCCACCGAGGCCGGCCTGGTGCTGGCGGCGATCAACGTCGTCGGCGCGGCTGGCCGTCTGCTGTCGGGTCTGCAGTCCGACCGCCGAGGCGGGAACCGCGTCGCGTTGATCCGTTCGATCGCGACTGCCACGACGGTCGCCGTCGCCGCCGCCGCGGTGCTGGCGGGCGCGGCCGTGTGGCTGCTGGTGGTGGCGCTCGTGGCGGGCGGCGGGCTTTCCATGTGCTGGAACGGCCTGGCGGTCGCCGCTGCACTGGAGACGGCGGGGCCGAGACGAGGCGGGGCCGCGCTCGGGCTCCAGCAGACGCTGGTCGGGGCCGCAGTTGCCGTGACGCCGCTCGTCTTCGCGCCGTTCGTGGCGTCGACGTCGTGGCGCGCAGGGTTCCTCGTCGCTGCCGCCCTGCCGCTCGCCGCCGTCGTCGTGCTGCGCCCGCTGCGGGCGTGAGGGATACTTCGGGCATGGAACGCGTGCTCGTGCTGGCCGGCGACGCGGTCGAGGACCTCGAGCTCTTCTACGTCCTCTACCGTCTGCGCGAGACCGGCTACGAGGTCGACATCGCGGCGCTCTCGCGGCGCACGATGCGTACGGTCGTCCACGACTTCGAGCCCGATTCCGACGCCTACGTCGAGAAGCCGGGGCGTCGGGTCGAGCCGGATCTCGCCTTCTCCGAGGTCGAGCCGGAGAGCTACGCGGGGCTCGTCATCCCCGGCGGCCGCGCGCCCGAATACATCCGCGTCGACCCGGACGTACGCCGGATCGTCGCGCACTTCTTCGACCGCGACCTGCCCGTCGGCACGCTCTGCCACGGGCCGCAGGTGCCCGCAGCGCTCGGCTATCTCCAGGGTCGGAAGAGCTCCGGCTTCCCCCCGCTCGGACCGGACATCGAGGCGGCGGGCGGCACGTACGTCGAGGGTGCGGACGTCGTCGACGGGAACATGGTCTCCTGTCGCGGCTGGGGCGACCTGGCCGAGTGGTCGAAGGCGTTCGTCGCGGTGCTCGAGCGGTCGGCCGTCCCGGCGTAGCCCTGGGCGGCGGGACCGGGGCGCAGGTCGAAGGGCAGTGACAGGCTCAAGCCTGTTACTGCTGGAGCGCCCGGGCGAGCGCAGCGGCAGCATCGGCGAGCACCGGCTCGCCGTGCGTGACCAGCACGCGCCCGACCGGAAGCTCCAGCAGGGGACGCAACCCCTCGCGGACCTCGCCGTAACGGTCCTCGCCCAGCCAGGTGCGCGGAAGCTCGAGGCGGCCGTCGCGCGCCAGAACGAGATCTCCGAAGACGAGCGCTGCGTGCTCCGGGATCCAGTAGACCTGCTCGTCCCAGCGGTCGAGCACGATCTGGACGCCGGCCGGCACCTCGCCGAGCGTGCCGTCGTACCTCTCCGCCAGCTCGGCTGCCGAACGGCGGTGGTCCTCGACGGTGACGAGCACACGCACCGGCCGGCCCGCACGAGCCACGTCGCGGTCGAGCGCCTCGAAGAACCGGTCGCGGTCCTCCATCGGCACCAGCGGGTCGAAGAGCACGATCGACTCCGGCGCCTCGTAGTAGTAGCTGCCCACCTCCTGCTCCCAACCGTCGGGCCCGCCCTCGGCCGGCGTCCAGGCCGGATGGAGGCCGGTCCAGCGCCAGAGTCCGGTTGCAAGCTCCTGGACGCGCATGCGGCCTCTATCCTGGCAGGCAGGGACACCACTGGAAGGAGTTGCATGACACGGTTTCGCACGCTCGCGTTGCTCGGAGCGCTCGCCGGCACACTCGTCGTCGTCGCCCCGTCGAACGCTTCGAAGACGGCGCTGCCCAAGCTGACCGGGACGGTCGGGCCGGGGTTCACGATCAGCATGAAGCGGCTCGGCAAGCCCTTCAAGGTGATCAAGCCGGGGAGCTACTCGATCACCGTCGCGGACAAGTCGAACATCCACAACTTCCGTCTGCGTGGGCCCGGGGTCAACAGGGAGATCACCACGGTCTCCTTCGTCGGGACCAAGACGGTGATCGTCAGGGTGAGGAAGGGCAAGTACACGTTCGTCTGCGATCCGCACGCGACGATCATGAAGGGCAGCTTCACGGTCTCTTAACAAACCGGTGGTCTCGGCGGGGCGTAGTCCCCGCATGAAGACCATCTGCACACTCATTGCCGCCGGGGCGGTCGCGCTGCTCGCGACCTCCCCCGCGGCCCCGATGGCGACGCCTCGTCTGGTCGGGACGGTCGGACCGGGCTTCACCATCTCGCTGAAGCACAACGGCGTGCCGGCGAAGACGCTGAAGGCCGGCATCTACACGTTCGTCATCTCGGACCGCGCGAGCATCCACAACTTCGTGCTCGAGGGTCCCGGCGTCGAACGCGACATCACCACGGCGCCGTTCACGGGTACGAAGACCGTCACCATCAAGCTCAGGAAGGGCAAATACAAGTACTACTGCCGCCCGCACGAGAGCTTGATGTTCGGCTTCGTCCGCGTCACCTGACGCTCGCACGGGGGGAACGGCCGGTTCCCCCCGTGAACCCCCCTCCCCAAGCGCGCTCCCACCTCAGGGGCCGCGACGGACTCACCCGAGGTCGAGTGGTTCGGCTGCTCCCCGCTCGATCTTCCACGCCAGCAGCTCACCGGTCGGTCGCGACAGGATCAGGTACGGGCGGCCCTCCCAGAGGCCGATGTTCGCGATGTCCGTCCGGGACGGCTTGGCCGAGCCGGTCGGGTGCGAGTGGAAGACGGCGAGCTCCAGCCCGTCGTCCTCGAGCTCGAAGATCAGCTCCGGATCGGGAACCCGCAGGTCGAAGCGGTATGGGCTCGCGGCCGTGTTGACGCAGGGGACGTAGCGCTCAGCGACTCCGTTGCGGAGCGCCAGAAGTCCGCATGCCTCGTTCGGTGCCTCGGCCGACGCGTGTTCCTCCAGCGCCCGGCGCAAGGCGGGCGCCACTACCACCAGTGGCCGTGCTCCATCGCCGCGCCTGCGTCGGGCGCATCCCAGAAATCGGCGGAGAGGTACTTCCAGCCGCCGTCGGCGAGGATGCAGACGACGACGCCCTCGTCGAGCTCCTCCGCCAGCCGGCGGGCGACGTGCACGACCGCGCCGGAGGAGACGCCGGCGAAGATCGCCTCGCGGTCGACCAGCGCCCGCACGCCGGCCAGCGACTCCTCGTTCGAGACGAGCAGCTTCCGGTCGAGCTTCGAGACGTCGAGGACCGGCGGGACGTACCCGTCCTCGAGCGAGCGAAGCCCCATCACGGGGTCGCCGGGCAGCGGTTCGGCGGCGGCGACGATCACCTCCGGAAACGACTCGCGAACGCGCTCGCCCGCGCCCATCAGCGTGCCGCCGGTGCCCAGGCCGGCAACGAGCACGTCGATCCGGTCGAGCGCCTCGGCGATCTCGGCACCCGTCCCCTCGTAGTGCGCGCGCGGGTTCGCCTGGTTGGCGTACTGGAACGGCATGAACAGGCTCGGGTCGCGCTCGGCCAGCTCGAGCGCGAGGCGCACTGCCCCGTTCGAGCCTTCCTCTGCCGGCGAGTCGACGATCTCCGCGCCGTAGATCCGCAGCAGCCGGCGCCGCTCCTCCGTCGCGTTCGCGGGCATCACGCACGTCAGCGGATAGCCCTTCAGCTTCGCGACCATCGCCAGCGAGATGCCGGTGTTGCCGCTCGTCGGCTCGATCAGCGCGCGGCCCGGCTCGAGCTCGCCCGACGCCTCGGCCGCCTCGATCATCGCCAGCGCGACGCGGTCCTTGATCGAGCCGGTCGGATTCGCCCCCTCGAGCTTCGCGTAGATCTGGACGCTGGACTTCGGTGCGAGTCGTGTCAGCTCGACGAGCGGCGTGTCGCCGACGAGGTCGAGCAGGCCGGGGGCGAGGCGGCTAGCCACACGCGCCTCCTGCCATCGCCGGCAGGAGGATCACGGTGGCGCCCTCGCGGACCGGGGTCTCGAGGTCGTCGAGCGTGCGGATGTCCTCGCCGTCGACGTACACGTTCGCGAACTGGAGCTGTCCGTCGAGGCCGGGGAACCGCGCGGTCAGGTCGTCGAGGACCTCGCCGACGGTCGTGCCCACGGCGGGCACCTCGCGCTCGCCGCCGGTGGCCGCGCGCAACGTGGGCGGGATCCGGACCTTCGTCACGCGTGCGCCCTCGGTCCGGCGCAGAACTCGACGTAGTCGATGTACTCGGTGATCGTCGGCTCGTCGCCGCAGACCGGGCAGGCCGGGTCGCGGCGCAGGGTGACCTCGGTGAACGAGGCGGCGAGCGCGTCGTACAGCAGCAGCCGGCCGACGAGCGCGTCGCCGATCCCGAGCGCGAGCTTGAGGGCCTCGGTCGCCTGGATCGATCCGACCACGCCGGGAAGCACGCCGAGGACTCCGCCCTCGGCGCAGCTCGGCGCCAGCTCGGGCGGGGGCGGCGTGGGGAAGAGGCAGCGGTAGCACGGTCCCTCTTTCGGCTTGAAGACCGTGACCTGACCCTCGAAGCGGAAGATCGAGCCGTGGACGACCGGGATGTCGTGCCAGACCGACGCGTCGTTCAAGAGGTAGCGCGTCGGGAAGTTGTCGGCGCCGTCGACGATCACGTCCCACCCGTCGCCGAGGATCCGGTCGACGTTCTCGGAGGTCATCCGCTCCCGGTACGTGGTGACCGAGACGTCGGGGTTGAGCGCCTCGATCGTCCGCTTGGCGGACTCGGCCTTCGAGTCGCCGAGCCGGTCGGTCGAGTGGACGATCTGGCGCTGGAGGTTGGTCTCGTCGACCGCGTCGTCGTCGACGATCCCGAGCGTGCCGACACCCGCGGCGGCGAGATAGAGCGAGGCGGGAGAGCCGAGGCCGCCGGCGCCGATCAGGAGGATCCGCGACTCGAGCAGCCGCAGCTGGCCCTCCTCGCCGACCTCGGGGATCAGCAGGTGGCGGCTGTAGCGCCGGCGCTGCTGCTCGCCCAGCGACTGCGGCAGCACGGTCGGAAACCCGTTCCGCTTCCACTCCGTGTAGCCCCCTTCGAGGTTGATCACGTCCTCGTAGCCGAGCTCCTCGAGCGTCCTGGTCGCGAACGCGGAGCGGGCTCCGCTCGCGCAGTAGACGACGATGCGGCTGTCGTGGTCGGGAACGGCATTCTCGATCCGCGACTCGAGGCTCCCGCGCGGAACGTGGATTGCGCCGGGGATGTGCCCCTCGTCCCACTCGCTGCGCTCGCGGACGTCCAGGAAGACCGTGCCGTCGTCGAGCGACGGCGCGGCGCCGCGGGCGTCGATCTCGTCGATCTCTGCCCTGGCCTGACTCAGGAGGTCGCGGTAGCTGGTCATTAATTCAAAAAAGATAGCGCTTCGAGGGAGCGCCTCGCAGAGATTTCAACCATCGGGCACACCTGCGTATTCCGACGGCCCCGGCGCGGACAGCCGGTAACGTCGCGGCACGTGGGCCCTCGCTCTCGCGTCTATGCGATCGTGGCGGCGTGTGCCGTTGCCGCCGCCGGTCTCACGGTCGGCGTCACGCTCGCGACGCGCACGCCGACGCCGAAGCGTCCCGCAGGTCAGGCCGGGGCGCCGCCGCTCGTGCTCGACCTGGGCGTGCGGACCGATCCCGAGGCGGTCGCGTTGCGCCGCGCCGACGACCTCTACAACGCCGGCAAGCGCGGGCAGGCGGCTGCGATCTTCGGACGGTACGGCTCGCTGGAGGCGCAGGTCGGCACCGCACTGGCGGCGTGGCCGTCCGGCTTCGACAGCCTGGCGGCGCTGGCGAAGGCGCACCCGCGGAGCGCCGTCACGCAGCTGAACTACGGCCTCGGCCTCTACTGGCGCGGCGAGACCCCGGCCGCGAAAGCTGCCTGGCGCAACACCCGCCGGCGCGAGCCGGACACGGTCTATGCGCTCCGTGCCGAGGACCTGCTCTACCCGAACTTCCCGCGCGGGCTGCCCACCTTCGTGCCGAGCTTCCCGGCTCCCGCCGCCCTCGACCGGCTGCCCCCGCCGGGGCAGCTCGGCTACCTGCGGCGGCTGGCCCGGACCGGCGGTGCCCGCGGCAAGCTGCTCTACGGCGTCGCGCTCCAGCGGCTGGGCCGGCAGGTGTCGGCGCTGCGCGAGTTCGAAGCCGCAGCTGCGCTGGCGCCGGGCGACCCCGAGCCGCAGGTTGCAGCCGCGGTCGCGCGCTTTGACAAGGCCGATCCGTCGCGCACCTTCTCCCGACTCGGCCCGCTGGCGCAGCGGTATCCGAAGAGCCAGAGCGTGCGCTTCCATCTCGGCCTCTCCCTGCTCTGGCTCGGCAGCGTCACGAAGGCCCGCGAGGAGCTCCGGCTCGCCCGCGATCTGGGCCCGAGCACCCCACTGGGAACGGGGGCCCGCCGTTTCCTCGCCCAGCTGAGCAGGATCAAACCGCGATGAGCCGAAGATGGGTCGTTCGGCCCATGGCGGACGTCCGCCGCGTCTGGCAGAGTCCCCCGGTCCTGGCGACCCGGTTGACGGAACAGAGGAGTGCGGCTAGCTTGTCGGCCTTGACGGGAGGGGTGGAGCGGCGGTGAGCAGCACCGAAACGGCGGTCGTCGGCACGAAGGTCTCCGTCCTCGAGACCGACGAGGCCAGGACGCTCCTCGAGGCCGGCAGGGAGTCCGGCTCGCTCTCCGCGGATGAGATCACGCTCGCGCTCGACGACCTCGACCTCGACGCGGGTCAGATCGACGACTTCTACCAGGCGCTCGACGAGCTCCAGATCGAGGTCGTGCAGGCCCAGGAAGAGGAGGACGACGCCGTCGCCGAGGAGGTGCAGGCGCAGGAGGTCTCGACCGACGCGCTCCAGCTCTTCCTCAAGGACGTCGGCCGCGTCGACCTGCTCACCGCGGCGCAGGAGGTCGAGCTGGCGAAGCGGATCGAGCGCGGCGACCACCGGGCCAAGCAGGAGATGGTCGAGGCGAACCTCCGCCTCGTCGTCTCGATCGCCAAGCGCTATCGCAATCAGGGGCTGCCCTTCCTCGACCTGATCCAGGAGGGGACGATCGGGCTCGTCCGCGCCGCCGAGAAGTTCGACTACCGCAAGGGGTTCAAGTTCTCCACGTACGCGACCTGGTGGATCCGCCAGGCGGTCGCCCGCGCGCTCGCCGACAAGGCCCGGACGATCCGGATGCCCGTCCACGTCGTCGAGAAGCTGAACAAGATCGTCCGCTCCGAGCGGAAGCTGCGCGCCGAGCTAGGCCGCGAGCCGCTCTCGATCGAGATCGCCCGCGACCTGGAGCTCACGATCGACGAGGTCGACCAGATCCGCCGCACCGCGCAGTCGCCGGTCTCGCTCGAGAAGCCCGTCGGCGACGAGGAAGAGTCCGAGTTCGGCCACTTCATCACCGACGAGTCGGTGCCGCTGCCCGAGGAGGCGGCGGAGGTGACGATGCGCAAGGAGACGCTCGAGAAGATCCTCGGCCAGCTCTCCCAGCGCGAGCGCCGCGTCCTGGAGCTGCGCTACGGCCTGAACGGCGAGCACCCGCGGACGCTCGACGAAGTCGGCCGGGCGTTCAACGTCACCCGCGAGCGCATCCGCCAGATCGAGAACCAGAGCCTGAAGAAGCTGCGGGCGCTGGCCGACAGCCAGAAGCTCCGCGACGTAGCTTAGGGTTCGTACTTCGGGGACGGGCTGAAGCCTGTCTCTGCTGCCGTTGCGCTCGGGGTAGCTAGATTTCGCGGTCGTGCCGCTCGACCCCGCCTGGCTCGCCGAGGTCTCCGACTGGCTCCGCATCCCCAGCGTCAGCGCCGATCCGGCACACCGGGCCGACGTCCGGGCCGCCGGCGAGTGGCTCTGCTCGTTCGTGCGCGCGGCCGGGGGCGAGTGCGAGCTGGTCGATCACGGCGAGCGGCCGCTGGCCCTGGGCGAGCTGCGCGCGTCGGCGGACGCCGACGCCGCGGCGACCGTGCTCGTGTACGGGCACTTCGACGTCCAGCCACCGGCCCCGCTCGAGCGGTGGGAGAGCCCACCGTTCGAGCCGACCATCCGCGACGAATGGCTCTACGCCCGCGGCGTCGCCGACGACAAGGGCCAGCTGTACCTGCTCCTGAAGGCGGCCGCACTGCTCGCCGCCGACGGCGCGCTGCCGGTGAACGTCCGCATTGCCTGCGACGGCGAGGAGGAGGTCGGCGGCCACTCGATCGTCGACTGGATCGGCGACGACGAGCGCGGCGCCGACGCCGCCGTGATCTTCGATGCGCACATGCCGCGGCGCGGGCAGCCGGCGTTCTACATCGCCACGCGCGGCGTCTGCTACTTCCACGTGCGGGTGCAGACCGGCGAGCGCGATCTTCACTCGGGCTCGTTCGGCGGCGCCGCGCTGTCGGCGACCCATGCGCTGCTGCGGACGCTCTCGGGGGTCCTCGCAGGGCCGGACGGACGCCTGCCCGAACCGCTGCGCAAAGGCGTCGTGCCGCCGACCGAGCAGGAGCTGGCGGACTGGTCGTCCCAGCAGGCCGGGGCAGACGTGCTGTCGCACCAGGGCGCGAGGCCCATGGACGGGGGCGCGGCCGAGGAGTTCTACATCCGCACCTGGGCCGAGCCCTCGGTCGACGTGAACGGGGTCGAGAGCGGCTCGCCCCGGCTCCAGAAGACCGTGATCCCCGTCGGCGCCGAGGCGAACATCTCGATCCGGCTCGCCGCGGGACAGAAGGTGGAGGAGGTCGCGCCGGAGGTCGAACGGCTGCTGCGCCAGTCGGCGCCGGCGGGGGCGGACGTCGCGGTCGACCTCTGGTCGTCCGCGCCGCCGGGGCTGATCCCGCCCGAGTCGGCTGCGATCCGGCTCGGTCAGGACGCCTTCGAGCGTGCGCTCGGCGTCCGGCCGCTGCTCCTCCGCTCGGGCGGGACCCTGCCGATCGTCCCGGCGCTCGCCGGCAGGGGCATTCCGACGATCGTCACCGGTTTCGACCTCCCCGAGGGAAACCTCCACTCGCCGAACGAGCGGTTGCTGGTCGAGCACGTCCCGCTCGGCGTCGCCGCCGCGCAGGAGCTGTTCCGGGGGCTCGCGAGCCTCCGTGGCTAGTCGTGCCGGTGGTCCGGGTCCTGGACGAGCCAGTCGCGGCCGAAGCGGCGCATCTCCTCGATCACCGGCAACAGCCCGAGCCCCTTCGGCGTCAGCTCGTACTCGACCCTCGGCGGCGTCTCCGCGTAGCTGTGCCTGACGACGACGCCTTCCTCCTCCAGCCAGCGCAGCCGCTCCGAGAGGGTCCGCGGGCTGATCCCCGGACAGGAGTGCTCGAGCTCGGAGAATCGCCGCGGCCCTTCGGACATGTCATGGACGAGCAAGGCCGTCCACTTCGAGCCGATGATCTCGGCGGAGCAGGCGACCGCACAGGTCGCGTCGTGCACGGGCTTCATCGTCCGAGCGGCCATGTTCAGATTGTAGAGCGATGATCGATCTGCATTCCCACATCCTGCCCGGTCTCGACGACGGCGCCCGTACGCTCGCCGACAGCGTGGACATCGCGCGGGCTGCCCTGGACGACGGAATCACGGTGATCGCCGCCACGCCGCACGTGCGGGACGACTGGCCCACGGACGCCGAGTCGATGGAGCAGCGCGTCGCCCAGCTTCGATCCGAGCTCGATGCGGCGCGCCTGCCCCTGGACGTCCGGCGCGGCGGCGAGATCGCGCTGGACTGGGCGGTGAAGCTTCCGGCGGACGTGCTGCGGCGATTCCGGCTCGGCGGCAGCCGTTACCTGCTGGTGGAGACGCCCTACCACGGCTGGCCGCTCCAGCTCCCCGACATCCTCCTCTCGCTGCGCGACCAGGGCTTCGTCCCGGTGCTCGCCCACCCCGAGCGGAACATCGAGGTGCAGACGAGGCCGGAGCGGCTCGTGCCGCTGGTCGAGGCAGGCGTTCTCGTCCAGGTGACCGCCGCCTCGGTCGACGGGCGGATCGGCCGCCGGGCCGCCGAGTGCGGCCACCGGCTGATCCAGGGGCGGGTCGCCCACCTGCTTGCGAGCGACGCCCACCACGCATCGGTCCGCGCGGTCGGGATGTCGGCCGCGGCGAAGGCGGTGGGCGGCGGAGCTCTGTCGGAGTGGCTGACCTACGAGGTGCCCGCGGCGATCCTGGCCGACGCCGAGATCCCGCCGCGTCCGCACTCCGGACGCAAGGGCTGGATCGGCCGGCTGCTCAGCGCCTAGCTCTTTACGGTGCCAGGCACTGTCAAGAGCGCAGCGACTCGAGGAGCGCCCGCACCTCGTCGACGCCCGCGTTCCAGACGCGAAGCGCCTCCTCGTCGGCCACCTGGTACGGGCCTCCATACGAGCCGTCGCCGATCGCCGCCTTCACCGCCGCCGGCTCCAGCTCGCGCAGCGCCTCTCGGTCGGTGACCATCGGCTTCTCGCCGGCCGGCAGCTCGACGCCGGCGAGCCTCGTCCACGGGAAGTTCTCGAACCACGAGGCGTGCGTGGCCTCGCCCGCGTAGACCTCGCCCGCGGTCGCCCGGACCGCGGCCGAGTCCCACCAGCTGTGGAAGCGCAGGCGGGCGCCCTCCCGGGCAGTCGGCCAGGCCTCGAGCGGCTCCCGTACCGGCTCGTTGCCGCCGTGCCCGTTCACGACCAGGAAGCGCCGGAAGCCCTGCCCGTAGAGCGTGTCCAGCACCTCCGAGACGACCGCGACGAGTGTCTCCGGGCGGAGCGACACCGTGCCGGGGAATGCCGCGAACCCGGGCGCGACCCCGAACGGCATCGCCGGCAGCACGAGCACGCCGAGGGGTTCGGCCGCCTCGACCGCGACCCGCTCGGCCAGGATCGAGTCGGTCGCGAGCGACAGGTACGCATGCTGCTCCGTGGAGCCGATCGGCAGCGCGACGCGATCGTCCCGGCGCAGGTACTCCTCGACCTGCATCCAGGTCATGTCCTCGATCCTCACGCGAGCGAGCTAGCCGACGAAGTCGCCACGAGCGTAGGTCCAGCGGCCGCCGACCATCGTCGCGACGACCTGCACCTCCGGCAGCTCCTCCGCCGGGATCGCGAGCGGATCGCGGTCGAGGACGACCAGGTCGGCCAGGTATCCGGGGAGGAGCTTGCCGCGGCGGCGCTCGTCGTAGGTCTGCCACGCGGGTGCGACTGTCGACGCGGCAAGCGCCTCCCCGACCGTCACCCGCTGGTCCTCGCGCCAGTGCCCGAGCACGCCGGCGACGATCCCACCCCAGGGGTCGAGCTCCTCGATCGGCGCATCCGAGCCGTTGATCAGCCGGGTGCCCCGGTCGAGCAGATCGCGGAACGAATAGACGCCGTCGAGCCGGTCGGCCCAGAAGCGGTGGGCGAGCTCCTTGTCCGAGGGTGCGTGCGAGAACTGCACCGACGCGGTCAGACCGAGCTCGGAGAAGCGGCCGAGATCCTCGGGGCGCAGGCACTGGGCGTGCTCGATCCGGTGGCGCAGGCCCAGCGGCTGCCAGTCGTCGCGTGTCTCCTCGAACGCATCGAGCGCGTTCTGGTTGGCGAGGTCGCCGATCGCGTGCACGGCGACCGGCCAGCGCGCCGCCGCCGCACGGCGGAGGATGTCCGCAAGCTCCTCGCGGCCGGTGATCTCCACGCCGCTGCCGTCGGTCATCAGCGCGGTCTGCGAGCCGAGCGTTCCGTCCATGAAGACCTTCAGGTACCCGAGCCGCAGCCGGGCGCTCCCGAGCCCGGAGACGACGCCGGCGGCGGCGATCCCGTCGAGCCGCTCGTGCGGGATCGACTGCCACACCCGCACGGGCAGCGCGTCGTCGCGCTCGAGCTCCTGCCACAGCCGCGGGATCGCCGGGATCCAGCCGTCCTTGTCGTGGATCGCGGTGACGCCACGTGAGGACGCGACCTTCAACCCCTCGCGGAGCGCGTCGCGGTACTCCTCGTCCGAATACTCGAGATGGTCCTCCTTGAAGCGCCACGCCGACGCCTCCCGGATCAGGCCGGTCGGCCCGCCGTCCGGGCCGAGCTCGACCACGCCGCCGTGGACGGCGTACCTGCGCAGGTCGCCGCCGGTCCTCGCGATCCCGGCCGAGTTGAGCCAGATCGCGTGGAAGTCCTTCGAGATCACGGCCGCGGGGACGTCGCCGGTGACGGCGTCGAGCACCTCTCTGGTCGGCGGCGCCGGCCAGTTCGTCTCGCGGAACCCCTGCGCGCGGAACCAGCGTCCGGGCTTCACGTCGTCGACGCCGGGCTGCATACGCTCGGCCGCGTCCTCGGCCGAGGTGGCGTCCTCGAGCCGGATCAGCCGCCGCGCCGCCGCCCAGGTGGGGAAGTGGACGTGCGACTCGGTGACCCCGGGGATCACACACCGGCCGCGGAGGTCGACGACCTCCGGGCTGGCCAGCGCGGTCTCGTGCGTCCCGACCCCGCCGGCGATCCGGTCGCCGGCGATCGCCAACGCGCTCGTCGCCGGCAGCGACGCGTCCATCGTCCGGACGACCCCGTTCTCGAGGATCACCGCGTGGACTCTAGTGCGGCGCATACGCTGGGAGCGTGTTCGACCACGTGACGCTGCGCGTCGCCGATCTCGCTCGGTCGAAGCGGTTCTACGACCTCGCCCTCGAGACGGTCGAGTTTCCCGGGACGCTGTACGAGGAGGAGCACGGGTGCGAGTGGAACGACTTCGCGTTCTACGAAGGAGAGCCGGTCACGCGCAGAATGCACGTCGCCTTCGCCGCACCGTCGCGCGACCATGTGGAAGCGTTCTGGCGCGCGCTCACGAACGCAGGTCATCAGGACGACGGCGCTCCCGGGCCGCGGCCGCAGTACAGCCCCGACTACTACGGGGCGTTCGTGCTCGATCCGGACGGAAACAGCGTCGAGGCCGTCCACCACGACCACGTCAGGCAGGACGAAGGCGTGATCGACCATCTCTGGCTCCGGGTGCGGTCGGTCGAGGAGACGGAGCGCTTCTACTCGACCGCCGCCTCCGTGCTCGACCTCGAGCTACGCGAGGGCAGTCCGGAACGGATGGTCGGCCTCCGCGGCAAGGTCGCGTCGTGCTCGTTCGTCTCGGGCGAGCAGCCGACCGAGAACGTGCACCTCGCCTTCCCGGCGCCGGACCGGGCCACGGTTGACGAGTTCCACCGCGTCGCGCTCGCCGCCGGCTATCGCGACAACGGGGCGCCGGGCGAGCGGCCGCAGTATCACTCCGGCTACTACGGCGCCTTCGTGCTCGATCCGGACGGCAACAACGTCGAGGCCGTCTTCCACGACCGGGACTAGACTCAGCGCGTGCCCTGGGACGTGCTGACCGACGACCAGCGCGAGGTCCGGGAGCTCGTCCGCACGCTCGCGCGCGAGCGGATCGCGCCGCGGGCGGCCGAGATCGACGAGAGCCACGAGTTCCCGTGGGACGTGGTCGAGCTCTTCCGCGAGCACGGCCTGTTCGGCCTCTTCTTCGACGAGGAGTGGGGCGGAACGGGCACGGGCACGCTCCTGGCGCTGGTCGCGATCGAGGAGGTCTCGAAGGTCTGCGCGACCAGCGGGCTCATTCTCGCGGTGCAGGAGCTCGGCTCGCTCGGGCTGAAGCTGGCCGGCTCGCGCGAGCAGCAGGAGCGTTACCTGCCGCGGCTCGCCTCCGGGGAGTCGCTGTGCGCCTACGCGCTGACCGAGGCGGGCTCGGGCTCAGACTCCGCCGCGATGCGGACGACCGCGCGGCGCGAGGGCGACGAGTTCGTCCTCGACGGCGGCAAGCGCTTCATCACGAACGCCGCGGTCGCGAGCCTGTACACGGTCTTCGCGAAGACCGATCCCGAGGCCGGCCACTCCGGGATCTCGGCCTTCCTGGTCGAATCGGACGCGCCCGGCTTCGCGGTCGCCTGCCTCGAGCCGAAGATGGGGATCTCCGGGTCGACCACCGGCGAGCTCGTCTTCGACGGCTGCCGCGTTCCGGCCGCGAACCTCCTCGGCGCCGAGGGAGAGGGCTTCCGGATCGCGATGCGGATCCTCGACCGCTCGCGGCCGGGCGTCGCCGCACAGGGCCTCGGGATCGCCCAGGGCGCGACGGACTTCGCGCTGGAGTACGCGAAGACGCGCGAGACGATGGGCAAGCCGATCGCCCAGCACCAGCTGATCGCCGCGAAGCTCGCCGACATGGAGACGAAATGCGAGGCCGCGCGGGGATTGCTCTACCGGTTCGGGCGGATGGTGGACGAGGGCGCCTCCGACGAGGAGCTGACCAAGGCCTCGGCGATGGCGAAGCTGTACTGCACGGACGTCGCGATGGAGGTGACGACCGAAGCGGTCCAGGTGCTCGGCGGCTACGGCTACATCAAGGAGTATCCGGTCGAGCGGATGATGCGCGACGCGAAGATCACGCAGCTCTACGAGGGCACGAACGAGATCCAGCGGCTCGTGATCGCCCGCGAGATGCTCGCGGAGCAGCGGGCGTTCCTGCTCGCAGCCGTCAGCGGATGAAGTAGTGGGCGCCCGGCCCGGCGGCCGCCGCCTCGTCCTGCGGGTTGAAGAGGCCGCACGTCTTCAACGAGAGGCAGCCGCAGCCGATGCAAGTGGTCAGCCGGCCGCGGATCGCCTCGAGCGTGCGGATCCGCTCGTCGAGCTCGGCGCGCCAGGAGCGTGAGAGGCGCTCCCAGTCACGCTTGGTCGGCGCCTTACCGGCAGGGAGCTCGGCGAGCGCGCCGTGGATCCGCTCCAGCGGGATGCCGGCTGACTTCCCGGCCTGGATCAGGGCGACGCGGCGAAGCGTGACCGGCGTGTACCGGCGCTGGTTGCCGTCGGTGCGGCGCGACTCGATCAGGCCTTCGCGCTCGTAGAAGCGAAGTGCTGAGGCGGAGACGCCGCTCCGCGCAGAAAGCTCGCCGATGGTCAGTTCACGCGGCACTTGACTTCAACCTTAGTTGAAGTTCTACGCTTGTGTACATGGCGACGACGAAGCTCGGCTACGACGACCTGCCGCGGCTCCTGACCCTGCTCACCGGCGACGAGAAGCACGACCGGAGCTCGTACTCGACACTCGACGTGCTCTGGGTCCTGTACGACCGGGTGCTGCGCGTCGATCCCTCGGCGCCGGACGATCCGGAGCGCGACCGGTTCCTGCTCTCCAAGGGACACGGCCCGGCGGCCTACTACGCCGTCCTGGCGGCCAAGGGGTTCATCCCGGTCGACTGGCTGGCCGGCTTCGGCAACTGCGATTCGCGGCTCGGCTACCACCCGGACCGGCTGCTCGTCCCGGGTGTCGAGATCTCGAGCGGCTCGCTCGGCCACGGGCTGCCGATCGCGGTCGGAGTGACGCTCGCCCTCGACGCGACCGGCTCGGACGGGCCTCGGGTGATCTGCCTCGTCGGCGACGCCGAGCTCGAGGAGGGCAGCAACTTCGAGGCGGTCCAGCTGGCCGGCAGGCTCGGTCTCGGGCGCCTCAGGGTGGTCGTGGTCGACAACGACTCGTCCACGTACGGCTGGCCCGGTGGCGTGGAGCGTCGGTTCGAGCTGGAGGGCTGGACCGCCGTGCGTGTCGACGGCCGCGAGCACGACGCGCTCGAGTCCGTCCTGGCGCCGGCCGCGGGCGACCGTCCCCACGTGGTGGTGGCCGAGGTGCGGCCGTGAGAGACGAAGCCGAGCACAAACGTGACGACGTGGTTGTCGACGTCGATGCGAGGCGATGTCGTGACGCCGAAGGCGTCACCACGATGCGGCAGCGCTTCTACGAGGTCGCTGCGGAGCTGCTCGACTCCGATCCGCGGGTCGCCGTGGTGCTCGCGGAGATCGGCGCCGGCGAGCTGCGGCCACACCCACGGCTCTTCAACGTGGGGATCCGCGAGCAGCTGATGGTCGGCGTCGCCGCCGGGCTGGCGCTGGAGGGGCTGCGGCCCTTCGTCCACTCGTATGCCCCGTTCCTCGTCGAGCGGCCGTTCGAGCAGGTCAAGCTCGATCTCGTCCACCAGGGCGTGGGTGCCGTACTGGTCAGCACCGGCGGCTCGTACGACGGGGCGCGATCGGGCCGGACGCATCAGGCCCCCGCCGACGTGGCGCTGCTCCGCGCGCTGCCGGGGTGGACGATCCAGGTGCCGGGGCATCCGGACGAGGTCGAGCGCTTCGTGCGGCGAGCCGCCGCGGCGGACGGGAGTGTGTACGTACGGTTGTCCGAGGAGGTGAATGTCACGGCGGTGGACGGTGACGGGCTCGTGGTGGTGCGTGAAGGCGGTGCCGGCGCACCGCTCGTCGTCGCGGTCGGGCCGACCCTCGACCAGGCGGTCGCGGCGACGTCGGATCTGGACGTGTCGGTCGGGTACCTGGCCACGGTGCAGCCGTTCGACGGGTCCGGCCTGCGGGCCGCGTTGCGCGGGACGGATGTGGTCCTGGTCGAGCCATACCTGGCCGGCACCTCGGCGGCCGAGGTCGCCGCGGCGCTCGCCGACCGCCCGCACCGGCTCCTCGCCCTCGGCGTGACCAACGAAGAGCTCCACCGCTACGGCACCGGCCCGGAGCATCGCGCCCTGCACGGCCTCGACGCGGCCGGGATCCAGAGCTCGATCGTCGCGTTTCTGGCCCGCAACCCCCACCCGGGGCGGGGGATTGCCCCTTACCCCTTGCCGGCGACGATATCCGTCTGACGCGTACGCGTCTGTGCCGATTCGGTGACGAATGTGGGTGGCCCCCGGGCGCCCGGGGGCCGCCGTCGCACCCGACGCTGCCTGGTTTAAGCTCGGTTAAACTCGAGAGGCGATGCTGTCTGCCTCGATCGAGGACTACGCGAAGGCGATCTACGTGCTCGAGGAGCGGCACGGCGTCGCGTCGACGACCGCGCTGGCCGACCGTCTCGAGATCAGCCCGCCGGCCGTGTCGGCCATGGTCAAGAAGCTCGCGGCGCTGGGGTACGTGACCCACGTCCCCTACCGGGGCGTCAGGCTCACGGACGAGGGGCGCAGGGTCGCCCTGGAGGTGCTGCGCCACCACCGCCTGCTCGAGACGTACCTGGTCGAGGAGCTGGGCGTCCCGTGGGACCGCGTGCATGCCGAGGCGGAGGTGCTCGAGCACGTCCTCTCGGAGGGGCTCGAGGAGCGCATCGCCGCCAAGCTCGGCGAACCGACGCACGATCCCCACGGCGACCCGATCCCTGCGCCCGACGGCACCGTCGTCGAGCCCGAGACGGTCGGGTTGGACACCCTCGCCGCCGGCGACCGAGGACGGTTCGTCCGGGTCTCCGACAGCGACCCGAAGCTTCTCCGTGAGCTCGCCGATCTGGGAATCCGTCCCGGCGACGAGCTCGAGGTCCTGGCCGGGGGAGTGCGCGCCGGGTCGGCCACGCATCGGCTCCGGCCCGCCCTCGCCAGGTCGATGCGCATCGAGGTCTCGCCGTGAACGCGACCCGGTTCGTCGTCGCGCGCGACCTGCTCGGCCGTGTCCTGCCCGGCGAGGCCGCGACGATCAAGGCGGCGCAGGAGGCGCTCGACGGCGAGCGGCGCGGCCTCCGCGCGCTGTGGCCGTTCGTCGGCCCGGCTTTCATCGCCGCGGTCGCGTACGTCGATCCTGGCAACTTCGCCACCGATGTCGCCGGGGGCGCCAAGTTCGGCTACCTGCTGCTGTGGGCGGTGCTCGGCGCGAACCTGATGGCGATGCTCGTCCAGACCCTGTCGGCGAAGCTGGGGATCGCGACCGGCCGCAACCTCGCCGAGGTCTGCCGGGAGGAGCTCCCCCGGCGCGTCTCGTTCGGCCTGTGGTTGCAGGCGGAGGTGATCGCGATGGCCACCGACCTGGCGGAGGTGCTCGGCGCGGCGCTCGGGCTGAGCCTGCTGTTCGGCATCCCGCTCGGCTGGGGTGCCGTGATCGCCGTCGTCGCTGCCTTCACCATCCTCGCCCTTCAGACCTCCGGCTTCCGCCGGCTCGAGGCGGTGATCGCGGTCTTCGTCGGTGTGATCGTCGCGGCGTTCGCGCTCGAGCTGTTCCAGGTCACGCCGGACCCGCACAAGATGTCGGACGACCTCTTCTCGCCGTCCTTCAGCGGGGAGGCGCTGTTGCTGGCGGTCGGGATCATCGGCGCCACGGTGATGCCGCACGTCATCTACCTGCACTCGGCACTGACGCAGTCGCGCGTGCGCGGCAAGACCGAGCAGGAGCTGAAGCGGATCCAGCGATTCGAGCGAATCGACGTGCTGATCGCGATGTCGATCGCGGGCCTCGTCAACCTGGCGATGCTCTCCGTCTTTGCCGCGCGCTTCTTCGGAACCGACGCGGAGTCGATCGAGGACGCCTACCACGGCCTGATGGAGGACCCGGGCCGCTGGGCGGCGGTGCTGCTCGGCGTCGCCCTGCTGGCCTCCGGCCTCTCGTCGTCGTCAATCGGAACGCTCGCCGGGCAGGTCGTGATGCAGGGCTTCATCCGCCGGCAGATCCCGATCTTCGCCCGGCGTGCGATCACCGCCGCGCCCGCGCTGATCGTGGCGCTCGTCGGAGTCGATCCGACCCGGGCGCTGGTGCTCAGCCAGGTCGTGCTCTCGTTCGGCATCCCGTTCGCGCTGGTCCCGCTCGTGCTGTTCACGAGCAATCGCCGGGTGATGGGCGGCCTCGTCAACAACCGGCCGACGATTGTGGCCGCCTGGGCGATCGCGGTCGTGATCAGCTCGCTGAACGTGTTCCTGCTGGTCGAGACCTTCCGCTGAGCTCAGCTAAGGATGGATTGCGGCAGGGTCGACGACCTCGAAGTCCGAGCCCTTGACGCGGCCGAGGGTGTGCAGGTCGTCGTTGTCCCAGCCCGGATCGGGTGCGCCGCTGATGTACCAGCTCGAGCCGGTGTCGGCGACCATCATCCCGTAGCGCTTCAGCGCCGTCAGCACGACACGGGCCTGGGGCGGGAAGCTGCTCGTGTCGAAGCTCGCCTTGAGCCGCAGGCGCAGTCCCATCGGCGGCAGGTTCGGATCGGTCAGCGAGCTGGCGTAGTGCCTCGCCGGGTAGACGTAGGCCTTTCGGGAACGCTGCACCGTGAACCGGAGCGCATGGTCGATCGAGCCCGCGGCGACCTCGTCGTTCCGCGCGAGGCCGGGGAGGATGGGCAGGCCGGCGGCGTCGGCCGACGTCCAGCCGTCCGGTCGCAGCGCGTTCGACCGCAGATCCCAGATCGCGCCCGAGCCTGCCTTCTTGCCCTTCAGCCCGAAGAGCTCGTAGAGCTTGCAGGTGCTCGTGTCGAGGATCAGCGCGTGGCGATCGCTGCCGTGCTCGACGTGGACCTTCTTCGGGATCGGATACGGGCCGGGGTCGCTCTCGTCGGCGTACCGGAACCTCGGCTTCGCCCACTTCTTGATCGTCGTCCCGTCGACGACGTCGTACGGGATCCCGACGGGACCGCCGGCCCACTTGCCGGAGCCGAAGTCGGGGTGGAGGCCGGTGCCCGCGCCGATGCTCGCGACGATCGCGTCGGAGTTCGACGCAACGGGGAGCGAGTCGACGCGACTGTTCCACGGGTTGTCCGCCGGGAACACGGCGCAGCCGGCCAACCGGGGAGCATGGGCGCCGCCGCCGAGCACCAGGACCGCGACGCCGATCGCGAGCGCCTTCAGAGCTGCTCCAGGAGCGGGTCGGTCCGGTTGAACAGCATCAGGTCGCTGCGGACATGCTCCCACCGGAAGCGGAAGACCAATCCTGCGTCGTCGCCGTCGCCGTGAACCACGTGGTCCCAGGTATCGGTCGATTCGTGGCTCGTGGAACGTACCTCGAAGGCGTGATTGTCGTACTTCGCCGGCCAGGAAGGCCGGCCCAGCTCGCGAACGACCACGCCGTCCTCGATGCCGGCCTCCTCGTGCAGCTCGCGCAGGAGGCACTGCTCGAGCGTCTCGCCGGGATCGAGGCGGCCTGCCGGAACCTGCGTCCCGGCCGCCGGAACGTCCCGGTGGTCGAAGACGAGCAGCTCCTTCGCGCCGTCCCGCTCGCGCGTGACGTACGCGAGGACGCGCTGCCTCACGTCTGGGCTTTGAGCGACGCCTTGTACGCCCGCTTGGCGGCCTGGTAGGAGGCGAGCGCCTCGTCCGAGTCCACGTCGCCGAGCGTCGGATGGCCCGGGACGAGCCCCTCCGCGGCCTCGACCCCGAAGCGCTTCGCGAGCACCGCTCCCAGTGCCTTGACCTTCATCTCGCCGAAGCCCGGAAGCTCCTCGATCCGCGCGCGGAGCTCGTCGGCGTCACGAGCCTCGGTCCACAGACGCTCCGCTCTCCCGCCGTACCGCTCCTCCACCACGGCCGCGAGCTCCTGCACCCGTCGCGCCATGTTCCCGGGGAAGCGGTGGATTGCCGGCTTCTCCCGGAACGCGGCCTCGAGTCTCGCCGGATCGGTCTTCGCGATGCGGCCCGGATCGAGCGTGCCGAGCCGCTGCTTCAGCTTCAGCGGGCCTGTGAACGCCGTCGGAACGGGCACCTGCTGGTCGAGCGCGAAGCCGATCAGCAGCGCCATCGGTTCGTCCACCAGGAGCCGGTCGGCCTCCTCGTTCCCGGTGAAGTGGAGGCGATCCGGCATCCCCTGATCCTAGATAACCTCCGCTCGCCAATCGACGAAGGGGGGAACGTTGAAGGCGCGTATCGCACTGGTCGTGCTGGTCACGGCCGCCGTGGCAGCGCTCGCCGGCGTGGCGAGCGGCAAGAGCCCATCGGGCTCGTCGACCGGCACCGGCACCGTGTTCCTGCCGAACCCGGTCGCCGACCTGCAGAACCAGTCGCTGACCGACCAGAAGGACGCCGACTACGCGGCGCTCCAACCGGCCTATCACACGGTCACGCTCACCGACCTCGACGGGAGCGGCACGCTGACCGGACGCTGGGCCCGGATAGTCAGCGAGACGGGCGTTCCGGCCCGCTCGAGCACGAACACCTTCACCTACCACCGCAACGACGACCGCTTCGAACAGGTGATGGCCTACTACTGGATCACACGCGCCCAGCTGTACATCCAGAGCCTGGGCTTCGGAACCGGCCTCTACCCACCGGTGAACATGCAGTCCCAGCGTGTGCGGATCAACCAGTGGGGCCAGGACAACTCGTTCGCCACCGACCACCCGAAGGACGAGCTGCGCTTCGGCAAGGGCGGGGTGGACGACGCCGAGGATGCCGAGGTGATCCTCCACGAGTACGGCCACGCCATCCACTTCTCGCAGAACTTCTCGTTTGCGAGCGAGGAGGCCGGCGCGATCAGCGAGGGTTTCGGCGACTACTGGGCCGCCGACGTCTCCGACATCGTCGCGCCTACCCCCGACCCGGCGTGCGTCGCCGACTGGGACTCGACCTCGTACACGTCGACGACGCCGCACTGTCTCCGCCGCGTCGACACGAACCTGCACTACCCGGACGACCTGAACGGCGAGGTGCACCACGACGGGCAGATCTGGTCGCGGGCGCTGTGGGACATCCGCGGCTTGCTCGGCCACGTCGAGGCCGACACGATCATCCTCAACGGACAGTTCGGCTTCCCGGGGACGACGATGACCGCGCTCGCGCAGAGCACCGTGGCCGCCGCACAGTCGCTCTACGGGGCGAGCGCGGCGAATGCGGTCACCGCCGCGTTCGAGGCCCGCGGGATCCTCTAGCGCGCGAAGGTGCGCGGGCGGAGGTCGCGCCCGCGCACCTTCCGCACGACGTCGAGCCGAAGGCCCCGCCCGACTCGGAGCAGGTAGGCGGTCTCGCCTTCCGGCCCGGTCACGTCGACGGCGATCTCGGGCCTCGCCAGCCCGTCGCGGACACCCGCCCGTAGCCAGCGAACCCGCGATCCGGCCAGTTCCCGCAGCCTGACGATCCGCGGCGGATCGAATCGCGAGTCGACGACGTTGACGGTCACGGTGTGCGAGGTCGTGTCGCGGTTGACGACGATCCCCTCGACGACGGGCGTGCCGAGGACGTCGGCGGCCCGCCAGGTGACGATCGGCCCGGGGACGCCGGCACGCTGGATCCAGGCCGGCGGCTGGGCGAAGAGGAGCGCGAGGGCGGCCGCGAGGAGGGGCATGCGGCGATCCTACGCAGCGTCAAAACGAACACTTGTTCGTGTGCGATGCAGCCGATACCCTGGGACGATGAGCGCGCTCGACCTGTTCAGTCCGGTGACGCGCGAGTGGTTCGAGCGGGCATTCGCCGGGCCGACGCCGGCACAGGAGGCGGGCTGGCCGGCGATCGCCTCGGGCGAGCACACGCTGATCCAGGCGCCGACCGGCTCCGGGAAGACGCTCGCCGCCTTCCTCTACGGGATCGACCGCCTGAACGAGGCTCCCGGTGAGGGGCTGAGGCTGCTCTACGTCTCGCCGCTGAAGGCCCTGAACTACGACGTCGAGCGCAACCTGCGCGGGCCGCTCGCGGGGCTGCAGTCGGAGCTGACCGTCGCCGTCCGCACCGGCGACACGCCGCAGAAGGAGCGCGCGGCGATGCTGCGCAAGCCGCCGGACATCCTGATCACCACTCCCGAGTCGCTCTTCCTGCTCCTCACCTCGCAGGGGCGCAGCATGCTCGGGAGCGTACGCACGCTGATCCTCGACGAGGTGCACGCGGTCGCCGGCACCAAGCGCGGCGCGCACCTCGCGCTCTCGGTCGAGCGGCTCGACCGCCTCGCCGGCGAGCCCGTCCAGCGGGTTGGCCTGTCGGCGACGCAGCGGCCGCTCGAGGAGATCGGCCGGTTCGTGTCCGGAGCCCGTCCGATCCGCCTCGTCGACGCCGGCACCCGCAAGGAGCTCGACCTGCGGGTCGTCGTCCCGGTGGAAGACATGCGCGAGCCGGGCGCCGGCGCGGTCCAGACCGACCCGCTGCTCGGTACCGGCGCCGAGGGCGTGGCCGCGACCTCGATCTGGCCCTCGATCTATCCCGAGCTGCTCAAGCTGGTCGAGGAGCACCGCTCGACGATCGTGTTCGTCAACAACCGCCGCCTCGCCGAGCGGCTGGCGCTGCGCCTCAACGAGCTGGCGGAGAACGAGATCGCGCGCGCCCATCACGGCTCCCTGGCGCGCGAGCAGCGGGTGGAGGTCGAGGAGCTGCTCAAGCGCGGTGAGATCCCGTGCCTGGTCGCGACGTCGTCGCTCGAGCTCGGCATCGACATGGGCGCAGTCGATCTGGTGATCCAGGTGGAGAGTCCGAAGTCGGTCGCCCGAGGCCTGCAGCGGATCGGCCGTGCCGGCCACGAGCTCGGCGCGACCTCCAAGGGGCGGATCTTCCCGAAGTTCCGCGCCGATCTGCTCGAGTCGGCGGTGGTCGCGGAGCGGATGCTCGCCGGTGAGATCGAGGAGACGGTGATCCCGAAGAACCCGCTCGACGTGCTCGCCCAGCAGATCGTCGCGGTCGCGGCGCAGGAGGAGATCGAGGTGGGCGAGCTGCACGACCTGGTCCGCGGCGCGTACCCGTTCGCAGACCTCTCGCGCCAGCAGCTCGAGAACGTCCTCGACATGCTCTCGGGCCGCTATCCGTCCGACGAGTTCGCCGAGCTGAAGCCGCGGATCGTCTGGGACCGCACCGGCGGCACGATCCGCGGGCGCGAGGGGGCGCGGAGGCTCGCGGTGACGAACGCCGGCACCATCCCCGACCGCGGCCTTTTCGGCGTCCACCTGGTCGACGGCGGCGGCCGTGTCGGGGAGCTCGACGAGGAGATGGTCTACGAGGCCCGTGCCGGCCAGACGTTCCTGCTCGGCGCCTCCACCTGGCGGATCGAGGAGATCACCCGGGACCGGGTGCTGGTCACGCCGGCGCCGGGCGTGCCGGGCGCGGTGCCGTTCTGGAAAGGCGAGGGAGTGGGGAGGCCGTACGAGCTCGGCGAGCAGATCGGCCGCGCCTCGCGCGAGCTCTCCGCGCTGTCGGAGGCGAAGGGGCTGCAGCGGTTGCGGGAGCGTCACATGCTGGACGAGCGTGCCGCCGCCAACCTGCTCGTCTTCCTACGGGAGCAGGAAGCAGCCACGGGAGCGATCCCCAGCGACCGGACGATCGTGGTCGAGCGCTTCCGCGACGAGATCGGCGACTGGCGGGTCTGCATCCTCACGCCCTTCGGCGCCCGTGTGCACGCGCCGTGGGCGATGGCGGCCGGGGCGCGGCTGCGCGACGCGCTCGGGCTGGAGGCCCAGTTCATCTGGTCCGACGACGGCATCGCCTTCCACCTGCCCGATGCCGACGTCCCGCCGCCGACCGAGGAGCTCGTTCCCGACCCCGACGAGCTCGAGGACCTCGTCGTCGCCGAAGTGGGCCAGTCGGCGCTCTTCGGGTCGCGCTTCCGCGAGAACGCAGGGCGGGCCCTGCTGATCCCGCGCCGGCGTCCGGGCGAGCGCACTCCGTTGTGGCAGCAGCGGCTGAAGGCGCAGTCGCTGCTCCAGGTCGCGCGGCGGTACCCGGCCTTCCCGATCGTGCTCGAGACCTACCGCGAGTGCCTGCAGGACGTGTTCGACCTGCCGGCTCTCCAGCAGCTGCTCCGCGGGCTGCGGTCCCGGACGATCGACGTGGTCGACGTCGAGACGCCCTCGGCCTCTCCCTACTCGGCCTCGCTGCTCTTCGACTACGTCGCCACGTACATGTACGAGGACGACACCCCGCCCGCCGAGCGCCGGGCGCAGGCGCTCTCGCTCGACCGGGACCTGCTCCGCGAGCTGCTCGGCCAGGAGGAGCTCAGGGATCTCCTCGATCGCGCCGCGATCGAGGAGGTGGAGGGCTACTTGCGTGGCTCTCCGAAAACACCTGACGATTTGCACGACTTGCTGAGAAGGCGTGGAGATTTGCGTCTTGACGAATTTGCTAGTGAACTTGCTGAATCTCTGATTAGAGAGCGTCGTGCTGTGTTCGTGCGAATTTCCTCGGACGAGCGCCTGATCGCCGCCGAGGACGCCGGCCGCTACCGCGACGCCCTCGGCGCAATGCCTCCCTCGGGACTCCCCGAGGTCTTCCTGGAGAGCGTGGAGGAGCCGCTGCGGTCGCTCGTCGCCCGTTTCGCCCGCTCGCGCGGCCCGTTCACCACCGCCGAGGCGAACGAGCGCTTCGGCCGCGACGTCGAGGCCGAGCTGAGAGCGCTGGAACGGGAGGACAAGCTCGTCCGCGGCGAGCTGCGTCCGGGCGGCACAGAGCGCGAGTGGTGCGACCCCGACGTCCTCCGCCGTCTCCGGCGCGCGTCGCTCGCAGCCCTTCGCAAGGAGGTCGAGCCCGCCGAGCAGGCGACGCTCGGCCGGTTCCTGCCTTCGTGGCACGGCATCGACCGGCGGGCGACGCTGCGCGAAGCGCTCGTCCCGCTCCAGTCGCTGTCGCTGCCGGTCTCGCTCTGGGAGTCCGAGGTGCTACCGCGACGCGTGCCCGGCTACCGCCCCGAACTGCTCGACCAGCTGTGCGCCACCGGCGAGGTCGTCTGGGTCGGCGCCGGGCTCGACCGGGTCGCCCTGTTCTTCCGCGAGGACGCTGCCGTTCTCGGACGTCCTGCCGCTGCGGCCCCGCCTGAAGATGACGCCCACGACGCCGTCCGGGCAGCACTGAGCTCGAGTGCCGAGTTCTGGTTCGACCTGCTTGCCGCTTCGGGGCTCGACTCCGAAACGGCACTCCCTGCCCTCTGGGACCTCGTCTGGGCAGGCGAGGTGACGAACGACGCCTGGCAGCCGCTCCGGGCCGGCCGCCGTTACGGGATCCCGAGGCCCGAGCGAAGGCCGCGGCGGTTCTCGCGCACCCGCGCCACGGGCGCCACGGCCACGCAGGGCCGGTGGTCGCTCGCCGCGCGCCTCTTCGCGGGCGACCAGGATCGGCGCGCCCTCGCCGAGCTCCTGCTCGAGCGGCAGGGGATCGTCACCCGCGACGGCGTCCGCGGCGAGGGGATCGCCGGCGGCTACGGCGCGGTGTACGGCGAGCTGAAGGCGCTGGAGACGCTCGGCCTGTGCAGGCGCGGTTACTTCGTGGAGGGGCTGGGCGGCGCCCAGTTCGCCCTCGGCGGCGCAGTCGAGCGTCTCCGAGAGCTCCGGCCGCGCGACGACGACGAGGCGGAGCCGCTGGTCCTGGCGGCCGCCGATCCGGCGCAGCCCTACGGCGCAGTGCTGCCATGGCCGAAGCGGTCGGGCGCGCGGGCAGCGCGGGTCGCCGGCGCCCACGTCGTCCTCCTCGGCGGACGGCCGGCCCTGTTCGTCGAGCGTGGCGGCCGCTCGATGGTGCCGCTGCAGGACCCCGACCCGGAATGGCTGCGAGTCGCCCTCGCCGCCCTGGTCGACCACACTCGCCGTTTCGGCCGGAAGCGACTGGCAGTCGAGCGGTTCGACGGAGAGCCCGTCGCGGAGAGCGACGCATTGCCGCTGCTCGTCGAGGCCGGGTTCCTGGCCGGCCCGCGGCGCGCGGTCCTGCGGCCCTAGTCGCCGAGCTCCGCGCGACCAAACTCTAGGGGTTTCCAGGTTTCCGGACGGCGTGCGTCCGGCCATCCTCTCGAGTCAGATGCAACGACCGAGGAGGGAGGAATGATCAAGCCACGGAGAGTTCTGATCGTCGTCGTGGGCGCGGCCGCCGCGGGCATGGTTGCGGGCGTCGCCTGGGCGACCATCCCCGGCAGCGGTGGCGTGATCCAGGGCTGCTACCAGAAGAACGTCGGCAACCTGCGGGTGGTCGAGGCTTCGAGCGACTGCAAGCCGTCCGAGCTGAGCGTCTCGTGGAACCAGAAAGGTGAGAAGGGCGACACGGGAGCGGTCGGGCCCATCGGCGCGACTGGCCCGCCGGGTCCGAAGGGCGAACAGGGAGACAAGGGTGACACCGGCCCTCAGGGCCTCACCGGAGAGACCGGGCAGCAGGGGCAGCAAGGCCCTCCGGGCGGTAAGGGCGATCCCGGCGCGGACGGCGCTCCCGGGCCGACCGGGCCCCCGGGCCCGGCGGGTCCTCCCGGTGGGCTTTCCGGGCTCCAGCTCGTCAGCCTCGGGGAGCGAACGGTCCCGGCGAGCGGGGCGGACGTGCAATTCGTCGCGTGTCCCGCCGGCAAGAAAGCCCTCGGCTTCTCTCTGGACGATGTCCGCAACGTCCGCGTCCTCCGGGCGCAGGTGTCCTACTTCGCGAACGGCTCCGGCGTGGACTTCCTGGTCGACAACGGCGACGTGGTCACCTCGCACACGTACGTCGTCAGCGCTGTGTGCGCGACCGCGAGCTGAGCTACGCGCGAAGGGTCGGCCCCGAGAGCGGGCCGACCCTTCGCGCCGGTTCCGGCGAACCACGGCGACGGGCCAGTTGCCCTAGTCCTGGGCGATCGGGCGGCCGACCACGAGCACCTCGCGCAGCTCGGGCTCCAGCTCGCTGTAGCTGGCGTCCGGCTGGACGCCCAGCGCGTCGAGCGTCTTCGTCCAGAAGCTCCGCACGGCGGCGGTGAGGACAACGTCCATGATCTCCTCGTCCGAGAGTCCGAGGTCGCGGAGCCGTTGCAGGTCGGCGTCGTCGATCGAGGTTGCGTCGTCGACTACCCGCTCGGCGAGATCCATCACGGCCAGGTCGATGTCGTCCAGACCGGCCGCGCTGCGGTCTGTGGCGATCTGGAGCACCGGCTCGCCGAACTGCTCGATCAGCACCTTGCCGTGGGCGAGGGAGCAGTAGCTCGACCGCAGCCGCCGGGCGGCGGCGAGCGTCGCCAGCTCGTAGCGGCGCAGATCCATGTTCGCCTTGATCGCCCCGAGGAGCCCGCCCCAGGCCGCGTAGACGTCCGGGCGCCCTTCGAAGGCGCGCTCGTAGTTCGTCGCCATGGATTGATTCTCTCACGCGCTCCGCGCGTGTCGAGGGCACCGGCCGCGCAGCTGCAACCCCGACGCGGCCGGCTTTCTCTCACGCGCTCCGCGCGTGTCGAGGGCACCGGCCGCGCGCCTGCAACCCCGACGCGGCCGGCTTTCTCTCACGCGCTCCGCGCGTGTCGAGGGCACCGGCCGCGCAGCTGCAACCCCGACGCGGCCGGCTTTCTCTCACGCGCTCCGCGCGTGTCGAGGGCACCGGCCGCGCAGCTGCAACCCCGACGCGGCCGGCTCTCTGCGGCACGGGGGCTAGAGTGCGCCGGGTGCGTCAGGGCCTCTGCGTCGCCAACATCGGCTCGTATGCAGATCCCCGGACCGTCGTCGCGCTCGGCCAGGAGGCCGAGGCGGCCGGATGGGAGGCTCTCCTCCTCTGGGATCACCTCGGATTCGTCTGGGGCCCGCCGGCAGCCGATCCCTGGGTGACGCTCGCCGCCGTCGCGACCAGGACGTCGTTGCTCCTGCTCGGCACGAACGTCACCCCCGTGCCGCGCCGTCGGCCGCACGTGCTGGCGCACCAGGTCGCCACCCTCGACGTGCTCAGCGCAGGCCGCGTCGTCTTCGGCGCCGGGATCGGCGGGATCGAGTCGGAGTTCACCGCCTTCGGCGAGGAGGCGGATGCCCGGACGCGCGCGGAGGAGCTGGACGAGGGGCTTGAGGTGCTCCGCCTGCTCTGGTCGGGCGAGCGGGTCGATCACCATGGGCGCCACTACACGGTCGACGGCGTGACGCTCCGCCCACGACCCGTCCAGGATCGGCTGCCGATCTGGATCGGAGGGAACAGCACGCGCGCGCTCCGCCGGGCAGCCCGATTCGACGGCTGGGCCGCCGACACGACGAACCAGGAGGGCATGACGAGGACGCCGCCGGATGTCGAGCGCTCGCTCTCCACCCTTCGTGACGAACGTGGTGACCTCGACGGGTTCGACGTCGCCGTCATGGGATACGCGGACCAGGCAGATCCGGGCCTCTACGCCGCGGCCGGCGCGACCTGGTGGCTGGAGAACGTCCACGACCGGCGCGGAAGCGCCGACGAGATGCTCGCGCTCGTGCGCCGCGGGCCGGCCGTCATCTAGCGGGCGAGCACCCCGAGTGCCACCCCGAACAGGGCGTGGCGCGCAGTCGCCTGCACGAAGGCGCGCGGGTTCGTGAGCAGCGGCGGCACGCCGGGCTCACCCCGGGCAGGGTGATACCGGTCGACGAGCGCGCAGAACGGCCAGAGCGCCGCATTCTCGCCGATCGCCATGCCGACCGCGAGCGGTACCGGCTTCGCGCCTGTCCGCCGGCGGACGACATCGAAGACGAGGCCGAACGCGGCGCCGTTCGCCGCGTGCATCGCGAGGCCGATTTGCCGCCAGTGCCGCCGCGAGACCGCCTTGCCGAGCAGCGCGGTGTCCGAGTAGTCGCAGCGGAAGATCCGCCGGTCGAGCGGTTCCGCCGCTGCCCAGAGGAGGGCTGCCGTCGCTCCCGCTGCTGCTGCACGGGTGTTCATCGTCCTATCGTGCTACCCGGTGCCTGAAGGCGATGCACTTCACCGGGCTGCCCGACGCCTGCAGCCGCTCGTCGGCGAACGGGTCGAGGTGGAGACTCCGAATCCGCGCGCCCAGGTCGGGCGGATCGCGGAACGGCTCGACGGCCGAACTCTGCTCTCCGTCGAGGCGGTCGGCAAGAACCTGATGCTCACCTTCGAGGGCGGCATCGTCCTGCGGAGTCATCTTCGGATGACCGGCCGCTGGTCGGTCGTTCCCCGGGAAGGGACAAGCCCCCGGCCCGCCCCTTCCCGTGCGACCCGACGGGGCCGTCCGTGGCTCGTCCTGCGCGGCTCGACGCTGGAAGCCGTCCAGTGGAACGGTCCCGTGCTCGAGCTGCACGGGCGCTCAGTCCGACAGCTCGGCCCCGACATCCTCGCCGATCCGCCCGAGTTCGCCGGCATGGTCTCGAAGCTCCGCGCCGGCGAGCGGAGTCGTGCGCTCGGAGACGCGCTCCTCGACCAGCGCCTGGTCGCGGGCATCGGCAACAAGTGGCGCTCGGAGGCGCTCTGGGCAGTCGAGCTCTCGCCGTGGCGGCCGCTCGGCGAGACGAGCGACGAGCAGCTCCGCGCCGTGCTCGAGGCGGCGGCAGGCCAGATGCGCGGCTCCCTCGAGGGTCGGCGGCACGCCAACCGGGTGTACCGGCGGGTCGGCCGGCCGTGCCCTCGGTGCGGCAGGCCGATCGTCTCCCGCGGACAGGGCGACGCCAACCGGATCGCCTACTGGTGCCCGGGCTGCCAGACGTAAGAACGAGCATTGTGCGCGCCGACTTCTCCGTATAGAATCGCGCTGCAGATTGCTCGTAATACGAGGTAACTGCGGTAGGCAACCACCGAACAGAGGGGAGAGAGAGATGAGGAAACGAGCCGTTCTCATCGGCGTGCTCGCGATGCTCGTCGTCGTCGGGGTGGCTGCGGCCGGCGGAGGGTTCAACTCCGTCAAGCCCTCGACGTACGACCCGCTGCACACTTACCTTGCCGGGTCGGCCTGGATCGCCGGCATCGGCTGCCCGACCAACTCCAAGGTCACCTACGACGGCGCGAACGCCTCCCGCTATACGGACCCGGCCTGCCAGACCAGCGGCCCCGGCGACTCCAAGAACATGGGGCTTCTGCTGGCGAAGACGGGGCCGACCGGCAACTACGCGGCCGGCCAGGTGGTCCTGAGGAACGTGCCTGCGACGATCAACGAGCTGGGGTACGACATCCGCAAGGCCGGCCCCGACCAGACCGATTCGCGGGGCTCGCACTGCAGCGGCGGCGCACCCCGCTTCGATCTCGTCGACAGCACCGGAGCGACGTACTTCCTCGCCTGCAACTCGCCCGCGCCGACCGCGGTCAGCGTCGGCACCGGCTGGCTGCGTCTGCGCTGGAGCCCGGTGATGGCGTACGGACCGGGGGGCCTCACCCCGGTCTCGTCGCTGACGATCAAGCAGATCGCGATCGTCATGGACGAGGGCCAGGACACCGGCGGCCCGGACCTCTCAGGGCTCGCGGTGCTGGACAACATCGACGTGAACGGCATCTTCGTCGGCAAGTAGATCGACCCGACGGCTCGGGGGCGGCTCGCCGCTCCCGAGCGTCGTTCCGGCAAAGGTGATCACCGTCTGCGCGAGAACACAGCGGGATGGCGCCCGCCGCCCCGCACCTCTACCAGGCCCTTCGCTCCTTCTGTCTCGCCGCCTTCGCCCGCCTCGGCACCGAAGCCGGCCGGGACGACGAGATCCCCTTCGTCCTCGACGACCACGACGGGCTCTACGAGTACCGGCCGTTGCTGCGCGACCATGTCGAGTCGCGGGTCGCCCGTCTCACCGGCCTCGTGGACGCGCGGCTCGCGCTCGACGAGCTGAGGCGCGAGCCGGCGGCCGCCGTCTTCGCGCGCGGCGCCGCCGACGGGCCGGCAGCCGACCGGACGCTCTTTCGCGCGATCCTGCTGCCCCTGCTCGTCGCGACCGCCGAGGCCTGCGGCGGCTTCGACTGGGAGGACGGGGCGTTCAACCGGGTCTACCGCGAGCTCGAGCGCTCGCTCTTCGGAGCCGGCCGCAGGTACGCCGCCACGGCGCCGCTCCTGGGCCTCTCGGTCGGCGGCACGATCGAGCTGGCGCGCGGCATCCGCGTCGAGCGGATCGACGATGCGGAGCCCGACGAGAACGGCTCGCTCGCATTCGAGCGCGAGCTCCCGGCGGGCGAGCTGACCCTCCCCGACGCCCCTGGGGAGCTCGCCGACGCGATCACGGCGCTCCGGCTGGCCACGGGAGCGGCGGTCGCCGCCGGGCCGCTCGTCGTCGAGCGGCTCGACCGACATCCGCTCGAGCCGAGGCCGATGCTGGGGATCGCGGCCACGCGGCCGGGGGGCGAGCCGTCGAGGCTCGACCCATGGCGCGGGAAGCTCGCCGGCGACGTGCTCGCCGGGCTGCCGGGTTGGGAGCAGGACGCTGAGCTCGGCGAGGCGCTGGAACGCTGGGAGCTCTCGCTCTTCGAGGCCGAGCCGCTCCGCTCGGAGCGTCTCCGCGAGGCGCTCGCCGCCCTCCTCGGCGGCCCCGACGGGCTCTGGGCCGCGGCCATGCGCGCAGCCGTGCTGGTCGGCGAGGTCGCGAACCCGGCGGCCAGAGCACGGGTGGACGGCGTGCTCGGGCTGGCCCGGGGGGCAGTCGCCGGCGCGGAGACCGCGGACACCGTGCGCCGGATCTTCGTCGAGACCGTGCTCGCCGACGACCGGCTGCGGCTGCTCGCCGCCCTCGACGAGGCCCTGCTCGGGCTGCGCGCGCGTCCGGCGGGCTTCTTCTCGGCCAGGGCGAGCGCCGCGTGACGAAGTCGGCACGCACTCGCCACGAACCGGCGCGTCCTTCCCGGCTACGGTCGAGGGATGGACGAGGCGAGGCGCCTGCTGGCGCGGCTGGAGCGGATCGAGGCGCTCGACCGCGCCCACGCCGGGCCGGGCGATCTGCTCGCAGAGCTGCGGTCCCTGCTGTCCGAGGCGGAGGCCTGGGCGCGGGCGGAGCACCCCGTTCCCGACGGGGCGATCGACGCCATGGAACGTTGCCGGGAGCGGCTTTGCCGGCCGGAAACGGCACGCAACCTGCCGGAAACCGCAGAGCGGATCTCCGGCAGGACTCTGCTAGCCTGAGCCGAAAGACGGCCCGGCACCATGTCGGCCCTACAGGACATCGCGCGCCCGCAGCCGCGGGCATCCACCTCTAAAGGAGCAACCGTGGGAAGGGTCATCGCACTCGCCAACCAGAAGGGCGGAGTGGCGAAGACGACCTCGACGCTGAACCTCGCCGTTGCGTTCGCCGAGGAGGGAAACAAGGTGCTCGCGATCGACCTCGATCCGCAGGGCAACCTGACGATGAGCCAGGGGCTGAACCCGGACACGATCGAGCGGTCGATGTACGACGTGCTGGTCCACCGCCTTCCGATCGAGCAGATCATCCACAACGGCGAGATCGACCTCGCGGTCGCCTCGATCGACCTGGCGGGCGCCGAGCTCGCCCTCTCCGCGATGATCGGCCGCGAGCGCTCCCTGGAGAAGGCGCTCCAGCCGGTCCTCGACCGCTACGACTTCGTCGTCATCGACACGCCCCCGTCGCTGGGCCTGCTGACGATCAACGCGCTGGTTGCCTCGAGCGGGGTGATCGTCCCCGTGCAGTGCGAGTACCTGTCCCTTCGCGGGCTCGTCCAGCTCGAGAACACGCTGAGCATGATCCGCGAGAACCTGAACCCGGAGGTCGGGATCGAGGGGATCCTCGCGACGATGTACGACAGCCGGACGCTGCACTCCAGGGAGGCCCTCGAGATCCTCGAGGAGAACTTCGGCGACCTCGTCTTCAAGACCCGGATCCGCAAGACCATCCGCTATGCCGAGGCGCCGGTGAAGGGGACGTCGGTGCTCAAGTACGAGCCCACCGGCTCCGCTGCGCAGGCGTACCGCGACCTGGCGAAGGAGGTGCTCAATGGCGCGCAAGCGCGCAAGCATGCGTGAGGGCCCGCTCGCGGAGCTGTTCCGCGCGACCGAGGCCGCCCAGCGCCAGGCCGAGACGCAGCCCGAGCAGCCCCGGCAGCCCCAGATCGAGCCCGTCCCGGACCCCGAGCCCCAGCAGCCCGAGCCACCGCCCGCGGCCGAGGAACCGGTCGTCCCGGAGCCGGCGACCGAGCCGGCTCCACAAGAGATAGCGCCGGTTCCACCAGCAGAACGGCCCGCGGCGCGCCTGGTCGACCCGCTGCCCGAGCAGCCGCCACGGTTGTGGCAGTCGCCCCGGGCCGACTCCGCCTATTTGGCAGTCATCCGCGTCGTCGGCGTCGGCGGAGCGGGGCTGAACGCGATCGACCGGATGATCGACGCAGGCATCACGGGGGTCGAGTTCGTCGCCGTCAACACCGACATCCAGCAGCTGCAGATGAACGACGCGCCGCTGAAGATCCACATCGGGCGCGAGCTGACGGCGGGTCTCGGCTCGGGTGCCGACCCGGAGATCGGGCACGCCGCCGCCGAGGAGGCGTACGACCAGATCAAGCGCGCGCTGCGAGGCTCGGACATGGTGTTCGTCGCCGCGGGCGAGGGCGGGGGAACCGGCTCGGGTGCGGCGCCGGTCGTCGCCAGGATCGCGCGGGAGCTCGGCGCCCTAGCCGTCGGCATCGTCACCACGCCCTTCCGGTTCGAAGGGACGCGTCGCAAGTCGGCGGCCGAGGCGGGGGTCGATTCGCTCCGCGGCGCCTGCGACACGGTGATCGTGATCCCGAACGACCGCCTGCTCGAGGTTCTCGAGAAGAACACGGCGATGCTGGACGCGTTCCGAATCGCGGACGACGTCCTCCGCCAGGGCGTGCAGGGGATCACCGACCTGATCACGCAGCCGGGCCTGATCAACCTCGACTTCGCCGACGTCCGCACCGTCATGCAGGACGGCGGGAACGC
>Ga0070684_100000228_pt1 | contig 38984 bp, 37 predicted proteins | sample KBSC723LmetaG_FD_65653 | JGI IMG/M metagenome (GOLD analysis project Ga0070684, IMG submission 65653) | Corn rhizosphere microbial communities from Kellogg Biological Station, Michigan, USA - KBS C7.2-3L metaG | ecosystem: Host-associated > Plants > Roots > Rhizosphere ...
TACGCCTGCTAAGTTGATTTACGATTTCTTTTTGGATGAGCCGCTTCAGGGGCCTTGCACCGAATTGAGGATCAAAGCCTTGCTCAGCCAAAAAATCGAGAGCATAGTCGCTAAATTCCAACTGAATTCCGCTTTGAGCCACAAGTCTTTTCAGGTTGTTCAACTGGATATTTACAATACTCCTGATCTCGTTCTTCATCAAAGGTTGGAACAAAATGATCTCGTCAACCCGGTTCAAAAATTCTGGACGAATGGTTTGACGCAAGAGATTCATTACCTCCAACCTGGTTTTATTAACAATCTCCTCCTTGTTTCGTTCAGTAATATCTTCAAAATTCTCCTGGATGATATGGCTTCCAAGATTACTGGTCATTATAATGATGGTATTACGAAAATTCACCACCCGACCTTTATTATCAGTCAGGCGACCGTCATCAAGCACCTGGAGCAACACATTCCAAACATCGGGGTGAGCCTTTTCAATTTCGTCCAATAAAACTACACTATAAGGCTTACGGCGCACCGCTTCTGTCAATTGACCACCTTCATCATACCCGACATATCCCGGAGGAGCGCCCACAAGGCGGCTTACAGTGTGCTTTTCTTGGTATTCGCTCATATCGATCCTCGTCATCATACTCTCGTCATCGAACAAATATTCAGCAAGTGCTTTCGCCAGCTCCGTTTTACCTACACCTGTCGTTCCAAGGAAAATAAATGAGCCTATTGGCTTTTTTGGATCATGCAGGCCCGCCCTACTGCGACGGATGGCATCGGCTACCGCAGTGATCGCCTCATCCTGGCCTACCACTCTTTCATGTAAATGCTGCTCTAGTTGAAGTAATTTATCTTTTTCACTTTGCATCATTCTTGAAACGGGAATTCCAGTTGCCTTTGCTACTGCTTCAGCAATGTCTTCCGCATCTACTTCCTCTTTCATTATCCGTTTGTCGCTGATCGATTCCAATTCTTTTGAATATTCGCTAATCGTCTTTTCTTTTTCTTTTATTTTTCCGTAGCGTATTTCTGCAACTCTTCCATAATCACCATTTCTTTCTGCCTGTTCTGCTTCGAGCTTTAATTGCTCTATCTCCGCTTTCGCATTTTGGACTTTTTCAACAAGATCTTTCTCTTCTTTCCATTTTGCCTTAAACGTATCACGTTCTACAGAGAGGTTAGCTATTTCTGTATTCAGTTGTTTCAACTTGTCTTCGTCATTTTCTCTTTTGATCGCCTCTCTTTCAATTTCTAACTGACGGATTTGCCTTTCAAGCTTGTCAAGTTCTTCAGGCATGCTATTCATTTCAAGGCGAAGTTTTGCTGCACTTTCATCAATCAGGTCAATGGCCTTGTCGGGTAAAAATCTGTCCGTGATATACCTGTTAGATAATTCAACCGCTGCAATGATCGCTTCGTCTTTTATGCGAACATGATGGTGTGTTTCGTACCTATCCTTCAGTCCGCGTAAGATAGAGATAGCATCTTCTACCGTCGGTTCATCGATCATTACTTTTTGGAAACGACGTTCAAGGGCTTTATCCTTTTCAAAATATTTTTGATATTCATTTAACGTGGTGGCACCCACAGCCCTTAACTCACCACGAGCCAATGCAGGTTTTAAAATATTTGCCGCATCCATAGCACCCTCGCCACCGCCTGCTCCAACAAGAGTGTGTATCTCATCAATGAACAAGATGATCTCGCCTTCGCTAGTGCTTACTTCTTTTATCACTGCCTTCAATCGTTCTTCAAATTCTCCTTTATATTTTGCTCCCGCAATAAGTTGTCCCATATCGAGGGCGTAAATAACTTTCGATCTCAAATTTTCAGGCACATCCCCGTTCACGATGCGCATGGCCAGGCCTTCTGCAATAGCCGTTTTACCAACGCCTGGTTCACCAACTAAAATCGGGTTGTTTTTTGTACGTCTCGAAAGTATATGTAATGTTCTCCTGATCTCTTCATCGCGCCCGATCACCGGGTCAAGTTTTCCCTGTCTTCCAAGCTCATTCAAGTTCCTTGCGTATTTGTTCAGCGCATTGAACTCCTGCGTTTGTGTTTGTGAAGTGACTTTTTCGCCCTTCCTCAGGTCTTTGATCGCTGCGATCAATCCTTTCTCAGTGAGCCCCGCATTCTTCAACAATTTTGCTGTTGCATCATTGCCCTGCACAATCGCAAGTAACAAATGATCCGGTGTCACAAATTCATCATCAAATTGTTTAAGGGCAGCACCCGCACGCAAAACAATATTGTTTGCATCCCTGCTGATAGATTGAGCCGCGTCGCCGGATGTTTTTGGCAAGTTGCTGATCAATTCATCAAGCCGCGATTCAACAAGGTTAACCGTTACGTTGTTTTTCTTTAATAAATAGTCAACAGCAGAATCCTCCTGTTCGAGCAACGCTTTCAAGATATGCTCCGATTCGATATTCGGATTCTGAGCATTAAAAGCAATCTGCTGCGCCTGTTGGAAAGCTTCTGCCGCTTTTATTGTAAAATTTCCAAGATTCATATGTTTTTGTTTCGTATTGGTTTAGTAATTCTGAAGGAATCTCTTCAGGATTGGGTTTGTAGCATACATCGCTCCCGGGAATGACAAATCCCCCGGAGCGCACTAGATAAAATTCAAATAACTTTATCGATAATCTCAAATCACAATCCAAGCCACAATTCCCGTAACAATGACATACAAAAGCTCCATTACCTGCACCAAAGGCATAAGTTTATTGACCATCCTGTTAATATTACAGTCTGCTTCACAGACCATTGTCGCCCAACGAAAGACCGACGTCGGACAGCAAAATTTTTCAGAGCTGGATGACATCCTTACTCAAAAACAAAAGCTACTCGGAAAAGATTTTGTAGTGATGCTATGGAAAAAAGATGACACCCTTGTTTACAAAAAAGAGCTGGGTGATTTTAACAGCAAAACTCAGGCCCCGATCGCCAGTTGCAGCAAGTGGTTAACAGCAGCGTTAGTGATGACTTTCGTTGACGAAGGTAAACTTTCCCTGGAGGATAAGATCACAAAATGGCTACCCGAATTTGAAAAATATGGGAAAAATTATATCACGATCCGGACTTGCCTGTCTCACATGACGGGCATAAGGTCTGAGCCTATTACCCTCTTGAAACTTCTCGAAAGAAAAAAATTCAACAGCCTTGAGGATGAGGTAAACTCTTTTGCAGCAAAAGATATCCAGGCAAATCCCGGTGACGAATTCCGGTATAGCAATATCGGGCTGAACATCGCAGGACGGATCCTTGAGATCATAAGTAAAAAGAGATTTGACCTGCTTGCAAGGCAACGACTGTTTGTACCGTTGCTTATGAGACGAAGCAGTTTCAGCTCGCTTGATGGAAGTCCAGTGAATCCCTCTGGAGGCGCATTGTCGTCACCTGAGGATTATATGCACTTTTTGATCATGCTTATGGATAAAGGCGTATACCAGGGAAGAAGAGTTTTAACTGAACAGTCCGTAAATGAAATGTTGACCTTGCAAACCCGTCTTGCGCAAATCAAGTATGCGCCAAAGGTTGCAGAAGGGTACAATTATACGCTGGGTGCCTGGGCTGCAGACTGGAAGGACGGAAAGGCGACAGTTGTGGCAAGCCCCGGTTTGTTTGGATCCTGGCCGATGATCGATTACTGCCGTGGCTATGCCTATTTGTTTTTTGTGAAAGATCTATTAAGCGAAGACAAGGCTGATGCGCAAATGGAAATAAAAAAATTGATTGATGAACATTTTAAAAATGGTTGTGAGTAAGGGCCTAACGGCTAAATTGTTAAATTGTTTCATTGTTATTTCCGGGAGCTTTAAGAATGTTGTTTAGCCTAACAATGCAACAATAAAACAATTAAACAATAGTATACCATGTACGAAAATAAGAGCGAACCGCTTGCTCCGGCGATAGTTTATTATAAGCGCATCGCCAGGAACATTTTCCGAATATCTTTTTTACTTTTCCTGATGCTCTTTATAGGAACTATCGGTTATCATTGGGCTACTCATCCGTTCACGGAATGGCTTGATGCTTTTCATAATGCTTCAATGATCCTTAGCGGAATGGGCCCGGTTGTAACAAGCGGTTTTACTTCAGCAGGAAAAATATTTTCTTCTTTCTATGCATTATTCAGCGGAATTGTTTTTGTAGGCGCAATGGGATATATTTTTGCTCCCGGCATTCACCGTATTTTTCATAAACTTCATTTGGAGCAGAAGAAGCGATAACTAATTACCTTCCTTTTTTACAAACACTATTTTGTTTCGGTCAGCTTTATAAATGGAGTCATAGTATTTCACCAGATCAGCATAGTCTTTTGCAGGGAATGTTCCGCTGTATTGTTCACGCATGCGGTAATAAAATATCTTGTTGTCGACCAGCTTTGTCGTGCTTGAATATTTACCAAACTTTGTCTCGATGGCGACCGGCTGAGCCGGCGATTCAATTTCATAGCCTTTGGGAATTTCGATTTCCACTGAGTCGACTTGCCTGAACTCGTCGTGAAGAGCAATATCAAATTTTCTTTCCTCATCTGCCTTCAATTTCACGTATGATCTGCTCATTACGTTCGGACCAATAAATAAACGTTTCCCTGTGATGGTGGCATAATTGCTTACATAGAGATCAAGTTTCTCCTGTACATTAGGACTCATTGATTTATTTTCTTTGTAATCAAACTTATCAAGTTCATATGTCGGGAAATCTAATTTCTTTTCAAGATATTCCTTGACTTTGTCTTTTGAGAGATAATTGATCATATCATGAACGTTATCCTGCTCCAATCCTTCATACATTGTATTCGCCTGGACCAGTAAAGAAGCATCATCACTCAGGATAGCCCTTAGTTTCCGTATTTGGACATTATCATTCAAACCATACTTCGGTGTATGTACCAATTTCCCACCATTCTCTTCAACTGCAAGAGCATACCTGTCAGCAGTAAATGCACTTAAGTATCCTGCGGGTAATGTCTGGCTCGTGCACTCCAGCCAGACCGTATCTTTTTGAAGCGGCACAAATAAAATAACATGATCAAATTGGCTGGAAGGAAAATCGTCCGTCATATAGTTTTCCTCATCGCCTGAATGAATTAAAGTGTAATCAGAACGAATGCCTGCCTCCTTTAAAAGGCTAAACATGTAATTGGACAATGCCTTGCAGTCTCCATATCCTTTCTTCGAAACGTCGCTGGCGTCAAAGGGTTGCCAGCCGCCGATTCCAAGTTGGATACTGATATACCGGGTATTTTTTTGCATATACTCGTACAAGATGCTAATCTTTTTTTTGACGTCCGTAACGCCGTCGGTGAGCTTGTGCACTTGCTGCCTCACATTGTCCGGCAGCTTATCTCTACCTGATTTTAACGTATAGAGAAATTTCCCGTAATCCTGCCAGGTACTCATATTGCCTTTATAATCTCCTAACTGGAAATCTGTTGGGCCTGTTATAACCATCGTTGTCAATTCATGCCAACGCGGACACGATGTTTCTTTCACAATTGCCGGAACATTAGCGGCATCCCATGTTGTTATCTTTTTATTTTTTTCTGTTGTGATCGTTGGCTTTCCCTGGTAGTTAAACTCTTTATACCTGAACTGATAATCCGAAGGGCAGATAATAGAAAAACGGCTTTTCTCTACCGACAGTTTTTCGCCGCCTGCGGGGATCCACTCCGGGAAAAACATTGTGTGATTATAGCGGATCTCAATATCATACTCGACGGTATAAGGATAAACGCGATAGTAAAAGCTATGTGCCTTAATGCGATTGTCTTCCACAAGGCTACTTTCGCCGGTGCCGCTAAAATCCTGGAGGTCTTTAAACTTCATTTTCTTTAATTGCTTGCCGCTGGCGTCATACAAATAACCTTCAACAGAATTGATCTCACGAAGCTTGTCATAGTATTCTGCAAATTGAGCCCATCTCTCCCCGTTCTCATTCAGTATGGTAATTACGTAGTGGTTGGTTTCAATCGCTTCTTTTGTGGAATGCACTTCAAATTTGATCTCCTCAAACCGCAACACGGCGTTCGCATTTTTCAATAACGAGGGAGAAATTTTTGAAACTGCATATTCCCCATCCCCGGCATAGAGAAATTTCCCGGAGGTAGTAATAGCTATTATCAAAAGGAGCTTTTTCATAGAATCATTTTTTCTTTTTCAGAACAATTTGCTCATTCTGTGTTTTAACTACAAGGTTAAAAAACTCGCGAAGCAGATCATACTCTGCGGGCTGATAGTAAGCCCGCTTCAGTTGTATCCTTGACCGCATCGAAATGGTACCATTTGTCTCTGTAACGATATATTCAAATCGGCCATCGTCGGCATCGTTTAATTTTACAATGATTGATTTTGGTAATTCATCCACAACATATCCCTGAGGAACGATCATGCTGAAGATGTAAGTTTCGTCAGAAGCATAGGGCATTTCAACGGGGTAAGACCGTTGTGCCGATTTAAAAGGATTCTCTTTGTAGCCTTCGGCAAACATGGGGTTGACATACATAATATCTTCTTTTTCCTGGTTGAATTTGAAATTATAGCGAATGGCAACACTTTCGTCAAGATTATTAAGGGAATCGATGTGTGGGTCGATCAGATCCGCTTCCGATCCATAATTCTTTTTGAGGGTTTTAAAGAATTCATCCTGTCCCTTTTCCTTTATCGTTTCACGGATCTCATGTGATTGAAAATAGCCAGGTACTTGTTGCAATTGTCCAATCATTTCTCCTTTCTCATTTGTTGTAAGCATGAGGGAAGTCATTTTCCTTTCCATCAACGAGTCAGAAGAAAAATCAAGATCAGTGGCTGAGGTGTTAATCACCCTGGCGTGCCCGTTATAACAGGACGGTACCAGTTTTCCAAAGCCAAGTCGTGGCCTCGTGGCATCGAGAAAAGTCTGTTTTTTGTCAATATTTGCTTCGCAAATAACATAATTGAATTTGTTCAGGATCGGATAGAGGGGATAAGTATATCCGTGTGTTTTTGTACTTAAAATCACAGGATCGGCATCTATGCCCGCATACCTCAGCATAGCGATCAATAACATGTTGATCTCCGCTACTGATCCTCTTCTTGACTTCAGAACATTCTTTAGAGGTTGGCGAAGCCATTTTTCGGAATAATCAGTACAAGTAAAATTATCCCTGACATATGCATAAATATTTTCCGCTTTCTCCTGCGTTGTGGTAGTTCCGGCAATGGCTGAGTTCACGGCGTCGCTCAGCCAACTATTATCTTTCGATAAAGGAAGGCCGAAATCTTCATCATTCATCAATTCCTCCGATAATTGTGTCCACGAACTCACATATACGTGTGGTGCGAGTGGTTCTGTTTGCGCAGTAAGCTCAAATTCTATTTTCTGAATATGATTTCCTAAGGTAGAAACATAACTTTCGTCTTTTAATGCCGGTGCATCTTTTATTACCCACCGATAGTCGCTAACGCCTGCGGTAATGGAATAAACCTGGTCAGCAATTGTCCCGTTTCGTTCGATGACGCTGAAATGGTCCTGCCAGTCCTTTTTTGTTTGAATAAAAAATTTCTGGTAGCCCTGGGAGATGAAAAAATAGCTGAAAAAAGCAGGCAACCTGAGGTTATACTCACTCCATAACACAGGATAATCTCCCTGGAAGGCCCAGGGTTGAAGGTTAAATAGATAATCAGAAGTTATGGTGTATTCAAACTCGATGATCGAACCTTCCTTTATATTCGGGAAAGTGAATTTTTTAACTGTTCGGTGTTTACTCAATTTGTCTTTAAAAATATTGTCTTTATCCAACTTTGTTTCTATTACCTTGCCGTTTTCTAAATTGTAGGTTACTGCCTTGATATCGGAAAGCTTTTCCTCGTTGTTGCCATCTGAATAAAGTTCAATCTCCTCTGTAGCAATATCAAACCCGTTTTTGTTTAATAAGTGCACACGCCGGAAGCGTTTGAATTCAATAGAAAACCAACCCTTGTTGTTACCAACGATCTTTGACGAGCCGATGTCGGCAATCACGACCGCATTGGCGTTACTGTCAATCGAATAAGTTTTCGGAGCGAAATCTTCAGGCGAGACCTTTCCAAATTTTACATTGGATTTATCCTGGGCAATACCGGTTACCCAAAAAAACAGTGTGCAAAAAATGGCAGCAAGCAGTTTAGGGTTCATAACAATTGGTTTTAAGTTTTGAATAATAACCCCTTTAATAAATACGATCAAAAAGAGTCATCTATTTTTTTCTTTTAAAAACGATCTGTTCAGCGTATTTCTTAATTACAAATGCAAAAAAATCTCTTAATGAAGTGTAGTCTTCAGCGGAGAAACCGGTTTCATTCAACTTAATACGACTCCGAAACTGGATACGGTTATCTTCCTTCTGGATCAGGTACTCAAAAAAACCTTCATCACCGTTGTAGCTTACCCTCGCAGATTTAGGCAGTTCGTCAACAGTATATCCATTGGGAATTTCCATGCTCAGTAAATAGATCTTGTCAATGGGATATGGTAAGGTTACCGGGTATTTTCTTTCTACCGCGTCAAACGGATTTTTTGAATAGTCGCTCCCAACAACAGGATCAAAATAGATGATATCACCTGAGACAGGGAATTTAATGTTGAAATGAAGAGTTGTTGGAAATTCAGGGCTTTGCAATGAATCCACCTTCATATTTGAAATGCTGAATTCATTTGTAAAACCCGATTTAATATGATCAAAATATTTTTCCCGTCCACTGCTTTTTATTTCCTGCCGAATTTCTTCCGATCCGAAAAATCCGACTGTTGTGTTAACCGTGCCTTCGAGGTTTCCACCCTGGTCATTAACAATGATCACACCTGTACTCTTTTGCTCTTTTATCTTTTCAGGCAAAAAATAGATGGACTTACCGTTAGTGCTGATCAATCTTGCATGGCCGTTATAACATTCAAGTGACAAGTTTCCAAAAGCAAGATCAGGTCTCGACGCATCTAAAAAGACTGTGTCGCTGCCCAGTCTTATCATGCAGATGACATAATTCATTTTATCGAGCCGCGGATAATCGGCGAAATTTTTTCCATAATCTCTTGTGCTTAGAATAACGGGATCGGCTGGTATTCCTTTCTGACGCAGCAATGCGATCAGTAACATGTTCAGGTCGGCCACACTTCCTTTCTTTTTTTTGTTGACTGTGTACAGATCATCTCCCAAAAAGATGTCGTCATCCGGGATACACGCAAAATTATCCCTGACATAATAAAACAATTGATGTGCAGATTCCGCCAGGTTGATACTATGTGAAGTGACCTTATCGGCGGTGTTAAACAAATTGCTTGAGTTGTCTTTGTCGATGGCCATACCAAAATCTTCCTCACTTAATAAACCGTTTGTCACGCTTTCCCAGGTGGTGCCATGATCTCTTATGTCCTCTCCATTGTACGTTTGTGCAAGAACGAACTCGATCTTATCCAAGTAATCAACCGGGGAGTTAATAAAGCTTTCCGGCTTAAAGGCGGGGATCTCCTTCATTGCCCAGAGATCCATTATATCATTCGACGTAAGAGTCAGGTCCGCCATGTAATAGTGATTATTCTTTACCGTGCTTGATTTGTTTGTAAGAAAAGGATCCATGCCATAGCGGACAGTTACAAACCGTAAAGCTGCCGGAAAAATAACTTTGTATTCACTGTACAGGCAGGGATACCGATGTTGAAAAAACCAGGTAGGGATATCAGGATAACGATAAGAAGTTATTGTGTAAGAATACTCGATAATTGAACCTGCCTTTGCCGATGGTAGCGTAAATTTCGTGATCGAAGTGTTCCCACTGAGCTTGTCTTCAAATATATCTGTTTGACTAAGTTTTGTTGTTACGATCTTGCTATCTTCCATAGTATAAGTAGTGGCCTTCAAATCAGTTAATTTATCTTTTTTGTCACCTCTGCCATACAGGTAGATCTTCACAGTAGCAACATCCAATGCCTTATCGTTAATGATCTTGATGCGTACCTGCTTTTTATACACGTACGAAAACCAATGATTCTCGTTCCCAATAAAATTGGTTGAACCGCTCTCACTTAGGATGACTGCATTTGTATTGCTGTCAATAACAGGGGATGTTTCCAATGCAAAATCATTGGGAGAAATGTTACCAAACCTGAGGTCGATTTTGTCTTGACCGAAGACAGGAATAGAGAACAGGATGGCAGGCAGTAGTTTGCTCAGAATTTTCACGAAAGTTTGGTTGGTGGATGGAATCTATCCGAAAAATATTTCAAATTTTAAAAAAATCAAATAGTTGGGCGGGAATTTTTGGTTTTAAACCAACATTTGAGGGGAATCAACAGGGCCGAATCCTGGCTTCTAAGGGAAAAAACTTATCAGGAGAGAAGCAGTAAGTTTGTATTTCCATTAGTGAACGGTGCGTAACAATCTCGAACATACACGTATTGTAAAAGAAATAGCGTTGTCATTAGGCTTTGACTTTTGCGGGATAGCCAGGGTGCAAAGGCTGGATGACGATGCTCAACGTCTCGAGCAATGGCTGAATAAGGGCATGCATGGTTCGATGAAGTATATGGAGAACTACTTTGAACTGCGTGTCGATCCGAGAAAATTGGTACCCGGAGCAAGGTCTGTCATCACATTACTGATAAATTATTTTCCCTCTGAAAGGCAAAATAAAGAGTCGCCTAAAATTTCGGCGTATGCTTATGGAAAGGATTATCATGATGTGATCAAAGATAAACTTCAGAGTTTTTTGAAGCTGGTTCACGAAAAGATTGGAGAAGTAAATGGAAGAGGTTTTGTTGATTCGGCTCCTGTGCTCGAAAGAAGCTGGGCCCAACGGAGTGGATTGGGTTGGATCGGCAAGAACGGGAACCTGATCACAAAAGAAAGTGGATCTTTTTATTTCATTGCAACACTTATTACGGATCTTGAATTGCATTACGATGATCCTTTTGCAAAAGATTATTGCGGAACCTGCACAAAGTGTGTCGACTCTTGTCCTACCAATGCAATCCTTCCCGATAAAGTTGTTGATGGAAGCAAGTGTATTTCTTACTTCACCATTGAGCTGAAGGAAATGATGATCCCGGGAGAAATGCGTGGGAAATTTGACAATTGGATGTTTGGATGCGATACCTGCCAGGATGTATGTCCGTGGAACAGGTTTTCAAAAGGTACACATGACACCGGGTTTGTTCCCATTGCTGAAGTGCTTAATTTTTCGCGGCATGATTGGGATGAGTTAACTGAAGAATCATTCAAAATGATCTTTAAGGACTCCCCTATCAGGCGTGCAAAGTTTAAGGGGATAAAGCGCAACCTAAAGTTCCTGTCCGCAATGGATGCTGACGATCAAAAACTCCATCCTACTTTAAGTGACAGCCTGCGTAAATGATAGTCGAATTGATCGTGGGGATCTGTCTCCGGACTTAAATTTATATAGGATAAAATTACCTGTTCACTCACTTGTTTGTAATCGTATCCAATCTGCATCAATAAAGCGTCATTGCCTTTTCCAATTCCGATCTTATACCCCAGTCCTGCGCTCCAATAAGGACCCGAATGGGATTCTGTTTCAGCATATCCCCATTCATTGAGATAGTCATCGCTTTGCCACGGAAAATTTATTCCCCCATCAGCGGATAAATAAAAGTTCCTTTTTTGTTTTTTGAGAAAATCCATATTGACCGATGCAAAAACAGGGATACTGCGGCGGTAATACCAGTCGATACCTGCTCCCGCGCCAACAAACCAGTTACTGAACCTGATCCCATTAATTGATTGCAATTGCAGCGATGAGCCGTGTTCACCCTCCAGCAGCCCGGCATAATTCTGCGATGAAAAGATGGCTTTTTTTTGTGCAGAAGAGCAAATGCTTATGAGGACAAAAGCTGTTATAAAAATTAATTTCATGCCGTTCATTTACCGGTTGATGGATAATTTACTTCTCAGGATCAGTTTATCAGAACTGGTATAGTCATATTGATAAAGGCCATTGCTTGCCACGACGATCAGGTTTTTGTTCCAGGCGATCGCATCTCTCGTCTCAAGCCCCATTACATGATCCTTCAAAACAATATTAGCAGGATCAGTCGCGTCAAACATTTTTATTCCATTATCACACACAAAAAGAAGCGCATTATCTTTTGTGAGTCCCTGTGGCTTTGTCATGGGGTAAGCCTTTAACAATGATGGTGCAGCCAAATCCTGGACATCCACAACCTCGAGCTCGTTGGTTGAAGGTCCGCAGTTTGTTCCTTCCCTCAATGTAACATACGCATACTTATCGTCTGCGATCACCGGGTCACAGGCACGCGCATGAATAAAATCTCCTTCTTTCACAGGCGCGTCGGGTTGCGAAATATCATAAATGTAGAGGCCACCCATTGATCCGAGGAACAACTTGTTCTTAAATGGATAAATTGTTTCAATATCAAAACCAGCGCTTATTAAATTTCCTGCAACAGGTTCTTCAGGGTCAGCAATTGAGATTGGATGTAACGTATGATGGTCTACTGCATACAAATAATCATTGACTATAGTAAACCGTGCCATTGAACCAGAGATGCCGGGAATGGGGGCAGCAGCTGCCGCATTGGGTGCTGCAGACTGAAATGCAGCCACATCAACCCAAACACCACTTGGGTATCTCCAACTGCTTTGCGAATGTTCCAACACAACCGTTGTATCTTTTTTCGTCCATCCGACGATCACCATGTTATTGACAGGTGCAAATCCGTTCGCATAATATCGCTCTCCGAAAACATTCGGCACCGTTTTCACCAATTTTGTGTGCAAAGGATCGGAAATATCTACGGCCACAAGATCCTGGTACATGTCGGCATATAAAATATTTCCTTTTACAGCAATATCCAGGTTACCCGGTATGTCAATAAACGCTTTATCGACGGGATTTGCCGGATCAGTGTTGTCAATGATGTGAACTCCTTTGTCCATTTCGTTTAGAAAAATGTAGTTGCCATAGACAAATAAGTTTCCGGGAGATTCTATTTCTTCTGCGGGATTGCTTTTAATGTTTAGCTGCACCGCTTCCTTTGTTTCATAGATCGGTGTATAGATCGTGTAAGTGTGAGTTAACTTATCCTTCAGGCAGCTTTGAAACGAGAAGAATAACAAGCAGCCCAACACCGCAAAAGATAGCTTTTTCATACAGTTAATTTTGGAAGCTGACAACGGTTTTAAGAGAACCGTTGCCTCCTGTACTAAAATTTTTTTGACGCACAGCGCAGATGTGCTCTGTCGGTTATTATTGCTTTTTCTTTTCAAAGAACATATTGGCACCGATACCGGTGTAGAGAAAATATTTTCTTCTATCAAGATCGGTTCTAAAGGCCTTTGTTACATCGAAGCTGAATTGAGGACCTATAATGAATGCCAGGTTCTTTTTGTTTTTGAATTGGTATGATATGCCGGAAATAAAATTAAAATGAGCTTTTGTGACCAGGTCTTTATTGTGATAATAAACACCTCCCATTAGTGTATCATACACTAACGCATTTGTTGCAAATAGATACGACGGGGATATTCCCGCATTGAGCGATAAGAAATGATCCGTGTTGTTAGTGACTCGCCAATAATAACTCAGCGGCAATTCTACAAAATGAAAATGATCTGTATGAGTTTGCTGGGGTGATCCATAGTAATATCCTGATGCCGCGAAACTTAGTGCATAGGCCTGAGTTGTTCCGACGCGGATCTTATCGGCAAGAAAAGAATATCCCAACCCCCCCGATAAACTGCTGCGTTTTGAAATGTTTTTACGGGCAGTTACTCCGGCCTTAAATGCAAATGCTGGTGTATTTTGTGATTGGGGATAATAGTAAGATGCTCCGGAACCACCACCGCCCGTGGCAGGACCACCACCAACGGCACTTCCGGGTGAATTCGATTGCCTGTCGGCGGCGGGATACGCACCTTTGAAAGAAAATGCACTCTCGGTGATAACTGAACTGCCAGCAGAAAAATTTATTCCCCATATAATTTTATTGGAAACGTTATTAACTTTCTTCTTATTCACAACCTGGATGGTCTCTGTTTTTTTCAAGGGTTTCAAGTTTGCAACTGCTGTATCACTGCGCGTCAAATTCTTGTGGTCTGCTTTTATTGTCTCATCCTGGTTGTTACCAATTATTGCCTGTTGATTAGAAGACGGGATACTTGCGCTTTCGCGTTTTGTAGTATCGTTGGCAACATCATCTGTTTGCTCTTGTTGGTTTTTGCTCAACGTTGCCAGGCCTTCTTTCGGTGATGCAGCATTTCTTTTTGGAACGAATGCTGCATGTATATCCTTATTGTGTGATCGAGATCCCTGTTTTTGAAATGGTGCAAGTGGAGTTGCGTTAGCCTGCGCGGAATTTTCACCAGGGATGTTTGGTTTAATGGCAATGGTTTCTTTATTATGTTCTTTATTTTTTGAGTTATCAATTTTGGTTTCATCATTTGACCTGTTGGTTTCAGGTAATTTATTTTGAACTTGTGATTTTGTTTCGTTGCCCGAAAAATTATATATGACATAACCGCCCACCAACAATCCGATCGAAGAAAATAAGATAAAAAACAAAACTCTTCTTTTCCGCCTGCTTTCCCTGATCCTTTCCTCCACTTTCACCCAAACCTCTTCCGATGGGTGAAGTTTAAATTCATCCATTTCTCGTCGCACATTTTTTTCAAATTCATTTGCTGCCATAATTTTCCTTTTTTTTATCGACAGGATAATTTTGAATCCAACTAATGAGCAGGCTCCTTGCCCTGGCATACTGTGATCTCGATGTACCGTCCGTGATCCCCAGCAACTCTCCTATTTCTACATGAGAATAACCTTCAATGGCATGAAGGTTAAAGATCGTTTGATAACCCGGAGGCAATTGCCTGATCAACTCTGCGAGTTCTTTTGCCTGTAAGATCGTTGATGCGTCCTCGTTGATTACCGGGTGCAGATGTTCCGGCGGGAAATACATCTGGTCACGATAATTGCGGTTTCTCTTTAAAAAATTTAAAGCGGTGGTCACCATGATGCGACGGATCCATGCTCCTAACTCGCCCTGGTTTCGGTATTGTTTCAGGTTGAAAAAGACTTTCACAAAACCTTCCTGCAATATGTCTTCAGCGTCCTTGATGGATTTCGTATAGCGATAACAAACCCCCAGCATTGTTTCAGCAAAGTGCTCATACAATTGCCGTTGGGCCTCTGCCTTGTTTCTAAGGCAGTCTCTTACAAGTTTATTATAATCCATCTTCCCGTGGTGAATTGACAACAGTTATAGCTGTATCGTTGCTTTTAGAAAATGAAAAAGGGGCTGCCTCGGAGAGCAACCCCTACCACTTTACGTATGGTCGAGAAATCAAAACGTTGGATCAGGTGGTGTGTTTGGATTATTGTCCCTTTCTAGAAACGGATAAGGAAGAAAATTCCTTTTCTTCTCGGAATCCGGCCGGCCAAATCTTCTCATGTCTTCTAATTTCAATCCAGACATATATAGTTCGATGCACCGGTTCTTGTATATCTCATCTAAAATTTCAGCTTGTGTCGCGGCAACTGATGGAGGAAGCCCTGCGCCGACACCATAAGGATCACTTCCGGGTTGTTTAGTTACGACATTGTTCAACTCCACAAGGGCATTTGCGAGATCATTCTGACGAGCATAAGCTTCAGCCTTGATCAATGTCATTTCACCTGGCAAATAAATAGGCCATGCAGTGGTAGCCATTGCTGCGAACCCTAATATCTTCGAATTGTAAGCCGTGGTAGTGTAGAATGCTAAACGTTTATCTGCCGGGTCCGGTTGCAAACCTGCCGGTAGACCGAGCGTTGTATTATCGATTGCGGCCGTTACATTATTGGTAGATGTGGCGGTTTCAAATATCGGATTCAAATTCACAGTGGTGAAATTGAATGTCGATTTTACAGTAAGACTTGCCGCAAGTGCTTCTGATAACGCCTGCGAATAATTACCCGCAAAAAGAGAAAATCTTGCCTTTAGCGCATGCAGCGTATTAGGTATGTCGATGCCGCCAGGCAGGTTCGTCAGAAATCCTGTTGAAATTGCACTTGCATTGATGAGTGTAAGTGCATTATCGATGGCTGCAATAGCAGTATTAAAACCCTCTGCCCTGTCATTGAAACTTACAGCTACTCCATTACCGGCCGGAACTTTTTCCCAAAACATAGCAAGATCACCAATGGCAAGGGCTTTAAAAATTGTAGCATAACCGATCAATCCGCTCGCGTAACCCTTGTCGCCTAGGTTGGCCGCATTAGTAATTACATTGTCGGCATCGTAAATGATCTTGTTACTGCTGGTCCATAAACCTCCGGCTAATGTATTGGTTCCGTCTACAGAACCTCCACCCAATTGCAATTGGTATTCGCCCGTGTTACCCTGGTTAAGTACAGTAAGCTCACCGGTCAATAGTCCATTTATTGTAACGCGATTGTATAAATTACTTGCACGGCCGGCAGTATACACGCGTTGCAAACCAATAGCTACACCTGTCATTGCCTGTGGTGAACTAAAAGCTTGATCCTCGGGCACCGCGGCCGGGTTTGTGTAATCTTTTTTACACGATGTTCCGGACAAGAGCAATACCCCTAACAGTCCGAATAATGTTATACCGATAAAATATTTTTTCATATTGATGATTTTTTAGGCATTAGAGTTTTGTAGAAATTCCGAATTTGACAGTTCTTGGAATAGGCACTGAACCAAAATCAATTCCGCGAAGCACTGTGCTTTGTCCTGCTGCATTGACTTCCGGATCGTAACCTTTGTAATTATCCCACGATATCAAATTGCGTCCACTAAGACTTAATACCACATCTTTAAAAAATTTCACATTGCCCAGGCTGTAACTCAAGGCCACTTCTCTGAGCTTTACAAAAGAACCGTCATCAACACGCCACTGTTCAATCTGATAGTTGCCCAGGATAAATCCACGGGGCAACAAGCCTTCATGTTCCTGCTCAGCTACAAGACCATTACCTACACCCTGTCTTGTTCTGAAATCAGCATTGAATACATCCACTCCCTGCACCGCATCGAATTGGATGTGCAAACCAAATTTTTTGTACGTAACATCATTCGTCAATGTCGCTGTATAATCCGGATTTGGATCACCGATCACTTTTCTTAAAGTAGTTCCGGTAGGCAAACCATTTCCATCTCTTTGCGGCGTATATGATGTAGGAGAATTTTGCACACCTTTTTCTATTTGTGGAATGCCTGCTGAATTTTTTACCTGTCCGCCATTCTCATCAACTGCAAAGAAGGTCCCGTAGAATATTCCAATTGGATATCCTTCCAGTAAGGCAACCGGTGCTCCTGCATTTGTGCTAAGCAGAGTAAGTGAGGGGCCTACTTCCAATACTTTATTCCGGTTACGATTAAAGATCAATGTTGCATCCCATCTTAAATCTTTTTTAGCGATCGGTGAACCACCAAGCACAATTTCAAATCCATTATTTTCGAGCGAACCAAGATTATCAAGTAGGCTTGAATAGCCGGTTGTTGGTGCGACCTGGCGACTGATCAAGAGATCAGTTATATGTTTATGATACCAGTTGAATTGCAGGCTGATCCTATCTTTGAAAAAAGACATATCAGTTCCGATTTCCGTTTCTTCCTGCCTTTCGGGGCTTACATTTTCATTTGCTTTACGTGTACTGCCGGACAGCGCAATTCGGCCTAAATACGAGTTACTACTATAAATATTGAAGCGTTCATATGCACCAATGCCAGTAAGATTTCCAGATTGGCCGTAGGCAGCACGTATCTTAAATGTGTTCCACCAAGGCAATGACTTTGCCCAGAAATCATTGTCTGATATGAGATAGCTTCCGCTTGCTTTATAATACACCTGTGGACGCTGATCTTCACTAAATACCGAAGACGCATCAACACGAACAGCACCGGTTAAGAACAACTTGTTTTTAATTCGAAAATTCTGTTGGAGATAAGTACCTGAAATTGAAATTTCCGTTCGGTCATCAACACTTGGTAAAGGAGTGCTGGCTCCGTTGATCGTTTCAATAAAAGGAGCTAAACCGCGTCCCTGTAATAAGGAATAACGGTTTCTTTCATACTGAACAGAATATCCTACTTGTGTTGTTGAGCCAATGTCATTTGTGATATTGAATTGATAAGTACCATTGATCTCATTATTGATCTGGAAGAAATAATCATTACCTGTGCTGGTATAGCCATTCAAGGTCGGATCCAATGAAGGACCACCGCCAAAGAAAGCTGTGTTTACGTTATAAGCAAATGGCGGCATGTAGGTAGTTCCGTTCTGACCGTAATTATCAATACCCAGCGTATAGTCGAATGTCAATCCTCTTATGGGTTTTAATTTGACACCAAGGCCACCAATAACGCGATTCGTTTCTTCTCTTTGCTTGAAATCTTCTATTACAGAAACCGGGTTAACACGGCCTCTTTCTCCTACTGCTTTGATATTACCATTTGCATCTCTTGTCCAGATATCATGAAAATTACCAATGATGGTCACGGAATTCATTGGCGAATAGAAAGAGTTACCATCCGGCTTTTCGTTTGAAGCGCTATTAATATAGTTCAACCCGAGATTGAAACTCAGCATTCGATTGATCGTTTGATCAATGTTTGCGCGAAAACTATATCGGCGGTAGTCCGTATTTTTTATAATTCCCTGGTTATAATAAAATGAACCAGACAAGTAATATTTTAATTTATCAGTACCTCCGCTTACAGAAACATTATTGTCTGTTCCGATACCTGTTTGGAAAATATAATCCTGGTAATCATACCGTGTTACATCTGTCGTATTGGTGGGCAAAGCTGGAGGAGTTCCCACATTTGTAATGAGGTCCTGGGTTAGAGCGCCCGGTCCGTCTGTAGGTCCACCGAATTTTGTCGGCGCGTGGTTCACATCCAGCTTCTTTCTCAATTCATTCATCATGATGCTTGTCGAAAAGCTTATTTGGGGAGCTCCTGACACACCTTTTTTTGTAAATATCTGCACTACCCCTGCATTGGCCCTTGAACCATAAATAGCCGCTGCAGCAGCACCATTCAACACTTCAATGTGATCGATGTCCGCAGGGTTTATGTCGGCCAACCTATTTTGACCAATGGTGCCCACAAAATTGGTTCCGTCATAAGAGTTTTGTGTGTTTGTAACCCTGTTTGTTGCATTATTTACAATCACGCCGTCAACAATGTATAACGGTTCCGACGATGACAACACCGAACTTATTCCGCGCAATCGTACGGAAACACCTCCGGCAGGATCACCATTGTTTTGAATGATTTGCGCGCCAGCCGTCTTGCCCTGTAAAGCAGTCAGCACATTGCTGGTAGCACCCTTTGTCAATTCATCGGCTTTAATTGTACTAATAAAATTTCCCAGTTGCTTACGGGTTGTTCCTGCTGACACACCAGTAACAATCACCTCATCCATTTTCAATGCGTCGGCTGTCAGTTGGACATCAATTGTGTATGACGCAGCGTTTCCAATTTGCAGTGTTTGAGATTGTGCTTTGTAGCCAACTCCTGAGAATTGGAGAGTGTAACTGCCTGCGGCAAGATTTGCATTGATGGAATATAATCCACTTGCGTCTGTGGATGCTCCAAATGTCGTATTCGGAATGGTTACCGAAATCCCGGGAAGACCTTTGTTGTCCGTATCCGTAACTTTCCCACTTATGCGTACCTGCGAGAACAATACCAGGCCACATACCTGCAGCAGCAAGACCAGTGCAATGTGTTTCCCAGCCCGTCCGGCACGCGGGCATTTTGAACGCCTTAATTTTTTAGAGTGAATCATACAGCAGTTTTTAAATGATGAATTGAATTTTTGTTTTTCTGTTTTATACTTTATTATAAGATCTCAATGCCTGTTTCATGATAGGGTTTTAAAAGATCATTGTTATTGTTTAACTCGGTGATCAACACATCGATCTCAGTGATCGGACAAATTTTTATTCGTTGCGTTGAATTAAGCTTCTCAGCAATGGTGAGCGATATCACCTTTTCAGAAGAATCGATCATCGCTTTTTTTATCTGCACTACTTCCCAGTCACTATCCGTTAAGCCGTTTGGAATATCAATGGCATTGGTTCCGAGAAAACATAGATCCGCCTTTATTTGCCTGATCTTCGAGATAGCCTCTCCCCCCACTGATATTTGTGCGCTTTTAGAAATTTTATCCCCGATAAAAATTACTTCGATGTTAGGATGATGAATGTATTCATACGCAACCGGTAGGCTACCTGTAATAAAAGTGGCAGATAATTCAGATGGCAATGCTTTGGCTAATTCGATGATAGTCGTCCCTCCCGTCGTCATTACGAACATTCCGTCTTTAATAAGCTGGGATGCTTTTTCGGCGATCGTTTTTTTCTCGTCAAGAGAATATACATTGGAGGACTTCAAAGAAAGATGAAAGGATTTTGAGAGTGCGCCGCCGTGAACCTTGATCACCTTTCCATCGTCCGATAATTCATTTAAATCACGGCGAATTGTATCTTCTGAGACTTTCATTTCCTGGCTCAGGTCAGACGATAGAACCTTATTATGCAGGTTTACCCGGCGTAAGATAAAGGATTGTCGTTCTTTTTTAAGCATATCTCATTGCAGTCGCGATAGCAATATTATGCAAACACATTCATAAAAAAATAAAAATTACCGCAAAAAAATGCACATACTGGATAAAAAAGTAGCAGAAACCAGAATTTTTGATAGGCGGATAGATTTTGGGATATTTAAAGCAGCGCTTTAACAAACCATAGTATAGACTTTGCCGTTTCATAATAAAGTCGACATGAAACCTTCAAATATCACTATCGGAAAAATTTTCCTGATCGTATCTGTTGTATTCCTCACAAACAGAACAAATGCTCAGTCGGGTAAAGAGGCGATAAGAGCCGGTGTGGAATCAAAGAAGTTTGTTTTTCATGCCCAGACTGCATTGCCAACGTCAGGCAGAAGCCGGCAATTAACAGCAGACTATGATCTTCGCCTTTTTTCAGATTCCCTTGTATCGAACCTTCCATTTTATGGCAGGGCTTATTCCGTGCCTTACGGTTCGGGCGATGGTGGGTTTAACTTTACTTCGACAAAGTTTGAATATACTGCCACCCCCGGCAAAAAGAAAGGTTGGGACATTACCATTAAGCCGAAAGACGTGAACGATTTCAGGGAATTTTCTCTCTCATTGTCAGACAATGGCTATGGAACCCTCCAGGTTTTCAGCAATAACCGTCAGCCCATATCTTTTACAGGTTATATTACGGAAATCAAATAGATCAACGGCCTTATTCTTGCATCAAATGACCAATGATATTTGATGCCATAATTGTTGGTGGCGGGCCGGCCGGTTTGAATGCCGCTCTTGTACTGGGAAGATGTCGAAGAAATGTGATGGTGTTCGACACAGGTAAACAGCGCAACAGGTTTTCCCATGGTATTCACAATTATCTAACCCGCGATAATATTTTACCCCGCGATTTCTTAGGAATTGCATACAAAGAAATAAAGAGATATGGCGCCAGGGTAAATCATGTGGAAATTGTTCACGCCGAAAAACTACAGTCAGGTATTTTTTTTGTAAAGGATAAGGAAGGGAAAAAATTCTACTCAAAAAAGTTGCTATTAGCAACTGGACTGAGAGATAATATCCCGCCTCTTGACGGCATAATGGATTTTTATGGAAGGTCAGTATTTCATTGTCCATATTGCGATGGTTGGGAAATGAATAATAAGAAAATTGGTGTGTACGCAAAAAATAAGAACGGATTTGAGCTGGCGGTGTCATTGCTTACATGGAGTAATAAAATTACTCTATACACGGATGGCAAAACTTATCTGAAACCGTTGGAGAAAGAAGCATTGGAGCGAAAAAAGATCAAGGTAATTAGTGAGAGGATCGTGAAACTTGAAGGCAGGAACGGGCAGTTAGAAAACGTTTTGTTGCGCAACAACAAAATGGAAAAATGTGACGCAATGTTTTTCTCAAACGGTTATCATCAGCAATGTGACTTAGCGCAATCGCTGGGATGTGAGATGAATAAAAAGGGCGTTGCTATCACTAATCGATTGCAGCAGGCTAATATACCCGGATTATATGTGGCCGGTGACGTAGCAAAGGATATGCATTTCGTTGTAGTAGCAGCCGCAGAAGGTGCTAAAGCCGGAGTGAGCATCAACAAAGAGCTACAAAAAGAGGAGTTTAAGAAATAAATAGTTAAGAAAGTTCGTTTATTTGTAACAAAATTCTGTTCCCATGACAGCTCTGCTAAAAAGACCATTGTATAGTGTAATTATTGCATTTTTATTTCCCATTCTTTTTAGCTCTTGCTCAGAAGCCGGGAATGCAAGGGTGATAGCCACCCGCGACACTACCCTTCCCGCCAAAACTGAAGAGATCCGTTATAAGCCCGCTCCTATAGATTCAGCTTCGTACCAGGAACTCCTGGATCACATTACCAATGGAGATTCAAGCGGCAGATGGCCCGTCAGTACTGCTTTACCCCAGGAAGGGGCCATATTACCGTTTAACAGGATCATAGCCTATTACGGAAATCTGTATTCTAAAAATATGGGTGTTCTCGGAGAGTTTGCGAAAGACAGTATGATAAGCCGGCTGCGGCAGGAAGTCGATAAATGGCAAGCTGCAGATACCATGGTAAAAGTAATTCCAGCCTTACATTATATTGCTGTCACCGCTCAGCAAAGCCCGGGTCCGGGCAATACTTACCGGTTGCGGATGCCATTCAATCAAATTGACAAGATCATTAGCTGGGCCAATGAAATAAATGCGTTGGTGTTTTTGGATGTCCAGGTGGGCCTAAGTGATCTGCAAAAGGAACTGCCTCCCCTCGAAAAATACTTGAGCCTACCGAATGTCCACCTGGGAATCGATCCGGAATTTTCAATGAAGACGGGTAAGCGTCCAGGCACTGTGATTGGTACTTTTGACGCAGCCGATATCAATTACGCAATCAATTTTCTTACGGACATTGTGAAGAAAAATAACATTTCTCCAAAGATTTTGATAGTACACAGGTTTACCCAACCCATGGTGACTAATTATAAACAGATCAAGCCTAATCCTTCGGTGCAGGTTGTAATGAATATGGATGGTTGGGGTTCCTCTTCCAAAAAGATAGGGACGTATAAAAGCTTTATTTCTCCTCAACCGGTTGAATATACCGGCTTTAAAATATTTTATAAGAATGATACAAAGAAGATCGGGGCAAAAACCGAAATGCAACCCGAACAGGTATTGAGACTAAAACCTCAGCCGGTTTATATTCAGTATCAGTAAGATTTATTCATACCACAACAGAACTTCTTGTCCTATTGCATTGACAAGTTTCTGGTCCTTTACCTCGTCCATTTTCCAACCGCTTTTCATGCCGTGTAAAATGCCAAGATGTTCATCGTTTAAAGTAATATCGAGTTCGGGGCAAACACCATCATGACATGTTTCGGGAATAGGTACCGCCTCTCCTTTATAAATTTTACCCTCATATTCTAACTGCAGAGGCACCGGTTCTTTTTTCAATTGCTCAATAAACTCCTGCAAAAATTTGATGAGGTGTGCACGTTGAGTCTTTGCGGACGTGCTCCATTTATCTTTCCCTGCGCGTTTGTGAGCCAGTTTGTATTTGAGCCCAGACATCGAGGTAGTATAATCGTTGGCATTTATTTTTTTCACGTTCTGGTGCGAAATGATATACCAATGATATTCTGTACCCACTGGAACTCCTGAACCTTCTGGCGCTTTTCCGGCCCGCCGCTTTGTAACCGAGTAAGAAATTTCCCATAGATCAGGAGTGATCTTTTTTTCTTTCCACTCGCCTTTGTCATAATACCATTTATGACTCCTGCCGATCTTCATCCCGGTGTATTGCTTACCCTCAAATTCCTTAAAGTTATTATATGAAGCCGAGACGTCCTTTGAAAAACGTTTTGCCTTTGTCGTTTTCGCTTTCCTCTTTTCTGCAATAGACATATTCAAAATTTTTTATGGAACAATTTATAAGAATGCCATTGTAAAAATCCTGCCATACTAATTGCGAAATTTATTAAGGCAAATTTTAGAGATAAGAGTTTTTTAAATGGATGCAGATATTATCTTTGTCACCATGAAAAAGTTACTGTCATCCACCTCTCCATTTCGCAGAAAATATCTTCGAGAAAATAATGCACTGACCGTTATGGCATGTGTATTTTGTTTTGCAATGATGGTTGTTGCTTTTGGGAAGCAAGCCTGGCTGGAATGCACAGCGTTTGCTCTTGCATTCAGCTTTTCAGTAGAAGTTATTTGCCACAGAGCGAAAGAAAAAAGTTGAAAGGAAGGATGATCTACACCCTTCCTTTCCTATAATGTAGCTATTAATCCACTGTTCTTCCCCGTATAAGGGAGATAAGGAACAATACAATAAAAATAAAGAACAACACTTTCGCAATTCCTGCTGCTCCTGCCGCGATGCCACCAAAGCCAAACACGCCAGCGATGATAGCAACGATTAAAAATATTATTGTCCACCGTAGCATACAATCAGTTTTTAAGGTGAAAAATTAATTACAGGACAGTACATAAAAAAAGCATGCCAACTCAGCCGATTCATTCAATTCGTGGCAAATGTTGTAAAAAATCCTCTTCTTCTCACGGATTGCTGGCACAGGCTGACTCAGCGTTTGGCGTAATGTTTGGATTATTCCTCCAAATAATGTTTGTTAACTAAAAAGATCACAATGAAAAATTTTCCTGTAACTAATTTATTGAAATATTTGATGGCCGTTCTGCTATTCAATTGTTTTCAGTTGATCTCTTTTGCGCAGGACGGCGGAACCACCAGTACCACAGTAAAAACTACAACTACGGAACACAGGGAATGGTACACGGTGCCGTGGGTATGGGTGGTTGGTGGAATAGTGGTGCTATTATTGCTCGTCGCGATCATAAGCAGTGGAAGAAGCTCTTCGTCACGCACCACGGTCACAGATACAGGAGCAGGCACAAGAACGATCACAACCGACAGTGATTAATCACTGATTTTTTCTGTCTGCAGGCTCAAAAATCGTTGAATTTCGCTTATCGAAGTTTTTTCGCCTCATTCATGATACAATTGATGAGGTCCGAAAACATTTGCTCCTGTTGAGCAGTGAACATTATTCCTGTTTCTTTATTTGTATTGTCCTTGAAGCGAATTGACGTGATCTTTTTTGTTCCCAAATTAGTCAATGGTGACGGCAATGGATCGGTGTTTCGGAACGTAAAATGAAAAAGTCCATCGCAATTTGTTGTGCCTCCATTTCTAAAATTCGATTTAACTTTTGTGCCTTCAAAAAAAACCGAAGCGCTGGACGCATCGTCAAAACATTTGCCTTCAATAGAGAACATGAAATCAATTTCAGACTTTGTCGCCTGGATAGAGTATTGGGCGTTGTTCAACGAAATGAGGCCTGTTGAAACCTTCACTTCCCTGGTATAAGGATCTTTACTTGTTCTTAGGTTGCAATCCTGGGCCGATAAAAAAAACGGCGACAATAGTAGCAGAGCTAAATAATATTTCATACCTAAAAATAGGTGTTGACGCAGATATTAAAAAGATCAGTCTTGTTAAAATATAATATCCATCTGCGTTGCCTTACATCCTTCTAAAATACATTCTATAAGTTTTTACCGGCGCTTAGTAAAAAACCGCGCCGGCTTCTCTTTTTCTTTGGTAGCTTGTATTACAAAACTTTCTGTATGAAAAAGCTATTTGCAATTTTGCTTTCGCTCACACTTGTGCATTTTTCGTTTTCACAAATTATTCTCACGGCGCTTCCGAACGGCGGAAATAAAAGAGCCGTCGTAGGTGAGCGCGTCGGTATTACCGATGTAACCATCCAATATAATCGCCCCGGTGTTAAGGGGCGTGAAGGAAAAATATGGGGGCAACTGATCCCGGTTGGATACACTGACCAGGGATTTGGAAGCAGTAAAGCGGCTCCCTGGCGGGCTGGTGCCAATGAAAATACAACGATTGAATTTTCAACTGATGTAAAGATCGAAGGGCAACCGCTGGCCGCAGGAAAATATGCTTTCTTCGTTGCTTATGATCCCAATGAATGCACCCTGATCTTTTCAAAAAATAACACTTCGTGGGGTAGCTTTTTTTATAATGAAAAAGAAGATGCGTTAAGAGTGAAGGTGAAGCCAACACAATTGGATAAGAGCGTTGAATGGTTGAAGTATGAATTTATGAATGAGACCGAAAATTCTGCCACGGTGGCCTTACAGTGGGAGAAACTAATGATACCATTCAAGATCGAGGTCGATTACGTTACCACGCAGCTCGCGTTGTTCAGGAATGAATTGAGAAATAGCAAAGGTTTTCAATGGGAAGCATGGAATGAGGCTGCCGACTGGTGTGTGAAACGCAATACAAACCTTGATGAAGCCCTGCTCTGGGCAGATACAGCCATAACTTTTAGTGGCGGTACCATTTTTACACCTATGAGTACAAAGGCGGAGATCTTGACCAAACTCGGGCGAAATGATGAGGCATCTGCTCTCATGAAAAAGGCATTGCCGTACGGAAACATGAATGAAATACATACCTATGCGAGATCATTGATCGCACTGAAAAAACCGAAAGAAGCTCTTGATGTTTTTAAAATGAACTATGAGAAGAACCCGAACCAGGTGACGACGTTGATCGGGTTGGTTCGTGGGTATTCAGCCAATGGCGATTATAAAACTGCCCTGGAATATGCAAATAAAGCAACGGCGATCGTCGATCCACCAAACAAAGCTAATTTGGCAACGATGATTGAAAAACTGAAACAAGGGAAGGATGTAAACTAAAATGAAATGAAGCCGAAGAAATTTACCAGGACGAATCCTCATCTTCCGGTGAGAAACTTGCAGCAAACACTCGACTATTATCGCGATAACCTGGGATTTTATCAAGAGTGGACATGGACAAATGATGTAGGCAAGGTCACTGACGGTGGCATCAGGCGTGATGACATACGATTACTGTTTGCTGAAGACCCGGAATTTGTTAGTGTAATAAATAGTTATACAAAGAGTCGTTTGCCATTAATGTGGTTTGTTGACAATGTAGACGAAATATTTTCAGAATTTCAAAACAGGAAGATCGAATTTGCGGATACATTAAAAACGCATGCATATGGCTTAAAAGAATTCGCGTTTGTAGATATTAATGGATATTACATTCGGGTAGCGGAAGGCGCGGACCAGGAATAAAGTATTCAAAAGACTTCACCAAGATTTACAGCGACACCTTTTGAACCGCCTGTACCCCATCCGTAGTCAACACAGAGATTCGCTCTTGAGAACTTATTTATTTTAATCCGGATGCCGGCGCCGTAGCCCGGCTGGATCGGATCAAAGGTTTTGAACGATGTCTTCTCCTCAAGAGTGGACTCCCGGCTGGAGAAAGTTTCTGCATTAGCAAAGATCACACCACCAAATAAGCCATTAGATGTAATAAGAAACCGGTATTCACTTTCAAGATAAACCATACTATTGCCACGGTAACGCCCCTGTATAAACCCTCTGCCTGTATTTACATTCGCGTCCCATCCTGTACTCGGCAAAAGCAGGTAAGGAGGCTTACCTCCAAACGTGAACCAGTCATAACTCCATAGCGCAATAATGTTATCCGATGTAGCGGGGAATCTTTTATATCCTTTGAATTCGAGTAACAACGATTGCCAGTTTGCATCACTTCCCATAAACTTCAGCTTCGGCTTGTATGATAGATTGACATATGATCCATTTTCGGGATTGATCGAATTCTTTCTTGAGTCATACAGCAGGTTAAAGGATGGCCCCACTGAAGTTTCATTGGAGTGCAGACCATAATCTTCAAAATCAGTCTTTGCTCCTGAATCAGGATTGACCTCTTTTATATTCCAGTAGAAATCCAGGTCAAGACCGAGACCTCCATAAAAATTTTTCGAAATTTCCCTCGAGATATTCTGGTGCATTCGCAAATACGAATAGTCGATCATATATCCATTCTCAAGTTTACTATTTGTACCAAGCCCATAGGTAAAGGAAGGATACTTCAAATAACGCCACTCAGATTGGAAATTATATTTGCCATTTTTTGACCAGATATTTGTCAGCAGTGGCAGGATATATTGTTTGTATTGGGAGTATGTAAAACTAGTGACGATGGTTGATATATTTCGTTCGTCATCACCATTGTAAAATGCAATGTTGGCGCTGAGAATGGCCGCAAATCCGGTTTGTAACGAATACCCTACTGCTGGGATGATGGAGATATGTACATGCGATGTATTGTGAGATTTGTTGGTTGTATCACTATTTTTTCTGAAAATACTTCGGGCTACATCGGTGATATCCGTTTGATGAAGAGAATCATAAGAAAAAAACCTTGGCGGCTTAGAAGTTGGACCAATATCCTGGCCTTTTACAAGTCTTGAAAAAAGTACAGCAAGTATAACTAAGGATATTTTTACAAAAATCTTCAAAGGCTCAGATCCCAGATGTTATGAGTAAATAAAACCCCTTGCAAAATAACCACCTTATGCAGGTTTTAAAAATCAGAATTGATAAAGTTCATTAACATTAGAAAAGTGCACTCACCATCGCCAACACCCTTAATTACATCCAAGCACTTCGCACAATTTGGAGTGCAGCATGTCACCACGAAGATTTTTTGCAATGATCTTTCCCGAAGGATCAATAAGCATATTGAAAGGAATGCTATTTACGCGGTATAATTGTGCAGCTGCATTGTTCCAAAACTGCAGGTCGCTGACGTGGGTCCATGTAAGGTTGTCCTTATGGATAGCCGCGAGCCAATTATCTTTTCCCCCGGGCCTGTCGAGAGAAACTCCCAAAACAGTGAAATTTTTTTCTTTGAACTGGTTGAAATTTTCAACCACGTTAGGATTTTCAGCCCTGCAAGGACCGCACCAGCTTGCCCAGAAGTCAACAAGAACATATTTCCCATGAAACGATGAAAGCGTAACCGGGGTGCCCGTAGTATCGGGTTGCGTAAAATCTAATGCCGCTGTTCCGACGGCCCCGACCTTGTTGTACTGTATGTATGAATACAGATTTTTGCTGATCGTATAAGTCTTCGTCACTGTATCCATTGCATTGTATCTCTTCTCAAGCAACATCGGGTCATCATACACGTTCGCAGTAACAAAAAGCACGAATGGCGTTACAGCCGATTTGGGTTTGGCGGTCACAAATTCGTCGATCTTTGTTTGAATGACAGCCCTTGTAGAATCATATGCCTTCATCAATGCATCATACTGTGGTTTACCAGCGGCCTTGTTGATTGAGTTCACTGTTGCATTTAACGAACTTATTAGTGGATTAAATACTTCCTGGAACTTCATGAAATCCTGGTGGGAAGCCGAACCGGTAACTTTTAAATGCTGTATATCCGACTTACTGCCGGTGACAGTCATCTTTTTGTTTTCGACGTAAACATATTGCGGCTGTTCGGTGGCAATTGTCAGCTTGCATAATTGAGGTTCCTCAACGGAGCCCTTGAGGATAAATTTTCCGCCGGCGATTTTTGCCGAGCCCATGTTGCTGTTGTCGTTCCCATTTTCGAGTTTTACCTGGGCACCTTCGGCAAAACCTGTCACTGAACCGGCGATTTCGAAACCTGTTTTCTGAGCAGATACACAGAGCGGCATTAAAAACAAAACGAGAAAAATTCTTGTCATATTACTTATGTTGATGTCTCTCTTTCAAAATGGCAATTACATCTTCGAGCCGATAGCCTTTGGCCTGGAGCAAAATTAAATAATGAAAAAGAAGATCGGAAGCCTCGTTTAAAAATAGCTCATTATTAACATCTTTGGCCTCAATAACCAGCTCAACCGCTTCCTCACCCACTTTTTGGGCGATCTTGTTAATACCTGAAAGAAATAACTTCCTCACGTATGATCTTTCATCATCACTCGCCCTCCTCAGTTCAATGATATGCTCCAGGTAGCTCAAAAAATCTTCAGCATGGTTTCTTTCACTCCAACAGGTATCGGCCCCTGTATGACAAACGGGGCCGGTCGGCTCAGCCTTTATTAACAACGTGTCATCGTCACAATCACTCATTACTTCTTTTAGCAGCAAAAGGTTTCCACTTTCCTCCCCTTTTGTCCATAAGCGCTTTTTGCTGCGGCTATAGAACGTCACTTTCCCTTCTCTCATTGTCTTTTGCAATGCTTCTTCATTCATAAAGCCCAGCATCAATACTTTCTGTGTTTTGTGATCCTGGATAATGGCAGGTACCAGTCCGTCCGGATATTTCTTGAAATCGATTTTCAATTTTATTTGTTTACAAGCTTTCGGAATTCTTCTCATCGTCCCTTGTGTCACTCACTGCATCGTTCTTGTCGCTGATCAGCTTTAATAATTCTTCGAATTGTTGTCTTTTTCTTTCGTGCATTTCTTCTTGTCGAAGCTTTCTTTTCTGATTCATATGCTGGAACAGGAACAAAGCCATTGCTGATAAAGCAATTATTATAAAAATTGCCACATACATCAGACACGAATTGAAATATGTTTCTTTTGCAAATATCGTTTCAAATCGGGAATCGCAACCTCCTTGAAGTGAAAGATGCTTGCTGCCAGCGCAGCATCGGCCTTTCCCTTTTCGAAAACATCTACAAAATGTTGCATGGTGCCACCACCTCCGGAGGCAATAACAGGGACGGGAAGATTTTCTGCCAATTGTCTTGTTAGTTCAATGGCAAAACCCTGTTTGGTTCCATCATGATTCATAGAAGTAAGAAGGACCTCGCCCGCCCCGAGCATCACTCCATGTTTGGCCCAATCAAAACAAAGCCTGTTTGTTTTTGTTCGCCCGCCATTCAAGTACACATACCAATCTCCGCTTTCCTCTTGTCGCGCATCAATTGCCAAAACCACACATTGGCTTCCAAATTCATTCGCGAGATCATTGATCAATTGCGGGTTTTTGAATGCTGATGTATTGACCGAAATTTTATCGGCCCCATTTTGCAAAAGGACACTCACGTCTTCAATGCTACTGATACCTCCTCCGACAGTGAAGGGTATATTGATTTGATGAGAGATCCGGTTCACCAATTCACTCAACGTCTTTCTTTTTTCTATCGTAGCAGTGATGTCAAGAAATACCAGTTCATCGGCTCCTTCCTTCGCATAAAAAGCTCCCAGCTCAACCGGGTCACCTGCATCACGAAGGTTTACAAAATTGGTCCCCTTCACAGTACGGCCATCCTTAATATCCAAACACGGTATGATTCGTTTCGTTAACAATTGAGAATTGAGCGTTGAATATTGATTATTGAAAATTTATTTTTTTGAGTTCATCAAGAGTAATTCGATTTTCATAGATAGCTTTCCCAACGATCGCTCCTTTGCAACCAATTTCTTCCAGTCTTTTCAAATCATCCACGCAACTTACTCCTCCACTGGCGATAAAAAATAGCTCCGGAAATTTTGTAACGATATTTTTATAAAGTTCGATAGCCGGGCCTTGTAGTTTTCCGTCTTTACTCACATCAGTGCAAAAGACCTGTTTTACTCCATGGTCAAAATACTTCTGAATAAGATCATAGATCCAGATCTTTGTTTCCTCCTGCCAGCCGCTGATCGTGATCTTTTCATTTTTTACATCAGCTCCCAAAAGAAATTTCTTAGCGCCGAATTTCAACAACCATTTCACAAACTCTTCTTCATTCTTTACGGCAACACTCCCTACCGTTGCCAATGCGGCCCCCGAATTAAAAATGATTTCAACATCCTTTTCGGTTTTTACTCCTCCTCCGAAATCAATGATCAAAGACGTTCTTCCGGCAATTGTTTCCAATACTTTCCAATTCTTAATCGCACCGGCTTTTGCTCCATCAAGGTCAACGAGGTGGAGACGTTTTAATCCCGCATCTTCAAATTTCTTTGCTACTTCCAATGGTTCCTTGTGATACAAAGAGACTTTATTATAGTCACCTTGCTCAAGCCTTACACATTTGCCGTCGATGATATCTATTGCCAAAATCAAGTCCATTGAACATTGAATATTGAGTGTTGAATATTGAGCATTTATAGTTTGATGAAATTGCGAAGGAGTATCTCTCCCACTTCCGCGCTCTTCTCCGGATGAAACTGCACGCCGTAAAAATTATCTTTTTGCAACGCCGAGCTATAAGGCTGAACATAATTTGTTGTGGCTATCGTGTGTTTCCCAAGAGAGGCATAATAGCTATGAACAAAATAACAAAAGCTGTTTTCCCTCACTCCTTTGAACAGATCCGTTTTAAGATCATAAATATCGTTCCATCCGATCTGGGGAACCTTAAGCCCTAAACCTTCTGCCTGAAACCTTCTCACATCCTCATCAAATATTCCAAGGCAATCGGTCGAATTCTCCTCGGAATACCTGCACATCAACTGCATCCCCAGGCAAATTCCTAAAACCGGTTGTTTCAAATTCTTGATCACGGCGTCCAGGCCTCGTTCTTTTAAATAATGCATAGCCGTACTTGCCTCGCCCACGCCGGGAAAGATAACCTTACCTGAAGAGCGGATCTTTTCAATATCATCAGTTACTTCTGCTTTCATGCCTATTCTTTCCAGAGCAAAAAGTACGGATTGAATATTGCCGGCGTTATATTTTATGATTGTCAGGGCCATAATTTGAACGGATTAGAGGATAATCAGGGAATAATTTCATTTAAAAAATTTTTAGTAGCCCTCTCAACATTGGCATCGCTTTCTAACGCTTTTATAAAGGCCGTCCCAATTAATGCGCCATTGGCATTATCACAAGCGGTTTGAAATGTTTGCTTGTCTTTTATTCCAAAACCAACCAAAACCGGGTTTTTCAATTCTAAATTTTTTAATTTCTGCAAGTAGATCGCTACATCATTCATGTTCTTATCTTTTCCTGTTGTTGAAGACGAAGAAACCGCGTATAAAAAACCGCCGCTCAGTTTATCCAACCTCTTGACTCTTTCGTCCGATGTTTCAGGGGTGACGAGAAACACAAAATCCAATCCATATTTTTTTATGATCGCGCCATATTCGTTCTCAAATTCATACTCCGGCAGGTCAGGAAGAATTAAGCCGTCAATTCCAACAGCAGAGGCATCCGCGCAAAATTTTTCAAAGCCATATTGCAGTATTGGATTCATGTAACCCATTAACAAAACCGGGAATGAAACATGCTTTCTGAAATTTTGTAGCTGCGCGAATAATTTCTTTATCGTCATTCCATTTTGTAAGGCGATCGTGTTGCTATGCTGGATCACCGGGCCATCCGCCAGCGGATCGCTGTACGGCATTCCCAGTTCGATCATGTCGACCCCGCTTTCCTCCAATGCCTTCATCACATTCAGCGTATCTTCCAACCCGGGAAATCCGGCAGTGTAATAAACGTTCAGTATTTTGTTTTGCTTCTTCTTAAAGAACTCTTCTATTCTATTCATATTTAATTTGAAGGAATAACATTAAATGTTTCATCATCTATTGTAATAAAATTATACCGGGGGTAGCTATCAATATCCAGTGTTATCTTGTTCAATACCGTTTGGCCGGTGGCCTTCGGAAATTGAACCAGCACGGTATCCCCCTGTCTTGCTACTTTCATCATATCTTTTGTAAAGTTTGCAGCCAGACATTTCTCAAATTCGTATCTCTCGCCTGCTACATTAGAAACCATTCGAAAAGATGGCTTAAGGTTCTCACAATCATCCGAGATCTTTTCAAACTTCAGTTTGTGATCAACAAATGGCTTGCGGTTGCAGGAAATAGCAACAGGCAATACCAACAGGAGAATTAATAATCGACTCATTTTTATTTTTCATTTTGACTTTTCCATTTCTCGCATATACGCTGCCATATCCTTATCCCCTCTTCCACTCAAACACACAACCACCACCGAATCCTTGTTAAACTTCATTTGCTCATCAACCTGATTGGTTGATTTGTTAGCACTAATGTTCAATTTATTTTGTGTAGCCTGGCCTCCCCTTCCTTCAGAAAGGGATAAGATGGATAGGCTTGCCAACGCGTGAGCGCTTTCCAATGCCGGAATAATCCCTTCAAGCTTTGCGAGTTCAAACGCTGCAGCAACCGCTTCATCATCGGTTGCATTCAAAAACGTTGCTCGACCACTATCAAACAAATGCGCGTGCAATGGTCCTATACCAGGATAATCCAAACCGGCTGAAATACTATGTGGTTCTATCACTTGTCCATCTTCGGTTTGCATTACGAGGCTTCTATTTCCATGTAAAACGCCCGGCTTGCCGAGGGCTGTAGTTGCTGCACTGTGTCCACTACTTACACCAAGACCCGCGGCCTCTACAGCGACCAGCTTTACAGAAGGGTCATCGAGGAAATGATAAAATGCTCCCGCTGCATTGCTGCCACCACCAACACAAGCAAGCACGTGAGTCGGCAGCTCGCTTCCTGTCTTTTCTTTTAATTGCCGGCGTATCTCTTCACTGATCACCGATTGAAAACGCGCCACCATATCAGGATAGGGATGCGGTCCTACCACACTTCCAATGATATAATGCGTGTCGTTCGGATTATTGATCCAGTCGCGGATCGCTTCATTGGTCGCATCTTTCAACGTTTTGCTTCCGCTTGTTGCTGGTATCACCGTGGCGCCAAGCATTTTCATCCTCGCCACATTTGGCGCTTGGCGCTCAATGTCCTTTTCACCCATGTACACAATACACTCCACTCCTTTCAATGCGCATACAGTTGCAGTGGCTACGCCATGCTGACCAGCTCCCGTCTCTGCGATGATTCTTTTTTTGCCCAGCAGTAATGCCAGCAAGATCTGCCCGATCGTGTTGTTGATCTTATGTGCACCGGTGTGACAAAGATCTTCGCGTTTCAAAAAGATCTTTGCGCCATATTTCTCACTCAATCTCTTCGCAAAATATAATGGCGTTGGTCTTCCTGCATAGTCCTTCAACAGTTCCTGAAACTCTTCCTGGAATTCTTTCTCATAAATAATGTCCAGGTACTTCGTGCGCAATTCTTCCACATTGCGATGAAGCATTTCAGGAATATAGGCACCACCAAACTTTCCATAGTAACCATTTTCATCTGGCGCATATTTGCTTTTGAATAGTTTAAATTCAGCTGCCCCCTTTAGATCTTCATTCCTTCTTGTAACGTGATAACTCATTTTTTAAATTATTTTGTCGCCTCATTTTTCGATTCGTCATTGCGATCCCTCCCGACAACTATCGGGGTGATCGGGAGAAGCAATCTCTTCTTTTATTTTTATGATACCAACTTCAGTTTTTCATATCAGCCGTGTCTCCACAAGGCTCCGTCTTTTCTTGAAACCCTCATTTCATTGGCGAAATCAAATCCTCCGCAGCAACGATCTGCCATTTTCCATTCCGCAACACCCATGTATCCGTCCACACAAAACGCGCCGTTGATGAATCCTTTCGTTTCACCCATGTCTCATCGCCTTGTGCCACTGCCGTATTGCCATAAAATCTCACTTTCACATCATTTAGATGATTTGATAGAAAATATTTCGGCGCATCGTAAGTGCCTTTGACCATCTCCTGCTTTACATAATGGCTACCATCAGGATCGACTCCAACAAAATCATCGGCCAGTATCCTTACAATAACGGCCGTATCACCATTGGCGACTGATTCTGCCCACTCTTTTTCACTTTGCTTAATATACTGCTCCGCTTTTTGGTAGTCTGGCTTAGATTCGCAGCTGAAAAGATACATGCACCAAACAGCTGCAATCATTCCTATCCATCTTGATTGAATAAGTTTCATATTAGTTGGTTTACGAAAAAACATTTCAACTTAGTCTTACATGCAAAAGCCACTCTTGTCGAAACCGGAAACCGGAACCAATGACATTCAGCTTGCCGCCATGAAAACAGAACGCACAAGTGAGTGACACAACGGACGATGCCATAACAATATGATGCTGGCAGCATAACAAACTCACAATTCACCACTCACCACTCACCATTCATGATTGACGTTTCACAACCTCAGCTTCTCCACAAACTCCTTCACTTTATTAATATCTTTTACTCCCGGGCTGATCTCAAACTTGCTGTTGATATCAATACCAAATATTCTCCTCGCTATTTCTTCCTTTCCAAACTCTTTCAATTTTTCTTCATCCCCGGGTTCAATACCGCCACTCAGAAAAAACAATTTATTAATGGTCGCGTTTTTCAACACATTCCAGTCAAATTTTTTTCCCGTACCACCATAACCAGCGCCCAACGTATCAAACATATACATGTCACAAGCTTCTTCGTAGGGCTTGGCCATCCATTCGATCGGATCGTTTTCAGATAACCGGAATGCCTTAACAACTGTAATATAGTTCGCCACTTGTTCGCAATACCTCGGTATCTCATCGCCGTGCAGTTGGATCATATCGAGGCGATAGTCTTCAACTGTCCTCATTAGCTCTTCGTAGGGCGTATTTACAAACACTCCCACCTTGGCGATTCTTCCCCTGAATTTGCGCAGGTAGTCTGCCGGTATTTTATTGACTACATATCTCGGCGACTTTGGATAAAAAATAAACCCGGCAAGATCAACACCCATTTCATCAAATGCCTCTAGTTGCGACGGCAAAGTGATGCCGCAAACTTTAATTCGAATACGCCCCCATCCCCTAAAGGGGAGTCTAGAAGTCTCTTGCTGATTGCGCTTCCTTTCGTCGCTCATATCGTCTGTTTTAAGACACCCTTTTAGGGGATGGGGGCATCGTATTTACAAATTCAGCAAAAGCAATCGTAGGATCGGCTTCTTTCATAAAAAGCTCACCGATCAAAAATCCCTTGAATCCATTTTCTTTGAACATCATAATATCATCAACTGAACTAATTCCACTCTCTGCTATTTTTATTTTGTCATCAGGAATTTTTCCTGCCATTAATAAACTCTGTTCAATGTTTACATCAAAAGTTTTCAGGTTGCGATTGTTTATCCCGATCAGCTCGGTCTCATTGCAAACATGTGCCAGCTCTCTTTCATCATGTAATTCAAGCAATACTTCAAGCCCCATGCTCCTTGCAAAACCTGCCAGGCGTTTTACTTCTGTTGGTGTTAAACAAGCTGCGATCAACAATATTACATCAGCTCCTATGCTTTTTGCCTCGATCACCTGGTATTCATCGATAATAAAATCTTTTCTTAGAACCGGGATATCATTTATTCTTGCCCCGATAAGATCTTCATCGTTCCCGCCAAAGAAATTTTCATCCGTCAGGACTGACAAAGCCGATGCACCATTTTCAGTATATGCCGTTGTTACCTCAATTACATCTGCTTTATCATTGATGACTCCCTTCGAGGGCGATCGTCTTTTAAATTCTGCAATAATGCCTGTTCTGTTTCCTTTTTCGAGCGATTCTTTCAATGACAAAACTTTTCGATCGAAATAGAAGCTTTTCTCCAATTCAGAAATGCTTATTTCCAATTTGTTCCTGGACACCTCTGCTCTTTTGTGCTCTACTATTTTATCTAAAATGTTCATTTGGCTAAAGCCATTTTTCTTTTTATTCTTATTCCCTGGTCTGAAGACCATGGCAATCATTGAAGAGAAATCAATTTCTTCAACGCTTCACTTGCTCTTCCGCTTTCCAAACTCTCTACACTCGCATTATATGCTTCGTCATAATTTTTATAATTGCCAGTACAATGTAAGGCCATGGCGGCATTGGCCAATACTACCGCATTCTGTGCCCATGCGCCTTCACCGTTCAAGATTTTCATAAAGATCTTTGCTGCATCTTCCACGCTGCTGCCTCCCTGGATGTCTCGTGCCTCCACCATTCTTTTTCCTAATTGTTCCGGTGTCATAATCCTCTCTCCTTCATTTGTGATGACCTTGGTGTCATTAGTCAAAGAAATTTCATCATAGCCATCCAGCCCGTGAATGATAGTAAATGAACTTTCAGTTTGTTGCAGAAGATAATTATAAATCCTGGCCATCTCAAGACTAAACACTCCAACCAACTGAAATTTTGGGGTAGCAGGATTTACCATGGGTCCAAGCATGTTGAAAAAGGTTCTCATGCCAAGATTCTTCCTGATCGGTCCTACAGTTTTTAATGCCGGGTGAAACATCGGCGCATGCAAAAAGCAGATGTTTGTTTCATCAATCTCTTTCTTCAACTTGTCTTTGTCATTTTTGAACTTGTAACCAACCTGCTCCATCACATTTGACGCACCGCTGATCGAGGACGCTCCATAATTTCCATGTTTGGCTACTTTTTGCCCAGCGCCTGCCACAATAAAACAGCTGAGCGTTGAAATATTGAAGGTATTCTTTCCATCACCACCGGTACCGACAATATCAATTGCATCATAGCCATTCAGATCCAGGGGAACACAAAGCTCAAGTAAAGCTTCGCGAAAACCCTGCAGTTCTTCAATCGTAATGCTGCGCATTAAATAGACAGTCATGAATGCAGTGACCTCATGCTCATTGTAAACACCTTTACCGATGTTTACCAAAACTTCCTTTGCAGTCGCCCTATCAAGCACTTTGTGCTCGAACAATATTTGTAAAATCTTTTTCATCTTGTTTTTATTTTGCCGGGAAGACGTGAAGACGGTAAGCATCACAAATTCTCAGCGTTGCTTTGTGTCTTCGTTTCTTTGTGGCTATGTTCCTAACCAATTTTTCAAAATATCTTCACCCCTTGGCGTCAATACACTCTCTGGATGAAACTGTACCCCCTGCACATCATACGTTCTATGTTGCAATGCCATAATAAAATTATTCTCATCCCTTGCAGTCACTTCCAATTCCTTTGGAAAATTTTCATCAGACACGATCCATGAATGGTAGCGGCCGGCATCGAACTCTTCGGGTAAGTCTTTGAATAATGAATAATGAGTAATGAGTGATGCGTTTGTGCCGACCGCCGAGTGCCGACTGCTGACTGCCGACTGCCGACTGCCGACTGCCGACTGCTGACTGACGA
>Ga0070684_100000230_pt1 | contig 38807 bp, 33 predicted proteins | sample KBSC723LmetaG_FD_65653 | JGI IMG/M metagenome (GOLD analysis project Ga0070684, IMG submission 65653) | Corn rhizosphere microbial communities from Kellogg Biological Station, Michigan, USA - KBS C7.2-3L metaG | ecosystem: Host-associated > Plants > Roots > Rhizosphere ...
GAAATCGATGCGGCCGCAGATAAAAGTGATCGCGGTCGAGCCTGAGAATGCGGATGATGCGGCGCAATCGTTTCGTGCAGGACGAAGGCTCGTGACTGAAAAAAAGTTCACCATCGCGGATGGCCTGCGCACAAATATCGGCGAACCAAACTTTGCGATCGTTCAGCGATACGTGGATGACATCGTAACCGTGAGCGAGGAAGCAATCGCTTCGGCCATGCGCACAATTTGGGAAACGATGAAGATCGTTATCGAACCATCAGCAGCTGTTCCATACGCGGCGATTCAGGAATCTAAGATCGATGTCGGCGGAAAGAGCGTCGGTATCATTCTCACAGGCGGCAACGTCGATTTGGACTCATTGCCGTGGTAGGGAGCGCGTGCTCCTAGCGCGCTATTACAAATACTTCTACCGCCGAGGGGACCGAAGTCCGCGCGAAAACCGAAACCTCTATTCTAGGAGTGTAATCACAATGAAAAACCTAAGTATCATCATAGCGGTATTCGTTCTCGTGTTCGGCACCGTTGCATCTCGCGCGGACAACGTGGACAGAATCTCGGCGGCAACCGGAGTTCCCGTCGCGACGTTGCAGGCGGAGAGAGCGTCGACTGGTCTTGGCTGGGGAAGCTTGGAGAACGCGCATTTGCTGGCGAACGCTTCAGGCCAAAGTTTCGACAACATTGTCGCGGCGCACCAGTCCGGACAAGGCTGGGGTAAAATCGCGCGCAATAACGGGCTGAACCTGGGCGGGCTCGTGAGTAACGCTCATCGCTCGAGCAACGCGACGACGCATGCGAAGAACACGCAAACAATACATGGCAAGAGCGGGACGCATGTTTCCAAAGCCCACGGGCCTAACACGAGTATGACCCGAGGTAGCGGTCAGCGCTCATCGGGTTCCAGTCGTTCGCATGGCATGAATTCAATAGGGCATATGAGCGGACCCCATGGCATGCGTTCAATGGGACACATGAGCGGATCTCGCGGCATGCGCTCAATGGGCCACGGTGGTGGCCACCGTCGATAGGCCCGAGAAACTGTGGGGTGTGCTGCACGCAGCGCATACCGAAAGGGACCGACGAAAAACGAGAGATTCCGTTGAGGACAGCGGACACTGCAAAGCTAAACCTCGGTCGCGGCCCAGAACTTTGCGAAAGCGCGTGGCCAACTTCGGTCCGTAACACTGTCGCGAGCGGAGTTCGCCATGCGCTCCCGCAGCGTTCGATTGGTCACCAGAGCTCGAATCGCGCCCGTGAAGTCTTCGACGTCATGCGACTTGGTGATTAGACCATTTGCCTTGTCCGCCACTAATTCCTTCGGGCCGCCGGAGTCGGAAACGACAACTGGCAATCCGGACGCCTGTGCTTCGAGGATGACGTTGCCGAACGTGTCGGTAGTGCTGGGAAAAACAAAGATATCCGCTGACGCATACGCGGCGGCCAATTCTTTGCCTCTGAGATAACCGGTGAAAAACGCCTCGGGCAAACATTTCGAGAGCGCTTCGGAATATGGGCCATCACCGACGACAAAAAGTTGAACAGACAGTCCTTCTTTGCGCAGACGGCGATAAGCGTCAGCCAAAAGGTCTAGGTCTTTCTCTTTTGAAATGCGGCCGACATAGAGGAGGCGAACTTCGCCGTTCGACACGCCGAATTTTTCAAAGAACGCGGAATCGCGTCGCGCCGGATGAAACAGTTCCGTGTCGAGGCCGCGCGGTAAAATTTTCAGTTTTGCCGGATCGAATCCCCGTTTAATCCAGCTTTGCTTGTACTCTTCGGAATTGACGAAAACAGTATCGACCTGCCCATAGAACCAATGCATGTATCCCCAAGCCACGCTTTCAAGAAAACTGTCTTCAGTCAGAATCCGGATGTACTGCGGGAAATCAGTGTGATAAATGCCGCTGGTTTGCAGGTTGAGCATCTTTGCCGCAAGCAGAGCAGTTAAACCAACCGGACCGGGCGTGCTGATGATGATCTCGGTGAATCTTTCCCGCTGAATATAATCCAACATCTGGAGAATCGGCGGGAAACTGAGTTTCTGCAGCTCGTATTCTGGCAGCTCGAATTCACCAATGGGCGGGAAGTTTTTGATTGGGATATCGGAAAGTTGAAGGTTGCTTCGTGAAGCTACAACGACCAGTTCCTTTCCCGCAGCAGCTCCGGCGGCGGTCATTTTGCGAATCGTTGTTGCGACGCCGTTCACGTCCTCCAGCGTGTCGGTGAACCAGGCGCGCTTGCGATTTTGCAACGCAACAGGAACTTCACCCGTCAACTCTTTGAAAAGCCGCCGTAGCCATTTTCGCGAGGGCGCCTGACTATGAAAGCCGTAGATGTAAGGCGTCAGAATCACGAGGATCGGCGCGATCGCGCTGAGAGCCTGCATGCTCTCCACCATGTTGCCGCTGCTGAGTTGCTGAATGAATTTGTTGAAGAATCGAAACGCGAGTTGTTCGGCAACCATATTAGCCATTAAAAATGTGCGCCGTTCCGGTTCGCTGACCTTGTCCATTTGCGCGGCAAGTTTCGCCTTCACCTCGGGCCGCGCGAAATAGCCGGAAAGTTCTTTCCATAGCGAGACGTTTGCGGGTTTTGCGAAATCAAAAATCTTTCCGGACAGAACACCTTGCACGATGAATTCCGTTTTTTCCTTCAGCGTGAACTCCGTCGGAGCACGGCCCTCCATGAAACGCGAAAACATCTTTTCCAGCAGCGCTCCACCGGGGCCGAGCTTTTCGTGGAAACGGTCCTGGATGAAACACGCGACGGTATTGTAAAAGCCGTGCGACAAAATTAGTGGCGTTCCGCCTTGGCCGCATGGTGTGCAATCACCAGTCCGAACCAATTTCAGAAATTGTTCGGCAGACCTCGCTGCGGGTGTTTCTGTAAAAGCGGAGGCTGCGAACTGTCCTCCATGGTCGTCGGAGCCGCCCACCAGGATTTTTTTCCACGGCTCCGGATGCGTAGGCGCCACACCGTGACGATTTGCGAAGACGTCGATCTTCTCTGGTGTCAATTGCTTGAAAAGAGTCTGGGCTAGATCGCTCAGAAGCGCGTCGCGCAAACCGTTGATGCCCTCAAAATGTTTGAACAGAAGGATGAGCTGCTCGAGGTGCATTGCCTCGAGTTTGCCGTTCACACTGTATAGCGGGTGCGCGACTGCGTGAGCGATTTGGCCACGCTGCAGGTACCGCTGCAGATCGAAGATGTTTTCGCGCACACTTTCGATATCGCGATGCTGCTGTTCTGAAATACCCCACACCAAAATGTGCAGCTTGCAGGCGTCATTTGGAAAATAAGTGGTAACCTGCTCGCTGATGAAGGTCCGAGGCCGATTCGCAATTTCCAGGCAGCCATCGATCGAGTCGTGATCGGTGATGGTAACAAAATCCATTCCACGTTTGCGCAGCTGGTCATACAACTGCTTTGGATCGGAATAACTGTCGGGAAAATCGAATCGGCGGAAAAGCCATTCTTCCGATCGCGCACTATGGCGCGAGTGGATATGTAAATCGCACCTGCTCACTTTACATGCCTCGCTTTAATCGTTGTTCGGCGATCCAATCCTGATACGTCGTAGCGGTCCGCGCACTTTTTGTTGCTGTGATGAACCCCAGAATCTGTTTCCAAATGACCGGCTGAGAATAATCGGGCGGATGAATGCTTATGCGCAAGAGCGGTTTGCTCTTCAATAAACGGAAGAGTGCTGCATTCCAAGTGCGACTAAGCGCGCGCCGCCAATTATTGTGGAGACTGTAAACGAGCGTTCTCGCCGGAAAGATGGATTCGGAGCGGAGATCACTTACCGTGCGCAGGCGCGTCGTGTATTCCAATTCCGCATCGCGAACGGCTTGCTCGGCTTCGCTTCCTAGTAACCACGCTGGCGCGATAAAACCGCGTGGCTTGAGTCCGAGCGCACGGAATTGATCTCGTGCCGTGGTGATGCGCCGCAGAGCTTCCTCGTAGCCCAAGTCGTAAAACTCGCCTTCGTTTTGGGTATAAAATCTGGTCATGAATTTGTCGCGCAAAGTTTCTTTTGTCTGAGGCGGGCGTTCGTGAAAATAGCCGTGAATCACAACTTCGTGCCCGTCCGCTTCCAAAGCCTGAAGCCATCTCACGAATTCGCGGTTCTTGGCAAACGGCCCCGCGTGGTGATAATCCGGGACCACAAGAATTGAACAAACGCGCACGCCGTGCGCGCTCAATTCCGAAATAATCGTTCTCGTGATTTGCTGTGTGCAAGGAGCGACGTCGTGCAGAGACACGACGACGGAATCTGCCGTTGCGCCAGCCGTGGCAACGAGCGGAAGGAACTCCGTTGCCGCAATTGTACTCATGTCGCAAATTTTCTGTCTTCGGGCAGCTTTGAACAAGGCAAAAAGGCGAGCGATCCCGTTCTCGAACGCCCTAGTAATGCACTGACCAGCCTATCCAACGCGTCGCCGGATATTAATCGTATGCCGCTGTTAGGCGAGTTCCGAATATTTCAACGTGGCATGCGTGTCGATTTTCATCGAACCCTCTGGGTTCTATGGTCCGGCCATGTTTACGATTTCCCGAAACTCTGGTCCAGCCAGAGGCATGACTGATAAGCGCGGTAGATGCACTAACGGAATTCCTTTCAACCGCGAATTGGCCTTAATCTCGCGGAGTGTAACTGACCGTGCCAGGGGTCTAACTGCGGCAAGATCGACAGTCGACCAATCGCCTTCCTTTGCCGTAGTGTCCGGATAAGCAGTGCGCGTCACTTTAGCAATTCCGACGACACTCTTTTCGTCACCGCTATGATAGAAGAGGACTTCATCACCCTTTTGCATTTTGCGGAGATTATTTCGCGCAGTGAAATTGCGCACTCCGGTCCAGCTAGTGTCGCCGTCAGCAACGAAGTCGGACCACGAATAGGAAGACGGTTCCTGTTTCACCAGCCAAAAATTTTTCATGTCACAGCGTAGCACAAGCTTCCAAATGTGTTGAATCAGGCAGATGGCGTCTGCCGATAAAATGTCTGTGAAGCCCATTCGACTTTTTAGCTGCTTTGTTTCACAATCGGCAAATGCCGCGGCTGCCGTTCATCACGTTTGAGGGATCGGAAGGAAGTGGGAAGTCGACACAAGCCGAAAGACTCGCGGCGCGTCTTCAGCGATGCGATGTTCCATGCATCCTGACGCGCGAACCCGGGGGCACGCCCATCGGCGAAAGCATCCGCGAGCTCTTGCAATTTGCTCCGCATAACTCGGACATGACGCCCGAGACCGAGCTGCTCCTTTTTGAGGCGAGTCGCAGCCAACTCGTGCGCGAGGTAATCCAGCCTGCGCTCAAACGTGACATGTGTGTGATCGCCGATCGGTTTTTCGATTCTACCAGTGTTTACCAAGGTGCGGCTCGGAAGTTGGACCGCGAGATCGTCGAGCGCTTGAATGCATTCGCTGTTGGAGACTGCGTGCCGGACATCAGTTTCGTGCTCGACGTCGATGCTGCGACTGCTCAGTCGCGAATGCAGCGTGAGGTACGAAAGCCTGATCGGATGGAACGGCAGCCTGAGGAATTTTACGAACGCGTTCGCGAAGGCTATCGCGAGCTCGCGAGGCAAGAGCCAAAGCGCATCGTTATGATTGATGGCTCCGGCGACATCGACCAGATCGAAAGACAGATTTGGGAAACGCTTTCTTCTCGTTTTTCCGTCCTAGCAAAGACATCCGGTCCTTAAAATGGCCTTCGCGCGTACGACGGCACTCGAATTTTTGCGTCGCGCCTATGAGCAGAACCGGCTCGCTCATGCATATCTGATCACTGGGCCTCCGGGCAGCGGAAAGGAAGTGCTGGCAGCGGAGTTGGCCAGTTTGGTTAACGGCACCGCAACCAAGGATGTTTTTTCAGCTAAAGCGCGCGAGATTTTCATTGCCCGTCCGGAATCGAAATCGCGGCGCATCGTCACTGCGCAGATCCGGGAGCTGGAGCACGCGCTTCAGATGCGAGCAACGGACGGCCGTCGCAAAGTAGCGATCATCCCCGATGCAGACCGGCTTCAAACCGAGGCGGCAAACGCATTTCTGAAAACACTTGAAGAACCGCCAAAGGATTCGCTGTTGCTTCTGCTGAGCGCATTGCCCGAGGCTCTCCCGGAAACGATTCTTTCGCGGTGCATCGCTATTCCACTTGCGTCAGATGGCGAGGCTCGGAGCAAGAAAGAGGAAGAAAAACTCGTGAAATTGCTGCAACAAGCATCCCGCCAAACGAACTGGAGTGTTCAATTTGCCTATCGACTTGCTCAGGAATTTCAACAATTGCTCCGAGCGCTACGCGAGGAGGTGAAACAGGAAACTGATGGCGCGTTAAAACAGGAGCAAACGCGTTACAAGGATGCGACCGACGGCGCCTGGCTGGAAGAACGGGAGGAATACTACAAGGCGTTGACCGAAAGTCTTTACCTGCAACGACGCGCCGCGCTGGTCGAAACGTTGTTCGCCTGGTGGACCGACGTTCTGCGCGCCAGCAACGAGGTGGCACAACGCGATATCCCAGCTGCGAAACAGGAAACCGCCACGCTCGCAACCCGATTTAGTACCACCGAAATCTTACGGCGGATTCGTTCACTCGAAGAATTGCGAGATCACCTCGGGCGAAACATTCACGAAGGCCTCGCAATTGAAGTCGCCTTCCTGGCGATTTTCATTGTGTGATTCGCGCGTGTTTGCGGCGTTTTCTGGAGAAGGATTTCGACCCGGCTTCAACTTGAGGGCAGCTTGACAAAACGCTGTCTAATCTTTATCCAGTATGCCCGTATGCGACATCTTTACCGATTAACTCTGCTGGGGGCTGGCAGTTCACTGTTACTACTTACCGGTTGCGCAACAGGAAAGGTGACCGGTGGAAGTAATTATCATGTGACGGCTTACAAACCGCACGATCCGTCGAACGTGAAAGTGAAACTCTCCACCTCAACGCAAAACCTGTATGTAATGGAAGGAGACCGGCTGTTGATGGCTGCTCAGGCCAACGTGGGCAAGCCTGGTAGCCCAACCCCGCATGGTCACTTCACCATTTACAGCAAACAAAAAGAGCGTCGCCGGCAGAGCGAGCCGGACCGAGGTTATCCGATGGCCTACTGGTGCGAATTCGCCCCGGCCTATGGATTTCATGAAGGATTTGTCTGGCCTGTGCCGCATACGCATGGCTGCGTTCGCCTCCATAAGGAAGCGGCTGCTCGACTCTTTGCCCTGGCCCGGATCGGTACGCCGGTGGAAATCGCAGGCTCGCTACCCGAAGATGCGAAATATGGCAGCATGGTTCTCCGGCTCGATCAAAGCCGCGATCCGGACCCGCCACGCTCGTATTTGATGTCCTCCAGCTGGTTTAACGATCCTCCTGGCCCACTGCTGGTCGACCAGTGATCGTCTGCAGATAAGCAGATCGCGGTCGAATGGCCGGCCATTGGAAAACGGCCGGTTCGGGTTACGTTAACGGACGCCATGAGCACGAACCTGATTTCGAGTGGCACAACTGCCCGCCAGAGAGTGAACTTGCGCACGCCCGACGTCATGGCGGCCGTGCAGCAACAGGTTGAGTCACACTACCGCAGCGATATCATCGAAAAGGTCCGGCGCGCTGGGGGAATCATTTCGGTGGGAGATACGACAGTGCGCCTGGCGAAGCAGTTTGGTTTCTGTTATGGCGTCGAACGCGCGATCGATCTCGCATACGCCGCGCGCAAGGTTTTCAAGGATCGCCGCCTGTTCATTGTGGGAGAAATTATTCATAACCCGGAGGTCAATCATCAAATCGCCTCGTTAGGGATCAAAAATCTCACCGGCAGAAATAAGGAGGCGGACATCACTGATCTCGGCCCCGACGACGTTGTCATCGTGCCGGCATTTGGAACCGAATTGTCGATTCAGCAACAGATCAAGGATCGCGGCTGCCAGATTGTTGATACCACATGCGGCGACGTGATGAGCGTTTGGAAGCGGGTGCGCAAATACGCGAGTGAGTCGGTGACTTCCATTATTCACGGCAAGGCGGAGCACGAAGAGACGAAGGCCACTAGCTCCCGCGCGCTCGGCGACGGCGGCGGACACTACGTCGTGGTCCTAACGCTCGCCGACACAGATTACGTTTGCGATTACATCCGACACGGCGGCGATAAACAGGCGTTCCTCGAGAAATTCGGAGGCGCGCACTCGCCGGGATTTGATCCCGACGTGCACCTGGAAATCGTGGGCGTGGCGAATCAGACGACAATGTTGCGCGGCGAAACCGAGGAAGTGCAACGCCGAATTCGCCAGGCAGTGATCGATCGCGACGGCCCTGAACTTGCACAGAAGAATTTCCGCTTCTTCGACACGATCTGCGGCGCTACACAAGAGCGGCAGGATGCATTGCGCGAATTGCTGAATGTTCGCATGGATTTGTTGCTCGTTGTTGGCGGATACAACAGCTCGAACACATCGCACCTCGCTGAGATGGGCGAAGAGAAGTTGCCGACATATTTTGTGCTGAACGCTTCGCGGCTCGTTTCCGCCACGGAAATCAAGCATTACAACTTACACGAAAAACGCGAAGTCGTTTCCCACTTCTGGTTGCCGAACGGGTCGGCTGTAATCGGCATCACTGCCGGCGCATCTTGTCCAAACAACTTGATCGAAGAGACGCTGATTCGGCTCTTTGAATTGCGCGGCATCTCGCGCCGGGATCTCGAACTGGCGGCCTGATCGGATCACTGTAGCCGGCGCGCCTGTGAGCGCCGAATGCTATCGCACTCCCGTGGATCGGTGGTCATAGACCGCCGCTACAGCGTCGCCATGCGAATTACAATCTGTATGCCACGAACGATTTGGAAGGGCAGCATCAGCTTCGGATTGGTCAACATACCGATCGCGCTCTATTCAGCTACGCGGAGCGAAGAACTGAAGTTTCGTCTCCTGCGCAAGACGGATCTGAGCCCGGTTAATTACAAACGCGTTGCTGAAAAAGACGGCAAGGAGGTTCCCTGGGACCAGATCGTCAAGGGCTACGAGTACGAAAAAGGCAAATACGTCGTGCTGCGGGAGGAAGATTTTCAGCGAGTCGATCTCGAAGCCACGCAGACTGTCGACATCCAGGACTTCGTCGATCTGGAAGAGATCGATCCGATGTATTTCTATAAGCCGTACTATCTGGAGCCGCAGAAAGGCGGAGACAAAGCGTACGCGCTCCTGCGAGACGCGTTAAAAGACACGAACAAGGTGGGCGTCGCCAAGGTTGTCATCAAAACGCGGCAGTATTTGGCTGGAGTTAAGCCGGAGGATGGCGCGCTCGTTCTAGAATTGATGCACTTCGCAGATGAGCTTGCCGACCCGGACAAGCTTCATGTCCCGAAGAAAACGGAAGTCGGCAAGCGGGAAATGAACATGGCCAAATCACTTATCGGCAGCATGACTTCGAAATGGGAGCCTGAGAAATACAAGGACGATTATCGCGAGGCACTCATGGACGTGATCGAGGAAAAAGTGGAAGCCGGCGGCAAGGAAATCGAAGAGAAACCGAGGAAAGCGCCCAAGCCAACAAAGGTAATCGACCTGGTGTCAGTTTTGCAAAAGAGCCTCGAACAAAGTGGAGCGAAAGGAAAAAGCAAAGGCAAATCGCGCTCGAAAAAAGCGCACCCGACCAAGAAAGCAGCATAGCGCCAGCCGCATCCCTCGGGACGCGGATGCGCACAGCGAAGCGACTTGACACTTTATCCAGAAATCATTCAGCCTGAACGCTTATGAACTCACTAACTCGGTATGCGATTCCGTTCTATTCCGTTATGCGACTGGTCGTTGGCCTTATGTTTTTCTGTCACGGTGCACAGAAAATCTTTGGATGGTTCAAGCCTCCAGGCGCACCCAGTGAGGCATTGCCGCCGCTCATGTTAGTCGGCGGTTGGATCGAAATCGCCGCCGGCGCCCTCATTGCTGTGGGATTGTTTACACGTTTAGCAGCTTTCATCGCCAGTGGCGAAATGGCTGTGGCATTTTTTATGATGCATGCCAAAGGCAGCATTCTGCCCATTATCAACAAAGGCGAACTAGCCGTCGTCTACTGCTTTCTTTTCTTTTACATCTTCCTTTATGGGCCCGGCGCTTGGAGCCTCGATGTGATGTTGCGTAAGACCAAGCCGGCTAGCTAGGCTTCGGAAGTCGACGTTTGCTGCTCGTTATGAAACACTTTGTATTTGCGCTATTGCTGCTCGCTGGCTCGGGGCTTGCAGCCGAAGAAATCAAGGATTTCGGTCGCGACCGGCTGAACAATTCACCTCGCCACGCCGATTGGGTAGACATCAAATCCGGCGACCGCAAAATTAAGGCGTTTGTCGTTTATCCCGAGCGCAAAGACAAAGCGCCGGCTGTTCTTGTAGTCACCGAGATTTTTGGACTCACAGATTGGGTCCGTAGCCTGTGCGACCAACTGGCCGAAAACGGTGTGATTGCGATCGCGCCCGATTTGCACGGCCAAAAGTTCGAGGACCTTGACGCTGCTCGTAAAGCAACGTCCGGGTTGTCGCAGGAGCAGGTAAAAACAGACCTCGACGCGACGGCCGATTACGCCCTGACGAAGATTCCATCATGTAACGGCACGCTGGCAGTGTGTGGATTCTGCTGGGGCGGGGGCGTGACGTTCGCGTATGCGAATGAGAATCCGAAACTGAAGGCTGCCTACTCGTTCTACGGAACGGCTGCAGATTCAGCCGACAAAGTAAAAAACATTCCGTGCCCGGTATATGGTTTTTACGCCGAAAATGACGCGCGCGTAGACGCGACGATTCCCAAAGCGGAGGAACTAATGAAAACCGCCGGGAAAAAGTATGAGCCGGTCATCTACAAAGGCGCCGGCCACGGTTTCATGCGCACAGGTGAACCCACCAATCCCGCCGTTCGCGAAGCCGACAAGAAGGCTCGCGACGAAGCTTGGGCACGCTGGAAGACGTTGCTTAAACAACTGCCATAGGATTGTCATCCTGAGCGGGTCCCGCACACGCGGGATACGTCGAAGGATCCCGCGGCGAAACCAATTGGTCACATCGCGGGATTCCTCGACTCTGCTCGGAATGAGAACATTGCGTTACCTCCTGCCTTCCAATTCATCAACCAGCGGCTGCGCGTCATACACCTTTCGAAGCGCTTCGATGATCGCAGCCGAATCGACAGATACGGCACGCGACTGCGTGTCGGTGTAAGTGCAGTCGGCCACCAGTGATTGAATATTGCCGTCGAAAATGATGCCGACGAATTCGTTTGCCTTGTTCACCACAGGGCTGCCGCTATTGCCGCCGATAATATCTGTGTCGGAGACGAAATCATATTTGGTTGCCAGATTGAGCTCCGATTTCTTGTCGAGCCAACGTTTTGGCAGGTCAAATGGTGGTCGGTTATCGTGTTCGGCCGCGCGCTGATATAGACCGGCAAAATCGGTGAACGCGGGGATTTGCTTTCCGTCCTGCTCGTAACCGCGCACCGTTCCGTAGGAGAGCCGCAACGTAAAAGTCGCATCCGGATAACTGCTCGCGCCTTCAATAGCAAACCGCGCCTTCGCACTATCTGCATACGCTTGTTTTTTGATTTCATCCTGTCCGTTGAAAGTCTTTCGCGCTTCTCTGGCTTGCGCATCGATCAAGCGCGCTAGATCGATCATCGGATCGTGTGCCGCCTGCAGTGCGGCTGCGTCTTTGCCGTAGAGATCTTTCCGCGCGGCCGCGTCCTTGAGCTTTGTTCCTGAGACAAGCTCAACCGCTCGCGCGTGCGGTGACTTCCCAGCGAGCACTTTTTTTACCAGCGGATTGTCTTCGCCGAAGGCAGAGGCGAAATCGGTCAACGAGTCTGTGAGTTCCAAAATCTCGTAATCGTCATAGATCGGTTCGCTGGAAAACAGGTCCAGTTCCAACGATTCGCGTGCGCTGTCACGAAACATCGGGATCCGTTCTCCGTTAGGCTTCGCGCGCTCATCGGCTGCGCGCAGCAGCAGACGCGCATACTTGAAAAGATCCCCCGCGAAGGCTCGCGGCGGGCGGTAACCAACGATGCCCGGCCGTTCCTGCTCGAGATAATTGTACACCGGCGCGTTCTTCACAATCTCAGCCTGGGCACGCTTGATTCGGTCGTACGCAGAAAGTGCGGATTTGAATCTCGAATCGCGCGCAATCGCGTCGCGCAGTTTTCGTTCGCGCGCTTCCAGCGCCGACCAGATTTGCGGATCAAGCAGCCCGGCCAGATAACCGTTGTACCGTTTCCGGTTGTTTTGATTTCCGAACAAGTCGTCGCGCGCTCTGCGTGCGTTTTCGAATGAACGCGCGCTGTAAGCCGATTCCAGCACTTCGCGACGATAAAACATGTTCAGGAAGTACGGCAGATTGCGATCTCGCATGTCGGCCATCTCATCCAGGGTGAGCTGCCGGTCGGTTTTGCCGGGACTGCCGCTTACAAAAATCAGTTCGCCGTCGTTCGGCCCATTGGAATTGAATTTGAGGAAGTGCTCGATCTTTGCTGGCTGGCCATTTTCGTACACACGAAAAAGACAGATATCGAGATCATACCGGGGATACTCAAAGTTATCGGGGTCACCGCCAAAGAAGGCCATTTGCTGCTCAGGCGCGAAGACCAACCGCACATCATCATAACGTTTGTAGCGATAAAGGTGGTACGCGCCGCCTTGATAGAGTGTGACCACATCGGATCGCAATCCGGTTTTGTCTTTGCTTTCCTTTTCAATGGCGGCAATGGCCGCGTTGCGGGCAGTGGAAGCCTGATCGCTCGAGACGCCCGGTTTTACTGCGCCAGCAACGCGCGCGGTTACGTCCTCGATGGACATTAGGACGTTCAGCTCCAAATCAGTGGATTTGATTTCATCGGCCTGCGTTTTCGCATAGAAACCGTCCTTCAGATAATTGTGTTCGGCGCTGCCGATCTTCTGCAAAGTGTCGGCGCCGACGTGATGGTTTGTGATGACGAGGCCGTTCGGCGAAACGAAGGATCCGCTCCCGCCGGAATTGAAGCGAACGCTGGCTTTTTGGAGATGTTCGAGCCACTGCGGCGACGGCTCGAATTGGTATTTTTCTCGAAGTTGTTTCAGCGGCGGCGCGTTGAAAAGCCACATGCCTTCATCGGCTAAAAGGGATGAGTTCAATGAGATGCCAAGAAATAAAAGTGAACATCGAAAAAACGCCTGAGATCGATTTAGCATGCGCGGACCATAAAGGGCAGAGGCAAAAGCGACAACTGACAGCATTCATTTCGCACGAAGTGCTTTCGGAGTGCGACGCGTACTCCCGTCGCTTTCCTCCAACTGCGCGCCACGTGCAAAAGCGGTCTGGGGACGCCCCCGCACTCCAAAGCTTCGCGAAATACAATCGCCCGCACACGGAAATTTGGCTTACATTTGCCATAATGTTCCGGACCAGGCGCCGCAAAAAGATTAGCCGCCTCGACTTCATTCTAGCCGGCGCGCAAAAATCCGGCACGACGGCGCTGCATTACTTTCTGAGCAGACATCCCGATATCTGCATGGGCGATCAGCAGGAGATACATTTTTTCGATAACGACGCGATGTTCGTTGCCGAGCCCAATTATGAGGAATTGCACAAGCATTATCCGTCGATTGCTCCCTCGACCATCGCAGGTGATTGCACGCCGAGTTACCTGTATCATGAGCCGGCAATGCAGCGGATTTGGAATTACAATCCGAAGATCAAACTGCTGATTCTTCTGCGGAATCCAGTCGAGCGAGCGTTTGCCCACTGGAACATGCAACGATACAGAGGCCGCGAGCCGCTGGATTTTTTCGACGCGATTCGAGAAGAAGAAACGCGCATCGCCGGCGCGCCGCCGACCGAAGCGCGTCGTTTTGCCTATCTCGAGCGAGGATTTTATGGACGCCAACTCGAACGCGTCTTCAAATTTTTTCCGCGCGAGCACCTGAAGATCGTGAAATTCGAAGACTTCAAAGCGAAACAGCGGCAAACACTCGGCTCAATCTTCTCATTTCTTGGCCGGAAACCTTTGCGTTCGATGCGCAACAAAGACAGAAATGTTGTGCCGTACGAGCGGGCAATAAACTGGGAAGAGCGCGTTTTCCTTTACAATCTATTCGCCGAAGACATCTCTAAAGTTGAGCAATTGCTGGGCTGGGATTGCTCCGATTGGAAACTGTAGGATTGGGGAGCGCACGCGCCCTCGCGTGTTCGTTTCGGCGCCTCGCCGAAACCATTTCTTGTAACTTCGGCTTGAGGAGCAGGTCTACTGAGCAAGCCCCGCCGTGAGTGGGAGAAAAAGTTCACGATCGCGAAGGCGCGATCGCCAGCCTGCGAGACGCATGGGCTCCCCGGATTTAGATTTGTTTGAATCGTGGCCGCTCAGCCGGATCGGCAGCAAGCAAGGCCTTCCAACGAACGATCCGCGCGCCTTGCGATTCAAAGAACGCGCGCAGCTCTGATGTGAAAAAAGAAGAACCGTCTGCGCGCCGATTGAATTCCAGAAGGAGCCGCCCGTCAGGTTTGAGGAATCTCGTGCGCACATCGTTGATGAAGAATTTCCAGTCAGCCTCTATCCATTCCAGCCATTCACCGTTTTCGCGCCGCGCGATCCGGTGGAAACACACGCGATGCGCAGTAACGAGGTCGAACTGTTTGCCGAGATCCGGCAAAGGCGTCTGTGCATTGATTCGCCCGACGACGCGACTAACGCCGAAGAACTTAGTCGTCCCGCAGAAAAAAGGTTCGTCATCGGGATCGAGCCCCAGACCCTTGTGGCCGAACAGCCGGCAGAGATAGAGAAAATATCCGGGGCCGCAGCCTAGATCCAGAATGTCGAGCGGCGGCGAGCGATCAAGCCAGAGGTCCTGCACGCGCTTTACGTTAACGCCAACCCAGTAATTGGCGTCCTCGTAGGCGTTGATCTTTCGCGCGTTCGGTCGATACGGGTAATGTTCACGCAGCCTTATCAGTTCCGCTTGATCTATCGTGGCGAGAATGCGTTGAGAACTTACCGGGTGCGTCCACCGGCAAGCGTGCTCCCACAGGCTTTCCGCCGCGTCGCGGGTGAAGAGCTTTTGAAATTTTTGCGCGAGTCGCACCGCAAAAGGATGCAGAAAAGAGGCGCTTTGCTCAAGGGAGGACGTTCTGGGCCGTCCTCAGTCCTTTATGTCTACTAGAATCAGCCCCGTCGAGCCTTCACGGGTTATGAGTCCGCTTGTCCAGCCATTGCCGGGATAAAAAAATTGCTCGTAACGCCAAAGCATGTGCAGCTTCGCACCAGACGATTTCTTCCATCGAATTTCCTGATAGATGTGTCGTTTCCAAGACGGCGACTGACCGGTCATCAAGTTCATATCAAACGGTGTCGGCCAGCTAAGACCGCTGTGACGTGTGGCGAGGAAAGCCTGGTCACCCGGAGGCCGCGCAGTGGCGAGATGCTCGACGGGATCCTCGGAGGTAGATGTTAACGGTCCTAAAGGGAAAACCTTGCCACTTGTCGCCAGTGCAAGTTGGTTGTCTTTGGTTGAGCCAACACTAAGCGACAAACCAGGCTTAACGTCATTCAGACTCAAGCTGACATCATTGATGATGAGAATTCCCCCGGTCCCGCTGCCTTCGTATCTAATGGATTGAATGGGCGATGACCGGCTTTCAACCGTCCAGTAACGATCTATGAACGATGAGATTTCGCGTCCCTTAAAAATCGACAGTGCTGCTAACGCAGCAGCGCCTACCGCAAGGGTTATAAACAGGATAAGGATTCGCCGCATAGCCCTCCAGCTTTAGTCCCGAAAGGGCGAGAGAGATCACATTTGCTGACCGGGCCAGACAAAGCAAGCGTGACGTAGTTCACTCGATGATCGGCACAAGTTGATCAGATTGCGAATTTCGTTTATGCGAAAAAACAGAAATGCCAGAGTACATTGATAAACCAGAGCCGCGGGGACAGACGATCGCCGCAGTTCTCGCCATTGGCGGTATTTACCTGGCGTTGCCGCGCAACGTCGTTGTCGGCCCAATTTGGTTGTTGCCGACTGTGATTGTCGTCTTGCTCGTGCCGACTGTATATAGCCACCGAGTGGGAAAACAATCACTCAATCGCCTTCTCGGATTCGTTATTAACGGAATCACAACGCTGGCGCTGATTGCCTCTGTAATCTTGCTGGTCCGCCTATTGCCGACGCACCGCGAATCTCCTTTGCAGTTGCTCCGGTCCGGCGGGCTACTCTGGCTAACGAATGTGATCGTGTTCGCGCTCTGGTACTGGCGTCTGGACGGTGGCGGGCCAACCCTTCGCCAAAAGCAAAAAAGATTCGGCAGCAAGAGTTTCCTTTTTCCACAGATGCAAATTCCACACGATGAGCGGCCTGAATTTGCGTGTGCACGCTGGCATCCACGCTTTGTCGATTATCTGTTCGTTGCGTTCACACAGAGTTCCACATTCGGGCCGACCGACGCTCCGCTTCTCGCGCGCTGGGCAAAGGTTCTCGCAATGATCCAAATCTTCATCTCGCTCAGCATTGTCGTCTTACTGATTTCGGCGGCCGTCGGAGCACTATAACTCGGCGACTCGGAACCTGTAGCCACGGCGTTGTGCGCCGTTCGGTTTCGCCTCAACGCTTTTTCGTCAACCGGCCACAGGGCGGTAGCTACAAAGAAATTGTAGGTCGTGATTTATTTGCCAATCAAAATCAAAACGCCCGCTATGAGCGCTACGACTCCCATCACGATTGCGCCGATTCCAACGTGAAAGAGCGTAGTGATCCCGACGAGAATCAAATAGATCCCGAGCAGCAGCATTCCAATGTTTTTTGTCATAGGCCTCGGTTTTGAAGCAAGCCGGTTGCCTTTGCACGCAAAAACAGACTGCTTTCATGCGGCACACCGTCTATTTATATCTTTGCCAGTTCGTCGGATCCGTTTTTCTTATTGCGCTTTTGAGGGAACCAGGATCGCTTCGCTCATACCGTGCAAAAACTTCTTATCCGCTGGAACGATAGTGGCCAGCGCACCGCGTAACTTCACACGATCGCTTTCGACGAAATAATACGGGCAGAGGCGCACCCGGCCTTTCATTACTTTGAGGTCGCCTGAATCCGGATCCCAGTAGCTGTGCTCAAACAAACGTCCCTTGTGAAAACGCTGCAGGATTGTTGGTGACGATTCGAATGTTGCCAGCGCGTGTTCGATTTGCTTTTCCCAATCGGCGTGCGGCAGGTCGCTCCCGAGCGCGATTCCGCGGCTGCCCCAGCCAAGTGGCGAAAAGCCGCTCACTTTCAGAAGAAGCTCCCGATCTTTCTGGCTGAACTTCGCAGCCTCGCGCCAGTCGTGAATTTCCAAACGTGGAATGACTGCGTGCTGGGGCAGGGGAGTTGGATCGAGCAGCCAGGAGTACGGAATTATTTCTTGTAACTTAATGAAGTATTTCTCGCCCAGTTCGCGTCGCCAAAATTCGCGCAGCGGCTGAAGCCAGAACAGCGCAAACCACATTTTCTCTTCGAGGTAAGGCTTGATCGGCGGCGTAATCGTAACTCGCCCATCTGCATTCGCCCGCAGCGCGTTTTCGATTCCGGGAATATTTGGCAGATCGAACAATTCGAAGAACCGGTATACTGCGCGTCCGTCCTGCGGCTGATAATTCTCCGCCGCCACAACGCGCCAGCTGTAGCCGGCGGCGTCGACCCCGGCAGACCTGAGGTCGTGAACAGAGCCGGAGTCATCCACCTTCGCCAAGGCTACGGCGGACGAGCCGCCTCCGGCTACAGCATTTTGATTTAGTCGCGCGGCGAGCCATTCCATCTCCGGCCGATAGGTTGCCGATTCCTGCGAAACCACGATGTCGGCGCGACTTGGGACAACCACACGAAATCCTTCCAACATTCCGCTCGCGCCGCCGATGATGTCGTTATCGAAGGAAGAATACGTCTGGTTTAGCCAACCGGTCAGGCCAATCCCGCCCGGGACTGAATCGATCTCGGCAATGATGTAGCCTTTCTCAGTGAGGATGAGGTCTGGCCGGATTACTCGCGGCAAATCGTCGCGGATTTCCTTCCGCCGCGAAAATTCAATCAGCTCCTTTGGCTTACCGGCGTCGAGATAGCGGGCGACCCATTCGGGCTGCTTGCCTTTGACGCTGAGCTGATAGAGCTGGTTGCAAGCCCGTTGAAAGACAAACAAGCGATGCCCGAGTTGCTCGAGATCGGCAAGAGATTTCCTGTCGGTCGGAAATGCGTCAGGCGAGAGCAGCCACTCTTTGTCGGCAAAAAGGCCCTCCTTGGGGAAAGCGGCGCGAATTGTTTGCAGACGATCTTCCGCGGCGGCGATCATTTCCTTGCCAACGTCCAACGTCCAACGCTCAACGTCCAACGCTCAATTAGGCAGAACCTCGTAATTGGACGTTGAGTGTTGAGCGTTTGCCGTGGGATTTCAGCGTCCCGCAGCTATTCGCTTCAGCGCCAGCTTCACCAGTTCTTCGGCCGATTTCGCTTCGCCTTTCTGCTGCAAATCGTGCACGGCCTTATGTGCATCGGCTTGCTTGTAACCGAGCGCGATCAACGCGAGCACAGCTTCGTTCGCTTGCTCTTGCTCCGGCGTCGGCGCATGCGCGGCGCTCGCTGCTTCCCATGCCGCAGCCACCCCGACCTTATCCTTTAATTCGAGAACGATTCGCTCAGCCGTTTTCTTTCCGAGACCACTTATCTTCGATATTGCTGCGACGTCAGAATTCACCACCGCAGCTTTGAAACTGGTTACGCTCATCCCGCTCAAAACTGCGAGCGCCAGCTTTGGCCCGATGCCGCTGACGTTGTTGACGAGCAACCTGAAAAGATCCCGCTCGGCTGGCGTCATGAAGCCGTAGAGCACGTGCGCATCCTCGCGGACGGCCAGATGCGTGAGAATGCGGATAGGCTGTCCGACAAGAGGCAGCTTGTCATAGCTCGAGAGTGGAATGAACACTTCGTAGCCGACGCCGCCTACATCCACGATCGCCTGCGTGGGCAGGGCATTCGCGAGTTTACCATCAAGGAATGTGATCATTTGATTCGTTACATCGTTACAACGTTAAATCGTTGAATCGTCAATCGAACTTATTCCGGCTTGAGCACCAGCGTGAGATCGACGCGTTGGCCTTTCGCGATGTTGAAACCATTGACTGTAAAGAATCGCCAGCCTGCCGGTGGGTTCGCGAAAAGTTCGCCCGCGACGGGCGTAGGCAGCACGACAAAACGTGGATCGGGTGCGCTCATGAACTCAGCAGCGCGACGCTTTTTGAGCGGCGTGAGAAAACCTTGGACGCGAGAGCGAAAATACCATACCAAACTTGGCTCCTGAAATTCGACCGCAGCAAATTGCATGTTTGGCTGCAAAGACGCGTGAGACACTTGAAGGAGCTGGTACGCGGGGAAAAACCGCGCCACAATTGGTGGTACCACGAGAGCAACTATGATCCACACACACGCAATTGTGATCGCGATCCTTGCGAGCCGGAAGCGGGCGCTTTCAGCTGCCCCTGCCTGGTGCCAATGCCGCACGAGCAAAAGTGCAAGCAACGGAAGCGCCGGCAGGGTGTAATGCGGTAATTTCGTGCTGACGAGAGTAAAGATGATGAAGACGATCGCGATGCCTGTGATCAAATAAGCGTCGATCGGGTGTCTGTTGTAGCCGGGGGCGTCGACCCCAGCCTTCTCGTTCCGCCATAATCTTTGCGCTAGCCACGGCAACTTGATCGACCACGGAAAGAAACTGATGAAGACCGTGAGAAAATAAAACGGCAATAGGAGCACGTACATGCCGAGAGAACTCGCACCGTGGCCTTCCAGTGTCGTAAACGAACGGCTAACGACATGTCGTCCGATTCCAATTACGAAAAATTCGCCGCGTGTTTGAATCAGCGCCGGGATTCCCCAAAGCGCGACCAAGACGAGCGTCAGTAAAATTCCTCCGATAAACTTAAAGCGTCGGGCCGCCTGCCAATTCCGGGTGTAGATGATTAGCACACCGACGGTCAGCAGAGGAGTCCACGCGATTGGGCCTTTGGCAAGAAAACCAAGCGCGAGCGCGAGATAAAAAACAAGGAAGGGCGATTTCCAAATCGCCCACGGCGGTCTGGTCGCCTTCCCCAAGGCTACGGCGCCCGAGGAGACCGCCGCTCCTTGCTTGAGCGTTGGGCGTTGAGCAGCCCGCTCGCGAATCCTTTCGGAGTTGGGCGTTCGGCGTTGGATCAATTCGTATCCGGCCCAATGCGCCAGGGTCATGAACAACACGAGCCACATGTCGGCGACGGCGGCTTTCGCGTGAACGAAGGTTTGAAGCGAAAGCGTGAAGATGATCGCAGCCCACCACCCGAGCTTTTCTGCTCCCATCTGGCGGCCCCAGACAAAGATTACTATGGCAGTGAGTGCTGCTGCTATTGCCGAGGGGAAGCGCGCGGCGAAATCATTTTCGCCGAAAAAGTGATAGCAGGCGATCTGTGCCCAGTAAGTGAGAGGAGGCTTATCGAGTCGAAGCTTATCATTGAAGTAGGGAACGATGTAGTTTCCGCGCTGGATCATTTCGCGCGAAGCTTCGGCAAAGCGCGGTTCATCCCGATCGATCAGCGGCAAACTCCACGTCCCGAGAATGTGAAACAGAACGCAGGCGAAAAACAGTATCGCGTATGTTGCGGGTGCAGATTTCAATGTGCTCAGCAGCATCTGATAACGGTCATTCCGAGCGAAGTCGAGAAGGGAGCTACTAGGGAAGCCGCGACATGGACGGGAAGGCCGGAGGCGGAGCGAACTGGAGGGGAGCGAATCAAATCACGTGGCGGAATTCAAGAGTCACATCACAGGATGTCTCGACTTCGCTCGACATGACAAACTATTCGTGAGATTGGGAACGGATTTGTGAAGTACTCCGTCGCTTTCTATTGGTTCGTCGGGATCATGATAGCGGGACTGGCAATCGCAGTGTCATTTCATTTCGACGACAGCGTGCGCGACTTCATGATGCAGCATCAAAACCCTGCGATGCGCAATTTCATGCGCTACGTCAGCCTGTTGGGCGACTGGCCGTCGCACGCGGCATTAGGATTGGTTCTCCTGGGATCGGCGTGGCGCCGGGGCAGCCAGGAGTGGACGCGCATTTTCCTCGCCATGCTGCTAGCGATGCTCCTGACAGGGGTGGTGGGAACGGTGGTTAAACGCGCCGTTCCACGGGCGCGGCCGTCGGTGCATGCTGAAACACGCTGGGGCGGACCGCGTTTCAGCTCGAAATATCACTCATTTCCATCCGGACATGTTGGCGCTTCGACCGCGTTCTTTGGCGTTCTACTTATTGCACGTCGGCGCATCGGCCTTATGTGCGTCCCAATCCCGATTCTGATCGGCTTCTCGAGGATGTACATCGGGGCGCATTATCTGTCCGATGTCGTCTGCGCGGCGATCCTGGGATTTCTCTGTGCGCTGATCGTTGCCCACCTAATGCTGCGAGGGCCACCAATGACAACGGACCGGCCAAAGGTCGCAAGAGACGGTAACAGCTAGCTAATCGTCGCCCGGTCGGACGAGTCGAAGGTTTTCGCCTTGTAACGCAATCATGAGCAATAAACTTTTGAGCGCCCAATGACCAGGACGCAGCGCTTCACCCTCGCGGCCACGAGCCTCGGCCTCTTCATGATCTTTCTGGACGCGTTGATCGTGAACGTCGCGTTACCCGCTATCCAGTCGGACTTCAAAGTGGGCGAGGCGGGCCTGCAGTGGGTGGTCACGGCGTACAGCATTGGGATGACGATCGCCATTATGTCATCCGGGACAGCAGCGGACCTGTACGGTCGCCGCAAGCTTTACCTTGCCGGCATCGCTCTCTTCACGGCGGCTTCGGCGGCTTGCGGCATGACGTCCTCACTCGATGCGCTCAACCTCGCGCGCGCGGTTCAGGGGGTTGCGGCAGCTACGGTCAACGTAACTTCGCTCGCGCTCGTTAGCGCCGCATTTCCCGATCCGAAGTTGAAGAGCTGGGCGATCGGCATCTGGACCGCGGTCGCGAGCACCGCTATCGCAATCGGGCCGACACTCGGCGGTTTCATGGTGCAGGGGACCGGTTGGCGCTCAATCTTCATGGTCAACATCCCCATCGGACTCGTCGTCCTGGTCTTGACGTGGCGCTTTGTCGCGGAGTCGCGGGACGAACGCCCGCGCACGTTCGACATCCCCGGGCAGCTTCTATTCATGACGGCGGTCGGGGCTTTCGCGTTTGCCGTGATTGAAGGTCCGCGTGCGGGCTGGCTCTCGAGGGAGATGCTGACGCTGTTCGTGGTCGCCGGGGCGGCGCTGGGGGCATTTATCTTCTGCGAACGCAGAAACGCGGATCCGATGATGGACGTCACGCTTTTCGGCGACCGCACGTACTCGCTCGCGATCATCACGATCTTCGCCGTGATGTTCGCCGTATATGGAATGTTGCTCGTGATCACGCAGTACATGCAGAACGTACGCGGTTTCTCGCCGACGGATGCTGGGTTCCTCCTTTTGCCGTACAGCATGAGTATGATGATCGTGTCGCTGACGGCGGGGAAACTCGTGGGAATGGTCGGCTCCCGGCGGCTGATTCTTCTTGGCATCGCGTCGCAGATCGTCGGCTTTGCCTTTCTGATTGCAGGGCTGCAAGAACGCACCGTGGTCGTCAGCGTCGGCCTCGTCTTGTCCGGCGTGGGAACCGGGTTGTGCCTGACGCCGATTACCTCGCTCGCGATGACGACGGTCCCGAGTGACCGCGCGGGAATGGCATCGGGCATCATGAGCGCACAGCGCGCGCTTGGTTCCACCGTCGGGTTCGCCGTACTCGGCTCGATCCTTGCGGCAACACTAACGACGACCCTCAGCGCCCATCTCGCCGACGCGCTTCCGGATCCGACCGAGCGCAAGGAAGTCGCCGATATGATCATCGGAAACGCGAATCCCCGTGCTTACTCTGCCGAGATCGGTCCCGGCCGGCCGATCAAACATCTTAACGCCGACACGCAGATGGCGATCCTTGCGGCTGCCGACAGCGATTTCGTCGAGGGTATCCGATTCAGCCTCGCAACAGCCATAGTGTTCCTCGCCCTCGTCCTAGCCGCCGGCATCGCTTGGTTTCCCCGCAGCAAAGGCTCTATCGCGGACGCCGAACGTGAGGCGCGAGCGCTCGCGTCGGAGGAGACCGCACGCGAAAGCCCTCTCTCGTAGCCGTAATGTTGCTGCGACGGGATCCTTCACTGGATTGGATATCAACTGATGATCCGCGCAGCGCGATGGAGCGATTCCCAGACGTGACGATGATCTTGGCGGAGGGGGTGAGATTCGAACTCACGAGGCCTTTCGGCCTTCCGGTTTTCAAGACCGGCGCGATCAACCGCTCTGCCACCCCTCCGGAAACCTGGTGATCAATGATTGGTGCGCAATTATAGCAGGAACTTTAAGATTTGCTCGACACCGCTATGTATGTGTCCGTCGAACTTATGGCTTTCCATTCTTACATTGTCGCCGCGGGGTTCCACGCTCGCGCTGACGCAATCGAAACGATGAAACAGGTCGTCGCAGAGGTCACAGCGCCAAGTCTGGATGAAAAAGGATGCCAAATATACCACTGGTCCCAAGGCGCGGATGATCCAACGCTTTTTCTGTTGTACATGGAATGGAGAGATAAAGCGTGTTTTGAGGCACACATTGCCACACCGCATGTAAGGCACGCCGAAGATCGTCTGAAGGGCGAAAAAATGCTCATCGAGCCGGCGAAAGAATGGCACTTCTATCGACTTTAGAGTCAACTTCACGGCGTGCCAGACCGTAAAGACGACCTGACACGCGCGCCGTTCATATCATTTTTGACATTGCCGGGTGGAGAACAAATCCTAATTCCAATATTCATGGCGGACGCCCCACCGCCACGGAGAGCGTTTCAAAGATTGGCTCGACAAGGTAATATGTTCATGTGAACTTACTGCGTGTCTGCGAGCAAAAAGTTCAACCCCGTGATCGTCGAAACCCCGCAGAGCCACGCGGCGATTCGAGGGCGCGGCGCGTCCTGGAGCCCAGCGAACCGATTCGAAAAACTGCACGTCGATTTAACTGACGCAGACGTAGTCGATGTCGCCTGCGAGAACGAAGAAAAACCGCGGAGTCCGACGCAGTATTTTCGCGACGGCACGAGAACGATTATCACCCGGAATGCCAGTCCGGATGTCGGCTTTGAAACGAGCTTGAATCCGTATCGCGGATGCGAGCACGGCTGCATCTATTGTTACGCGCGGCCGACGCATGAGTATCTTGGCTTTTCGGCCGGTCTCGATTTCGAGAGCAAAATCATGGTGAAAACCAGGGCTCCTGAACTGTTGCGCGCTGAACTGGAATCACCGCGATGGCGGGCGCAGACGCTGGTGTTGAGCGGCGTGACCGATCCGTATCAACCGGTGGAACGAAGATTGAAGATCACGCGCGGCTGCCTCGAAGCGCTCGCGCAGTTTCGCAATCCTGTGGCGATCATTACAAAGAACCATCTCGTCACGCGCGATGTGGATATTTTGCGCGAGCTCGCGGCCTGCAATGCCGCGGCGGTCAATATTTCGGTGACGTCTCTCGATCCAGCGCTGCAGCGAGTACTCGAACCGCGCACGACCTCGCCGCAAGGGCGGCTCGCAGCTATCGAACAACTTCGTGCAGCAAAAATTCCGGTCGGCGTAATGGTCGCGCCGATTATTCCCGGACTTACTGATCATGAAGTTCCAAAAATCCTGGATGCGTGCGCAAAAGCGGGTGCGCAGTTTGCCGGGTACACGATTATCCGCCTGCCTTGGGCAGTTGCTCCGTTGTTCGAGCACTGGCTGGAGGAACATTTTCCAGACCGCAAAGAGAAGGTGCTGCGACGAATCCGGCATCTTCGCGGAAACCGGCTGAACAATTCGCAGTGGCACACACGCATGACGGGAGAAGGAGTTTTTGCCGATCAAATGGCTTCGCTGTTCAAAGTCGGTTGTCGTCGAGCAGGCATCGCAGCGCGGCCGACGCTTTCGTGCAAATCATTCCGCCGATCGACAACTCAGTTGCGCCTTTTTGCGTAAGCGCACTCTGAGCGAATGCTTTGGAATACAGGCTACCCGTTGGGCGCGCAGCCAAGATGGCTATGTTCCTGCAAACCGATGAGCGCGCGGGCAAGCGATTACGATTACATCTTGCCGCGGGAATTGATTGCGCAGCGCCCGCTTGCGCGCCGCGAAGATTCCCGAATGATGGTTTTGCATCGCGCCGAACAGACGATCGAGCATCGGCAATTTGGCGAGCTAAAGACGTTTTTGCAGCCGGGCGATCTCCTCGTGTTAAACGATACGCGCGTGCTGGCAGCGCGGCGATTCTCTGATGACGGCGTGATCGAATTTTTGTTTTTGGAACGTCTCGGGCCAATGCGCTGGAAGTGCATGGTTACGCCGGGTCGTAAGATGCGGGTTGGCGCGACGGCGACGATCGACGAGGTGTGTTTGCGAGTGGAGAAAATCACCGCAGGCGGCGAGCGGATCGTCGCGTTTGACAAAGATGTCGACGCTTACGCTGGTGGTTCCATGCCGTTACCGCCGTATGTCAGTCGACCCAGCGATGAAACGGACGCGGCGCGTTACCAGACGGTTTTTGCACGTGAGCCCGGCGCCGTGGCCGCGCCGACGGCGGGTCTGCATTTTACATCCGAGATCTTGAGTGGAATTCCGCACACGTTCGTCACGTTGCATGTCGGACCGGGAACATTTCTCCCTGTGCGCGCTGAGAATATCGCCGAACATCGGCTGCATACGGAGCGCTTCTTGATTTCGCCAGAGGCCGCACACAAGATCAACAACGCGCAGCGGATTGTAGCTGTGGGAACCACGGCAATGCGTGTCCTCGAGACAGCTACGCGTAATACCAAACTCGTTAGCCGACAGGTTGAATCGCAATCAGCTGAGACCGATCTTTTCATTTATCCGCCGTTTACGTTTCGAGTCGTCGATGCGCTGTTGACGAATTTCCACTTACCGCGTTCGACGTTACTGATGCTGGTGAGTGCGTTTGCTGGACGCGAATTTATTCTTCGTGCGTACGGGGAAGCGGTCCGGAACCGGTATCGCTTCTTCAGCTACGGCGATTGCATGCTGATTTTGTAAGAATCAACCACGAATAAACACGAATCAATAGAGTTGAACAGCGAAGGCGAAAACGTACGACTGACAATCATACACGTTAAACTCTCGCGATTCGCGCCCCACCGTTATTTGTGTTCATTCGTGTCCATTCGTGGTTAAAACGGAATAATGAGCGACCGACCCAAGGGCGAGCTGGTGATTCAAACCATCGCCATGCCGCAGGATACGAATCCGAATGGCGACATTTTTGGGGGGTGGGTGACCTCGCAAATGGACCTCGGCAGCGGGATTCTCGCCGCGAAGACGGCGCAAGCGCGCGTAGTCACGGCGGCGATGGAAGGAATGTCGTTCTTGCAGCCGGTAAGAGTAGGGGACACCGTCAGGTGTTATGCGCACGTGGAAAAAATCGGCCGGACTTCGATGACCATCCCGGTCGAGGTTTGGGTGACGCGTTACATGACGGGCGAAGAACTTAAAGTCACGCATGGCGTCTTTACACTGGTCGCTGTCGATGAATCGGGAAAACCAATTCCGGTTAAGCGCGGCAACGCGTGAAAAAAGTTTCGACTGTAGCGGCGCTCAATAAGCGCCGTAACTTGAATACAGGGTTGCATAACTCGCGATGTTCAATGCGCCATTTGCAAAATCGTGTCGCTCCTGATTTCGGCGGTCATAGACCGCCGCTACAGTAATTCGGATCCATGTCGCGCTTCGCTTACCTCTTCGAGCGATTCCCATCTTTCGGACAAACGTTTTGCTACCGGGAGGTGGCGGAGCTTGATCGACAGGACATCGCGGCGCCAATCTTTTCAATCCGGAACCCGCAAGACGAGCCACCTCAAGATTGGGACACGCGGATCGTTGGCCGAGTGCAATATCTTCCAGAGGAAAAGGAATTGCTGGAAGGTGTTCGACGCGCTGCAAAAAAAGGGAAGCTTGGCACGGACATCGTGGAAGCCTTGGATGAATGGGGACGCCGCACGGATTTCCTTCGGCTTTACCAGGCGATCTACGTTGGGCTGCGCTTGCGGGAAATGGGGATCGGTCATGTGCACGCTCATTTCGCCGGCATGGCGGCGCGCACGGCTTTCTGGATCAATAAATTTTTCTCGATCACTTTCAGTTTTACCGCGCACGCGAACGACATTTTCTCGCCGCGGCAGTTCGAAATCGGAGTCGATAGACTTGTCGATACAGCGCGGGCAATCGTCACCGAGACGGACTATGCCGCGCGCTTTTTGCGCGACCAATTCCCTCCTCACGCTGATCGCGTCCATCGCATCTACAACGGACTCGATCTCTCGGAATTTGGGCGTGCCGATTTTTCTTCATCTCCGCCGCTGATCATCGCGGTGGGCCGTTTAATTCCAAAAAAGGGATTCGGCGATTTAATTCGCACCTGCGTATTGCTTGCCGAACGTGGGAAATCGTTCCGCTGTGAAATAATCGGTGAGGGTCCGCTTGAGAACGAGTTACGACGGCAAATCGATGAACTGCATTTGCAAAACAATGTCGTACTGACGGGCGCAAAGCCACAGACGGAACTCCGCCGGAGGCTCGCTGCCGCAAATGTTTTTGTGCTTCCGAGTGTGATTGATCCCGACGGCGGCATGGACAATCTGCCTACAGTCATCATGGAAGCGATGGCAACGGGGCTGCCTGTCGTCTCCACGAACATCGGCGGCATTCCGGAAATGGTTATCGAGAACGAAACTGGATTTCTGGTGCAATCTCGCGATGTCGTCGCGATGGCTGACGCGATTGAAACAGTAATTAACGATTCTTCCTTGGCGGCGAGACTTGGTCAGTCCGGTTACGAACGCGCGCGAGTGCTTTTCTCGATCGAAAAGAATGTCCGCGAATTGTGCGCGCTGCTGGTGTAGCCACGGGCCTGTGGCCCGTGCATGGATTACACGAGGAGGACCGCCCACAGGGCGGTGGCTACAGCAAATCCCGAACGCAATGGAGAGCGTTCAAGTAAACGCGGTGCGGGCCGCCGCGAATCAGTTCCTCGCTGATCAGACCCACAGGATCGTTTTTTCCAGCGGGCATTAGTTGCGGGTGCCGCGTTTCGCTGCCCTGCGTGCGTGAGACTTCCAGGAGATCGCCGCAATGCGCGTATGTGACGCGAAATTCCACGTCAGCACTCGTCAATGCGACTTCGTGAACTGCTTCGCCGTCGCGCTCGCGTAGCTCGACGTCGATGTGTCGCATTGATGCTCCAATGAACCGCAACTCAAGTGGAGATTTCACCTCTTCGATACGCCAATTCAATTGCGCTCCCAGCCAGCCTGCAAACAAGACCGCGGTTGATCTGAACCCGAGTGCAAAATCGATCCGCACCTTGCTGATCTTGGCGAGACGATGATGCGAAGCGGGATGATCGAAGAATTGTGCGAGCGCGAACCGAAGGTTGTCCAGCCGCGTCCAATTCAAATCGCAAAGCACAATTCGCTGGTTGGCCTCCTCTTGCATCAACGCGAGTAAATGTATTTGCGAATGAAAATCGCTCCAGCCGTGGCTGTCATAGATAACGCGATCGACCCACCACCAAAGTTGTGGATCCATCGGTTCGCGGAATTCTTCCTGCCACCAAAGATAAAGTGGCAGGTCTGAATCCAGATTGGAAAGAACGATGCTTGGCAATTGTATGGTGCACCCGCCTTTGAGCAGGAATGAAATTTGCTCGCAGCAAACTTGCTTGCTGCCAACGCTGCTCACGTGGCAGTGCGCACTGATCCAGGCGCTAACGAGGTCGTCGTCTGCGTTACAATCAGCTTCGATGACGATCGCGCGACAGGCGTGGTTTTCGGTGAGTCGCGCCATCAATTGCGTGTTGTTGTTTAGGGAACCCGGCTGTTCGCTGTAAACAGCAAGATTCATGAGCGACGCGCGCGTCATTGCGCCTTCGCCGTCATGCCAGAGTTTTTTCAGTTCCTGCTCAATTTTTCCCATTTCGACCGGAGTGCCTAACGAGTATGCTTCAGTAGTCGCAGGCATAACCATTTATAATCTTCTCCACGCGCGGCCGTCGCGGGCGAGCAAATCATCGGCCGCTTCCGGTCCCCACGATCCAGCGGGATAGAAATATAATTGGGGTGCATCTTTCTTTGCGTGCCACGCTTCCTCGATTGGATCGACGAACGCCCAGGCTTCTTCGACCTCGTCGCTACGCGCAAAGAGCGTGGCGTCGCCACTCATCGCATCGAGCAGTAGACGTTCATATGCTTCCGGGCTGGGTTTACCGAAGGATGTTCCGTAATGAAAATCCATTTTAACCGGCTCAATGCGAAAGCTGGTGCCGGGCACCTTGGCATGAATTCGCAACGAGATTCCTTCATCCGGTTGAATACGAATAACGAGCACGTTGAGGTCTCGAAGATCTTTGTTGAACAGCACCGCAGGCGCTTTTTTGAAGTGAATGGAAATTTCAGTTGCCGATTTCGGAAGCCGTTTGCCTACTCGCATGTACACAGGCACGTCCGCCCAGCGCCAATTGTCGATAAACAAACGCAACGCGACAAACGTCTCAGTCTGCGAATCCGGATTTACGTTTTGCTCCTGCCGGTAACCGAGGACGGGTTCGCCGTGAATGGTGCCTTTCGTGTATTGGCCGCGTACAACATTGGCCGCGATTTCGCTGCGCGACCAGCGATGCAGCGAGCGCACGACTTTGACCTTCTCGTCGCGGATACTGTCGGCGCTCAGGTCTGTTGGCGGTTCCATCGCAACGAGACATAGCAGCTGAATCAGATGATTTTGCACCATGTCGCGCAAGGCACCTGCCTCTTCGTAATAACCGGCCCGAGTCCCCACGCCGAGTGTTTCCGCCGCTGTAATCTGCACATTATCGATGTAGTGCGTGTTCCACAGCGGTGAGAAGATCGCGTTGGCAAATCGCATGACTAGAATGTTCTGCGCAGTTTCCTTGCCGAGGAAATGGTCGATCCGATAGGTCTGCTCTTCTGTGAAGGAATTGCGCACGACGCGATTGAGCTCGCGCGCTGAGGCGAGATCAGTGCCGAACGGTTTTTCGATGATGACGCGCGCCCAGCTTCCTTTGCAGGTCTGGTTCAGGCCGGCGGCTTTCAAATTCTTGAGGATCGGTTCGAACTGGTCGGGACCGGCCGCCAGGTAAAAGAGACGGTTGCCGCGAGTGCCATGGCTCTTGTCGAGTTCCTCGAGACGTTCGGCCAGCCCCTTGTAACCAGCTTCATCACCAAACTCGCTCTGGTGATAAAAAATAGACTGCGCAAATGCGTTCCAGATTTCGTCGCGCACCGGCTGACGCGAAAACTTGCGCGTAGTTTCGTCTAGGTCGCTCCGGAATCCATCATCACCTTTGTCGCGCCGAGCGAATCCCACGATGACTACGCCCGGTGGTAGTTCGCCGTCAGCCGCCAGGTTATACAGCGCCGGGACAAGTTTGCGATGTGTGAGATCACCCGTAGCACCGAAGATTACGATGCTGCAGGGCTGTGGAACGGGCCGCGCGGACAATCCTTCGCGCAGCGGGTTTGCTTGGGGTTGATCGGGCGCGCGATTCATTATCGTAGGAAACTATTCGGTTTTATGCGATCAGACAGCGGGAATAGCAATCAGCGTCAACTCTCCCAGCAGTTGGGGAACGCAATGGTTCGATGTCTACTTAATACTGTTCCCGCTACGTGCCTTTGCTTCGGCCAGAGCGCGTCGCGATTCCCAGTCAGCCAGAGCTTTTCCAAATACGCGCTTTAGCGACAAACCCGCGTTTCCGCGCAAATGACCTCACAACTGAAAGCTCCCGGTCCAAGCTAGCGCCAACTGCATGAAACTCTGCCGGTGTTTGTGGCGGTCTCCGTTTAGTAACTACTTTGGACGTCTTCATGGATCCTAGATTGGCAATGGAAATCTGCTCGTTAGATCGATAACTTTTTTGCGCATGTTTTCGATCACGCCTCCGTCGCTACGGTTGTTGAGCGCTTCGGCAACAAGGTCTGCGATTTCGAGCATCTCTTCTTCTTTCATGCCGCGCGTCGTAACTGCGGGAGTGCCGACGCGAATGCCACCCGGCTTGAAAGGCGAGCTGGTATCGAACGGAATGGCGTTTTTGTTCACGGTAATCCCGGCGCGATCGAGAACTTCCTGCGCTTCTTTGCCGTTGAGATCCTTCGGGCGAAGATCGACAAGCATCAGATGATTGTCGGTTCCACCGGAAACGATGCGATAACCGTGTTTGGCTAAACCGGCGGCGAGGGCTTTTGCGTTAATCACTACCTGTCGCTGGTAATCGCGGAATTGCGGTTGAAGCGCTTCGTGAAGACAAACCGCTTTCGCAGCGATGACGTGCATCAGCGGACCACCTTGAACGCCGGGAAAAACGGTGGCGTCGATTTGCTTCGCGAATTTTTCTTCGCACATCACGATGCCGCCACGTGGACCACGCAAACTTTTGTGCGTGGTGGTGGTCACGAACTGCGCGTGCGCAATCGGGCTCGGATGTTGGCCGCCTGCAACCAGACCGGCGATATGCGCCATGTCGACAAAAAGAATCGCGCCGACTGAATCGGCGATTTGTCGCAGCCGCGGGAAATCAATGATGCGTGGATAAGCGGATGCGCCAGCCGTGATCATTATCGGTCGAACTTCCTCGGCTTGTTTTTGCAACGCGTCATAATCGATTTGCTCGGTCTTCTCGTTCACGCCGTACGGCGACACGACGTAGAATTTTCCGGAGAAATTTGCCGGATGCCCATGCGTGAGATGGCCACCGTGCGCCAGATTCATCGCCAGAATCTTGTCGCCGGGTTTCAGCATCGAGAAGTAAACGGCCATGTTTGCCTGCGCACCGCTGTGCGGCTGCACGTTGACGTGTTCGCAGCCGAAAAGCCGCCTGGCGCGATCGATTGCCAATTGTTCGGCAGTATCGACATTCTCGCAGCCGCCATACCATCGTTTCCGCGGATAACCCTCCGCGTATTTGTTGGTCATCACGCTGCCTTGAGCTTCCATCACTGCGCGACTGGTGAAATTTTCCGAGGCGATCAGTTCGATGTTCTCACGCTGGCGTTTCTCTTCCGCAGCAATTGCATCAAAGATTTCGGGATCCACTTTTCGTAATGCCTCGCCGTAACACGACGGCGATTTGGAAGCGATGGATCCGGGCTCAAATTGGTGGGAAAGATGGTCCATGGAATAAGAAGATATCTCGGACGAGCGCACCGCACCAGGGCGGACGAGTTCGCCTTGTTCAACAAAAGCGAGCACACTCGGCAAGGCGTTTTTGATGATGCGCGCACAATCCTCGTACACATCGCGGCCGAGACCGATCGGGTCTGGCACATCGCGCCATACTGTGGTCCCAGGTTCTTCAAATTCACGTAGTAAGAATGTTTTTTCCGCACTTTGTGGAAACAATGTTTGTATCGTTTCGACGTGCGCGCCGGTCATGGCGAAAATGTGCGTGGCTTGATCAATCAGCCCGCCGGTCAACGGCTGGCTGCGCAGATCGCTAATGTTCGCGCCTTCCTCTGCGCAGACTTCCACGGCGTACACGCTCGGGGGCTGGCCACGAACCGCGTGCACGCCCGCCGATGTGACTTCGATGTCCTTACGATTGCCAGTCAAGCGGCGAAAAAGCCCTTCCGCGATCGGGCTCCGACAAATGTTGCCTGTGCAGACGAAGAGGACGTTTTTCACGGTCGGAACGCGCAGCGAACGCGTTTATCAAACTAGAAGCGAACCTGTCCAAGTCAATTTCCGATGGTCCAACCGCGTCGTTTCATCAGTGATTTGTGGCTTCTCGGAGTGGCGCATTGCGGTTATTGTGACCACCGTTCCAGTCGCTCTCTAGCAAATGAACGTCCAGACGTTACGCCAAGTACCATTGTTTGAGTCGCTCGACACCGAGGCGGCCCACGAATTGTGCGAGCTGCTCGAGAGCCTCGATTGCAAAGCAGGCACGGTTCTATTTCGCACGGGTGACGAAGGCGACGCGATGTATGTAATCGAGCACGGGAAGGTCCGTATCAGCGTGCGAGCGGAGGAGGGCCACGAGGTTACCCTTACCGAATTGCACCGTGGCGATTTTTTTGGGGAAATGGCCTTGTTCGATGGTAAACCGCGCTCAGCCGACGCGCGGGTTGCGGACAACGCGCGGCTGGCTGTGCTTTCGCGTGAGCATTTTCTTTCCTTTGTTAGTAGCAACCCAAATGTCGCGCTGGAGATGCTTACAGCGCTTACCAATCGGTTACGCCACACGGATGAACTTTTGCGCCGCACTGCGACCCGCAACGTCAATGTCGAGGAAGCAGCACGGCTTACGGTTGCCGATCGCGCAGCGGATCTCATCGCCGAATTTGGCGGCAGTTGGAAATTCATTCTTGCCGCGGTGGTTCTCGTCAACGTTTGGGTATTGATAAACATGTGGTTGGCCTGGATTGGCAAAATCACCTTCGATCCATATCCCTTCCTGTTGCTGAGTACTGCGATTAACGTTCTTTCCATACTGCAGGCGCCAATTATTCTGATGTCGCAAAATCGGCAGTCGCACAAAGATCGGCTGCGCGCCGAAATCGATTATCAGGTCAATTTGAAGAACGAGCTCGCGTTGAATGAGATCCTTGAACATTTGAAATCGCTCGAGCAAAAGTACCGCGACCAGACAGTAGACGAATACGACGTCACCAAGGTTGAATAATCCCGTTTTTTGCCGCCGCGTGGAACAGCCGCTCGGAGGTTGCCGCGTTGATCGCTCTGATTATCGTCCTGTTCGTATTTCCCGTATGGAAAAGCCGCTTACCAGGTCAATTTTGATTTCGACGCTCGTGATCGCGTTGCTAGGCTGTGCCAGTTCTGGTCCCAGTCCTGAACAGCAGGTGCGCGAGGCGGACCAGCAGAGAGAAGCCGAGCGCCAGCAGAAGGAGTTTCGAAAAAGTTTGCCTCCGGTAAGTAACCCCGGACAGGGATGGTGAAACGGGCTCGCGCCCTTAATGACGAATGCCGAATGACGACCGAAGCTCAAATGTTCTAATGACGAAGCGCTAACTCGTTCTCTTTTATGATTCTGGTTTCGTCATTCCTTCGTCATTAGACATTCGTCATTCGTCATTCAGAATGCGAAATGCGGTCGCGCTGGAAGCGAATTCGATATCGACTGGAGTGGCTGGGGCTTGTTCTTGCCACAAAACTAATCCCGTTATGTTCGCGACGGGCGTGCTATCACATCGCCCAGACAACAGGAGCCCTGCTGAGTTTCGTTGATCGGCAGCGCTACCAGGTTGCGTTGAGCAATCTCGAGGTCGCATTTGGCGATCGCTTCTCGCCTCATGAGCGGCGCAAAATTGCCCGTGAGTCGTTCCAGCATTTCGGGCGGACCATGGTCGATCTGCTATGGAGCCCGCGTCTAACACAAGAAAACTTTTCTCAGTACATTGACTTGGAAAATTTCGAAGAAACAGCGCGCCACACAGGCCCGGAGCGCAGCCTGATGATCGCCTGTTATCACTACAGCAACTTTGAATGGCTCGCCGTGGCCTGTGCTTTTCTCGATCTGAAAGGCACAATCATCTCGCAGGAATTTAAGAATTCGTCTTTGGATCCAATTTTCAAAAAATTGCGGGAGCAATCCGGTCACGAGCTCGTCCCCCGCGAGCGCGGCATTATGCGGCTTTACAAGGTGCTTCGCCGGAAAGGCCGCACCGCGATGCTGGTCGATCTTACAGTTCCGCCGAGTCAAGGGGCCGTCGCAATCGATTGTTTTGGACTAGAGACAAGTGTCACGGCCGCGCATGCGTGGTTGCACGAGCGAACCGGCGTTCCCATTGTGCCCGCGCACACCGAACCGTTGCCGGACGGACGTTACAGGCTGGTATTTCATCCAAAGATCGGACCGACCGCTGGGATGACGCAGCAGCAAATCGCGCAGGCATGCTGGGATTCATTTGAGCCTTACGTGCGCAAAAACCCGGCGCCCTGGCTTTGGATGTACAAACACTGGCGTTACCGTCCGGCACATCCCGATCGACCCTACCCGTTTTACGCCAACTTCTATCGGCCGTTCGAAAACATGCTGGAAGCCAACAAGGCTGGCGCGAGCGACGAAGCGAAGTAGTAAAAGGTGTTGCTGCGGACGCCTGCGATTTCGGATAACGGTGCTGTCACTTTCGCGCGATCGCCGCTCCTTTCGTTTCAAGCTTGCGATATAACAGCCAGGCGAATAGTTGAATGACGCCGTGGAAGCGATCCGGCTATTCAAGTCACTCAATCGCATTCAACGCCACACGTTTCTTGCATGTTTCCTGGGATGGGCGCTGGATGCGTTGGATTTCTTCCTGCTGACCTTCGTGCTCGTGCCGATCTCGCGCGAGTTCGGTCGCAGCATTCCGGAGGTGGCGTTTGCCATCACGTTAACGTTAATGGCGCGACCGATAGGCGCGTTCCTATTCGGCCTCTTAGGCGACAAATTCGGCCGGCGAATTCCGCTCATGATCGACATTGTTTTTTACTCGCTCATGGAGCTGCTGACGGCGTTCGCGCCCAATTTCACTGTGTTTCTGGTTTTGCGCGTGTTGTTCGGTATTGGCATGGGGGGCGAGTGGGGGCTGGGCGCGTCACTCGCTATGGAATCGCTGCCAACGGCAACACGCGGTCTGTTCTCGGGAATCTTGCAGCAGGGTTATGCCCTCGGTTATCTGCTTGCAGCGCTGGTTTATTGGATGGTGTTTCCACACTTTGGCTGGCGGGGGCTGTTTATCGCAGGGGCATTGCCGGCTTTGCTCGTGATCTACATTCGGGCGCACGTCCCGGAGTCACCAGTCTGGCAGCGCGACCGCAGTCGTCGCAAACACGCGAGCGTTCGCTTCTCAGTTTTACTGAGGCAACACGGTCTGTTGTTCGTTTACGCCGCACTGCTGATGACGGCATTTAATTACATGTCTCACGGTACGCAGGATCTTTACCCGACGTATTTAGAAGAGCAGCGCGGCTTCGGGGTGAACGCGAAATCAATCATTAGCATCGTGTACGCAACAGGCGCGATTTGTGGCGGCACGGTTCTGGGTTTTTGGTCACAAAAATGGGGACGCCGCCGGGTGATTATTTTGTCGGCAGCATGCGGGATGCTGCTGATCCCGTTGTGGATCTTCGCGCCGAGCACTGGGCTACTGATTGTCGGTGGGTTCCTCATTCAATTCATGGTGCAGGGCGCGTGGGGTGTGGTGCCGGTGCATTTGAATGAATTATCGCCGCCGGACTTTCGCGGAACATTTCCGGGGCTCGTGTATCAGCTGGGTAATTTTGCCGCCGCGTATGCAGCGCAACAACAAGCTTGGTTAGCGGAGCAGTTTCGGTTGCCGAACGGCCGGCCGAATTACGCGCTCACAATGGCGATGATCCAATCGATTGTGTTTGTCGCCGTTATAGTGCTAGCCGCGATCGGTCCTGAAAAACGCGGGAAGGAATTTTAGTCTCGCGGCTGAACTCTATGACGAGCCAGCTGAATCTGAATTGTGTCAACGATTCGCATGTTTCCAATATCGCGTATAAAATGCACTTGTCTTTTGCGTCACTCACCTAATCCGTTTACACCTCTATGATGATCCGATTCGCAATCCTTCCATTACTGCTGGCACTGAATCTTTCGATGTGCAAAAAGCAGCAAGCCGTTACCGATAAACCGCAACCTGCGGATAGCGCTTCCCCTGGAACCGCTGCTGCGACGGCTGCTCCGGTAGCAGCGGCAACTCCCAAAATCAAGAAGCCAGTCGTCGATCAAACTGCTCAGGTCCTTATTTTTTGTTACCATCGGCTGGTCGACAAGATCCGGTATCCGGGCACGGAGATTACGCCTGCAGCGTTTGAAGCGCAGATGAAAGAATTAAAAGACAAGGGCATCACGGTGATCTCGATGCAGGATTTGCTCGCGTGGAAGCGGGGTGAAAAAAACATACCGCCGCGTTCCGCAGTAATTACTTTTGATGACGGTTGGAAATCGCAATATGAGGTCGCGTGGCCAATCCTGAAAAAATACGGCTATCCGGTGACGATGTTCATCTACACTGAAGGAGTGCGCGGGGGAACGCTCGGCGGCGGAGAAGCCATCACCTGGGAACAACTCGCCGATATGCGCGACAACGGTGTTGATATTCAGGCGCACTCAGCCACGCATCAGGATTTGCGCGAAGGGCACAACGTGCTGGTGATTGAGGGCGGCAAACGCTCAAAGAAGAAGCTGACCGGCGCCGACTACGAAAAATGGATCCAGAACGAAGTCGTTGGTTCGAAGGAACTGCTCGAACAGCGGCTCGGAATTAAGGTGAATTGCTTTGCGGTGCCGTTCGGAAATTACAACGAGCATGTGAAGGAACTCGCACGAAATTCCGGCTACGACGCGATGTTCACGGTTTACGGCCAGCCGATCACTTTCACTTCACCGATGGATGCGATCGGCCGCTATGCGATTGAGGCGAATAAGCCAAAAGTTTTTGCAGACGCGGTGAGCATGATTGGCGCCTCCAGCGGAGGCGGCACGGCGGTAGCCGAAGTCGGTGCGAAAGACCTTACGACACAACCAGCAGACGGCGACACGGTGCGCACCGCAACGCCTCTTATCAAGGCGAACCTTAGCAGCATCGGGCAAATCGAGCCTGGCAGTGTCCAAATGCGGGTCAGCGGCCTTGGCCTTGTTCCAGCTAACTTTGATCCTAAAACCGGCACCGTATCGTATCAGGTGCCACAAAAGCTGCGCGACAAAACGTGCACAGTAATCGTGAGCGCCAAATCCGAGGGTAAAAAAGTCGAGACACATTGGACCTTCGGACTCGAAGAAGCCACAGCCGCAAGCTCGCCCGCGGCAGCCGTTAAAAAGTAATCGCGAGATGGTGGTGGAACGTGTTGTCCTCAACACGTTGACACTGCGATGAAGCGCGAAAAATCAGGTTGTCTTCGGAGAAACCGATCCACCTTTTGAGCATTTATGTTTTCTCAACTTAGCGACAAACTTCAGGAGATATTCAAAGACCTCCGTGGACACGGTGTTATCAGCGAAGCGAACGTCGACGCTGCATTGCGTCAGGTTCGCATGGCATTGCTTGAGGCGGACGTTGATTTTCAGGTCGCCAGAAAATTTATTGCTCGCGTAAAAGAGAAAGCGCTTGGCGAAAGTGTACTTCGCAGCATTACCCCGGGTCAGCAGATCGTAAAAATCTTTTACGATGAACTGACGGTGCTCCTTGGCGGCGACGCAGAGCCGGTTCACCTGGAAGATGAAACACGCATCTTGATCGTCGGGCTCAACGGCTCGGGCAAGACAACCTCGGCTGCCAAGCTGGCGTTGCTGTTAAAGAAACAGGGTCGCATGCCATCGCTGGTAGCGTGCGATTTGCAACGGCCCGCGGCGATCGAACAACTCACAACGCTTGGAGAACAAATCGATGTTCCGGTTCACGTGCCCGAGCCGGGGGAGAAAAATGTGCAGCACGTCGCTGCCGCCGCGCTTGAACAATATGGAGAGCGGAGCTCCAGCGACGCCTCATACGATGTCCTGCGGACGACCGGGCTCGCCGGAGCTCGCCCCTCCATTCAGATTTTCGATACGGCGGGGCGGCAGGAAATCGACGAAGCGCTCATGGCTGAACTCAAGACGCTCAAAGAATTTGTGCAGCCGCATGAGATCTTGCTTGTTGCAGATGCCGCGACCGGGCAGCAGGCAGTCAGTGTGGC
>Ga0070684_100000232_pt1 | contig 38587 bp, 32 predicted proteins | sample KBSC723LmetaG_FD_65653 | JGI IMG/M metagenome (GOLD analysis project Ga0070684, IMG submission 65653) | Corn rhizosphere microbial communities from Kellogg Biological Station, Michigan, USA - KBS C7.2-3L metaG | ecosystem: Host-associated > Plants > Roots > Rhizosphere ...
AATTGCAGTTTCGCTGTGATATTACTTTGCAATCAATTTTCCGTCCTCTGGTGTCAGATACTTCTTTCTAAATTTTAAGTCCATTCTGTGATTCAAACTTGATAACTCCTGGTTGACAGCGACGACAGGTTCTGTCGCCACACTTAGAAAGCTTCAGACAATTGCGATGATTTTCTAAGTGATCAAAAACTTCAAAAGGAAAAAGAAAAATTCATCAGGCATTGAATAAATTCCGGACATCATTACAAAAAAAACTGTCTCAAAGTCGTCATTGCGATTCGCCGTAGGTGGAGAAGCAATCTAAAAAATCATTGTTGACTATAAGACAGATTGCCTGCCTGCCGGTATGCACGCTTCAGTCGTTCCTCCTTCGCAGCAATGACGAGAAATGGATGCGGTCGTTCTCACTCACAATGACGACTTTTAAAAATGACCCTACTTTAATTTAGTATGGGATGCCGCTTGAATTCCTTTGTGCGGTCAAATAAATAACGATAAGTGGTGAGCAAACGACTTCGATAAGTACCCAGGTCTTCTGCCACGTTGATCATTTTGGGATTGAATTCACCGATCCATTGCATTTCGAAGTCATCATACAAATGTTGTCCCTGGATTATTTTTGCGCCTTCCATGATCATATAAGCATCGACTCCCTTGCCCTGGAATTCCGGAACTATACCGAACACCAACCCGGTAAATTTGTTACATTTCTTTGTTCTCTTGATCCAGAGAAATTTCAACTTGTGAAAGAGGTCAAATTTTCCATCCAGGTATTTGAACCATTGGTTCAGGTCCGGAAGGTTAACCCAAATACCGATGGGTTCATTTTTGTAATAGATAAACCAACAAACCCTTTCGTCCATGATCGGTTTCATTGTTTGAAAGAGTTTTAAAACAACCGGCAGGCTTAACTCCTTCATCCCGCCATGTTTTGCCCATGCCTTGTTATAAACGAGTGTGAAATCTTTCGCGAATTTTTCCAGCTGTGATTTTTGTATGTGACGGGATGAAAAGTCGGAGTCTGCTGCAATAAGGGCATGGCGCGTATAGAATTTCTCCTGTACCCTTTCCATTACTTTCAAAGCGTAGCAATGCTGGTTGTAAAAATTTTTGAATCCATAATTTTCAAACAGTGCCTGGTAATAGGGAGGATTATAATTCAAACAATAAACCGGAGGTTCAAACCCTTTAACAAGCAAGCCCCACCAGCGATCCCTTTCCCCAAAATTGATGGGCCCGTCCATGGCCTGCATTCCTCTTTGCATCAACCAATGTTTTGCTACATCAAATAACATATCTGCGGCATGCTGATCGTTGATGCAATCAAAAAAGCCAATGCCTCCTGCAGGGCCGTCGTCCCCCTTATTTTTATATTTCTTATTGGCGAAAGCCGAGATGCGACCGATCAATTTTCTTTCTTTATCTTTCAATATCCACCGTATGGCTTCTCCATGACGGAATGTTTTATTTTTTTGGGGATTAAACACTTCGTTAATGTCCTTATCAAGTGGACGGATATAATTGGGATCGTTTTTATTGATCAATACATTTACATCAAGAAATTCTTTCGCTGTTTTTTTATCGGAGACCTCGGTGAGTTGCATCGATATTCAATTCTTACAAATGTATTGGAAGATGATGAAAAGTCAATGTTCATCGCTTACATGGTGAGAAATACTTTACAGGAACATCTTCTTTGCAAGATCACTGTCATGCCCATAAATGTCTTCGCGAAAATTAAGTTGCCCGTTTTCATCTACCCAGGCAGTATAATATGTAATGAGTACCGGAATAGGGTCCTTTACTTTTACAAATCTTTCCTTTCCTGCATTCATTGCGTCTTCAATTTTTTCGGGCGTCCATTCCGGCTGATCTCTCAAAACATAGTCAGCCATTTTTTCAGGCTCCTTTAACCGGATGCAACCATGACTATAAGCCCGTTTATCTTTTTCAAATAAACTTTTTGCAGGCGTGTCATGAAAATAAATATTGAAACTGTTAGGAAATAAAAATTTGACTTTACCCAATGCATTTTTTTCGCCGGGTAACTGGCGGATCACAGGTGTTCCTTCTTCTTCGCCGGTGATTTCCATATTCTGTTTTTCGAGATAATTTTTATCCTTTTCCATGGCCGGAAGGATCTCCTTTTGCACAATGCTCTGTGGCACGTTCCAATTGGGACAAAAGACGACCTGGTTCAGGTCCCCGTTAAACATCATTGTATTGTGTCCTTCTTTGCCCACTACCACATCCATGTCAAACGCCTTTTTATTTCCTTCATAAACGTGTAATACAAACTCGGGAATGTTCACCACTATCAGGTTTCCGTTTTGTCTTTGCGCCATCCACCTCATTCTTTCCATGTTCATGATGATCTGTTGAATTCTTTTTACCACAGGCACATTCATTTCTTTTATTAATGAATCGGTGATCACACCGCTTGGAGTATATCCATGACGTTCCTGGAAATTCCTGATGGCATTCACCAGTGTATCATTAAAGACTGAACTCGAGTCATTGCCCTGCAGATCACCCGTGATTTGTAGTCTTCTTTTTATGACGGCTATGCCCGGTGCTGTCATTCCTTTCTTTAACCTTTTTTTTGCCATAGTAATTTGCGGCCAGCCTCCTTTTTTTGCAATGTCAACATACGTATTAAGTTGATCTTTTAATGCGCTGTAGGCGGGGTTTACATCTTCAAAATACTTATCGTCTTTATGTTTTTTATTGAGTATTGAATCCGCAAGCTGCAGTGCATCTTCCTTTTTACGTGGAATGAATCGCTCCATCTCTTTCCTTTTTACAAAACCTTTTTCGTAGTTATGTAAAATGTATTGAATGAAATGTTGCGTTAACGTAAGCTCCGTATTCAAAAAGGATTTGTCCTTTGTGCTCACGGAAAGCTGATCCTCCGCCGTGAGATAATCCATTTTTCTTTGCAGCGCCTTGTCTTTTAAGGACGAATCGGGATCATAGGTCGTAACATAATCGTGCAGGTTCCAGAAGGCTCTTGCCTGCTCGGTCAAGCCATCACTACTGAACCATGCGTACTGGTAATTCCGGGTATTGTAAAAGCTGCGAATACGGTCTGCAATGGAATCGGCGATCTTTTTTTTCTGTATAAATTGTTCCATAGCCGTACTGTCAAAAAAGAGATCGCTATAAGAATTGGAGGCATTAACGCTTCCGTCTCTTTTGCTGATGTTTTTCTTTTGATTGGTGCTGCTCCCGCTGGCGCCTTTATTTTCTTTATCGGAAGCATTGTATGAACACGCGGCAAGTAAAGAGCATATAAGTGCGGTTAGGAGGAAACTTTTCATACTTCTGAGTCTGCAAAAGCTGTGCCTGCCCTGCATTGAGGAATTTATTATACAGCGTCGCAGCTGCTGATCTTTTTCATCAGCAACTCTTGTTCCTGGTGTGAGGAGGTGAGACGCAAAGCTGTTTCGTAGAATTTTTTTGCCTTCTTCTTGTCTTTCATTTCAAAATATATTTCACCGATCGAAGTGTGATAGAGATAATAATCTTCAAGACCTTTTATTTTTAACAATTGCTCAAGCGCATTTTCTTTACTGACAGCATAAGCGGATGCGATCGCCTTGTTCAATGCTACGATTGGAGCAGGTTGCATTTCATAAAGCGATTCATATAAATGATAGATAGATCTCCAGTCTGTTTGTTCAAATGTGGGAGCAACTGCATGCAGCGATGCAATGGCTGCTTCAATGTGATAGGACGATGCTTCACCCAGTTCCGAGGCAAACTCAAGGTACACAGTTCCTCTCTCAATTAATGGCTTATACCATTTACTGCGGTCCTGGTATTTTAGTAAAACAATATTTCCTTTATCGTCAACTCTTGCCTGCAATCGTGATGCCTGGAAGCACATTAAGGACAACAAAGCATTCGCCCGCGAGACATTAGTGTCCGGATGCAGGGTCAGAAGATAAGTGAGTCTTATGGCCTCTTCGCAGAGATCTTCGCGGATCAGTTTATCGGGATGCGAGGAATTATAACCTTCGTTAAACAAAAGATACAAGCATTTTAAAACGACGTCGAGTCGTTGGGGCAGTTCTTTTCCCTGTGGTACACTCAGCTCAATTTTTTCAGAAATTATCTTTTCTTTAGCCCGGTAAATTCTTTTACCGATCGTTTCATCATTAGTTAAAAAAGCTTTTGCAATTTCATGGATGCTCAGACCGCAAAGTGTTTTTAACGTCAGTGCAATTTGGGATTCTTCGGGAATGGATGGATGGCTGCAGGCAAATATCATCCTAAGTTGGCTATCCTGTATCTCATCATCCAGGAAAAAATTGTTCACTGTTGAGCTAAGAGTATATTCCGATTGGAGTAAATAGGAATATTGAGGACTGATCTCTTTAAATTTCTTTTGGCGCCGTAACAGATCAATGGCTTTGTTTTTTGCTACGCGATATAACCAGGCTGAGGGATTTTCGGGAATTCCATTATACCCCCAGGTGTTCATGGCCTGCAAGAGTGTATCCTGGACTATATCCTGGGCCGCTTCTAAATTTTGAAAACCCAGCAGTCGCGACAGTACAGAGACCATCCTTCCCGATTCGTGACGGAAAAGATGGTCGACTATTTGGTTAACAGTTGATGAACCAGCCATGAGACAATTCAAAACTCAAAAGTAAAAATATGGCATACAGAGAGAGTTGCCGGTTTTGACTTTTGACTTTTCACTTTTCACTTACATGTCCATCTTCATCACCTGTCTTACCTGTATGGTGCCACCGTATTCATAACCAGGATAATCATCACAAAGTTTTACCGCCTCATCGTAGTTTTCGGCATTTACGATAAAGAAGCCTCCGACCACCTCCTTTCCTTCGGTGTACGGGCCATCAGTAACTGTTTTCGATTTTCCCTTTATTAGTTTGCCTCCGGGGAGAAGCGGTTCGCCCGATACATACTTACCGGCTTTGCTAAGTTTCTCTATCCAGGCCATCCATTTCCCCATTTGAGCCTGCATAAATTCGGGTGAAGAATTTTCAGATGACATCCCACCCTGGAAGATCAGCATGAACTTTTCCATAATTGTTGATTTTTGAATGTAAAGTGATTTTATTAAAGACGAATAAGAAATTGTTTTGCGGACAACAGCCCTTTCATTTTTTTCTTTTTCATCTATGCAATTATGACGATCTCGTTTTGGTGAGGCGGACAAAAGGGAATTATTTATTTCTTTGCGGTAGCAAAGAGATGCGCTGCCATTTCCTTATCATGTCCGTATATATCATCTCTGAAGTTCAGTTTTCCATCGCGATCAACCCAGGCGGTGAAATAACCAATAAAGACGGGGACAGTTTGTTTTAGGGTTACGTATTTTTCTTTGCCGCTGTTCATGGCCTTTGTGATACTGGATTCGTTCCATTGCGGATCATTGCGCAATAGGTATTCAGCTAATCTTTTTGGTTCTGCCAAACGAATGCATCCATGGCTGAATGCCCGCTTACTTTCATTGAACAAACTTTTTGAAGGAGTATCATGCAAATAGATATTATAGCTATTAGGAAAAAGAAATTTTACCAATCCGAGTGAATTGCGCGGACCAGGCTTTTGTCGCACAGCCCCATTATTCCATTCCATATTATGATTAGCTAGATAATTTTTATTGCGCTTCATGCCGGGTATCACTTCTTTTCGTATGATGCTTGGCGGCACGTTCCAGTATGGGCTAAACACGATATATTTCATATTGCCGTTAAAAATAACGGTATTGTGCGCCACAGTTCCCACGACGACTTTCATGTTCCAGTCATACTTTCCATTTTTATATACATGAAGGCGGAATTCGGGAATATTAACCAAAAGGTAATCGGTAGCCGGTTCGGCAGGAACCCAGCGTATCCTCTCCATATTAATAAGTATCTGTTGGATGCGGTCATTGATCGGGCGGTTCATTTCGCTCAACAATGAGGCACCGATGACCCCATCTTCTTTAAGACCGTAGCGGTGCTGGTATCTTTTCACTGCCACCTCAAGGCTGTCTGTAAAAAGTGCAGTTGTATCGTCGGTTGTCAGATCTTCAGTCAATATTAATCTCTTCTTGATTTGAGAGATGGTGATAGAGGTATCTCCGGGTTTATAGCTCTTTCTATTTGCAACGATGGGTTCCCAAACTCCTTTCTTTTCCGCTTCATAATATTTCAGCAAAAAATTTTTCAACAAATTGTATTGCCTGTTAAGTGGTTCGTACTGTGACAGGTTTTTTCCTTTGTTCAGCAACAGTGAGTCTAATAAACCTACGGGGTCAATTTTTTTTCGCGGGATATACCATCCAAGATCTTTTGCATTGATATCTCGCCTTCCCGCGTAAGCCCTCGATGCATAGCGGAGGAATTGTCTAGTTAATAAAAATTCGGTTTTCAATTTTAATGAATCGGGAGGATTATAAGAAGTTGTATCGCTCAGCGAATCCAGCGATGTCTGCAGGACAATATTAAAAATGGAACTGTCCCCGGAATAATTCATGTAATCATTTTGCTGGTTCAAAAAAGTGGCCGCATAGTCGGCCATTCCTTCTTTAAAGAACCAGGCGTACTGGAAATTGCGCTGGTTGTAGAAATTCCTCATTGCGCTGGCCATGCTGTCCTGGAGTTTTTCGCTGGTGATGAAGTTCTCCAGTTGTACACTATCAAAGAAAAGTTCGTTGTAAGAATTGGCCACGGAGATGGTTGTATCCCGCCCTCCAATTGCATTCCCTTCTTTTTTAGAAGTAGTTTCACAGGATAAGATCAATGATAAACCTGTGATCATCAAAAAGGATCGAATTACCATACCGTAAGTTAATTTTTTTGCTTTTATCGGGATTGACTCATAAACTTTTCCCCACCGTTAAAATCGACGATTTTCTATTGGCAGATTATTCTGTCCCCCTTACCTTTGCGGCCTGAAAACCCCACCCCTAAAGGGACCTTGCCTGAGCACAAAGCCTGGCTGAATAGCGACAAAGCAGTACAAGAGTGCGACGCAACAGAAGGTGAACAAAGGGAAAAAGCTGGGTACCTAAAAACATTCAGCAACTAATAACTAGAAACCAGAAACTAGAAACCAGAAACTAGAAACAAGAATATGGCAAATGCAGGTAAAGTAAAGCAGGTTATCGGAGCCGTCATTGACGTACAATTTGACGGTAAGCTCCCTGAGATCTATAACGCACTTGAATTAAAACGCGAAAACGGCGACACTCTCGTGCTTGAAGTACAACAGCATCTTGGTGAAGACAGCGTTCGTTGTATTGCAATGGATGGTACCGAGGGCCTGATGCGTGGCACTGAAGTAATTGATACAGGAATTGCGATTGCGATGCCGGTGGGTGAGCAAATTAAAGGACGCCTGTTCAATGTAACCGGCGACCCGATCGATGGTTTACCTGCCGTATCGAAAACGAATGGCCGCCCTATTCACGCTAAACCACCTGCGTTCGAAAATCTTTCTACAACGACTGAAATTTTATTTACTGGTATTAAAGTAATTGACCTCATCGAGCCCTATGCCAAAGGTGGTAAGATCGGTTTGTTTGGTGGTGCGGGTGTGGGTAAAACGGTATTGATCCAGGAATTGATCAACAACATTGCAAAAGCGTATTCGGGTTTGAGTGTATTTGCCGGTGTCGGTGAAAGGACCCGTGAAGGAAATGACCTGATGCGTGAAATGATCGATGCGGGCATCATGAAATATGGTGATGGATTTAAGCATAGCATGGAAAACGGTGGTTGGGATCTTAGCAAGGTAAACCTGAAAGAATTATCTGAATCGAAAGCAACCTTTGTATTTGGACAGATGAATGAACCGCCCGGTGCCCGTGCAAGAGTAGCATTGAGTGGTTTGACAATTGCCGAATATTACCGTGATGGTGATGGACAAGGAAAGGGTCGTGATATTCTTTTCTTCGTTGACAATATCTTCCGTTTCACACAAGCGGGTTCTGAAGTATCGGCACTGCTGGGTCGTATGCCTTCAGCGGTGGGTTACCAACCAACGCTTGCCACTGAGATGGGCATCATGCAGGAGAGAATTACCTCGACAAAAAATGGTTCGATCACTTCTGTGCAGGCTGTCTACGTTCCGGCGGATGACCTGACCGATCCCGCTCCTGCAACGACTTTTGCTCACCTTGATGCAACAACGGTATTAAGCAGAAAGATCGCTGACCTTGGAATTTACCCGGCTGTGGATCCATTGGATTCTACTTCAAGGATTCTTACGCCAAAAATTGTTGGAGAGGTTCACTACAACTGCGCCAACCGTGTGAAATTAATTTTGCAGCGCTATAAAGAATTGCAGGATATTATTGCCATCCTTGGTTTGGATGAATTGAGTGATGAAGACAAACAAATTGTTGCCCGTGCAAGAAAGGTTCAGCGGTTCTTGTCACAGCCATTCCATGTAGCCGAAGCGTTCACTGGTTTGAAAGGTGTGCTGGTTCCGATCGAAGAAACCATTCGCGGGTTCAATATGATCATGGATGGGGAAGTGGATGAATATCCCGAATCAGCCTTCAATCTTGTCGGAAGTATTGATGAGGCAATCGAGAAAGGGAAGAAAATATTAGCGCAGGCGCAGGGATAAGGAAGGCGAAGAGTACTTAGTATTTAGTACTAAGACTAAGAACAAGAAATGGGGATGCACAATTATAGAGAGCTCAAGATTTGGCAACGATCTATGGATTTTGTTGAAAGAATTTATGAGGTGAGCTCAAAATTCCCTAAAGAAGAGAAATATGGATTAACTGCACAAATAAGGAGCTGTGTCGTTTCCATTCCGAGCAATATTTCTGAAGGGGCGGGAAGGGGAACGAACAAGCAATTCAAAAGATTTTTGGAATTTTCAATGGGATCAATCAATGAGGTGCAGACCCAAATCGAACTTGCTTACAGGGTCCGATATCTATCACAGGAGATCTACGAGCCACTGATTGATGAAGCGTTGCAGATTTATAAAATGGTTCTTGGTTTTTATAATTCTTTAAAAGATGACGAATAGGAAGGTCTGAGTACTGAATACTAAATACTAAATACTTTGAACTTAGAAATATTAACTCCGGAAAGAAAACTCTTCAGTGGCGAGGTCTATGGCGTGCAGATGCCAGGCATCAGTGGTAGTTTTGAAGTATTAGAAAAACATGCACCGTTGGTAAGTGCATTAAAGGCCGGCCGCATAAAAGTTTTAAAAGACAAGCAAAACCACTTTTCTTATTTCGATATACACGGCGGATTTGTAGAAGTGCTCGCTAACAAGGTCACTGTTTTAGTAGAAGGTGCGACGGCAGTGGAAGAATAATGCCCTCTGTCTCCCTAAAGGGAGGACTTAGATCGGTTGTTCATTAGTTGTTTGGTAAGTTCTTTATACGTTAGTTGAATGATCGTGTTACCAGCTTAGTGCGTCTTATAAACTTTTGTTGCGTCGCACACGTCCACTTTCAGAAAAAATACTCAACAATTATTAAAACTCGTAACGCCCCTTTAGGGGATGGGGGCACCCTTCCAAGTCTAAAACCGTGTCAACCGTGGTTCTAAAATTCTTCAATATTTTTTTCTGCATTGTCTTTATTTTATTTGCCGCTGTTCAATACAACGATCCTGATCCTTACATCTGGATGCCGATCTATTTGTATGCAGCCATTCTTTGCTGGCTTGCATTTCGGAATAAATTTTTTCCGGCTGCTTATCTTTTAGGAATCGTGGTGTACGCAGCCTATGCAGTGTATAAATTTTTGGATCAAAATGGAGTTTGGGATTGGATGACCAAACATGATGCGGCCAATATTGCCGGCACAATGAAAGCCGAAAAACCTTGGATAGAAGAAACGAGGGAGTTTTTTGGACTTGTGATACTTATTGTTGTACTACTGGTTGATTATTTCTACGCAAAAAGAAAAAAGAAAATTCAGTTGAGCTGAGGATCGATCGGGAAATTGATCATGATCTCATAATCGCCGCCAAGTTGTTTAAGCGCGTCCTTCCATATCTCTTTATAGTCAGGATGAAAAACAAGTTTTCGTGTTGCCTTTACCGTAAGCCATGATTTTTCGTCGAGTTCATTTTTCAATTGACCATCACTCCATCCTGAATAACCTATGAAGAAACGGATCTTGTTCTCGTCGATCTCGTCATGTTTGATCATTTCAACCACCTTGTCAAAATCGCCGCCCCAATAGATACCTTTCATTACTTCTTGTCCGCCCGTTATCGTGTCGGGATATTGATGTAGAAAATGGATCGTATCCATTTGCACAGGTCCGCCGTAGAACAACGGGATCTTGTGGGCTTCAAGTTCCGGTATCAGCTCGTCGATCGTATTTTCATACTTGCGGTTCAACACAAAACCAAAAGTTCCCTGCTCCTGGTGTTCACATAAGAAAACGACCGTCCTCATAAAATTCGGGTCCTTTAAAAAAGGGTCTGAGATCAACAATATGCCGGAACCAGGTTCAATCATACATACAATTTATAGCAAAATTTATTTACCCCAAAGTTGTGCCTTTTTTATTGAAGCTAAATCGATTGATTTCATTCCGGGGATGGCTGCTGCACTTATAATTCATCTAAACCTGTGTTAAAATGACGTTTTTATCTTCCTGCTTACTCTGGCCCGGATTATGGATATTAAATTTGCAGGGCTTTACAGGTTAATAAAAACACATTAACTTTCGAGCAATAAATATCCAGAGTGAAGAAAATTTTTCCCATAATCATTGGTTTAATCAGTCTCTCTCTTATTGGTATCATCGTTATCCAGGTCTTATGGTTGAAAAATATGGTGCTGCTCCGGCAGGAACAGATGCGTCATCGTATCCAGGATGGAGTCACCTTGGCTGGCAATACTCTCGTTCAGCATAAGAGTAACTACAATTACGATAATGAGTCAAAACCTTTTCATAACATCATAACGGATGAGCTTGAATACCTACGGCCAAATACAGTTGGACAAAGGCTGACCGCGACTCAAGTTACCGATATCATTAAAAAAGCATTTCATACCTATGACCTTGACGAAGTAAAATTTGAATTTGGAATAGCTACTGTAACGGGGAACAGTGTGATGGAAAAGCAATCGAGAAATTTTGTAAATGTCTTTAATGAGAACAGTCCCAAAAACTATCCCGTCACTTATCCGCTGAATTCTCCAAGTGGAAGTGAAACGGAAAATATTTCACCAAATGAAATATTGATCGTTATTACACTGAATTACCGCAGCCTGGTTTTTGAGTCGTTATGGCTTCCGATCGTTTCGGCCATTGTCTTCACACTTCTTATTATGACCGCTTTTTATCTCACTGTACGAACCATGTTGAGACAAAAAAAGCTCAGCGAGATAAAAAATGATTTCATCAACAACATGACGCATGAGTTTAAAACACCTTTGGCAACTATATCACTCGCCGTTGATGCTTTACGAAATGAAAAAGTTGTAAGTGATAAAGAAAAGATGACCTACTTCAGCACCATCATTAAGGAAGAAAATAAAAGAATGAACCGGCAGGTGGAAACGATCTTAAAAGCTGCCCTGATGGATAAACAGGAGGTGCAATTATTGCTTCGTCCTCTTCATGCTCACCAGGTGATCAAAGATGTTGTAGAAAACTTTACGTTGCAGTTGGAGGAAAGGAATGGCAAGGCAGAAGTTTTATTAAATGCAGAAAATGATTTTATCGAGGCTGACGAAGTTCATTTTTCCAATCTTTTTATGAACCTTATTGATAACGCGATTAAATATTCAAAGGAGGATCAACCGCCAATAATAAAGATCACTACTGAATCAACTCCAAAAAGTATTGTGATCGTTATAGAAGATAATGGTATTGGTATGAACAAGGAAACCGCCAAGAGGATTTTTGAAAAATTTTATCGCGCCCATACGGGCAATATCCACAACGTAAAAGGGTTTGGGCTTGGTTTGAGTTATGTAAAAACAATGGTAGAAGCTCATGGTGGTGAAATTAAGGTAGACAGTGTATTAGGAAAAGGAAGCACCTTTACGATGGAATTTCCATTAAAAAAACTTCAACGTCAACCAGTGATGTCTCCGGTTCCAGCATGATCTCTCAGTGAATCTTTGTGACCTCCGTTTCTCCGTGGTTGAATTTAGTACCACGGAAGCACAGAGTCCACGGAGAAACACAGAGGCAAGATCTCAATCAGCTGGTTACCCATAACAGGCATCCATCTCCATAACTTAAGAAACGAAATTCTTTCTGTAAAGCATAGTCATACACTTTTTTCCAATCATCTTTTACCAAAGCAGCTACTAACAAGAGTAGAGTTGATTGTGGTTGATGAAAATTCGTGATCAAGGCCTTTGCAATTTTCGTCGTGTACGGCGGGGCAATTAGAATTTGGGTTTTTGTAATTAACCTATCCAATTTGTTTTTATTCATAAACATCAAAAGGGATTCAAGTGCCTGCTTTGGTTCAATGTTTAGCTTTTCCAATTCATAACATTCCCATTGAGCAAGTTCTTCAATGCTTTGAAGCTCCTTTGCCGACTGCTCCCGCTTTGCGGGACTTATTGCTGATTTGACGCCCAGCCAATACAAACTTTCAACGGTGCGCAGCGAGGTAGTGCCGACAGTAATTATGTTTTCAGACAGGTTACGAAGTATGTTTTCAATTGTTTCCTTTGATACATCGATAAACTCTGCGTGCATTTCATGTCCTTCGATCCTTTCGCTCTTAACCGGTTTAAACGTTCCTGCACCGACATGAAGCGTAACAAAATCGGTTTTAATATTTTTTGCTTTTAATTTGTCAAAAACATATTCTGTGAAATGAAGGCCAGCCGTTGGCGCCGCTACGGAACCTTCATAGTGTGCATAAATTGTCTGGTATCTTTCTTTGTCTGATCTTTCTGCTGCCCTTTTGATGTACGGCGGTAACGGGATGGCGCCGGCATGATGCAGTATCTCTGCAAAATTTAGCGAGTTATCGTTCCAGGAGAATTCAATAACAAAGCAGTCAATTTTTTTGCCGACATATTTGGCACGAAGAATAATTTCGTTTGATGAACCGATCTTCTTTTCAAGTACCTGGCCATGCTTCCATTTTGAAGCCCCGCCGATCAGGCATTGCCACAATACTTTGCTATGTTGGTTCATGGCAGCGGTGATATCACCGTATTGTTCGTGTGGCTCCAGGCAAAAAATTTCAATGATACCGCCGGTTGCTTTTTGAAATAGTAATCTTGCTTCAATTACTTTGGTATCATTAAAAATGAGTAACGAATTCGATGGCAGGTAATAATCTAAATTTTTGTAGACATCTTCAGCGATCTTTCCCTGCTCGTATATGAGGAGTTTGGATGCATCTCTCCCGGCTAACGGATACTTTGCAATTCGATCTTCAGGAAGATCATAGGTAAAATCTTTGATCGATAACTTTCGTGGATCCATAACACAACAAACTGTTGTATTTGATTATACAATCTTGCTACCTGGATTTTAACGGTACAAGTAATTTCAATCCGCTCCAAACATCACTTACTGCACAAACTTTCACATCCACCAGATCATTTTTCAATGCAAAATTTCTGATCGTATCTTCTGTTACATCGGTCGCAATGCCTGAAGATTTTTTATACCAGGAAACCCACACTGCTATATTCTTATTTTTTTTGATCAGATGGTCTAATGCTTTCATTTCAGACTCAAATTCTTTTTTCGTTGTCACAAAGAGATGAATAAGATCTGGGGTTTCATTTTTCTTACAAAGCTGATCAGTGATGTTCGTCTCAAGTAACTCAAAATAATTTCCCGGTTGATTTACCACAAGCAATTTATGCCCGGGTTTTATGCCAAGTTTTTTCAGTAATGGAGTTCCAGAATAACCGGGTGTCGCCATAGTGTAAAAGTAGCATCGCGGTGCGATTATTCTTAAATTCACAGCTTATTCACAGCAATTCACACTAAACGCAGCGCGACCTTACTTCAAAATTTTTTTAAATCGATGAAATCTGCCCCCAACATGCATTATAGCCTCTGAGCCACCTGTGGAAAAAATAAAAACTTAAAAATTTGTTTGTTAAGTGGGAAAAAGTGTTATTTTGTGTCAATTTATTATAAATTGATTCAATTCCCTGATAATGATAGGCTTTCTAGGCGAATTCGAGGCCACTTTAGACGCAAAGGGTCGCTTTCTTCTGCCGGCAGGTATCAAGAAGCAATTGCCGGAAAAGGAGGCCGACCAGTTTGTTATCAACAGGGGATTTGAGAAGTGTTTAAGCCTGTATCCCTTGAAAAGTTGGGAACCGCTCTTTGCCGAGATCAGTAAGCTGAATGAGTTTGATCCAAAGGTCCGTGAGTTTCGTCGCTATTTTCTTAATGGCGCCACGATGGTAGAACCAGACAGCGCAGGACGATTGCTGATCCCGCCAAATCTAAAAGAACATGCGGGCCTCCAAAAGGATATCGTTTTGGTATCGGCTGTAAATAAGATCGAAATCTGGGATAGTAATAAGTACCATCAGCTCTTTGACTCATTCTCTGCAGAGGATTTTAGTAGCCTCGCGAAAGATGTGATGGCGAAGCCTCCGGGTAGTGAATAATTATTTATTAATAATTATTAATTATTGGAAAATTCATACCACATACCGGTTCTTCTAAAAGAGGTAGTGGATGGTTTAAAGATCAACGCAACCGGTGTCTACGTGGATTGCACATTTGGTGGCGGTGGGCATTCAAATGCCATCCTGGAAAAATTGGACTCGGATGGAAGGCTTGTCGCTTTTGACCAGGATGAAAATGCCAGGAGAAATTTACCGGCAGACAGCCGGGTGACCTTTGTGCCTCATAATTTTCGTCATCTTCAGCGATTTCTTCGCTTGCACGCAATTTCTGCCGTGGATGGTATCCTGGCCGATCTTGGAGTAAGCAGTCACCAGTTTGATGAGCCTGACAGAGGTTTTTCAACGCGTTATAATGCGGGGCTGGACATGCGGATGGACAGGCGACAAACCAGGACTGCCTCAGACGTGATAAACAATTACGGCGAGCAACAGCTTCACAAATTATTTGAACAGTACGGAGAAGTTACCAATGCTAAAACCTTAGCTAAGACGATCGTGGAGATTCGCCAGGTATCATCAATAAAAACAATTGATGATCTGAAAAATGCTCTTCGGAGAATTGTAAAAGGAAATCCGAACAAGTACTTCGCCCAGGTTTTTCAAGCACTCCGGATAGAGGTAAATGAAGAAGTAACTGCATTACGAGAGTTGTTGCAACAAGTTCCACTCTTGCTTAAACCCGGTGGAAGGGTAGCCATTATTACATTTCATTCGTTGGAAGATAGGTTGGTAAAAAATTTTTTTCGCCGTGGATCATTTGAAGAGGCCGAGGAAAATCCTTTTACTATGGAGCAAGTGGTAAATGAATTAAAAGTGATAACAAAGAAACCAATCACCGCTGGTGAGAAAGAGTTAAAGCGAAATCCGAGATCGCGAAGTGCTAAGCTGCGGATCGCGGAAAGGATAATGATGATTTGAGAGTGTGAGTGGTAAGTGGTAAGTGGCGAGTAGCGAGTAGGAGGACAGAGGTTTCATTATAAAAAGAGAAAATCTTATTCAACATATCAACGGATGGTATCAATAGACCCTTGACCTTATGAAACAGCCCTTCGAAAACCAATTTCTTAATGCTAACACGTACTTATGCAGGAACAAGAAAACACCAAAGAACGGGATCTGAAACCCAATTCTGCAGGCGCAGGATGGAAGCGAATATTGAATTATCAATCCATCGTAAAGCAGGTGCCGTTCTTTTTGTTCCTGGCGTTGTTGGCTGTCGTCTACATCTACAATGGTCATTACGCCGATAAAACGATCCGGAACATCAATCAAACAGCCAGGGACGTAAAGGAATTACAGTACGAATATAAAACTGTAAAAAGCGAGGTCATGTTTCGCAGCAAGCAAAGTGAATTAGCGAAGGCCGTTGAACCGCTGGCGTTAAAAGAATTGACGATCGCACCAGTGGTATTGAAGGATACAGTGCAATGATTGGAGGTATCCAGGATACAAGGTTCAAGGTTCAAGTTTTAAATAGAATCAACTAAAAACGAGCGCTGTCATTTGGAAGTAAAGCGTGACATATTGTGGAGAGTGTATTTAAGTTTTCTCGGTATCGCCGTGCTCGGCGTTTTCATCATCAGTAAGGCTTTTTATATACAGCGGTTCCAGGGTAGTTACTGGAAGAGCATGAGCGATAGTTTGCATCAACGGATTGAACCGCTTGACGCCGAAAGAGGTACAATTTATAGTGAAGACGGCCAAATGCTCAGTACTTCCATTCCCACATTTGATATCTATATGGACATGGAAGCTGATGGTTTGAGAGAGAAAAATGGAAAAAGATTCCGGGAAAACATTGACTCGTTTTCAATAGCTCTTGCAAATTATTTTGGGGACAGGTCAGCAACTGAATACAAGCGTGATCTTCAACAAGCGTACAAAAAAAGTGATCGCTATTTTCTGATAAGAAAGAAATTGTCATTCGAGGACTATAAGGCTTTTCGGGAATTTCCCTTAGCAAGATTAGGCAGGAACAAGAGTGGAGTGATCGTAGAAGTAGACAGCAAACGATTAACACCATTTCAATTGTTGGCAAACAGAACAGTTGGTCTGTCTCGTGATTATTTTGCCAGCAACGGGAAGATCAAGAAGATGAATGTGGGACTGGAAAAGAGCTATGATAGTTTTTTGACAGGTCAGAAAGGGCAGAGGCTTGTTCGTTTTATTGCCGGCGGTGTAGCCGTACCTGTTGAGGGTTATAAGGTAGAGCCGGAAAATGGAAAAGATGTTGTTACAACTCTTGATGTAAACATCCAGGATATAACTGAGTCGGCCTTGATGAAGATGATGTTGCAAAGCGAGTCGCAGTACGGAACGGCAATCGTAATGGAAACGAGAACAGGCAAAATAAAGGCTATAGCGAATCTGGGAAGGCAAAAGGATGGCAGTTATTGGGAAGATGATAATTATGCCTTGCGTGTGACAGAACCCGGCTCAACTATCAAATTGCTGACACTTCTTTCGGTTTTGGAAAAAGGAACTTCTTCATTAACAGACCTGGTTGAAGTAGGAAGCGAAGGCCAAATGCAGGTCGGGCCGCGTAATGTAAATGACGCCGAGCGTGCGCCGAAGCCGGTTCTGACAGTCGAAGAATGCTTTGCGCACAGTTCAAATGTTGGGATGAGCAAAGTCGCTTATAAAGCTTTTGCAAGTAATCCAAAAGAATTCAAAGAATACATTCATCGTTATCACCTGGATATTCCGTCAGCTATTGACCTGAAAGATGCTCCAAAGCCGAGGTTGGCTTCTCTTGATAATAAGCACGGTGGATTGATGAATATGATCACGATGAGCTTTGGTTATGCAATACAAGTGAGCCCTCTTAATACGCTGACTCTTTACAACGCGATCGCCAACAATGGAAAGATGGTAAGACCATACCTAGTGAATAGTATCAGTGTCGATGGAAACGAGATCAAGCCATTTCCACCTACTGTGCTTGAGGAAAATATTTGCAAACCAGAAGTGGTGAAAGCAGCGCAGCAATGTATGAGAGCCGTGGTAGAAATAGGAACAGGCAAGCCGGCCTTCAAAGACATGCCATTCGCTGTTGCAGGTAAAACAGGCACAGCACACGTGGCGGACGGGAATATAAAATATTATGACGGTGTATACCAGGCAACATTTGTTGGATATTTTCCTGCGGAGCAACCGCAATACACCTGCATCGTGGTGATCCGTACTAAACCTCATGCGTTTTTACATTATGGCGGCCAGGTAGCTGCACCGGTATTCAGAGAAATAGCTACAAAATTGTATGCGATGTATGTAGAAAAGAACAATGCTCCTAACTATGTTACCGTAAAAGATAGCTCAGGTTATTTCTATGCAGGATATACAAAAGATATTAGGAATGTATTCTCAAAACTGGATGTGAATTACAATGACTCTGCCAGCCAGAATAATTGGAGCAGAGTATATGCAGAGAATGCGAGACCTGTAGTAAAAGGAAACAATGTGCAAGGCAAGTTGATGCCCAATGTAAAAGGGATGGGTCTTAAAGATGCATTGTATTTGCTTGAAAATATAGGGGTAAAGGTTGTTGTGAAAGGGAGGGGAAAGATCATCAATCAATCTATCCCGGCGGGCACCCCTTTAACTAAAGGATTCACAGTGCTCGTACAACTGGGGTGAACAGTGGTTAAGTAATATCGGCCAGGTGCAAAGATTAAGAGACATATTATATAAAGTAAACATCAGGTCGGTAGTTGGAAGTACGGATTTGGAAATAGGAGATGTGCAGATCGATTCGAGAAAAATTAAAGATGGCTCTTTATTTATTGCGGTAAAAGGAGTTGCGTTTGATGGCCACCAGTTTATTGATAAAGCAATCCAAGCGGGAGCGACTGGAGTCGTGTTTGAAGAATCGCTTGCGGAAAAAAAAGAAGGCATTGTTTACGTGGAAGTGGAAAACAGCGCCGCTGCAGCCGGTCTTATCGCACATAATTTTTTTGGTCAGCCATCAGAAAAAATGAAGTTGGTAGGAGTAACGGGGACAAATGGCAAAACAACTATTGCGACATTATTATATAAGCTCTTTACATCGTTGGGATATAAATGTGGCCTGTTAAGCACAGTTGAAAATCACATTGGTGACAAGGTAGTTCCTGCAACGCATACGACGCCTGATGCCATTAGTTTGAATGCATTGTTAAACCAAATGGCCGAAAAAGAATGTACGCATGTGTTCATGGAAGCAAGTTCACATGCAATACATCAACACCGGATCACCGGTTTGCATTTTGCAGGAGGGATCTTCAGCAACCTCACACATGACCACCTGGACTATCACAAAAATTTTGATGAATATATCCGGGTAAAGAAATCATTCTTTGACGGGCTTTCATCATCGGCGTTTGCCATTAGTAATGCAGATGATAAACGCGGGACGGTCATGCTGCAGAACACAAATGCAAAGAAGTATTACTACAGCTTAAAAACTGTAGCGGATTTCAAGGGAAAGATCCTGGATAATAGTTTGACCGGTTTAGTGATGGTAGTAAATGACCAGGAAGTTCATTTCAGGCTGATCGGTGAATTCAACGCCTACAATTTGCTGGCTGTGTACGGAGCGGCAATTTGTTTGGGAGAGGACAGGCAGGAAGTATTGCGCAATTTAAGTATGCTGACCGGTGCAGAAGGAAGATTTGATTATATGGTGTCGGAAAAAGATAAGGTGATTGCAATCGTGGATTATGCTCACACTCCCGATGCATTGCTAAATGTGCTGGCGACGATCAGGAAATTGAAAAAAGGATTTGAGAAAATAATAACCGTGGTCGGCTGTGGTGGTGACAGGGATAAAACAAAAAGACCTGTTATGGCTGAAGTGGCTTGTGAACATAGTGACAAAGTGATATTCACAAGCGACAATCCACGAAGTGAAGACCCGGCCCAGATCATAAAAGACATGGAAGCAGGTGTAGGTGCGGCAGCAAAAAGAAAATATATCTCAATAGTTGACAGGAAAGAGGCGATAAAAACTGCGATCAGTTTAGCCGGTAAGGAAGATATAGTACTGGTAGCAGGAAAGGGACACGAAAAATACCAGGAGATAAAAGGAGTGAAGAATCATTTTGATGATAAGGAAGTGGTGGATGAGATGTTTGCAGTACTCGATAAATAACAGTGAAACGTCAAACGTGAAATGTGAAAAGTCAAAGTAGAACAGGTCGATACAAGTTATCATCCTACTCACGATTGACGACTCACGACTCACGCTTCGAATAAAGATGTCTTGGACGGACAAATAGAAATCATGGCAGTAGTTGAATTTATTATTACCCATGATCGATTGAAAAACTAAGAGCCTGAAATCCCTCTCCATACGGAGAGGGATGGAAGGCGAAAACCAGGGCCAGATGTTGTATTATTTATTTGATTGGTTTAAAAAACAAAATATACACTTTCCGGGAAGTGGGCTTTTCGAATTTACCACTTTCCGTGTGTTGCTGGCGATGTTGTTCTCCCTGGTTATTGCAACGGTATTTGGCCGCAGGTTGATCAATTATCTAAGAAGAAAACAAGTTGGCGAAGCTGTGCGCGACCTTGGATTGGCTGGCGAACAAAGTAAAAAGGGAACACCAACGATGGGAGGAATCATTATCATTCTCTCCATCCTCATTCCGACCTTATTATTCGCAAATCTTCATAAGGCTTATATCAGGTTAATGATCGTAAGTACGATCTGGTTAGGTGTAATTGGTTTTTTAGATGATTATTTGAAACTAAGAGCAAAAAGAATTGCAAAAGAACAAGGCATACCCTATAAGAAAGGTGATAAGGATGGACTAGCAGGATGGTTAAAGGTCCTTGGGCAAATTGGCCTTGGAATTATCGTGGGTGCTACACTTTATTTCAATAACAACGTGACAATATGGAGAGAGTATATCGGTACTCCCAGGACAAACGATTCAACAATAAGGACAGTGCCTTTTAACGGAAAGGAAAAACATTTTGCTGTAACAAAAGAACCGATCACCACCATTCCATTTGTAAAAACACATGAATTCAACTATTCAAAGTTATTGCCGGCGAGTTGGAGAAGTTATAGCTGGATACTATACATCATTATTGTGATATTCATTATTACGGCGGTATCGAACGGAGCCAATATCACTGACGGACTGGATGGACTTGCGGCAGGGACGTCTGCGATCATTGGCGTATTGCTCGGCATTTTCGCCTATGCAAGTGGTAGTTTTTTCTTCGCCGATTACCTGAACATAATGTATATACCCAACCTGGCAGAGCTGTCAATTTTTATTGCAGCCATGATTGGCGCCTGTATTGGTTTTATGTGGTACAATTCATACCCGGCTCAGGTGTTTATGGGTGATACAGGAAGTTTAACGCTTGGCGGTATTATCGCGGCGATTGCAATTATCGTTCATAAAGAATTATTGATACCTATTTTTTGCGGAGTGTTCCTGGTAGAGAATATAAGTGTTGTACTGCAGGTAAGTTATTTCAAATACACGAAGAGGAAGTATGGTACAGGAAGAAGGATCTTTTTAATGAGTCCGCTTCATCACCATTATCAAAAGAAAGGGTATCACGAAGCAAAGATTGTAACAAGATTTTGGATCATAACTGTTTTGTGTGTGCTGTTTTCAGTGGCCACTTTAAAGATGCGGTAGACCAAAAGGCAAATAGGAGGCGAAATGCATTACTGGAAAACCATCAAGATCCCTTACAACACATCCCGATAGCGATCGGGCAATCCAGATCAGATTGTGGTGCAGTAATGATCTAATGCTTTTGAAGAACCAGTTCCGTACATCGGGGATGAGCTATGAGTACAAGAATGGTCATACTAGGCGGAGGCGAAAGCGGCGTCGGAGCTGCGCTGCTCGCAAAACAACACGGATATGACGTATTTCTTACTGACGAAAGTTCTTTGAAAGAGGCTTATCGCAACGAGTTGCAGATGGCGGGAATTGAATTTGAGGAAGAAAAGCACAGCGAAGAAAAGATCTTTAACGCCGATCAGATAGTCAAGAGTCCGGGCATCGGTGAAAAAAATAAACTAGTGAAAACAATCAGGGAAAAAGGAATTGAGATCATCAGTGAGATAGAGCTGGCTTATCGATTCAAAGGAAATAGCAGAATGATTGCTGTGACGGGGAGTAATGGAAAGACAACCACAACAGCACTGATCTATCACATCTGCCAGACGGCTGGATTGAATTGTGCGATGGTTGGAAACATCGGTTATTCATTTGCAAGACAAGTTGCCATAAACCCAAAGCAATTGTATGTAGCAGAGATCAGCAGTTTTCAGCTGGATGACATCAAAACATTCAGACCGGATGTGGCCATACTTACCAATATCACTGAAGATCATCTTGACCGCTACGAATACAATTTCGAAAACTATATCCGCAGCAAATTCAGGATCACAATGAACCAGACGGGCGACGATCATTTTATTTACAATGCGGATGATGAGGTAACGATAAAATATCTGAAACTCCCGATGGTTATCGGGATTGAAATAAAATCAAACCAACTACCAGTCACTATGAGAAGTGAAGTACCAAATGGAGCTTTTATTAAAGACGGAGACATGTACGTAAGGACAGGAACTGATTTTGTTGCTATGAGTGTTTTTGATTTTGCATTAAAAGGAAAGCACAATCAGTATAACACGATGGCTGCTTGCCTGGCTGCTGCTACGATGGAGATACGAAAGGAAAAAATTCGCGAAGCGGTACAAACCTTTCAAAGCCTCGAACACCGCATGGAATATGTATCGACAGTACGTGGTGTAGAATTTATTAATGACAGCAAGGCAACGAATGTGAACAGCACTTGGTACGCATTGGAAAGCATGGAAAAGCCTACGATACTCATATTGGGTGGAGTGGATAAAGGAAATGACTATTCGTTGATCAGGGACCTTGTCAAAGAAAAGGTAAAGGCGATCATCTGCATGGGTATTGATAACAGGAAGATCCATGAGGCATTTGGTAGTACGGTGAGTACGATCGTGAACACCGGGGGTGCTAAGGAAGCGGTTCTTGCGGCTTTCCACTTCGCAAATAAAGGAGATGTTGTGTTGCTGAGTCCCGCTTGTGCAAGTTTCGATCTCTTTAAGAATTATGAAGACAGGGGGAGTCAGTTTAAGCAAGCCGTGAGGGAGCTGTGAGTCGTGAGTCGTGAGTCGTGAGTCGTGAGTCGTGAGTCGTGAGTCGTGAGTCGTGAGATATTTAAGGAAAGGCAAGATAGAAATTTTTGAATTTCATTTAATGTCATATACAGAAGAAATAGGAAATCTGCAAAAGCCACCCTTTAGGGGATGGGGGTACCATACAAAAGGTGATAAAGTGATCTGGGCCCTTGTTGTATTGCTGGCATTGATATCAATGCTCGTGGTTTATAGCGCCACTGGGTCACTTGCTTATAAAAATTACAAAGGCAATACGGAGATATATCTTTTTAAACAGGTTGCATTTATCGTACTGGGCATTGGCATTATTTATTTTGCTCATCGTGTCAACTATGTTATTTACTCGAAGATCGCACAGGTATTGTTCCTTTTATCAATTCCATTGCTGATCTATACTTTATTTTTTGGGCTGAGCATGAATGAAGGCAGTCGTTGGATCCGCCTGCCAATTATCGGAATGAATTTACAAACATCTGAGCTGGCAAAGCTCGCTTTGTTCATGTACCTGGCAAGGCTGATCAGCAAGAAGCAGGATGTAATAAAAGATTTTAAAAAAGGTTATTTACCCTTGATCATCCCGGTCGGAATTATCTGCGTGCTTATAGCACCTGCAAATTTATCCACGTCGTTGTTGCTTGGTGCCAGTTGTATGCTGTTACTGTTTATTGGACGAGCGAGGACAAAACATTTACTTCTTACGCTGGGAGTAGTTCTTGTTCCTGTTTTATTTCTCATTATGGCTGCAGTTATCAGTCATAAATCCAGTGATGAGTCAGTGGAGGCGAAGAAAGAACCAAGTTCGAAGCTTACGGCTAGGGTCGACACGTGGATCAGCAGGGTACAGCACTTTATTTATGGAGGGAAAAATGCCGATGATGATGATGCGTACCAGGTAAACCAGGCAAAGATCGCTATTGCGAAGGGCGGTTTTGTTGGCGTTGGTCCCGGTAACAGTACACAACGAAATTTTTTACCACAGGCGTACAATGATTTTATCTATCCTATCATCATTGAAGAATATGGATTAGTGGGAGGTGCGTTTATTGTTTTCATTTACCTGGTCTTTCTTTTCCGTAGTATAAAAATTTTCAGGCGATGTCCTTTTGCATTCGGAGCATTCCTGGCATTGGGACTCAGTTTTACTTTGGTAATACAAGCCATCGCAAACATGGCAGTAAGTGTAAGTCTTTTTCCGGTAACAGGTGTTACACTTCCGCTGGTGAGTATGGGTGGCAGTAGCTTTTTGTTTACTTGTTTAGCGATCGGAATTATTCTGAGTGTGGCACGGAATGTTGAACAACTGGAAGGGAAAAAGGAAGAAATGGTCAATGCTCAATGATCAATTCTCAGCTGTCAAAGATGAACATTGATCCCGATAGCTATCGGGATTGAAAATTGAACATTAGTTAAAGTGAGCAAACGAATTATAATAGCAGGTGGAGGCACAGGAGGACACATTTTCCCGGCAATAGCGATTGCCAATGCACTAAAGAAGATCGACACAGGGATCGAGATACTGTTTGTGGGTGCAAAGGGGAAAATGGAAATGGACAAAGTACCACAGGCGGGCTATAATATTAAAGGATTAGATATCGCAGGTTTTAACCGAAGTTCTTTGATAAAAAATATTTCATTGCCATTCAAATTGGTAAAGAGTTTTCTCCAGGTTCGCACGATTGTGAAAAACTTCCTCCCCGATGCGATCATCGGGGTTGGAGGTTATTCCAGTTTTCCGGTGCTGCGATTTGGACAGGCAAAAGGAATTTCCACATTTATTCATGAATCGAATTCATTTGCGGGCAAATCGAATATTCTTCTTGGGAAAAAAGCAACCAGGATTTTTGTAGCGACAGATGGAATGGAAAAATTTTTCCCGAAAGAAAAGATCATAATCACGGGGAATCCGGTACGTTCAACCATTTCGCAGTCTGTTGTGACCAGGAGTGAGGGCCTCAAGTTTTTTGGATTGGATGAAAATAAAAAGACGGTTTTCGCAGTCGGTGGTAGCCTTGGTGCCAAATCAATTAATGAAGCGATCAGTCTGCACCTCGACGAACTCTTGAACGCAGGACTACAGCTTATCTGGCAAACAGGCAAACCTTATGCAGAACAGGCAAAGGAAAGAGCAAGAGGCAAATCCTCTGTTTCGGCCAATGAATTCATCACCCAGATGGATTGCGCTTATGCGGCTGCAGATATTGTTGTTTCGAGAGCAGGAGCCATGGCGATTGCTGAATTGTGTGTCGTTAGAAAACCGGTGTTGTTTGTTCCTTATCCACATGCCGCGGAAGATCATCAAACAGTGAATGCAAAAAACCTGGTAAGCAAGAACGCGGCACTTATGGTAAAAGATAATGAGGCTTTAGATAAAGTAGTACCGATGATCATTGAGTTGGCAAATGATGACAACAAACAAAATGAATTAAAGAGAAATATTGGAATGCTAGCCATAACCGATGCTGATAGAAGAATAGCTGAAGAAGTTTTGAAACTTATTTAAAGAAATGTGTCAGGCGCTCTTCGAGACGCAAGACACCAAGAAGGTCCAACAATACTGTCCTTATGAATTCCCCTTCGGGGGAAGCTTGAAATTGAAAATGAAAACTGACATTGAATTAAGAATGAATGATGAGATCAAAAAAATCAGATCTGTTTATTTCATAGGAATTGGTGGTATAGGAATGAGTGCAATTGCAAGGTTCTTTCATTCAAATGGAATTGAGGTAAGCGGCTATGACAGGAGCGAAACGGGATTGATAAAAGAATTAGAGGCTGAAGGCATTGAAATACATTTTGACGAGAATGCAGAGACAATACCAAAGAATGTTGACCTGGTAGTATATACACCAGCAGTACCAGAGGATCATAAAGAATTAGTTTTTTATCAACAGAACGGATACAAGGTTGTCAAGAGAAGCGATGTGTTGCAGATGATCACAGAAAGTTCTTTTAATATCTGCGTGGCAGGTACACATGGAAAGACAACCACAGCCACAATGATCGCTCATTTGCTGAGAGACAGTGGTTATGGTTGTAGTGCCTTCCTTGGAGGAATATCGGTGAATTACGGAACCAACTTTTGGTCGCAGACTGCCGCCGGGGCGTCGGAAAGAAGTGAAAAAAATGTATGTGTCGTTGAAGCTGACGAATATGACAGAAGTTTTTTGAAGCTGGATCCCGACATCGCTGTGATAAGTGCGATGGATCCCGATCACCTGGATATTTATGGGACGGCCCAGGCAATGGAAGAAGCCTTTATTGATTTCAGCAAGAAGGTAAAACCAGGAGGATTGTTAATAAGCAAATTCGGGTTGAAGAGGGGAAAAGAACTGAAGGCGCCCAGGCATTTGACTTACAGTTTACAGAATGAAAGTGCAGATGCTTATGCGGAAAATATCAGGATGAACAATGGAAGTTATGAGTTTGACGTAGTAGTTAAGGATAGCAAGCTGAAGGACGTGATACTGAATATGGGAGGAATGCATAACGTGGAAAATGCGGTGGCGGCTATTACGGTTGCAAGTTCTTTGGAAATAGAAAATGATAAGATCAAGGCAGCGGTGGGAAGTTTCAAGGGTGTCAAGAGAAGATTTGAGTATATCATCAAAAACGGTCGAATTGTATTTATTGATGATTATGCTCATCACCCGGAAGAACTGAGGGCACTGATCCAGGGAACAACGACCCTATTCAGGCAAAAAAAATGTACCATCATTTTTCAGCCTCATTTGTACACGAGGACAAGAGACCTGGCAAATGGGTTCGCTGAAGTGCTTGATCTCGCTGATGAAGTTATCCTGCTCCCAATCTATCCAGCAAGAGAACTGCCTATTGAAGGAGTAAGCAGTGAGATGATCCTGGCGAAGATGAAAAGTGAGAATCAGCCTGCCGGCAGGCAAGGTAAAAAGGTGATGACTAAAGAAGAACTATTGAAATGGATGAAAGACAATTATGTGAAGGATCTCAATACAGAATTCGGACAAGCATTGATAACGGCGGGTGCAGGAGATATTGACATGATGGTTGAACCAATTAAGAAAATCTTAGAAAAGATATAAAGTGACAACAAAGCAGATCATAAAGAAAATAATTTTTGCAGCACTCACATTAACAGCATGCAGTGGCCTGGTAGTATTACTTGTTGCAGCGATCGGCAGGAGAAATCATGAATTGTGCAAAGATTATGTGATCACCATCAAGGGGGCAGACAAAAATCTTTTCATCAATGAAAAGGACATAAAGAAGCTTTTGAACTCGGGGCCTAATGGTAAAATAAAAGGAGAACCTATCACAGATTTTAATTTGCGAAAGCTGGAACAGATAATAAAAGGAAACGCCTGGGTAAAAAATGCAAACCTCTATTTCGATAATCGCGAGGTGCTGCATATAGCGGTTGAAGAAAAAGAACCTGTTGCGAGAATATTTACAACTGCCGGCAGATCTTTTTATATAGATAACGAAGGAGAAAGAATGCCTTTATCGGAAATGATGAGTGCCAGGGTACCGGTGTTCACAAATTTCCCCGACAAAAAGGTATTAAGTACAAAAGACAGTGCTCTTCTAAGTGATGTTCAGAAAACAGCGTCATTCATTTTAAATGACTCGTTCTGGATGGCGCAAACAGAGCAAATTGACATTACTCCAGACAGAACCTTCGAAATGATCCCTACCATAGGAAATCATATTGTGAAACTTGGGAAGGGTGATGATATTGACAAGAAGTTCCACCGGCTGCTTATTTTTTATCAGCAGGTACTAAGCAAAACGAGTTTTGACAAATACAATACGGTTGATGTGCAATACGCAGGACAGGTGATCGGATCAAAATCAAAGATGAGTAAAGTGGATTCGATGCAGTTGAAGAAGAATATTGAAAAATTGTTACAGGAAGCCAGGAAAATGCAGAATGATACAGTCGCCGCAATGCCGGTTACCGAAAAAGAAAATATTTCAATGGATGGTGCCAACGAATCAAAAATTAATACTGTAGGACAAAACAATTCAAACCCCCTGAAAGCCACAACTGCGAAACCAAAAGTAATTGATGAGAAAGCAAAAGAGAAGCCAAAGCCTAATGAGTAATGAGTAATGAGTGATGAATGATGAGGGATGAGTAGCTAAGTTAATAATTGAAGAGGAAGTATTGTTGATTAGAATACGGGACGTACAAGGGAGTGACACAACGGACGATGATTAGAATTACAAATGACGGTGACAAAAAAATAAAATACAAAATTCAAGGCACAAGGCACAAGAAACAAGAACCAAGAAACAAATGACAAGCAACCAAATCAGCAACAACTAAAAACAACATACTATGAACACTGAACAGCCCATTATTGTCGGTCTTGACATTGGAACAACCAAGATTGCAGTGATTGCCGGAAGAAAAAATGAATTTGGCAAGCTGGAGATCCTTGGATTTGGCCGTGCCAACAGCAACGGTGTAAAGCATGGACAGGTGCTGAACATCGATGAAACAATTAAAGCGATCAAAACTGCGCTTGAGAATTGTTATGCCTCCAATCCTAATTTAGACGTAAATGAGGTCTATGTTGGGATCGCGGGTCATCACATAAAAAGTCTGCAAACCCGTGGAGACATTGTTCGACAGAATACGGACGAAGAAATTACACAAGCCGAGATCGATCAGTTGGTGGCTGATCAATACAAAACATATATTCCAGCTGGTGACCAGATCATTGATGTGATACCACAGGAATTCACCGTCGATAATTTTCAAAACATCACTCGTCCTATCGGATATGGTGGTGTAAAACTTGGCGCCAACTTCCATATCATCACAGGTGATAAAAACGCAATTCGCAATATCAACCGCAGTGTTGAAAAGGCAGGACTAAATACAAAGGATCTTGTTCTGCAACCACTGGCTTCCTCTTCAGCGGTAATGGGACAAGAAGACCTGGAAGCAGGCGTTGCGATAGTTGATATTGGCGGTGGTACCACTGACCTTGCTGTTTTTTATGAAGGTATCCTTAAACATACCGCGGTCATTCCTTTTGCCGGAGAAAATATCACGAATGATATCAAAACAGGCCTTGGAGTTTTAAAGACACAGGCTGAACAAATGAAGGTTCAGTTTGGAAGTGCGTTAGCTAACGAAGCAAAGGCAAATGCTTATATAACTATCCCGGGATTGCGTGGAATGCCAGCTAAAGAGATCAGTGTAAAAAATCTCGCCAATATTATCCAGGCGAGAATGAATGAGATCCTTGATTTCGTTACCTATCATTTGAAACAGGTTGGTCTTGATAATAAAATGCTGAATGGCGGCATCATTCTCACCGGTGGCGGTTCACAACTCAAACACTTAATTCAGTTAACGGAATATATAACCGGATTGAATGCCCGGATCGGGTTCCCGAATGAACATCTTGCAGCAGGACATATTGAAGAACTTGCAAAGCCTACTTATTCCACCTGCATCGGTTTAATATTAAAAGGATACGACGATTATGAACATAATCGCAAGCAATTTGAAAAAGAATACAAGAAGGTCGACATCCCTGACGGGCTAAAGAAAATAATGAATGGAGGCGAAGTACTGGTTGACGAAACAGTTGGCGAGGAAAGTATGAAGAAGAGGAAGAACCTTACAGGGTTCTGGGGAAAATTCAAAGACGGAATTATTGACCTGTTCAAAGAAGAAGACAAGGCTTTTTGATATTGAGATATTAAGATATTGAGATATTCTGTTCCTCAATATCTAATATCAAATATCTAATATCAAATTCAAATCACTAACCTATTAAAATAAGTATTCATGATACATTTTGATCTTCCTAAAGAAAAATCATCCATCATAAAAGTAATTGGCATTGGTGGCGGTGGCAGCAATGCTGTCAATCACATGTTCGGTCAGCAAATTGAGGGCGTAAATTTTATTATTTGTAATACTGATGCGCAGGCGATCGCTCTGAGCAACGTACCGAACAAAGTGCAACTTGGGCCGCATCTTACGCAAGGCCTGGGTGCAGGAGCCAACCCTGAAATTGGCAGACAGGCTACAGAAGAATCGCTTGAAGAGATCAGGCGCATACTGGAAGTAAATACAAAAATGGCTTTCATCACAGCCGGAATGGGTGGTGGAACCGGAACGGGTGGCGCTCCGATCATTGCAAAAATTTGCAGAGATCTCGGCGTACTTACTGTGGGCATTTGTACAACTCCTTTTGCGTATGAAGGAAAAAAACGCCAGCAACAAGCAGAAGAAGGAATCAAATTGCTGAAACAGTATGTTGACACCTTGCTTGTCATCAGCAATGATAAACTGCGCCACCAGTTTGGTAACTTAAAAATGCGTGAAGCATTCGCGAAAGCTGATAATGTTTTAGCCACCGCAGCAAAATGTATCACAGACGTTATCAACAGCACCGGCCAGATCAATGTTGACTTTGCAGATGTATGTACAGTAATGAAAAATGGCGGTGTTGCTATTTTAGGAAATGCGGCAGCAGCCGGAGAGAACCGTGCGCACAAGGCCATAGAAGAGGCATTGAATTCACCATTGTTGAACGACAATGATATTCGTGGCGCAAAATGGATCCTTATTAATATTAATTCTGCTGAAGGCGAAACAGAGTTCACGATGGATGAAGTGGAAGTGATCCAGAATTATTTACTCACGCAGGCTGGTGAAAACACAGACGTCATCCTTGGTCTTGGTTATGATAATTCTTTAGGTGATAAGATCGGGATCACTCTTATCGCAACAGGTTTCCAACATAAAGATCCTTTTATCCTGCCCGTTGTTAAAAAACCGGAATCGGCTGAAGAAAAAATTGTAATGGTACTGGGTCAGTCGGAAGAACCAAAACAAAAAGAGAAAATAGAAGTAAAAGAAGAAGAGAAGAAAACAGAAAAAGATCTATCGAAAGAAAACTTGCGTGAAGAATTAGCTCCGAAATTAATTGAATCAACTCCGCAACCAGAAGAATCTTTTCCTGCATTTATGATGTTTGATGAAGAAGACCTTGTGCGGGAAACTGAAAAAGAGTTTTTGCCTGATGAGCCGGTGGTTATTCATTGGGAGTTAAACATGCCCGGCCCGGAAAATAGGGAAACTACGAATAAAAATATTGGTAAAACTACTGTTGAAAATGAAAAAATTACTGTTGAGAAGATTTCCATCACGGAAATGAAAGAGATGATAATTTCGGAAAGCCAATCCAGTACTCACCTACACAAAAGGGAAGAACCTTCCGAGCAAAAAATAATTTTAAAAGACAGTACTAGTACAACCCCGGTGTCTGCAGCATCGGGTGGTTACCTGGCCAGACCGTCCAATATTTACGCAGAGTCAAGGACAGAAGTCTCCACTTCAACACCTTCTGCAGAAGAACCGGTTTCGCAGACCAACATCATGCACGAGAGCAAAGAAGATCTTTGCGACATGCAAATGGTTATGCGGGATGACATTCCTGCGGCGGATGCGTCGTTAGCCCATCAGGCTCAACCACCTTTGTCTGCTGATGCTGAGGAACCGCCAATGGTGGACGAAGCAGAGGAGCAAAAACGTAAGGCAGCAGAACGACTACACAAGTTGCGCAACTTGTCGTTCAACTTCAACAGTGCTGACCCCAATAACGAGTTTGAAAACGTGCCGGCATATATCCGCCGCAATATGGAATTGTACGGCAACTCCTATTCGGCGGTCGAAAATTTTTACAGCCACTACGAGATAAAGAAAGACGATAATGACCAGGCACAAATAAGCACCATCAATACATTTTTAGACGGAAAGAAACCTGATTAATAGCAACCAACCAATATAGACCCTGAGTTTTTTTGATTCTTGTGATTCGCAAACTGTCAGACTTGTGTTTTTAGTTGTTCTCCCGATATTTATCGGGAGATTTTTTTAACCCGAATTGCACGAATTACTGGATCTTTATCGCTGTTTTTTTGATTTTAGATTTCGTTGATTTAATTAATTGCAATGATGCAATCGACCATCCCTCGGTAAGTGTGCTACTGAATTGGCAAGTTGATTGTTATTATGTAACCAGCTTAGTCAATTCTGTTCGGCTTTTGTTGTGTCACACTTGTACGTTCGGTTCGCTATTAGCAATTCTGTTTTTCTAATGTTTCGTATACTACTAATTAATTAATCTGAATATAACTTTTTCCGTCCATGTGATCGCGAATTCGTTTTCATTCGTGTAATCCGTGTCCGTAACTTTAAAACAAAAAATGGAAAACAGGGGCCTGCTTTTTATTCCTGATATCAGCGGCTTTACCCGGTTTGTGACTGAGATGGAGATCGATCATAGCCGTCATATCATACAGGAGCTTTTGGAAATATTGATCAATGCCAATACCACCGGTCTTGAAATTTCAGAGATCGAAGGTGATGCCATTCTTTTTTATAAATATGGTGCCCCCCCGGATCTGAAAACGATTTATGACCAGGTAGAAAAAATGTTTTGTGAATTCCACCGTAATATTTCCGCTTACGAATATCGCCGCCTGTGCCAATGTAAAGCCTGCCGCGCAGCTTTCAATCTTACACTAAAGGTCATTACGCATTATGGAGAGTTTACCGGCTATAATGTAAAAACTTTTAATAAACTGATAGGAAAGGACGTGATCGTTGCTCATCAACTGCTAAAAAATGAAATTCCCCAGCATGAATATTGGTTGGTGACAAACGATCTTTTGCAGAACAAGTCGCCCGAAAGCATTAGGAAATGGATGACCTGGGATCATAGTGCGAAAAGGACAGAAACCGGCGAAATACCGTTTCAGTATACACAATTAACGCCGTTAAAAAGCGAGATTCCATCTGAACCTCCGGCTGACCTGGGAATAAAACAGAAGAAAAAGATGATCTCGGTTTCAAAGGAATATAACGTCGATATCAATAAACTGTTTTACACCGCCGGGCACTTTGAATTTCGCCACATGTGGCTGGAAGGAGTGAAGGCCATAGATGAGGTAAGTCATTATTTGCCGAGAGTAGGGACAAGACATCGTTGCGTTTTGGAAAACGGGCAGATGGTCCTATACACAACTCATTTTTCCTACACGCCTGAAAAAATTGTAATGGCAGAAACAGACGAAAAGAAAAGAAGTTCAACGTACTTTATCTTTGAAAAGATCAATGAAAACAGAACAAGATTCACCCTTGATCTTTATCTGAAAAATAATCCGGTATTGCAACTCATTTTCAGACTAACTATGAAAAAGAAATTAGAATCCAGTTTCACCAGGTCACTCGATAATCTTGAGAAATTTGAAAAAGAAGTCGAGATGCCTGTCGACGTTGATTAATATTGTTAAACAATTTCCATGTTTCAGAAATCCATTCTTTGCATCTCACTCTTATTTTGTTTGCTTTCCCAGGCGCAAAAAAATAACCGGCCTGTTTCCATAATCTTTGACAGCGATATGGGGCCGGACTACGATGACGTCGGCGCCATTACTTTATTACATGCGCTGGCGGACAGCGGACAGGCAAAGATCCTTGCTACGATTGCAAGCACAAAATACGAAGGTGTGGCGTGCGTGATGAATGTGTTTAATACTTATTTCAACAGGCCCGGTATTCCAATTGCTGTTCCAAAAGGAAAGGCTTCGATTTTAAGAGACGGGCAACACTGGACGGATACATTGATGGCAAAATATCCTCATCATATAAAGAACAATGACGAAACACCTGATGCGGCAGATTTGTACAGAAAGATATTATCGACGCAGCCGGATCACAGTGTGACAATCGTTACTGTGGGCTTTCTTACCAATCTGTCAAATTTGCTTTTGTCAAAGCCCGATAAATATTCATCTCTCGACGGAAAAGAGTTAGTGAAACGAAAAGTGAAACAACTGGTGTGCATGGCAGGCCGCTTTCCTTCGGGCAGCGAATTCAATGTGAACCAGGATGCGGCTGCTTCACAAAATGTTTTTTCAAACTGGCCAACAAATATTTTGTTCAGCGGTTTTGAAATAGGATGGAACATAAGAGTCGGTTTGCCTTTGATCCACAACGATGCGATTCATGGCAGCCCCGTGAAAGATGTGTTTAGGATTTGTATTCCTATGTCGGCAGAAGATAGTGCGGGGAGAATGAGCTGGGATGAAACGGCGGTATTAGTAGCCGTGAAAGGATATCAACCATTTTATCATTTGGACTATGGTCGCATCATAGTGGCTGCTGACGGCAGCAATACATGGAGTAGTGAAGGAAAGCAACAGGCCCATTTGATGGAGGCGGTTTCACCGGACGTTGTACGGGCGTATATTAATAAAGTGATCATGCATCAGCCGGTTAAGAGATAAGTGATAACGTAGTTTGCAAATTTGAACCACATAAGAAACATAGGGCCATAGAAAACAGAGGGATCTCTATGTGATCTTTTGTGACCTATGTGCCTCATGTGGTTAATCGCGTCAAGCCAAACTGAATTAGTTTAAAAATTAGTTCGTTCCTGTACTATCAATAGGCACGAGCTTCGGTTGCTTTTGTGGTGGAATAACAAGTTTAGGACTTATGTCCGGGAGAATACCTTTGAGTTTATCTACTTTGTAAACGTTAGTATCAATGAACCACCAATTCTTTCCACTATCGGGTGAGATAACGATCATAGATGTTTCAACGGTGAGCTCTCCTAAAGGCGTTTTTATTGTGGTGATTTCGGGCAATACAGCCTGCAATTGGTCTTTGTAAGTGATGATCTCTCCCGGGCTGCCTATCGAATATCTTTTAAAGACAACCCCAAACAATTTCATGGCAGAATAGGCAGAGTCCATTTTTGTTTTCATTTGTTCTTTGCCGCCTGCATAAGCAATGATATTGGGATGCATGTATTTTACAAACGTTGCGAAATCATTCTTCATCAGCGCTGATCCCATATCCATAGCCTGCACCTTGATAGTCGTGGAAAGATTTTGTCCTTTGGCCGTTGAGGAGAATATCGCAACGTTCAAAAGAAACAGAAATGATATGATCATTGTTTTCACCATTACTCCTATTTTTTAATCCATGAATCGCCGTGACAAAGTACGACAACGCAAACGGCATTCACCATTGACCACTCACCACTCACTACAAATCTCTTCTATTATTCAGCCAAAAACAAAACAACCATGTTAATATCAATAAGCATATTGAATACACCACATGATATTTTACTGCATCAAGGGATTGCTGATAGGCCGCTTCATCAATTTTGCCAAGAAATACAGGTTTTGTGAGAAGGCGGTCAGAGACTTCCATCGGAAAAAACCTGCCTGCTTCGCTGTTGTATTTAAAATGCAGAACATTAACGGCAATTGTTTCTACTATGATAGAATAAAAAGTAAAAATAGCCAGGGCAATAAAAGCTTTTCGCAGAAGCATGCCTACAGTAAAAGCAATGGATAGCTGGCAAAGGGTTTGTAAAAAGAATAATCCAATATAATAGGTGAGATTCCATTTGCCGGGGGCGTCAATATTTGTATTGGACAGACCAATGAGAAGAGCAACAAAAGCATATAAGATTGTAACGATTGCCGAGAGCAGCAATACATCGATCATCTTTGCCGTCATGAAATTTTTACGGCTCCATCCGTCAATAATGTTTTGCCTGTTGGTTCGGTAGGTATATTCATTCGTGATCAGCATGATGACGACAATGGAAGGGATATAGATAAAAAAAGACGAGAAGAATGCCATGGTGCGCCAACCTTCGGGAAGGGAAAACGGGTTCCCCATTAATGCTTTTAAGACCTGTCCCGCTGTACTCTTTTGAGAGGCGATATCATGATAGGCATAAAGAAAAAGGTAATTAATTCCGGGGTACGTCAAAGCTGTTATACCAAATACCCACCAAAACGCCGGGTAATTTTTTATTTTCAGCCATTCCGTTCTTATGATCTGGGTCATAGTCTTTTTATCGTTTTATGCGGGTAAGTCCGAGGCCTCAGACGGGAAGGCAGTAAGCATGCTTTCTTCTCGTCTTACCTGCTCCCCGGCTACTTTCAATTATTCGTCAATTCAAAAAATCTTGTCTCGAGCCTTTTCTTTTTCAGAATAAGATGATTAAGAACGATTCCCTTCTGAAAACAAAAGCTATTTATTTCATCCAGCTTTGCAGTTCCTTTTGAAAATGTGACCTGGACTGTATTCATTTCACCATCAACCACAACATGTTGACTTAATTGTTTTAGAACTTCCGCGAGGGCATTCAGATCAGAGGCACTTAATTCTACCACATCGTCATCGACCAGGATCTCGTCCACTCTGCCAGTCGTTAACAGTTCACCCGTTCTCAAAATGGCAGCGTGTGTGCAGACCTTTTCTACTTCATCAAGCAGGTGGCTAGCCATGATGATGGTATGACCGGTGTTCCTCAGTTCAATGATCAATTGTCTTATTTCGGCGATGCCTACAGGGTCAAGGCCGTTTGTGGGTTCATCGAATACCAACACTCTCGGATCACCCAATAATGCAGCAGCGATCGCCAGCCTTTGCTTCATGCCCAAACTGAATGTGCTAAAGCGACTATTTCGTCGCTCATACAATCGGACCTTTTTTAAAACCGCATCAATATCCTCCATTGTTCCCCGTCCGCTTATTGACTGTGTGATCTTTAAATTATTGACGGCGGATAAATAATGATAAAAGTTAGGAGTCTCGAGTAGCGAGCCTATTTTCTTTCGCTGTTCTTTGGAACCGGGGTGACCAAACCACAAAAAATTTCCTTTATTGGCCTTTAGTACATCAAGAATGATACTTAACAAAGTTGTTTTTCCACTGCCATTGGGTCCAAGAATTCCAAACACAGATCCTTCAGGAACATCGAATGAAACGCCTTTGAGTGCCTGCACGGGCCCGTAGGATTTTGTAATGGCGTTGAGTGAGAGAACGGAACTGGCAACGTTTTTGTTTGTGTTCATAAAAAGCACTTTGTGGTGCAAAGTAATGGTTGGTTTTTCATTTCTCAAAACTTTTTGACGAATATTTAAAAATAGGGTGCGTTCATGAAACCAAGATAAATATTCTGATGGCGAATTACCCGGCTAATCTGCTCATTTACCCTTTGTAAGCAAAAAATTAACGAACCCGAATGCTGAGTGACACCGCTATACGGCGGACTAAAAGTATTTTTGAACATCTAAATCTGTTAACGATTCACATCAGCAATGGCAACAGTTCTCATCACAGGCGGCACTGGATTGATCGGATCAGCCCTCACAAAGGAACTGCTGAACAGGAACTACGATATTATCGTATTCACTCGTTCCCCGGAAAAATATTCAAATACCTCCAGGTTAAGTTATGCAAAATGGGACACGGACAAACGAACCATTGATGGAAATGCCGTCACGAAAGCGGATTACATAATTCATCTTGCCGGCGAGGGGACAGCCGATAAACGCTGGACGACAAAAAGAAAAAGACAAATCGCAGAAAGCAGGATAAATGGCAGCAATTTACTTGTGAAAGCTCTGCGGGAGAATGTAAATAATGTAAAGGCTGTTGTCTCAGCATCGGCAATTGGCTGGTATGGCCCGTTCACGGGGGGCCCAGATGGGAGAGGTTCAGAAAAAAATCCTTTTGAAGAGACCGATCCAGCTGGAGAGGATTTCCTTGGAACAACATGCAAAGAATGGGAAGCAAGTATTGATCCTGTTATTTCTCTTGGAAAGAGGTTGGTCAAATTTCGTACAGGTCCTGTGTTGAGTAAGGAGGGTGGTGCGTTGAAAGAATTTAAAAAGCCCCTGCGATTCGGCCTCGCAACCATTTTGGGAAACGGTAAACAAATAATGAGCTGGATACACATTGATGACCTGGTACGCTTATATATCTATGCAATCGAGATGGAAAGAATAAGTGGTGTTTACAATGCGGTGGCGCCGCATCCCGTCACCAACAAAAAATTAATTATTCAATTGGCAAAAACCATGAGAGGGAAATTTTATATCCCGGTTTTTGTGCCATCATTCATCTTAAGAGCAGTCTTTGGTGAATTAAGTATTGAAGTGCTGAAAAGCGCGGCAGTGAGTTGCAAAAAGATAAAGGGAGAAGGATACCATTTCCTGTATCCTTCTCTTTCTGCAGCTATACATCACGTAAGCTGAGTTTTTTTAGAATGCCTTTTTATCGGCAGGGATGGGTGGTGTTTCCTTTTGAACATAGAGCTTGCTGTCTACTTTTTTTGGGTCGCCCTGGTATACCCACGTGATATTGGTAATGTATTTTTTAAAAGCATTGTTTGCATCCTGGAGAGTTACTTTGTTGATCTCATCCTTAATTTCAATCGCTCTTTTCCAGTTGTTATGAACAACTTCATTGGTTGCTAACGCGGCCGCCTGCTCTTCATTTGTTTCTTGCCTGTAATAAAGACCTGTCAGGTAACCTGTCTTTTCATTTTTTAATTCTTCTTCTGTGAAGCCATTCTTTTTCACTTCGTCGATGAGATTTCTTGCAACGGCAATATATTTATCCGGTTGCGTTGTAGTCACAAAAAAGTTCGCATATGGTGTTCTTCCCTGGCTGAACCATGAGCCTGGCGCATAAGATAAACCATTCTTGCTTCTTACCTCTATAAAGTGGCGCGTAGAAAAGATCCGCATTGCCAGCACAAAGGAATTATAGTCAGGTGTACCCGGCAATGGAGCGCCTGTAATTCCCTGGATATAGTTTGTAGCGTTTTCTCTTTCTTTTGGATTAAATGAGTTGGCAGACGGAGAATAACTCTCTTCTTTTAATTTGAATGGCGAACCTGCCGGAACTTTTGACAAGAACTCTTTTACTTTTTTTTCGATCTCGGCCTTATCAAGATCGCCCACAACAACAATTACCATTTTGGACCTCGTAAAAAT
>Ga0070684_100000234_pt1 | contig 38474 bp, 45 predicted proteins | sample KBSC723LmetaG_FD_65653 | JGI IMG/M metagenome (GOLD analysis project Ga0070684, IMG submission 65653) | Corn rhizosphere microbial communities from Kellogg Biological Station, Michigan, USA - KBS C7.2-3L metaG | ecosystem: Host-associated > Plants > Roots > Rhizosphere ...
CGACAGCTCCTCGAACCAGGCCCGGGTCGCGTGGGCGACGATGCGGGCCAGCGTCGTCTTGCCCGTGCCGGGAGGGCCGAAGAAGATCATCGAGACCACCCGGTCCTCGGCGATGGCCCGGCGAAGCGCGCTGCCCTCGCCGACGATGTCGGCCTGGCCCTCGAACTCGTCGAGCTCGTGCGGGCGCATGCGCTGCGGGAGCGGCGCCTGGGAGCCGAGCCGGACTGCGGCCGAGTCTGCGAAAAGATCGCTGCTAATGCGTGAAATCTATACTGCGGTCATGGCAGAGCCGAACGACCCGGCCGATCGCCCAGCCGAGAGCGAGGCTCCGGTCCGCCTGGGCGGCATGGCGATGCGCAACGGCATCCTTGTCCAGAGCCTCGATCACTGGGCTGCGGCCGTGCGCACGGACGGGGGCGAGATCCGAGTGGCGTCGGGTCGCAAGCCGGAGCTGCCCGCCTGGGCGCTCGCCGTCCCCGGTATGCGCGGCGTGGCCCGGGTGGCCGAGGCGGTCTATCTGCTGCCGCTCGTCAAGCGCAGGCTGCCGGAGGCGCGGCTGCCGATCGAGGGCCCGACCGCGGCCGGCGCGATGGCGGCGTCGGTGGTGCTCGGCCGTGCGCTTCGCAGCAGCAGGCTGCGGCCGCTGCCGGCCGAGCTGCTGGGCGCCGGGATCTCCCTGGCGCCGGCGCTGATCTCGCTGCGGGGCTCCCGGCTGGCCGGCTATCACGGCGCCGAGCACAAGGCGATCGGGGCCTACGAGCAGGGCACCGAGGATGTCGACGCGACCAAGGAGCACGAGCGCTGCGGATCCCACCTGGTGGGCCCCCTGCTGGCGGCCACCGCGGCCGGCAACCTGGCCGTCAACCGCCTGCCGGCCGCTCGCCGAGGCCCCGCCAGGCTCGCCGTGGGCGTGGCCGCCATCGGCGTTGCCACCGAAACCTTCGGCTGGATGCAGCGGCACCGCGGCAATATCTTCTCCCGGATCCTGTCCCGTCCGGGATACGAGCTGCAGCGGGTGGCCGGTACCAGGGAGCCCTCCGCCGACGAGCTGGCGGTGGCCCGTGCGGCGCTCGATGCGGTGCTCGACCTCGAAGGCCGCTCGCGGCCGTAGTTTGCGGAATGCGTGAGCACACGTACTCTGGGAAGCGATGGGCGACATGGTGAGCCAGTTCCTCTCGTTCCTTCATGACTTCCTGCTCACCTGGGGATTGTTCATCTTCTTCGCGCTGCTGCTGTACCTGACCTGGAAGCTGGTCAGGGCGGTTCCCAGCACCAAGCCGAAGACGATCGACCCCCGTTCGAACTCGAGCGTCCGCTGGGCCGACGTGGCCGGTGTCGAGGAGGCCCGCGGGGAGTTGGAGGAGATCGTCCAGTTCCTGCGCGAGCCCAAGCGCTTCCAGCGGCTGGGCGCGCGGGTGCCGAAGGGCGTGCTGCTGTACGGGCCGCCGGGCACCGGCAAGACGCTGCTGGCGAAGGCCGTGGCCCACGAGTCGGGCGCCACGTTCTACTTCCAGAGCGCCTCGTCGTTTGTGGAGATGTACGTCGGGCTGGGCGCCTCGCGGATCCGCAAGCTGTTCGAGACCGCGCGCAAGAACCAGCCGGCGATCGTCTTCATCGACGAGCTCGACGCGGTGGGGACGACCCGCAGCGGCAACAGCCAGAACCGCGAGCACGACCAGACGCTGAATCAGCTGCTGGTCGAGCTGGACGGTTTCGACGAAAGCCAGCAGCTGATCGTGATGGCGGCCTCCAACCGCCTGGAGGATCTCGACCCGGCGCTGCTGCGTCCCGGCCGCTTCGACCGCCAGATCCACGTCTCGACTCCGGACCTGACCGGCCGCGAGGCGATCTTCGAGGTGCACACGCGGGGGAAGCCGCTCAGCGACGACGTCCAGCTGCACGACATCGCCCGTCAGACCTCCGGCCTGACCGGGGCCGATCTGGCAAACATCTGCAACGAGGCCGCGATCGCCGCCGGCCGCCGGGACGCCGACTCGATCGACCAGGCCGACTTCATGTTCGCCGTCGAGCGGGTGGTGGCGGGGCTGCAGCAGCGGAAGCTGATCACCGACAAGGAGAAGCGGGTGATCGCCTTCCATGAGGCCGGCCACGCGCTGGTCGCCCGGCTGATGAGCGAGGACATCCACAAGGTGACAATCGTGCCCCGCGGCCGCGCCCTCGGCTTCATGATGAGCCTGCCGGAGGAAGACCGCTACGTGCTCTCCAAAGAGGAGCTGGAGGACTGGCTCAAGGTCACGCTGGCCGGACGGGCCGCGGAGCAGATCGTGTTCGGGCGGATCACAAACGGCGCCGCCAACGATCTCGACCGGGCGACCTCGATCGCCCGCTCGATGGTGTTCGACTGGGGCATGGGCCGCACCACCCACTCCCAGCAGGTGCGGGCCGACAACTACTCGCTGTCGGAAGAGACCAAGCGGCTGCGCGACGCCGAGCAGCGCGAGATCACCGACACCGCCTACCGCGAGGCGCTGCGCCTGATCGAGCTCCATCGGCCGTACCTGGACGTGCTGGCCGCCCAGCTGCTCGAGAAGGAGACGATCGACCGCGCCGAGGTGGACGAGATCCTGTTCGGCCTCGAGCCGGAGTCGAACGCGTCTGGCCTGGTCGGCGTCGAGCTGCCGCACGATCGCGACCTGGCCGACGACCGGCTGCCCGAGATCGTGCTGCGCTCGGAGCAGCCAGACGGAACAACGGGGTCGGACCCCGTTGTCCCGCCCCGAGCCCCTCGCTCCTAGAGAGCTGTCGGCCGATCGCCGCCGGCGGTGGCGTTCGTGTCAGTGGGCGGAGGCGGCGGTGTGTCGACGACCTCTTCGGCGCTCGACTCGACCGTATCGCCGCTCGCGGGAGCCTCTTCCTCCTTGACCGCCGCGATCTCGGCCTCCTTGTCGGTGATCCGCGACTGGACGTCGGATACCGCGCCTGCGGCGGCGTCGAGCTCGGAGGAATCCTCGCCCAGCCGCGCCTCGCGGTGGAGGCGGTGCGTCGCGCGCCCGAGCGCCTCGAACGCCTCCTTCTCCTCGTTGCGGAGGTTGCGCAGCTGCATCTGCAGCTGGCCGGTCTTCGCGGTCTCCTGTGTCTTCTCGACCACGGTCGAAGCGACATCGGTCGCCTGTTGCTTGATCTTGTCCAGAAAGCCCATCTGATCCCTTCGTCTCGGTAGGCCCCGGCTGGCCGATTCGCTACGCTGCCGGGCGGAATGCGTGTCTCGGAGGTCCATCATATCGGCCACGCGGTAGCCGATCTGGACGCGGCCATCGCCACGTATGAACGTCTCTTTGATGCCCGCTGCGAGCATCGCGAAACAGTTCCCGAGCAAGGCGTGGAGGCGGCCTCGATGCTGCTCGGCGGCGATCGCGTCGAGCTGCTGGCGGCTCTTGGGGAGGATACGCCGGTGGGCCGCTTCCTGGCCAAGCGGGGGCCGGGCATGCATCACGTCGCCTATAGAGTTGACGACATCGAGCGGGCGCTCTCGCTGGCCGCCGCGGCCGGGGCCGAGCTGATCGACGAGACGCCGCGCACCGGGCTGTTCGGACTGCGGGTGGCCTTCATCCATCCGGACAGCGTGGACGGCGTCCTGGTGGAGCTCGTGCAACCGACGAATGGAGCTGAACATGGCTGATGCCGACCGGCGCGTGGAGATGGGGTTCGAGGGCGGGCTGATCCTGGTCGTCCGCCTGGCCGACGACGAATGGTCGAAGCTGGAGACCGCCCTGGACGGCGGCGGGCGGGTCAGCCTGACCGGCGACGACGCCAGCTACGTGGTCGACGCCTCCAAGGTCTGCTACGTCAAGATCGAGACGTCGGTCGGCCGGGTCGGCTTCTGATCTCACGCTCGTGGATCGGTAGGGGCTGATGGCGCAGCTGGGGCTACTCGGCCTCCAGTGGTCGGGCGTGACCTCGACCCTGCGGGCGATCGCCGGCACGTCGGTAGCCCAGGACGGCGGTCAGGGCGTTGCCGACGTCCGCGATCCCCGGCTTCAGCAGCTGGCGCGGGTATCGGAGTCGGTCAAGGTGGTGGCTGCCACGCTCGAGGTGGTTGACCTGACCCGGCTCGTGCGCGGAGCCAAGCGGGCCGAGGGTCTGGGCGGCGAGCTGCTGGCCCATATGCGGGCGACCGACGCCGTGCTGCTGGTCGTCCGCTGCTTCCGCGACGACCAGGTGCCGCACCCCTCGGGCGCCGTCGACCCCCTGAACGACGCCGAGACCGTCGAGCTCGAGTTGATCTTCGCCGACCAGGCGGCGGTCGAGCGGCGCCGTGAGCGGATCGCGAAGACCGTCAAGTCGGGCGACAAGGAGGCGGCGGCGGAGCTCGACGTGCTGGCGGCGCTCGAGGCCGGGCTGGAGGAGGGCCGGCCGGCGCGGTCGCTGGACGTCGAGCTGCCGGAGGCGCTCGACCTGCTGACCGCCAAGCCGGCGCTGTACATCGCCAATGTGGACGAGACCGGCAACGCCGACGACGTCGAGCGGCTGGGCGCGTTCGGCGCCGAGCGCGGCATCCAGGTGATCCCGATGAACGCGAAGCTGGAGGCTGAGATCGCTGAGCTGGAGGAGGATGACCGGGCCGGGTTCCTGGACGATCTGGGCGTCGAGCGCCCGGCCTCCGACCGGGTGGCGCTGGCGGCGCACGGAGCGCTCGACCTGATCCCCTTCTTCACCACCGGGCCGAAGGAGACCAGGGCCTGGACGATCCGTCGCGGCCAGTCGGCCCAGGAGGCCGCGGGCAAGATCCACACCGACATCGCCCGCGGGTTCATCCGGGCCGAGGTGATCGAGTGGGACAGGCTGGTCGAGGCCGGTTCGGAGGCCGAGGCCAAGCGTCGCGGCTGGGTGCGGGTGGAGGGACGCGACTACGTCGTCAAGGACGGCGATACCCTGAATGTGCGGTTCAACGTCTGAGCGGCCGATGAGTTTCGGCGCATGGGCGGGTCTTTGCATCGAACGCAGACCGCGACGAGATCGAAGGAGGTGGCAGACATGAGCGTTGAGGGCCGAAGGCGCTGGCTGGCGCTCTACATCCTCTGCCTGGGCGACCTGATGATCGTGCTCGATTCCACGATCGTGAACGTCGCCCTGCCCTCGATCCGCGACGACCTGGGCTTCACCCAGGCCTCGCTGGCGTGGGTCGTCAACGCCTACCTGCTCACGTTCGGCGGGTTCCTGCTGCTGGGCGGGCGGCTGGGCGACCTGTTCGGCCACCGGCGGCTGTTCCTGGCCGGCATCGCGCTGTTCACCATCGCGTCGCTGGCCTGCGGCCTTTCCACCTCGCAGAACCAGCTGATCGCCGCCCGCGCCGTGCAGGGGCTTGGCGGTGCGGTGGTCTCGGCGGTCGCGCTGTCGCTGATCATGACCATGTTCACCGAGGCGGGCGAGCGGGCCAAGGCGATGGGCATCTTCGGTTTCGTGATGTCGGGCGGCGGGACGATCGGCGTGCTGCTGGGCGGCGTGCTGACCGACCTCTTGTCCTGGCATTGGATCTTCCTCGTCAACCTGCCGATCGGCGTCGCGGTCTACGCCCTCTGCGTGACGCTGCTTCCCGGCACCCGGCGGGCCGCCGCCGGCGGCAACCTCGACGTTGGCGGTGCGGTCACCGTGACCGCCGCGCTGATGCTCGCGGTCTATGCGATCGTGAACGGCAACGACACCGGCTGGCTGACGGGCCAGACGCTGGGCCTGCTGGGCGCCGCTGTCGTCCTGCTCGGCGTGTTCCTGGTCATCGAGTCGCGGGTGGCGTCTCCGCTGATGCCGCTGAGCCTGTTCCGGCTGCGGAACGTGGCGACGTCGAACGTGGTCGGCGTCCTCTGGGCGGCCGCCATGTTCGCCTGGTTCTTCATGTCCGCGTTGTACCTGCAGCTGGTGCTCGACTACAGCCCGTTCCAGGTCGGGCTGGCCTTCCTGCCGCCGAACCTGATCATGGGCGCCTTCTCGGTCGGCCTGTCGGCGAAGCTGGTGATGAGGTACGGCATCCGCGGGCCGGCCGCGGTGGGGCTGTTGATCGCGGCCGCCGGCCTGGTGCTGTTCGCCCGGGCGCCGGTCGGCGGCAGCTACGTGACCGACGTGCTGCCCAGCATGGTGCTGCTCGCGTTCGGCGCCGGCATCGCCTTCAACCCGCTGCTGCTGGCCGCCATGAGCGACGTCGCGCCGGAGGAGTCCGGCCTGGCGTCAGGGGTCGTCAACACCTCCTTCATGATGGGCGGCGCGCTGGGCCTGTCGATCCTGGCCAGCCTGGCGGCCTCCCGCACCGACAGCCTGGTCGCCAGCGGTGAGACGCAGCTGGCTGCCCTCAACGGTGGTTATCACGCTGCCTTCCTGGCCGGCGCGGCATTTGCGGCGGCGGCGGCGATCGTCGGCGCCGCCGGCTTCAGGGCCGGGGCACCGGTGCACGAGGGCGAGGCGCCCGCCGGCATCCCGGTCGGCGCCGAGGGCGACTAGGTCTGGCCGGCGTCGGTCAGCCGGCAGGTGTCCAGGGCCTGCGGCAAGGCCCGAACGTGCGTCTCGCCCGGCCCGCCGACCGGGATCCGGATCGAGCAGCGCTCCGGCGGCGGGTCGAGCAGCGTGCAGTTGCCGTCGCAGGGGCGCAGATAGCGGGTGACCCGGTACTCACGGCCGGCAGCGTGCGGGCGAACGCGGTGTCATCCTTCCAACGGCCGTCGAACACCGTGCCCGAGCCCGACTCGATGCGGCAGGAACCGGATGTAGCCCTCGACGTAGCAGCAGGGCGCCTTCCCCTGCTCGGCGACGACCAGCCGCCCATCGGCCTGCGCGCCGACAGTGCCGTCGGTGGCCAGGGCGATCAGGAGGGTGGCCTTCATCACCCGTTCGACCGGTTCGCGGCCGGGCTGGTTCCCGCGGTCTAGGACTTCGGCGGGCGGGGGAAGATCAGCGCCATGATCCGCTTGAGCCAGCCGCGCCAGCCGCCGCCGTCCGGCAGGCCGCCCCCGGCGATGATCCCCGGCGGCCTCATCGGCTCTTCCGCACCATCACGAACCAGTCGCCGTCATGCATCACGTCGCCGCCGCCCAGCTCGGCGGCCAGGCGGGTGCCCGAGAAGTACCGCTTCAGCACCGTGTACCGCGAGCCGTCCTTCAGCCGCCGCTGCTGCATCAGCTCGGCCGGCTGCTCCGGCTGCAGATGCGAGTCGACCACCACCAGCTCCGGCGCGAGGCGGGAGGCCTCGGCCAGGAACCGGGCCCGCTCCTGCGGGTCGAGATGGCCGTAGAAGTGCCCGGTGAACACCCGGTCGAACTCGCCGTCGGCGAACGGCAGCTCGAGGCCGTCGCCGCGGACGAAGTGCGCGTCCGGGGCCTGCTCGCGGGCGATGGCCAGCATCTCCGCGCTCTGATCGAGGCCGGTGACGTCGCCCGCCAGCATCCGGGTCAGAAACCCGGTGCCGCAGGCGACGTCGAGCGTGCGTACCGGGGGGAGCGCCGCCAGCTTGCCCTGCAGCTCGCGCAGCTCCGCATCCCAGCCCGGCCGGTGACGGTCGGCGTGCAGCCCGGTGCCGTGGTACCAGTCGTCGTACTCCGGCGCCCGCATGTTGTAGTACTCGCGCACGCGGGTAGTGTGCCTGTTGTCGGGAGGGGCGCCCACCACCATGACCGATCAGCCGCAGAGACCCGTGTTCGAGATCGCCTGGACAGAGGTCGAGCCGGGCTGGCGCGTGCTGGACTCCGACGGCGGCGAGGTGGGCACGGTCAGGCAGACCGTCGGCGACCGTGACGTCGACATCTTCGAGGGCTTCCAGATCCGTGCCGGTCGCGGGCCCGACCGTTTCGTCTCGTTCGAGCATGTGATCCGCGTCTCGCCCGGCGTCGTGCAGCTGGGCCTGACGGGCGCCGGGATCGAGAACCTGCCCGAGCACCGCGAGGTGCCGAGCCTGCAGATCGGCAGTGACAGCCACCCGTCAGAGCCGCCCGAGCAGCCCGACGGCGACGTCTCGCCGTTCCTCGACCGCCACGGCGAACCGCCCACCGAGGGCAGCCGCCGGCCACTGTGGCGGCGGATGCTCGGCCTCTAGAGCGCCTCGGCGATCCGCGAGTCGAGCGAGTTGGCGTGGTGGAGGGCAACTGCCTCCGGGGTCTCGAGCCGCCGCCCCTCGAGCGGTCCGTGGTGGCCGGCAACAGCGTTCAGCAGCGGCAGCAGCGTGCCGTCGTCGATCCGCCGGCGGCCCTCGGCGGCGTCGATCATTCGCACGCCGGCCAGCACGTGGCCGATCAGCCGGCCCTCATCGGAGACGCTGATCGTCACCCCCGGCCGGAACGTCTCGGTGCGGCCGACATCGTGCAGCAGCGCAGCGGCGAGCAGCAGGTCGCCGTTCAGGCGCGGGTGGAGCTGCGCGGCCTCGCGGCAGATCGAGGCCACCGCGACGGTATGCTCGAGCAGGCCGCCGGCGTAGGCGTGATGGGTCTCGCTGGCCGGAGCGGCGCGCAGCCGGTCGCGAAACGCGGCGTCGTCGAGGAACGTCCCCACCAGCTCGCGCAGCCCTTCATGGTGGATCTCTCCGGCCAGGAACTCGATCATGCCGTCGAGCGTCTCGGCGTCGCGGCGGGAGCCGGGCACGAGCTCGAGCGCATCTCCCTGCTCGAGCCGCTGCAGGTCGCGCAGCTCGATCTGGAGGCGGCCGTCGTAGCTGCCCACCCGGCCCAGCACGCGGACGGTGTCGCCCTCGGCGAAGCGCTGGTCGATCACGTGCACGTCGGTCCACAACACCCCGGGAACGCGGCCGGTGCGGTCGGCCAGCTCGAGCGAGAGGAAGGCGTCGCCGCTTCGCGTCCGCCGGCGCCGCTTGGTCTGCACGGCGAAGGTGGCGTCGACCACCTGACCGTCCTTGAGATCGGCGACATAGGTAGCTCCGGCCATCTGGGAGCAGTCTATTAGACTGCCCGCGATGTCCCAAGGGGCCGCGACCAGCACCTCAATCGAGCCGCTTCGGGCGCTCCGCTACGACCAGACTCGGGTCACGCTGAGCGACGTCGTCGCCCCGCCCTACGACGTGATCACCGAAGCCCACCGGGCCGTGCTGGCGCGCCGCTGCGACTACTGCGTGGTGCGGCTCGAGCTGCCGGGCTCGCCGCAGGAGGCCGCCGGCCTCCTGCACGACTGGCGGGAGGACGGCGTGCTGCAGCGCGACGAGCAGCCGACCATCTGGTGGCACGAGCAACGGTTCACCGGCCCGGACGGCGTCGATCGGACCCGCTCGGCGTTCTTCGCCGCGGTCCGGCTGACCCCCTACGAGCAGGGGCGGATCCGTCCCCACGAACAGACCCACCAGCATGTGAAGAGCGCCCGCCTCGACCTGATGCGGGCGACGCGCGCCAACCTGTCGCCGATCTTCGGCCTCTACGACGACCCCGAGGCTACGGCCCACGAGACGCTGGCCGGCCATGCATCCGGCGAGCCCGAGATGGCGGCCACCGACGAGGACGGCACCGAGCATCGCTTCTGGGCGGTCACCGACCCCGACGCCATCGCCGCCGCACAGGTTGCACTGGCCGACCGCGAGATCCTGATCGCCGACGGCCACCACCGCTACGAGACGGCGCTGGCCTACCGCGACGAGCAGCGGCAGCGGGAGGGCGATCCCGAAGGGGACCGGCCCTACGACTTCATCCTGATGGCGCTCGCGAACCTCAGGGACGAGGGGCTGACGATCTTTCCCACCCACCGGGTGGTGATGTCCAAGCGCGATGTCGAGAAGGGCTTCATGTCCGCCTTCGACTATCGCGAGATGCCCGCCGGGACACCGGCGGCGGCTGTCGAGGCGGAGCTCAACGAGATCCCGTCCGACATCGTCGCCTTCGCGCTCTGGCGGGGGATGGACGTCCCGCCGCTGCTGTGCGAGCTGCGGGACACGACCCGGGTGATGATGGCCATGCCCGGCGTCCCCAAGGCCGTGCGGTCGGTGGACGCCGCGGTGCTCGAGGCCCTTGTGCTGTCGCCGCTGCTGGGCCTCGAGGGCGAGCAGTTCCTGCACACCGACCAGGTGCGGTACGTCCGCGGCCTCGATGCGGCCACGTCGCTGGTCGACACCGGGGAGGCCGGCAGCCTGTTCCTGCTGCGGGCGCCCACGGTCGAGCAGGTGCAGGCGGTTGCGGCCTCCGGCCGGGTGATGCCGCAGAAGGCGACCTATTTCTTTCCCAAGCTCTTCTCCGGCTTCCTCCTGAACCCGCTCGCCGACGAGTGACACGGCCCGACTGGCTCGCGTTCTGTCAGGCGGTGACCGCCGATGTGAAGGCGGTGCTGGCCGGCCTGCCCAGCCGCGACGACCGGGAGCCGGTGGTCGGCCACGGGGAGGGCGGGGACGATACGACCGTGATCGACCGCGACGCCGAGCAGGCGGCCGTGGCCAGGCTGGAGGAGTTGGCCCACCGGGGCGTCTCCTTTCGGCTGGTATCCGAGGAGCTCGGGGAGCGCCGGTTCGGCGACCCGGACAGCCCCTGGGTGGTGGTCATCGATCCGATCGACGGTTCGCTGAACGCCAAGCGCTGCCTGCCCTTCTACTGCATCTCGATCGCGATCGCCGACGGGCCCTCGATCGGTGACGTCCGGTTCGGCTATGTGCACGACTTCGGCAGCGGCGAGGAGTGGGTGGCCGAACGGGGTGAGGGGGCCACGGTCAACGGTCGCCGGCTGGGCGGCGTGCGGCCCAAGGAGCTGCTGGGCATCGTCGACCTGGAGGCGACCACCGCCGCCCTGATCGCCGAGGCGGCCGCCCGTCTGGACGGGCAGGTGGGGCGGATCCGGGTGCTGGGGGCGCTGGCGCTGGCGCTCTGCGAGCTCGCGGACGGGCGGCTGGACGGGGTGGCCTCGCTGAAGCCGTCGCGGTCGGTCGACATCGCCGCGGCCGGCCTGATCGTGCGCGAGGCGGGCGGTGCGGTGTACCTGCCGGACGATCCCGACCTGGCGCTCGACCTGGTCTCGCGCTCGCGGGTGACGGTTGCCCGCGATGACGCGATGGCGCGGCAGCTGGCCGGACTGGTCTACCGGCTCCAGAGCGACCCGGAGCTGTAGCGGCGAAGCCCGAGGCTGAAGGTGACCCAGCCGAGCAGCGCGAAGCCGGCCGCCACCGAGACCAGCAGCGCGGCGCGCTGGGCATCGAAGTCGCGCACCAGCTGGGCCGGCAGGCCGGTGACGAAGGCCGCCGGCACGGCCGTGAACAGCAGCACCTTGGTCGCCCCGCCGAACAGGTCGAGCGGGTAGGAGGCGAAGATCAGGATGGCGTTGAAACCAAGGTCGCCCTGCTCCCCCCGACCGCCCACGAACAGGGTCAGCGCGCCGCAGAAGACGAGGAACCCGACCAGCGCCACTGTGCCGGCCAGCGAGCCCAGCACGAACACGGCCACCCGCTCGGGCGTCGGGTTCCCGGCCAGGACGAACAGCACCGGGCCGAACAGCAGGTCGCCGACGTTGGCGGCATCGATCCGCTTGGTGAGGATGTGCGGCAACGGCTCGATCGGCAGCACCAGCGTCTCGTCGAGCTCGCCGTCGGCCGCCAACTGCCCGATCCTGCGGGAGTTGGCGAGCAGGCCGATGGCGATGCCGGCCGCCACCAGCAGCACCGAGAACAGGACGTACACATCGTCGGGGTTCCAGCCGCGGACCGTGCCCACCCGGTTGAAGAACAGCGCCCAGAACAGCACCCAGGTGACGTCGTTGACCACCATCAGGAGCACCTGGAACGCGAACGAGCGGCGGTTCGCCCAGCCGTCGGCCAGCGCCGTGCGCATCGTCGTCAGCACGGCGTTCACCCGCCCAGCACCTCCAGCCGCCGCTGCCCGGCCGCGTACACCGCCAGGGCGACGCCGACCAGCGCCACCAGCCAGGCCGCCTGCCAGGCCAGCAGCGCCGGCTCCGCGTGCCCGGAGGCCAGCCGTCCGGGGACATAGGCCATGGTGGCGAAGGGCAGCACCCGGGCGACCGCCTCCAGCCCGCCCGGCAGCAGCTCGAGCGGGATCAGCATGCCGCCGGGGATGAACACCAGCTTCTGGTACACGAACCAGGTCGACTTGGCGTCGAGCAGCCAGAACGCGATGCCGCCGAAGGCGTGCTGGGAGGCGATGTTTGCAGCCGCCCCCAGCGCGCACGCCGGCACCGCCATCGCCATGCCGGCGCCCGACGGCGGCGCGCCGGCCAGGAACCAGGTGGCGGCCCCGCCGACCACCAGTGCGGCCGCCAGCCGGGCGGCTGCCTCGCCGGCCTCGATCGACATCCGCAGGCCGGCCACCGAGACCGGCAGCAGCATCTGCACCGCCACCGTGCCCGACCCGATCTCCTCGCCCACCTCCTCCACCGTGCGCGGGCGCACGGCGATCACGGCCACCTGGGCGGCCATCACGTACCAAAGCAGGCTGTCGCGCGTGTACCCCTCGATCGAGCCGCCGTTCGCCTCGACGGCCGCCGACCACAGCGCCGCCATCACCAGCACCACGATGACCAGAAAGGTCATCCGCACCGTCAGGTCGCCGGGAGCCACCACCGCCCCCCGCAGCCCGCGGTTGAACCCGGCCAGGTAGGGCCTCACAACGGCCGGGTGTAGATGTGGGACACGATCTCCTCGAGAGGCGGGTCGGCCACCGAGATGTCGACCACGTCATAGCGCTCGAGCAGGTCGTCGAGCACCGCCCTGATCGGCCGCTGCGTGGTGTCGACCACCAGCTTGGCCCCCGACCCGGTCAGCTTCTCGAGCATCGCACCCTCCACGTCGACCATCGCCGGTGGATCGGCGAAGCGCACGTCGACCACCTTCGTGCCCAGCAGGGTGCGCCGCATCCGCGACACCCGGTCGTCGTAGATCAGCCGACCGTGGTTGATCACGATCACCCGCCGGGCCACCTGCTCGATGTCCGACACATCGTGCGACGTCAGCAGGATCGTGGTGCCGCGCTGCTCGTTGATGCGGACGATCAGGTCGCGGAACCGGGTCTTGGCCACCAGGTCGAGCCCGATCGTCGGCTCGTCCAGGAACAGCACCTCGGGCTCGTGCAGCATGCTGGCCACCAGCTCGCAGCGCATCCGCTGGCCCAGCGACAGGCTGCGCACGGGCTGGTCGAACAGCTCGGTGGCGTCGAGCAGTTCGCCCAGCGAGGCCACCCGCGACGCCTCGTCGGCCCTCGACACCCCGTAGATGCGCGCCAGCAGGCCGAAGGTCTGGCGCGGAGTCAGCTGATACCACAACTGCGACCGCTGGCCGAACAGGGTGCCGATCCGGGCCGCCAGCTCGCGCCGCCGCCGCCAGGGGACGATGCCGAGCACGGTGGCCTCTCCCGAGGTCGGATGCAGGATGCCGGTCAGCATCTTGATCGACGTCGACTTGCCGGCGCCGTTGGGGCCGATGTAGGCAAGCCGCTCGCCGGCCGCAACCGAGAAGCTGATGCCGGCCACCGCCTCGACCGCGTCCCGGCGGCGCACCCGGCCGCCGGCCGGGAACGTCTTTCGCAGCTCGCTGACGCGGATGGCCTGCACCGCGGCACCGTAGCAACGGGCCGCAGCTACGATCCGACCAGATGGTTTCCGAGGCCGACATCCGGCGGGCGCTGATCGCCGTCATCGATCCCGAGATCCGCCGCTCCGTGGTCGAGCTCGAGATGGTGCGCGACGTCACGGTGACCGGGCCGGCGGTGTCGGTGACGATCGCCCTGACGGTGCCCGGCTGCCCGATGAAGGCCAACCTGGAGGGCCAGGTCAGGCACCACGTGGGCGCACTCGACGGGGTCGAGTCGGTATCGGTTGCCTTCGATGTGATGACGCCCGAGCAGCGGACGGCGCTCCGCCAGCGGCTGCAGGGCGGCGCCGGCGCGGCCGGTGAGGGCGAGGCGAAGACCATCTCGCTGTCGCCGCGGACGCGGGTGATCGCCGTCGCCTCCGGCAAGGGCGGCGTCGGCAAGTCGACGCTGACCGCGAATCTGGCCGCCGCCCTGGCGATCGGCGGCGCCGAGGTGGGCGTGGTCGATGCCGACGTCTACGGCTATTCGCTGCCCCGGATGCTGGGCGTGAACCGCCGCCCGGTGGTTGTCGACAAGATGATCGTGCCGCCGGTCAACCATGACCTCAAGGTGATGTCCATCGGCTTCTTCACCGAGCCGGACGCCGCCGTGGTGTGGCGAGGCCCGATGCTTCACCGGGCGCTCGAGCAGTTCCTGTCGGATGTCCACTGGGGCGAGCTCGACTACCTGGTCGTCGACATGCCGCCCGGCACCGGCGACGTCTCCATCTCGCTGGGCCAGCTGCTGCCGGCGCCCGACCTGCTGCTGGTCACCACGCCGCAGCCGGCCGCGCAGAAGGTGGCCATGCGGGCCGCCGAGGTGGCCGGCAAGACAGGCATGCGGATCGCCGGGGTGGTCGAGAACATGAGCCACCTGGTGTGCAGCTGTTGCGGCGAGGTGACGCGGCCGTTCGGCGAGGGCGGAGGCCAGCGGCTGGCCGACGATCTGGGCGTGCCACTGCTCGGCCAGGTGCCGCTCGACGAGCCGCTGCGAGTGGCCGCCGACGGCGGCACCCCACTGGTGCTGAGCGATCCGGACGCCGCCTCCGCCGCGGCGATCCGCGAGCTGGCGTCAGCCGTGCCCGGCGTGCTCCGCCCGCGGCGCGGCGCCGAGAAGATCACCAAGCGGCTCGCGATTCACTGAGCCCCCTCGACGGCCGGCGCGGCGTCCTTCCACAGCGTCAGCGCCGAGGCGGCCACGATCAGCATCGCCAGTAGCTGGACTGCCGCTGCCGCCGCCATCACGGCCCTGCTGTCGAACGCCGCGAAGGCGGGCCCGGCGGCCATCAGCGCCAGCGGCGCGCCCAGCACGGATGCCGTGAACACCGCCGCCAGCACCTTGGCCCGGATCGCCGGCGGCGGCCGGAGCGTGATCATGGCATGCACCGTCGGGTTGACCAGGCCGTTGCCGATGCCCGACACGACCAGCGCGGCGACCAGTGCGAAGTCGGGGACATCCATCGCCAACAGCCACAGCGGCAGCGCCTGGATGAGCGCCCCGGCCGCGATCCCCGGGCCTGGCATGCCGGCCGCGAAGAACCGGTAGGAGAGCGCGTTGCCGATCAGCGCGCCGGCCCCGAAGCCGCCCATGATCAGGCCGGCCAGCTCCGGCTGGCCACCGTAGTGCGCGACCACCAACACCGGCGTGCCGACGAAGATCACGATCCATGCCGCGTCGCCGCCTGTGATGGCCAGCGTCCAGGTGCTCAGCAGCCGGTCGCGCCGCAGGTAGCGGATGCCCGCCAGCAGGCCGCCGACGTCCGGCTGGTCGCGGTCGCCGGGAGCCCGTCCGACATGCGGGACGAACAGGGCGATCAGCACGAAGGCGACGGCGAACGTGGCCGCGTCGATCACAAGCACGGCCGGAGCGCCGATCACCGAGATCAGCACGCCGGCCAGCGGCGGGCCGAGCAGGAAGGTGGCTCGCGTGGCGCCCTGGAACAGCGCGTTGGCCTGGCTGACGGCGCCCTCGTCCTCTCCCAGCAGCTCGGGGACGATCACCCGCTGGGCCGAGGCGTAGGGCGTGGACAGCGTGCCGATCACGGCCGCGAAGATCACGAGCAGGGGGTAGGACAGCAGACCGGCCCAGTGCAGCAGCGGGACGAGCAGCATCACCGGCGCCCGCAGGCCGTCGGCGATGATCATCGTCCGCCGCGCACCCAGCCGGGCGATCACCGAGCCGCTGGGGATCCCGAACACCGCGTATGCCGCGGCCTCCGCCGCCACCACGATGCTCATCCGGGCGGCCGAGCCGGTGGTGGTGAGCACGAACCAGGGCAGCGCCAGCCAGGTCATCTGGCTGCCGGTGGTCGAGATCGTCTCGGCGGCGAGCAGCGCTCGGAGGCCGAGGCTCCGGAGCACCGGCGGGCGGGATGAGCCGGTCACGTTCACCGGCCGCTAGCCCGCGGTCTTCTCCCGCAGCACCTCGAGCACCTTGGGGTCGATGCAGTCGCCCGAGGGGTCGAGCCGCTCCTCGAGATTCTCGACCCCGGCCCAGTCCTCCAGCGCCTCGAAGCCGAGCAGCCCCAGGTGCCGCTGGACCTCGTCGGCGATCGCGCCCTTCAGCGGCAGGAACTCGTCGGCCGGGGTCTTGCCGAACAGCAGGTCGTGGATGCCGAAGATGCGGATCAGCTCCGGCACCGGGTCGGCGTGGTCGTCGACCCGCACGTCGAACAGGATGTCGTTGTTGCGCCCGTAGCCGGCATCCGTCTGGCGCACGATCAGCGCCGCCGACTGGCGGCCGCGGCGGTCGCCTCCGGCCCGGTCGGCGGCCAGCAGAGCCTCCAGCATCCGTGATGCCAGGGAGCCTCGGTGCGACAGGAACGTGTCGACCAGCGCGTCGACCACCTCCGGGCCGGCCAGGATGTTGCCCTGTGCAGCGAAGCAGGGACCGGTGCGGCCCCCGGCCCAGCTCATGCAGTTGCCGCCGGTGTAGCTGGCGCCGTTGCCCTGCGCGTCGACCACGCCCAGCTGCCGTTCTTCGCGCTGATCGTCGGCACCGGTCAGTTCGTCGATCACCTGCTCCGCCGTGCGGCCGGCGGCCAGCAGCTCGAGCCCGCGGGGGCCGTAGGTGACGTTGGCGTAGGACTGCGTCGCGACCGCACCGGTATCGCCCCCGGCCCACGGCACCACCGCCCCCACCGACGGGAACTTGCTGGCCACCGTGACGCCCCACTGGCGCTGCTCGAGGTCGCAGGCGACCAGCGAGAACGTCATCTGACCGTCCCGCCCGGCTCGACGTCGAGCACCTCGAGCCCGTCCACGTCGGATGCCTCCGTGCGAAGCTGGTCGGGGGTGCCGGCGAGCGCATCGAATGTGCCCCAGTGTGTCCCCACCACCTTCTTCACACCGAGCAGGCGGATGGCCTCCGCCGCCTCGAATGGATCCATGGTGAAGAAGCCTCCGATCGGCAGCACGGCCAGGTCGGGCTTGTACAGGCGGCCGATCAGCTGCATGTCGCCGAACACGCAGGTGTCTCCGGCGATGTAGATGCGGTAGCCGCTCTCGAGCGTGATGACGAACCCGGCCGGCTCGCCGGTGTAGACGATCTTGCCGTCGTCCTCGATGAAGCTCGAGGAGTGGTGGGCGTCGACCATCGTGACGCGGAGGCCCGCGACCTCGTAGCTGCCCCCTTTGTTCATCCCGATGACGTTCTGGACGCCTTTCATCTCGAGGTAGTCGCCGAGCTCGATCATGGCGATCACGGCGTCGGGGGAGCCGTTCGACGCGGCCGCCTCGACGTCGCCGATGTGATCAGAATGGCCGTGGGTGAGCAGGATCACGTCCACGCCGCCGATCTCGTCAACGCTGGTGGACGCCTTTGGGTTGCCGGTCAGCCAGGGGTCGATCAGCACGCGGGTGCCCTCGCCGGTGGTGAGGAGCCAGGTCGCGTGGCCGAGCCAGTGCAGTTCGACGCCGTTGTCCAGTGCCATGCCTCTTGCCTCCAGGTCGATCGTTGTGCCAGCCCGCAGATTACCGGCAGGAGGGCGCTGCGGCGCGGCGAAGACCCAGCTCGTGAAGCATCTCACCGCACCCCGTGCCGCCACCGCGACGGCCCTGCTGGCGCTGATCGCCGCGGCCGGCGCGCCGAGCCCCTTGATCGGCTTCTACGTGATCGCGGTTGCCGCCGCCACGCTGATCGGATGCAGCTTCATGGCCTACCTCTCGGCGGTCGACGCCCCGGCGCGGCGGACCGTGCTGGCGCTGTCGGCGATCGGGCTGGCCGCAGCGCTGGTCATGGCCGACGCGGCCGTCCGCTTCCCGACCATGCTGAGCGCGCATGACCCCGGCGGCCCCGGCCCGCTGATCCCGGCCGCGCTCGGCCTGTGCGCCCTCTCGCTGCTGTCCGAGCTGCCCGCCCTGCCCGGCAGGCTGCCGAGGCCGCACTCAGGGGCGCTGCGCGAGCTGCTGTCCCGCTAGGCCGGCGGAACAAACGGGGTCAGATCCCGTCGTTCCACCCGAGCTCGCGATCTCCGCTAGCGCCTGATCCAGACCTTGGTGCCCAGGCTGGCGAAGCGGTAGAGCATGACGGCCTCCGGCGCCGGCACGCGGATGCAGCCGTGGGATGCCGGGTAGGTGGGCACGTCCGGATAGGAGTGAAACGCGATCCCGCCGACGACGTAGCTCGCCCACGGTAGCCAGACCTGGAACGGCTTCGACCAGCTCATCCTGGCCTTGGCGTAGATGTGGTAGCGGCCGCGGGGCGTGCTGTAGCCCGGCCGCGCGGTCGAAACGTGCACGGTGCGGCGGACGATGCCCTTGCGCGTGATCAGGAGCGCCACCTGCTTGGACTTGATCACCTCGATGTGGCGGTAGTTCTGCGTGGCTCCCGGCTTCGGTCGCACCGACATCTTCAGCCGCAGCTGGGTCAGCGGAGAGGCGACGCCGGTGCGGGTGAAGTTGACCCAGCCCTGGAACGCGACCACGGCCTGCGACGTGCGGTAGTCGAAGCAGCCGGTGTGGTAGCGCGGCGGCAGGAACGACCGAACCGCCAGGCGCTTCTGGAGAGCGACCACGTCTGACCCGCACATCCCCGAGTAGATGGTGCGGGCGGAGGCCATCGCGGGCAGCACGGCCATGGCGATGAGGGCGAACCCGAACGCCACCAGGATACGGATCTTCACCGGTTCAGCCTCCCAGAAGTGATTGTCCGGCCGTCTTCGCCACGTCGAGCAGCGGGCCGGGGATGAAGAACAGGACGAGGACGGCCAGCGCCGAGACGGCGACGGCCAGCGACGCGGGCACCATGCCGGAGCGGTTGCGAACGATCGGGACGCGAGCCTCCCGGTCGAGCATCGCGAACGGCACCCGCAGGTAGTAGACGAGCGCCACCATGGTGGCCACCACGCCGGCGATGGCGAGGTAGGTGAGGTCGCTGTCGACGGCGGCCGAGAAGATCGTCAGCTTGCCGATGAACCCCGCGGTGGGCGGGATGCCGGCCAGTGACAGCATGAACACGATCATGGCCACGCCGAGCACGGGCCGCCGGTAGGCGTACCCACGGAAGTCGTCTATCTGCACGGGCCGGCCGATCTCACGTTCGCGGACTGCGACGATACCGAAGGCGCCGATGTTGGTGGCCGCATACACCACAAGGTAATAGACCAGCGCCTGCGTGCCCAGGACGCTCTTCGCAGCGACGGCGGTGAACAGGAAGCCGGTGTGCCCGATCGTCGAGTACGCCAGCATCCGCTTGACGTCGGTCTGGCGCAGCGCCGCCAGGTTGCCGACCACGAACGAGGCGATGGCGAGGGCGGCCAGCAGGGTCGTCCACAGCTCCGACTGCTCGGGGAACGCGACGACCAGCACCCGCAGGGTGGTGACCAGCGCCACGGCCTTGGTGGCCGCTGACATGAACGTCGTCACAGCGGTCGGCGCCCCCTGGTAGGCGTCGGGAGTCCACATGTGGAAGGGCGCCGCGTTGGCCTTGAAGCCCAGCCCGACCAGGATCAGCCCCAGCCCCGTGAGCAGCAGGGGATCGCGGTTGTCGCCGGCGCGCACCGCCTCCGCGATCCGGTCGAACTCGAAGGCGCCCGTCGCGCCGTAGACCAGGGCCGACCCGTACAGCAGCAGGGCGGCACCGACCGCGCCCACGATCAGGTACTTGAGCCCACCCTCCAGCGAGCCGAGACTGTCGACGTCCAGCGCGACCAGGATGTAGAGGCAGAGCGAGAACAGCTCCAGGGCGACGAACACGGTCACGAAGCTGTTGGCGACCACCAGCAGTGACATTCCCGCCGCCGCGGTCAGCATCAGCGCGAAGCACTCGACGGCGCGGTCGCGCAGCCACGGGCTGCCCCAGGCCACCAGCACGGCCAGCAGGCCGGCGGAGAACACGACCAGCCGGCCGGCCTGGCCGAACGAGTCGATCCGAAGCGTGTGGTCGAACGCGTAGCGGGCGGTGTCCTCGTACTGGGTGACCGAGACGACCATGGCGGCGACGAAGCCGCCGGCGGCCACGCCGGCCGAGGCCACGCGGCCCAGGCCGAGCGGCATGAACACCGCGATGCAGAGCAGCGCGCAGGCGCAGCCCAGGAGCACGATCTCCGGTGCGATCGCCGACCAGGAGACGGGGACGGTGTCGGCGGCCAGCGTGATCACGAGACGATCCTCTCCATCACGCCGGACGGCCAGGCAGACATGGCCAGCAGCACGAGCACCAGCGGCACCGCGATCCCCAGCTCGTATGGCCGCAGGTCGGGCGTCGTCGGATCCACCCGCTCGCCCTCCGTCTCGTGGGCGATCCCCGAGTACCAGCGCAGCATGTACATCGCGGCCAGCACGATCCCGGTGGCCGCCGCCGCGCCCAGCCAGGGCTCGAACCGGAAGGCGCCCAGCAGGATGTAGAGCTCCGACACGAACGTGCTCGACCCCGGCACGGCAAGGGCGAACATGGTCGCGAACAGGAACACCGTCGAGAGCGCCGCCCGCCGGTTGGCGAGCCCGCCCAGCCAGCGGAACAGGTCGGTGCCGGTGCGCAGCTCGACCAGGCCGATCAGCAGGAAGGCGGCCAGCGAGGCCACGCCGTGGTTGACCATCTGGAAGGTGGCGCCGGTGAAGCCGTCGGCGTTGAGGGCGAAGATGCCGATCACGATCAGGTTCATCTGGCCGAGGCTCGAATAGGCGATCACGCCGCGGGCGTCGGGCGCGCGGAAGGCGACCAGCGAGCCATACACCAGGCCGGCCAGGGCCAGCCCGGCGAACCACCACTGGTAGTCCTCTGCCACCGGCCTGAACAGCGGCAGCGCCCAGGCCAGCAGGCCGTAGGCGCCGGCCTTCGAGATCACCCCCGAGAGCAGGGCGGTGACCTCGATAGGCGACTCGCGGTAGGTCAGCGGCAGCCAGCCGTGGAGGGGAAAGATCGGGGCCTTGATGCAGAACGCGGCGGCGAACAGGAAGAAGGGTCCGGCATCCGTGATTCCGGCGTTCTGCAGCGCATCCAGCTCGAACGTGCCCTGTGTGATGCCCACCCAGGCGACGCCGACCAGCATCAGCAGCGAGCCGATCAGGGTGTAGACGAAGAAGGTGAACGTCGCCCGCCGCCGCTCCCGGCCGCCCCAGACGCCGATCAGCACGTAGAGCGGGATCATCATCGCCTCCCACCCGGTGTAGAAGAGCACCAGGTCGCGGGCCGTGAACAGCAGCACGAGGGCCCCCTCCAGCATCAGCAGCAGCGAGAAGTAGGCCCGCGGCCGGGCTCGGCCGATCCAGGCGGCGGTGGCGATTGCCGAGAACACGCCGAGCGACGTCAGGAGCACCATGAACAGCGACAGGCCGCTCATGCCGACGCTGAACCGGGCGTCCGCGTTCGACACCAGGTCGCCGAACCACAGCCGGTCGGCGGCGAACTGCACGCCCTTGGCGGTGTCGAACTGGATCAGCGCGACGATTCCCAGGGCCAGCTCGGCGAGCGCGGCACCAAGCGCCAGGGCCTCGGTCGAGCGCCGCGGGAGCGGCAGGAAGGCGACGATCAGGGCGGCAGCCAGCGGGATCAGAATCAGCGCGACGGTCACAGGCTCGACCTGCCCAGCAGGTAGGCGCCGATGGCCACGGCTCCGATCACGAACACCGTCGCGTACTGGCGCACGACCCCGGTCTGGGCATCCGACACCCAGCGGCCGATCCCCCGCACCGACCAGGCGGTGCCGGTCACCGAGCCGCCGAACACCCAGCGCTCGAGGACGGCGTTGAACCAGCAGGCGACGCGGGCCGCCGGGCGGTAGAAGACGAGGTCGTACGCCTCGTCCCAGTAGAACTTCCGCTCGGGCAGGGTGGTCAGCGACCCGAACCTGCGGCGCACGGCCGCCACCCGCTCCGGCCGCTCGTACAGCCGCCAGACCAGCAGCGCGCCGCCGATGCCCAGCGCCCAGGCGATCACGGTGGTCGCGAACTCGACGCTGACCGCCGGCTCGACGTTCGGCGCCACCTCTTCGAGGAAGGTGGCGAACGCGTGGTTGACGCCGAAACCGATCCACAGCAGACCGGCCAGGACGGTGCCGATGCCCAGCACGGCCACCGGCCAGAACATCGTCCACGGCGCCTCGCCGTGATCGGTGTGCAGGTGCTCGCGCGCGAACTCGCTGCGCTCGCCGTAGAACACCAGCCGCATCAGCCGGGTGGCGTAGAGGCCAGTCAGGGCGGCGCCCAGCAGGCCGCCCACCCAGACGATCCAGCCGGTGGTGGAGTGGGCCTCGTAGGCCGAGGCCAGCACCACGTCTTTCGAGAATGGCCAGATCCCGATCAGCGCGATCGTCCCCACCCACATCAGCCGGGTCGTCCACGGCAGCGCCGATGCCAGGCCGCCCATCCGCCGCACGTCCTGCTCGTTGGCCAGGGCGTGGATGACGATGCCTGCGCCAAGGAACAGCAGGGCCTTGAAGAAGGCGTGCGACAGCAGGTGCAGCATGCCGGCCGAGTAGGCGCTCACCCCGACGGCCGTGAACATGTACCCGATCTGGCTCATCGTGGAGTAGGCGATGATCCGCTTGATGTCGGTCTGCACCAGGGCGATCACCCCGGCCATGAGCAGGGTGGCGACACCCAGCAGGGCGACCAGGCTCTGGATGTCGGGGGCGTTTTCGAACAGCGGGTGGGCGCGGGCGATCAGATAGACGCCGGCCGTGACCATGGTCGCGGCGTGGATCAGCGCGCTGACCGGCGTGGGGCCTTCCATGGCGTCGGGAAGCCACGTGTGCAGCGGGATCTGGGCAGACTTGGCGACCGCCCCGACCAGCAGCAGGAAGGCCACCAGGTTGGCGGTCGTCCCGCCCTTGCTCCACACCTCGGGGCCGCGCTGGAACACCTCGTGGAAGTTGGTGGTACCGATGTCGCGGGCCATGAAGAAGATCGCGATGGCGATGCCGACGTCGCCGACCGCGTTCATCACGAACGCCTTCTTGGCGGCCTTCACCGGCGCCTGCTGCTCGTGCCAGAAGCCGATCAAAAGGTACGAGGAGAGGCCGACCAGGCCCCACCCGGCCAGCAGCAGCACGAAGTTCGCGGCCATCACCAGGAGCAGCATCGAGAACAGGAACAGGTTCATGTAGGCGAAGAACCGCCGCTCCTTGGGGTCGCCGTGCATGTAGCCGACCGAGTACATGACGATCAGCGAGCCGACGCCGGAAACGACCAGCATCTCGATGGCCGACAGCGGGTCGACCAGGATGTCGAACGGGACGGTCAGCGTCGACGACTGGGCCCAGGTGTAGAGGGTGTACACGTGTTCCCGCTGGCCGGCGCCCTCGCCCAGCAGGCCGACGAACACGATCAACGCGGCCGCGAAGCTTGCGAACGCGAAGCCGGTGCCCAGCCATGCCGCCGTCTCGCGTGAGATGCGGGTGTGCAGCAGTGCCAGGGCCGCCACGGCGGCCAGCGGCATCAGCAGGCAGATGAAAGAGAGTGTTTCCATGGCGGCCGGGCTAGTTCCTGAGGTTGATCAGGCGGTCGACGTCGAGCTCGGCCCGCCGCCGCGACATGGCCACCACGAGCCCCAGGCCGACCACCACCTCGGAGGCGGCGACGGCCATCACGACCAGGGCGAACACCTGGCCGCTGGCGTCGTCCCGGTAACGCGAGAAGGCGATCAGCGCCAGGTTGGCTGCGTTCAGCACCAGCTCCACCGAGAGCAGGATGATCATCGGGCTGCGGCGGATGAAGATGCCGTACAGCCCGATCCCGAACAGCACGGCCGAGAGGCCGACGAAGTACTCCACCCCGACCTTCATCCGCCGTCGCTCCGTGCGGTCTCGGGGGTGATCAGCGTCTGCGACTCCATGACCGCGGTCTGAAGCTCCGCCTCGGGGACGAGCTGCGGCTGGCGGGGGACGAACGGCTCGGTCGAGCCGGGCGCGCGCGGGCCGGGCCGGCGGGCGCCCAGCACGACGCCTCCCACGGCCGCCACCAGGAGCACCACCGAGGCCACCTCGAAGCCCAGCAGGTACGTGCCGAACAGCGGCACCGAGACGCTCTGGGCACTGCCGAACGACCCGGCCACATCGGGGCCGCCGGTGAACTCGTGGGAGGCGATGGCGACGATCACCTCGGCCACGATGGCGCCGCCGGCCAGCAGCGAGACGGCCAGCTGCCACGGTGGGGTGTCGCGGGTCGGCTCGTCGGCGCTGCCGCCCAGGTAGGCGATCACGAACAGGAACATGATCATCACCGCGCCCGCGTAGACGATCACCTGGGCGGCCGCCAAGAAGGCCGCGTCCAGAAGCAGGTAGAAGGTCGCCAGCGAGGCCAGGTTCATGATCAACCACAGCGCGGAGCGGAACGGATTGCCCGACAGGACGACGCCGAGCGCCGACACCACCGCCAGCACCGACGCCGCGCCGAAGACGATCTGGTACGTCACTGCAGCGACGTCCTTCCGGCCACGCCGTCCTGCGACGGTACGTCGTATGGATCGCGGGGCGCCACCGGCGTCCGCCGCGAGGCCGGCTGTGGAGCCAGCAGCATCTCCTTGGTGTAGACCATCGCGTCGCGCGACAGCTCGGCCAGCTCGTAATCGTTCCCCAGCGTGATGGCGTCGAACGGGCAGGCCAGCTCGCAGTAGCCGCAGAAGATGCAGCGGCTCATGTTGATCTCGTAGATACGGGCATACCGCTCGCCCGCCGAGTAACGTTCCTCCGGCGTGTTCTCTGCGGCGACCACGCGGATGCAGTCGGCCGGGCAGGCGGCGGCACACAGCGAGCAGCCGACGCACTTCTCGAGCCCGTTCTCGTGCCGGTGCAGCAGATGCCGGCCGCGGAACCGCGGGTAGACCGGGCGCTTGTACTCCGGGTACTGCTGGGTCACCGGTTTCTTGAACAGATGCCGGAAGGTGACCCCGAATCCCCTCACCGTGTCGACGACAGCCATAGAGCTCCTCAGTCCACCCAGACGACGACGGCGGCGGTGACCAGAAGGTTCAACGTGGCCGCCGGCAGCAGCACCTTCCAGCCGATGATCATCAGCCGGTCGTAGCGTACGCGGGGCAACGTCGAGCGGATCCAGATCATCAGGAACAGGAACAGGGCCATCTTCAGCAGCATCCACACCGGCCCGGGCAGGAACGGGCCGTCATATCCGCCCAGGAACAGGATCGATGCCAGCGCCGAGAAGGCGATGGTGGCCACGAACTCGGCGTTCTGATACATGGCCCAGCGCATCCCGCCGTACTCGGTGTGGTAGCCGGCCACCAGCTCGCCCTCGGCCTCGGGCAGGTCGAAGGGGATCCGGCTGACCTCCGCTGTCGAGGCCAGCAGGTAGATCACGAAGCCTGCGAACTGGGGCACGATGTACCAGATGCCGTCGCGCTCCTGAGCCTGGACGATGCCGATCAGCGACAGCGACTGCGACATCATCACCACGCCGATCACGGCCATCGTCAGCGCCACCTCGTAGCTGACCAGCTGGGCGACGGCCCGCATCGAGCCGTACAGCGAGTACTTGGAGCTGGACGCCCAGCCGCCGACCAGGAAGCCGTAGAAGCTGAACGAGCCGAGCGCGAAGATCAGCAGCAGGGCGACGTTCACGTCGGCGATGTAGAGGAAGATCTTCCAGTCGGTGAAAGGGATGGTGGCCTGCTCGCCGAACGGGATCACCCCGAACACCGCCAGCGAGGCGAACAGCGACACCGCCGGCGCGGCCAGGTAGAGCACCGGGCTCGACCCGGCCGGGATGATGCTCTCCTTGCGCAGCAGCTTGCCGAGGTCGGCGATCGGCTGCAGCACGCCGCCGGGGCCGACCCGGTTGGGGCCGTAGCGCACCTGGAAGCGTCCGATCAGCCGCCTCTCGATCCAGGTCATCAGGGCGAACACCAGCATCACCATGTTGACCAGGGCGAAGGACTTGATCACGGTGACGATGAACCCGTCAGGCATCCTCCGGCTCCTCCACCGGGGTGACGCTGCCCACGCCGAGGTGGGGGATGGCAGTCGCCAGCCGGGCGACGCCGGGACGCAGCCGGCGGTTGACGACGGCCGGGCGGCGGACAGTCTGGCCGGCGAACGAGACGATCACCTGGTCGCCGCTGGCGACGCCCAGCGAGGAGGCGTCGGCCGCCGACAGCTCCACGCCCACCCGGCGCTGAAAATGCAATGCCTCGGCGTTGTCGGCCGCCGGGCCGGAGTGCAGCTGGCGGTAGCCGACCACCATCATCCCGCCCGTCGGGGCCGGATGCTCGGCGGCGACCGGGGGAGCCTGGGCAGGGCGCGCCGGGCGCTCGTCGGGCAGCGGGGCCGACTCGCCCAGGTCGTTCCAGCGGCGGCCGGCGAACGCGGGCCGGCGCTCGGCCAGATCGGCGAACGCCTCCGGCGCCGACCACGGCAGGTCGAGCTTCAGGCGGGCACCCAGGCCGGCCACGAACGCCACCTGGTCGGAGACGCCGTCCGGCGGCGGCACGGCCAGCCGCAGCCGCTGCACCCGGCCCTCGAGGTTGGTCAGCGTTCCCTCCTTCTCGATCGCCGCGGGGGCGGGCACCAGCGTGGTCGCCCAGCCGGACGAGCCGTCCTGGAAGGTGGCGATCTGGAGCACGAAGAAGCAGCGGCCCAGGGCGGCTCGCCACCGCTCGCCCCCCGGCCAGTCGCCGACCGGGTCGGCCCCCAGCAGGACGATCGCCTTGATCGCACCGTCCTCCGCCAGCTGCAGCACCTCGTCCGGCGTGGCGCCGTGAAGGCCTGCGGCCTGGCAGCCGAGCTCGTTGCCGGCGACCGGCGTCGCCAGCACCGAGCAGCCGGTGGCGTGCGCGACATGGGCCAGCGTCGCCGAGGCCGCCGAGTCCATCCGGCCCACCCAGACCAGGACGCTGCCGTCGGCCGCCAGCGCCTCGGCCAGATCCCCCTCGGCGCCCGACAGCGCCGACAACGCGCCTCCGGCGGGGGCCTCGACGTGCATTGCGCCCCGCAGCGTCTCCAACCGCGTGCCCCCCACCCCGACGGTGACCACCCGGGTGCCGGCCGCGGCGGCCTTGCGGATCCGCAGCTCGATCACGGGCACCCGGTGGACGAGGTCGGAGTCTCCGGCCACCACGATCCGCGTGGCCTGCTCCAGATCGACGATGCGCGCGGCGTAGGGTGCCAGCAGCTCCCAGCCGGAACCGCCCTCCTCACCGCAGACGACCGGGCCGCCGCCCAGCGCCTCATCCTGGATCCGCGACCACAGGTGCGCTTCCTCGTTGGTCTGGTCGCCCGATGCCAGAATGGCCACCGATCCGGGGCCGAACCGCTCGACGGTGGTGCGCAGCCGGTCGGCGATGTGGTCGAGCACCCCGTCGGGCTCGGCCGGCTCCAGCCCGCGGCCGCCGCGGATCATCGGCGCAGCCAGCCGTGCGCCGGAGTCCAGCGCGGTGTGCGTATAGCGGCCGCGGTCGCACAGCCATCCCTCGTCGATCTCGGGATGGTTGCGCGACAGCACGCGCGTGACCCGGCCCTCGCGGACGGTGGCGTAGGTGTTGCAACCGACCGCGCAGCCGCCGCACACGGTGGGCACGTTCTGGATCTCCCACGGCCGGCCGCGGAACCGGTAGGTGGTCGACGTCAGCGCGCCCACCGGGCACAGCTCGGTCACGTTGCCGGAGAACTCGCCGTCGTAGGCGCGTCCTTCGAAGGTGGTGATTATCGACCCGGCGCCCCGGTTCTCGGTGACCAGCTGCAGGTCGCCGGCGACGCTCTCCGAGAACCGCGTGCAGCGGTAGCAGAGGATGCAGCGCTCGCGGTCGAGCTTGATCAGCGGAGAGATCGGCACCGGCTTCTCGGCGGTGCGCTTGGGCAGCGTCATCCGCGTCGAGCCCGGCCCGTAGCGGAAGGTCAGGTCCTGCAGCGGGCACTCGCCGCCCTTGTCGCAGACGGGGCAGTCCAGCGGGTGGTTGAGCAGCAGGAACTCGAGCACCGCGTCCTGGCCCTCCCTGGCCCGGTCGGAGTGCGACTGCACGACCATGCCGTCCGCCGCGGGGGTGGTACAGGCGGTCTGCAGCTTGGGCAGGCCCTCGATCTCGACCAGGCACATCCGGCAGGCGCCGATCGCGGCGCCCAGCCGGGGCTCGTAGCAGAACACCGGCACCTCGATCCCGGCCTCGGCTGCCGCCTCGACCAGCGACAGGCCCTTTGGCACGGTGATCTCGCGGCCGTTTATGTGGAGGGTGACGGTGTCGGTCTGGACGGTGCTCATGCCTCATCGTCCCCCGGCTGCCGGTCGTCGCCGTACAGCGCCTCCGCCATCGCGATCTCTTCCGGCGCCTCCGCCAGCGCCAGCACCTCCGGTACCAGCAGCTCGGGATCCTCGCCTGCCTCCAGCCGCCCGCGGGCGCGGAGGAATGCGGTGCGAAAGTCGCTCATGGCGCCGCCCCGATCGCGGCCAGGTCGTCGTGGTGGTAGAGCGAGGTCAGCGGGCTGTGAGCCGTGAACGGGCATCCGCCCTCGTCGATGTGGCGCTGAAACTCCTCGCGGAAGTGCGTGACGTAGCTGGCGACGGGCATCGCCATCGCATCGCCCAGCGGGCACAGGCACTTGCCGAGGATCCTGTCGCAGACGTTCAGCAGCAGGTCGAGCTCGCCCTGCTTGGCCTCGCCCAGCTCGATCCGGCGAATGATCTCGACGCCCCAGCGTGTGCCTTCGCGGCAGGGCGTGCACTTGCCGCAGCTCTCATGGCGGTAGAACTCCGCCACGCGCAGCGCCAGCTGCACCATGCACGTGCGGTCGTCGATGATCACCACGGCGCCGGAGCCGGCCATCGACCCGGCTGCGGCGATCGACTCGTAGTCGAGGCCGGTGTCGAGCTGCTCGGGCATCAGCAGCGGCGTCGACGAGCCGCCGGGGATGATCGCCTTGATCGACCGGCCGTCGGGGGCGCCGCCGCCCAGGTCGCAGACGAGGTGGCGAAGCGTGGCGCTCAGCGGCAGCTCGTAGTTGCCTGGCCGCTTGACGTTGCCCGAGAGCGAGAACACCCGCGTGCCCTTCGAGCGCTCGGTGCCGATCTCCGCGTACTTCTCGGGGCCCATGGCCAGGATGAAGGGCACCGAGGCCAGCGTCTCGACGTTGTTGACCAGGGTGGGGGCGGCGTACAGGCCGGCAACCGCAGGGAACGGCGGCTTCGAACGGGGCTGGCCCCGCTCTCCCTCCAGCGACGACAGCAGCGCCGTCTCCTCGCCGCAGATGTAGGCGCCCGCCCCGCGGTGCAGCACCACCGTCGCGTCGTAGCCGGAGCCCAGCACGTCGCGGCCGATGTACCCACGGGAGCGGGCCTCATCAAGGGCGCGCACCAGCACCTCGAACTCGGTGCGGTACTCCCCGCGGATGTAGATGAACGCCGAGGTGGCCCCAATCCCGTAGCTCATGATCAGGATCCCCTCGATCATGGCGTGGGGGTTTCGGAGCATGATCTCACGGTCCTTGAACGTTCCCGGCTCCGATTCGTCAGCGTTCACGCACAGGTAGGCCGGCTTGCGGTCCTTGGGCAGGAACGACGCCTTGCGGCCGGTCGGGAAGCCGGCGCCGCCGCGGCCGCGGACGCCGGACGCATCGACGGCCGCCACGATCTCCTCAGGCGCCATCGCCACCGCCTTGCGCAGCGAGGCGTAGCCGCCGGCAGCCTCGTACTCCGCCATCGAGCGGCGATCGCCCTCGAAGTCCAGCAGCACGCGCAGGTCGCTCACTGGGCCTCCCGCCGCAGCCGGGCGATCAGCTCGGGCGCGTCACCGGGGGTGAACGGCTCGTGGTAGCGCTCGTCGACCGAGACCACCGGCCCCCAGCCGCAGCCGCCGTAGCACTCGACGGTCTTCAGCGAGAACATGCCGTCCGCCGTGGTCTCGCCGGCATGGATGCCCAGCTCCCGCTCCAGGGCGCGCAGCGTCTCACCGGCGCCGACCAGCGCGCAGGAGATGTTGGTGCACACGCAGATCTCGTGGCGGCCGGCCGGAGCAAGCCGGAACATGTCGTAGAACGAGGCCACCGACTTGCAGTAGGCGGGCGTGAACCCGGTGGCGTCGGCGACCTGCTCGAACGCCTCCTCGGGCAGCCAGCCATGTTCCTCCTGGGCCAGGCGGAGCGCCGGGATTACGGCTGACTTGGGCTCCGGGTACATGGCCACCAGGTCGAGGATGCGGTCGCGCAGCGGCAGGTCGCGGGCGGGCTCGGGCAGCGGTCCCGGCATCTCCGGGCGGGTCCGGCGAGCGCCCTCCAGCGTCTGCTCGGTGGCTGGGTCCATCAGCGGTCGGCCTCACCCATGACGCCGTCGAGCGAGCCCACGACGACGATCAGGTCGGCGATGTAGCGATTGACCGCCATCATCGCGGTCGACTGCAGGCTGACGAAGCTGGGCGCCCGGAAGTGCACCCGCCACGGCTTGGCGCCGCCGTCCGAGACCAGGTAGCAGCCGAACTCGCCGCGCGGCGACTCGACCGTGCAGTACACCTGGCCGGGGGGCACGCGGAAGCCTTCGGTGACCAGCTTGAAGTGGTGGATCAGCGACTCCATCGAGGTGTGGAGCTCGTGTCGCGGCGGCAGCACGTGCTTGCGGTCGTCGGCGATCACCGGGCCGGCGGGCATGCTGTCCAGGCACTGCTCGATGATTCGCACCGACTCGTACATCTCCTTGGTGCGGCAGATCAGGCGATCCCAGGCGTCGCCCTTGCGGCCGGTGATGACGTCGAACTCCAGCTGGTCGTAGATCAGATACGGCTCCGAGCGGCGCAGGTCGTAGGGCACGCCGGATGCCCGCAGGTTGGGGCCGGATAGGCCCATGGCGATCGCCGTGGGACCGTCGATGGTGCCGATGCCCTTGTAGCGGTCCTCCCAGATCGGGTTGCCGGCCACCAGGTCGAGGTACTCGTCGATCCGGTGGGGCATCTCGTCGCAGAACTTGCGGGCCTCGCCGTAGAACCCCTTGGGCAGGTCCTCGAGGACGCCGCCGAACTGCGGGTAGCGATCGTGCATCCGAACGCCGGTGACCATCTCGAACAGGTCGAGCACCTTGTCGCGCTCGCGCAGGCAGTAGAAGAACAGCGAGATTGCGCCCAGCTCGACACCGGACGTGCCCAGGAAGATCAGGTGGCTGTGGATCCGGTTCAGCTCCGCGAACAGGGTGCGGATCCACTTCGCCCGCTCCGGCACCTCGATGCCGATCAGCTTCTCGACGGCGCCCACATAGGCCAGCTCGTTGGCGAAGAAGCCCAGGTAGTCCATCCGCGGCGCGTAGGGGATGCCCTTCCAGTACGTCTTCTGCTCGAAGTTCTTCTCGAACCCTGTGTGCACGTAGCCGATGTCGGCGTCCAGGCCCACCACCACCTCGCCGTCGAGGGTGACGATCAGTCGCAGCACCCCGTGCGTCGACGGGTGGTTGGGCCCGAAGTTGATGGTGATCAGGTCCTCGCCGGGCGGCGGGTCGATCTTGCTGGGCGCTCCCGAGGGGATGCGCGCCGGGGAGCCCAGCGGGACGACGCCCGGCCGCTGCTGCTCGGTGGTGCTCATCTGGCGTCCGTGAACTGCACCGGCTCGCCGCCGATCGGGTAGTCCTTGCGAAGCGGATGACCGGCCCAGTCGGACGGCATCAGCAGCCGCTTCAGGTTGGGGTGGCCGCTGAAGACGATGCCGACCATGTCGAACTGCTCCCGCTCGTGCCAGTCGGCGGTCGGCCAGACCGGCACCACGCTTGCGATCTCCTCGCCGTCCTCGAGGAACACCTGAAGTCGCACGCGGGCGGGAGGGCCCTCGCCGACGTGAGCCAGGTGGTAGACCACCGCGAAACGGGTCGGCGGTTGCTCGACCGTCTCCGGCGATCCCCAGCTGCCGACCGCGTTCAGGTCGCGGCCGCGCTCGGTGCCGAAGTAGCCCGCCACCGGCTCGCCGTAGCCCAGGAAGTCGACGGCGGTGACCGCCGACAGGAAGTTCTTGCCCAGATCGTCGCGCATGAACCGGCAGACGTCGAGCAGGCTGTCCTTGCGGACGGTGAGGGTGGGCATGTCGACCAGCCCCTGTGGCCGATCCTCGAGTGCTTCCGGCACGCGGGCGGCGACAGCCTCGGCCAGCTCCGCCGCGTTCATGCCTTCGACTTCTCCAGCTCGTATGCGGGTGGGATGCCGGCGCGGATCTTCTTCTGGATCAGCAGCAGTCCCTCGACCACGGCCTCGGGGCGGGGCGGGCAGCCGGGCACGTGCACGTCGACGGGGACGATCTTGTCGACCCCCTGCAGGATCGCGTAGTTCGCGAACATGCCGCCCGAGCTCGAGCAGGCGCCCATCGCCATCACCCATTTGGGCAGCAGCATCTGGTCGTAGACCTGGCGCAGCGGCGGGGCCATCTTGTGCGACACCCGGCCGGACACGATCATCAGGTCGGCCTGGCGCGGCGAGCTGCGGAACACCTCGGACCCAAAGCGGGCGATGTCGTAGCGCGGCGATGGCAGCGACATCATCTCGATCGCACAGCATGCGAGGCCGAATCCGGCCGGCCAGATCGAGTTCGAGGAGGCCCATGCGGCGGCCTTCTCCACCGTGGTCAGCATGGCGTACTGCTCGAGGTCGCCGGCTCGCACGGCCTTGCCGATGCTGACCGGTGTCACCGCCATTCCAGCGCCCCCTTCCTCCAGATGTAGACGTATGCCACGGCCAGCAGGGCCACGAACACTCCCAGCTCGGCCAGCCCGAACGTGCCCAGCGCGTCCAGACGCACTGCCAGCGGGTACAGGAACACGATCTCGATGTCGAACACGATGAACAGCATCGCGGTGACGTAGTAGGAGATCGTGAACCGGTGGGGGACGAACGTGGTCTGCGAGGAAACGCCCGACTCGAACGGGATCAGCTTGTCACCGGCTCGCCGGTTCGACCGCGTGGCGAGGATGAACGAGGCCGCGATCAACGATGCGGGGATCATCGCTGCGAACGCCGCATAGACCAGGAAGGCTGCCCATTGACCTAGCACCTGTTCGCGACTATAGCACCGGGTGAGGCGATGTGACGATCTCCGCTCGGAGGCCCGGGAAAGCCGCCATCTTATGCGGTAGCCGGTGTCACAAAGTAGCTGGATCGTGCCGCGCCCCGGACGCGTGCTATTCAGGTTCCGGGCGCTGGGGTACGATACGGAGTGTACGGGGGCGAAGTGGCCCCCAGACGATGGAGGTCGGTGCACGATGGTCACCCTCAGCGAGCGTGCTGCAGCGAAGGTCAAGGAGTTGCTGGCGGCGGAGAACGATCCGTCGATGACGGCTCTGCGCGTTGCCGTGGAAGGCGGCGGCTGCTCCGGGTTCCAGTACGCCCTGGGGTTCGACTCCGCGCCCGACGACAACGACGAGGCGTGGGAGGTGCACGGCGTCCGGATCATCGTCGACCGCTACAGCCTTCCCTACCTGAGCGGCGCCGACGTCGACTACATCGACGGTCTGATGGGCGCCGGCTTTCAGATCAACAATCCCAACGTGGTCGCCGCGTGCGGCTGCGGCAGCTCCTTCCAGGCGAAGGATGAGGTTGAGGCCGGGCCGGCGCCTCACGAGGCCGCCGGCGGCTGCGGCACAGCCTCCGGCTGCGGTTGCTCCTGACCGGTTCGCGGTACTTCCCTCTCTAGACTTTGTGCTGGCGCGGCCCGTGGGCCGCGTCGGTAGAGTTTTGGATCCAAAGTCGCAGCAGGTGTCTGGAGGTATCGCGCGTGAGCGCTGAGCAGATCGTCGACATCACGGTCGTCGGCGGGGGCCCGACCGGCCTGGCCGCCGCCTACTACGGCGCCCACCGCGACGCCAGCGTCCGGATCGTCGAGTCGTTGGAACAGCTTGGCGGGCAGGTGGCGGCGGTCTATCCCGAGAAGCACATCTTCGACGTCGCCGGCTTCCCCAGGATCAACGGGCAGGCGCTGATCAACCAGCTGATCGAGCAGGCGATGCAGTACGACCCCGAGGTGCGGCTGGGCACGGTGATCGATCGCATCCACCACCGTGACGACGACGTGATCGAGCTGCACACCTCGGCCGGCGAGCAGCTGCTGACCCGCACGATGATCATCACGGCCGGCCACGGGGCGTTCAACCCCCGAAAGCTGGGGCTGCCCGAGCTCGAGCAGTTCGAGGGCAGCGGGGTGCACTATTTCGTCAAGGAGAAGGCGCAGTTCGCAGGCAAGAAGGTGGCGCTGGTCGGCGGCGGGGACTCTGCGCTCGACTGGGCGATGGGCCTTCAGGACACGGCTGAGCTGCCGATCATGCTGATCCACCGCCGCGACCGGTTCCGCGGCCTGGAGTCGTCGGTCAACGAGGTGCGGCGGCTGGAGTCGGAGGGCCGCGTGCGCATTCTCACCCCCCACGAGGTGCGGAACGCCGAGGGCAACGGGCGCATCGAGGCGATCCACGTCGAGAACACTGAGACCGGCGAGACCGAGCGGATCGAGGTCGACGCCGTGGTCACCCTGCTCGGCTTCATCAGTCACCTGGGCCCGATCGCCGACTGGGGCCTGGAGTTCGAGAACAAGCGGCAGATCAAGGTCAACCAGATCATGGAGACGAATCTGCCGGGCGTGTACGCGGCGGGCGACATGGCCGGCTACGACGGCAAGATCACCCTGATCACGATCGGCTTCTCCGAGGCGGCGATCGCCGCCAACCACGCCGTGGCCCGCATCCGCGGCGAGAAGGCGCAGCCCAAGTACTCGACCGAGTAGCGCGGCGTGGCCCAGGCCTCGGCGGTACCCGACCTGCTGGCGCCCGGCCTTCGCGCGGTCATGGTCGGGATCAACCCGGGCCGCGTGTCGGCGGCCGCCGGCAGCCACTTCGCCAATCCGCGCAACGACTTCTGGCGGCTGCTCCACGAGAGCGGCCTGACCCCGCGGCTGATCGATCCCTCCGAGAGCGGCTGCCTGCCGGCCCACGGGCTGGGGATCACCAACGCGGCGCTGCGGACGACGCCGGGAAGCGGCGATCTGCGGCGGGCCGACTTCGCCGGCTCGCTGGGGCGTCTGGAACGGATCGAGCGGGAGCTTCACCCGGGCGGCTTCGCGTTCGTCGGCAAGGAGGCATACCGCGGCGTGTTTGGCGCCCGCGCTGCTCACGGCCTGCAGCAGGCGACGCTGGGCAGCGCCTGGCTGTTCGTGCTGCCCTCCACCTCGCCCGCCAACGCGGCCGTCCCCTACGAAGAGCGGCTGCGCTGGTTCACCCTGCTCGCCGATCTCGTGCGCGGAGCAGCGGGGACAGACCCCGTTGTTCCGCCGGAGGCTGCCACCGGGCGGGCGGCGCGGGACTAGTCTGAACGCGAACCCACCAGGAGGCATGAACAGAAGATGGCCGAGCTCTGGGGCGGGGAGACCCGCAAGGCAATCGCAAACTTTCCGGTGTCGGGCGAGCCGATCCCGGCGGCGGTCGTTCACTGGCTGGGCCGCGTCAAGGGGGCCGCGGCGCGGGTCAACGCCGACCTCGAGCTGCTCAACCGCGACCTGGCCGAGCGGATCGCCGCCGCGGCCGATGCCGTCGCCGCCGGCGAGCACGACGACCAGTTCCCGATCGACGTCTTCCAGACCGGCTCCGGCACGTCGTCGAACATGAACGCGAACGAGGTGATCGCCAACCTGGCAGGCGAGGAGGTGCACCCGAACGACCACGTCAACATGGGCCAGTCGTCGAACGACGTGTTCCCCTCCGCGGTGCACCTGGCGGCGCTCGACCGCACGGTGGCCGAGCTGATCCCGGCGCTGGAGACGCTCGCCGGATCGCTGGAGCGCAAGGCCGAGGAGTTCGCCGATGTGGTCAAGGCCGGCCGCACCCACCTGATGGATGCCGTGCCCGTCACCCTGGGCCAGGAGTTCGGCGGCTATGCCGCCCAGGTGCGCGAGGCTCGCCGTAGGGTCGAGGGCACGCTGACCGGGCTGGGTCAGATCCCGCTCGGGGGCACCGCGACCGGTACCGGGCTGAACACGCACCCGGAGTTCGCGAAGCGGGTACGCGAGCGGCTGGCCGCCGACACCGGGCTCGAGATCCTGCCGCCGGCGGACGCGTTCGAGGCGCAGGCCAACCGGGACGGCCTGGTCGAGGCCTCAGGCGCGCTCAAGTCCGTCGCCGTGTCGCTGACCAAGATTGCAAACGATCTGCGCTGGATGGGGTCGGGGCCGCGCGCCGGCCTGGGTGAGCTCTTCCTGCCCGAGCTGCAGAAGGGCAGCTCGATCATGCCCGGCAAGGTCAACCCGGTGATCCCGGAGGTGGTCTGCCAGGTGTCCGCCCAGGTGATCGGCAACGACGCCGCTATCACCGTTGGCGGGCTTCAGGGCAACTTCGAGCTGAACGTGCAGATCCCGATGATGGCCCGCAACCTGCTGCAGTCGATCGGGCTGCTGGCGGCGGCCACTCGCCTGCTGGCTGAGAAGTGCATCGACGGCATCGAGGCCAACCGCGAGATGCTGACCCGGCACGGCGAGTCGACGCTGGCGATGGCCACCGCCCTCAACCCCTACATCGGCTACGACCGGGCGACGGCGATCGTGAAGGATGCCGCCGCCTCCGGGCGGACGTTGCGTGAGGTGGCCCGGGAGCACGGCGTCGACGCCGAGACGCTGGACAAGGCGCTCGACCTGCACGCCATGGCCATGGGGAACACCGGCCGGTAGGGTGTCCGGGATGCGAGTCCTCGTCCTGCAGCACATCTCCTGCGAGCCACCCGGCGAGTTCGAGGACGTGCTGGTGGAGCGCGGGGCCGCCATCCACCGCGTCGAGCTGGACGAGGGCGAGCCGCTGCCCGGCCGCGAGGGGTTCGATCTGATTGTGGCGATGGGCGGGCCGATGAGCGTGAACGACGAGGACGAGCACCCGTGGCTGGTCGATGAGAAGCGGCTGATCGGCGACGCGGTGTGCGCCGGCACCCCCTTCTGGGGCGCGTGCCTGGGGGTGCAGCTGCTGGCCGCCAGCCTGGGCGCGCGCGTGTACGCCGGATCGCTGCCCGAGGTCGGGATCCTCCCGGTGACCCTGACCGACGAGGCGCTGGCCGATCCGGTGTTCGCCGGGCTGCCCCGCGAGCTGCACACGCTGCAGTGGCACGGCGACACCTTCGACCTCCCTGAAGGCGCCGTCCGGCTCGCCGGCTCCGCCGCGTATCCGAACCAGGCCTTCCGGTATGGACGGGCCGCCTATGGCGTGCAGTTCCATCTGGAGGTGTCGGCCGGGATGGCCCGGGAGTGGGCGGGGGTGCCGGCCTACACCGAATACCTCGACCGCACACTGGGGGAGGGCGCGGCGCCCAAGCTGTTCGGCGACTTCGACGCCGCCGAGCGGTCGATGCGCCAGGCGGGCCGCAGCATCTTCGAGCGGTTTCTCGACGCCCATGTCCCAATCGCCCGATAACCGGCTGATCCGGGTGCGGTCGGCGGCGCAGGAGGCCACCGACTTCCAGATGACGGATGACGAGGTGCGGCGCTTCATCGAGCTGCGCGACGGCGGCGCCAATCGCGACCGGATCGTTGCCGAGCTGGGCGTCGACGAGGAGGTCGCCCACGAGCTGATCAGGGCGGACGAGTCCTACGCGACGGCGCACCGGATTGCCACCGGCGAGCTGCGGATGTACCCGCCCCCCGAGCCGGGCACCGAGGTGATCGACGCCCGCGCGGGGTCGGACTGGGTGCCGATCGTGGTGATCGTTCTCGTGTTGGTGGGAATCATCATCTGGACGCTGGTGCGATAGCACCTCCGGAAGGAGTCCCGTGACAGACCTGACCACGTTTCCGCTCGACGACGCGGGCAGCTTCAGCTGGCTCGCCCGCCCGGCCGAGCCCCTGCGCAGGGCCTCGACCGCCCTCGCCGTGGAGGACGGCTGGATCCTGGTCGACGCCGTCGACCACCCCGGGCTGGAGGGGGCCCTCGCCGGCAGGCCCGTGCTCGGCGTCAGCGTGCTGCTCGACCGTCACCGCCGGGACACCCAGCTGTTGTCCGAGCGCCTCGCCGTGCCCGTGCTGGTGCCGGGAGTGCTGGCCGGGCAGGGACAGCCCCTCAACCACCCCGAGGTCGAGGAGCGGGTCGTGCTCGCTGCACCGGGATGGAACGAGTCGGCGTTCTGGCTGCCCCGAAGCCGGCTGCTGGTGTGCGCCGACGCGCTGGGCACGGTCGGCTACTTCCTGGCCGCCGAGGGCGATCCGATCGGGGTGCACCCGGTGCTGCGGCTGCGGCCGCCGGTGGGGGCGCTGGGAGGCCTCGATCCGGCCGCCGTCGCGGTCGGCCACGGCCGACCCGTCACATCCGGCGCCGCGGTGGCCGTGGAGCGGGCGCTGGCCACCGCCCGGCCACAACTGCTCCGCGCCTGGGGCCGGGTCGCGGCCTCCAGTGCCGCCGCCCTGGCCGCGCGTCTGCGGGGCCGGGAGCGGTGAGCATCAAGGACGCCCAGCGACTGCTGGCGCACCTCGACTACCCGATGTTCATCGTTACCGCTCGCGACGGCCGCGAGCTCGCGGGCTGCCTGATCGGCTTCGCGACCCAGACCAGCATCCACCCGCCGCGGATGCTGGTCTGCCTGTCCAGGGAGAACCGCACCACCCGTGTCGCACGGCGCTGC
>Ga0070684_100000235_pt1 | contig 38276 bp, 41 predicted proteins | sample KBSC723LmetaG_FD_65653 | JGI IMG/M metagenome (GOLD analysis project Ga0070684, IMG submission 65653) | Corn rhizosphere microbial communities from Kellogg Biological Station, Michigan, USA - KBS C7.2-3L metaG | ecosystem: Host-associated > Plants > Roots > Rhizosphere ...
GACGCGCGCCAGAGCTTTTATGACCAACTCCTTCCCCGCCTACGGGCGATCCCTGGGGTAACCAAAGTAGCCCTGGTCTCCGTTCCTCCCGGCTTGGGAGGCTGGGATCATCAAATCGAACTCGAGAACCACCTTGTTCAGCAGGCCGCACAGCGGCCATGGATCTCGCTCATAGCCTGTTCTCCGGGCTACTTTGACACCATTCATCTCCCGCTCTTGCGGGGCCGGGATTTTACTTCCATCGATGGATCCGCAAACCACGATTCGGCCATTCTCAGCAAAGATGTGGCCGACCGCCTGTGGCCGGGGCAGGATCCGATCGGTATGCGCTTCCGCGTCTACGATGACAAGGGAAAAGCCGGTGCGTGGGACACAGTCGTGGGCATCACCGGCGGCATGGAACAGGAAGCCGTGTCCGATGAGTCGCGGCCCGCCATCTTCGTTCCTTACCGCCAGGAGGGCTGGGACAGTATGGCCCTCATGGTTGCCTCCTCTTCGAATCCTGTGCCGGCTATGCGCAGCGCTGTTCAAGCGCTTGACCAGGACCTGCCGCTCACCCAGGTATCCCGCTTCGACGAGGCTATCCGCGATCGAATCTGGTTTCTCCGGCTCTTCAGCGAGCTCTTCTTCGGTTTTGCCCTGGTCGCCATGATCATGTCGTCCATAGGAATCTATGCGGTCATGGCGCACGCGGCGGCGGCTCGCACGCGCGAAATTGGCGTCAGAATGGCTTTGGGCGCAAGCAGCCGCAACATCCTCGCGTTGATCATGACGAAAGGCATCTGGCAGATTGCCTTGGGTGTCATCGTCGGCTTGGCTGCGGGCGTCCCTATTTCCCGGCTTATGAGATCGCTGCCGCTCGGGTCACACGCTTCCAATCCGGATCTTTTTTTCGTAATCGCGTCCACTCTGGCGTGCGTCGGAATCTTTGCCTGCTGGCTTCCGGCGCGCCGCGCGGCACGCCTCGATCCGGTAAAAGCAATTCGCTATGACTAGGCGCAGTTGCGCCTCCCGCCTGGTCGCGATCGAGGCTATAACCCTCATCCCGCACAATACTGTCCGCAAAACGAAAACGGCCGGATCGCTCCGGCCGTTTCTCATTTCGCTACTGCCAATCGTCTATTGCACCGAATACGACACCCTGGTTCGGTGGAGAACATTCGAATGGTTATCCAGGTCCATCACGGTCATTGTGTGCGATCCCGGCGCGAGACTGAAGTATTGATTCACGCTCGCTCCGGAATACCACCCCAATTTCTTGCCGTTGTCCCAAACCTGCATCTGGTTCACCGCTACTGACTCGTTCGCCTGGGCGACCACGTGCACCGTGGTCATGTTGAACGTTTCTGCCGGACTGGGCGAGATCACCTGCACGCCATCCGCCAGCGCCTCCACACTGTACTTCACTGAGCTCTTGTGAAGCACCTTGTACGATGCATCGAGATCGATGACAGTCGTCGTATGGTTTCCAGGAGCGAGATTGTAGATGGCATCCACGGCATCGCCTGCATACCGGCCGAGCTTCACGCCGTTATCCCAGACCTGCACCTGGCTGATCTTTTGACTCTCGGTGGCCGTGGCGATCAGGTGGACGACTCCAATTGTGGCGGCTCCATCTCCGGGAGTGGAAATTACCACGCCATCGGAACTGCCGGTCGAAGCAGTCTTGAAGAAGTCTGACATGGGTGTGGCATTCTGCGCCGCGCCGGGACAAGTCGGCAAGCCCATGGCAGCGCAGACGGTCTTCAGCAGGTTCTCGCTGTGGTACGTGATCGTTGATTCGTATCCAGTCTTAACCTGCGGCCCAATCACAAGCGTGGCGACACGCCCCCCGCAGCCGGTGATCACTGTTGACGAGCAACGATTGTCCGTAGAAAGATTCGCCTCGTCCCAGGCGATGAACAGGATGCCGTCGCCGCCAGGGGCAAACTCAGGGCGCGCTAAAATCGCAGGCACATTTGCCTGCAGCCACTGGTCTGCTTCTGCAAGAGTGCCGTCGTGGGCGTCATCATCCCCATCGGGCGTTATGTACGCGTAGTTCACCGTTGTGCCGTTGGCGAAATCGTCCGCCATCTGGCTGTAGGGAACGCTGTTGAATTCCTGGCCGGTTCCGGGACACACGTCAGTAAAGTCGATCAGTGGATTGTGCCTGCGGTAGTAGTAATAGCCAGTGGTCCCGCTACTGAGACCCTGGAATCCGGCATAGGGCAGGTTCTCCTGGTAAGACCGCCAGTTGTAGCCCTGCTTGATCAACTCGCGTACGACATTGTCGTCGCTGTGCTGGCAAGACGTGGTGGCGTTGTTCGGTTCCACCGGCGCCCCGGCCACCAGCCACATCAGGGCGGGCAGCGAACTGTGCTGGTCAGCGTAGAACTGGGTGGCCAGCCCATACTGCTGAATCAACAGGTTGTAATACGGCATGTTGGAGTTGCCGACAACGTCTTCGTAACTGTGGTTTTCTTCAGTGATCATCCAGACGTGAGACGAGCGGGGCACGTTCTGGGCCACGCATGCCGCGGTTGCGAGCACGCAGGAGAGCAGGCAGAGATGTCTTGAAAGCATGCAGGGGGGTGCATCCTTTTGAACTTTAGATTTGACTTACGGGGTTCTTGAGCACAGGTATACAGCGAGTCATGAGGATTCGCAATGCAACTTTTGATGAATCCTGCGCCCAACTCGTCCCGATGCGCCGCAAAGAAGCCGGTTAGCTATGCAGCGGGATCCCGAGATCCACAATCTCCGGCTCAATCGCCCCATCATCTGCCACGTGCAGGTAGCCCATCGTTACGGCAAGGTTGAATCGCCGCGGCCCGCAGCTCCCCGGATTGAAATACAGCACGCCCTTGTGCCGCCGAATCTCCGCCTTGTGCGAGTGCCCGTAGAGCACCGCCGCACACTTCGCTGCCGCCGGGTCAAGGTGCAGCGTGCCGATATCGTGCAGCAAATAGATATACGCGCCGTCGAACAGCACCACCTCGGTTTCGGGCAGGCGCGCGCACGGGCCCTTCGTGTCCACGTTGCCGCGCACCGCCGTGACAGGCGCGAACTCCCGCAGCGTGTCGAGAATCTGCGCGTCGCCCACATCGCCCAGGTGCAGGATGGCTTCAACACCCTCCAGTTTCGGCATCACCTCTGGCCGCAACAGCCCATGCGTATCACTCAATACCGCAACCTTCAAATGCAATCTCCCCGTAAGATCGGATGCCGATTGTCCATGTCGCGAACAGCGCCTCAGAGGCTTCGAGCCGCATGCCATCCCCGCTCATCTAAAATCGCGGCAGGCTGACCTTTTGCCGCGTCACGGAGGCCGAAACCGCATGTCCGCCACAGTCGTGCCGCCCGCGGCTCCGCCGGTCCTTGCCGGACCCATTCCTCCGCTTCATCCTTTGCCGTTCTTTACCTATCTGCGCACCGTACGCCGCAATTTTATCGAAGCCCTCGACGAGAGCATGTACCGTGCGCCGATCATCCGGCAGCGGTCGGCCTTTTCGCCGAGCTTCATCGTGAGCGCGCCCGCCGGTCTTCGCCGCGTGCTTCTCGATAATGCCGCCAACTACCCCAAGGCGCCCGTCGAGCACCGCATTCTCGGCCCCGCCATGGGCAAGGGCCTCATCCTCAGCGAAGGCGAAACCTGGCGCGCGCACCGCCGCATCATGGCGCCCGCGTTCGATCACCGCACCAACGAGCGTTACGCGCCTGTCATGGTCGACGCCGCTCTTCGCCTTGCAAGTCGCTGGGAAGCTCTTGCCACCGGCGTCGCGATCGAGGTCGGCCACGACATGATGGAGCTTACCCTCGACATCATCTCCCGCTCCATGTTCGCCGCCGACAGCGAGACCGTGAAGGCCATTATCCGCGACGGTTCTGATCGCTACCAGGGCGTCATGCTGCCCGGCCTGCTTGAATTCGTTCCCGCCTTCGGCCTCCTGTGGAGCGCCATCAAAGGCGCCCGAGGCCGCGCCATCATGCGCGAGTTCGATCGCGCCATGTTTGCGCTCATCGATCAGCGCACGCGCACGCCTTCCGCGCACCACGACCTCCTCGACCGCCTCATCACGTCGCGCGACGAGGTGAGCGGAGCCGGCATGAGCGCCAGCGAAATCCGCGACCAGGTGCTCACCATCTTCGTGGCCGGACACGAAACCACCGCTCTCGCCCTCATGTGGACGTGGTACCTGCTTTCCATGCACCCCGAGCACGAAGCCCGCATGCACGCCGAGTTGGATGAGGTACTCGGCGGCCGCCAGCCTGCATGGAGCGACGTTCCCAACCTGCCTTACACGCGCATGATCCTGCAGGAATCCATGCGCCTTTATCCGCCGGTGCACACGCTTGCCTTCCGCCAGGCTGTGCAGGCAGACGTGCTCTGCGGTATGCCGGTGCCCCAAGGTTCGCTCGTCACCATCATTCCCTGGATCATTCACCGCCACCGCGATCACTGGACAGACCCCGGACGTTTCGATCCCGAGCGCTTCACCCCGGAAGCCATTGCCCAGCGCGATCGCCTCGCCTACATCCCGTTCGGCTTTGGTCCCCGCGTCTGCATCGGCGCGTCGTTCGCCACGACAGAAGCCGTGCTCATCCTGGCCACGCTGGCCCAGCGCTTCCGCCTGCGCGTGGCTCCGGGCAGCCGCGTCGAGCCGCACGCGCTGTTCACCCTGCGCACGAAATACGGCATGCACATGGAAGTGACGCACCGCGCAATTTGATGTGCGCCGACATCGGCGATTGCCAGGCGGAAAAGCAGAGTCCGTCCTTCATGCTATGGTGACTCTATTAACACGTTCATTTGTTTCTTGCTTTCGGTACTCTGGAATCGTGTCCGATGATCCTTCATTCAAGAAGCTGAAAAATGGCAAGAGGCCGAATCAGGATGTCCGAATATTGATATGAAGGAATCATCCCCGATCCACGAAGCACATGCTCCAAGGGACTGGCGCCGCGCGATCAAAGCCTATACGGAACCGCGCGTGCTCCAGGTGCTTGCCCTCGGATTCGCCAGCGGCTTGCCACTCCTGCTAACTTACTCGACGCTTCAGGCGTGGCTCGCGACAGTGGGCGTGCGGCGCTCAACCCTCGGAGCCATCGCTTTGGTTGGCACCGCTTACTCCATCAAGTTCCTATGGGCGCCGCTCATCGATCGAGTGCCTCCACCGCTGCGTTTAGGACGGCGCCGCGGCTGGGGCATCACCATCCAGATCCTTCTCATCGGCGCCATTCTCGCTCTCGGAACCTGCGATCCGAAGCACAACCTGCCGCGCATGGCCGTGCTCGCCGTAGTTGTCGCGTTCCTGTCTGCCAGCCAGGACATTGTGATTGATGCCTGGCGCGTTGAGAGCCTGACCGTGGATCAGCAGGCTCCGGGCGCAGCGACGATTCAGTCCGGCTATCGAATCGGTATGCTGGCCTCCGGCGCAGGTGCGCTGTTCATCGCGGCTTCGAACGGGTGGTTTGCGGCTTACGCCACGATGGCTGCACTGGTGGGCGTAGGGATGCTCGTATTTTTATTCGGTCCAGAACCGAAGTTGCCGTCGGAGAAATCGTATGTTGCGCGATCCGTGTGGCAGACGATCCTGCATGCTCTCTTCAAAGCCGTGGTCGAACCGTTTCGCGACTTCATGCAGCGGCGGCTCTGGCTCGTCATCCTGATCGCGGTCTTCTTATACAAAATGGGTGAGGCCATGGCGGGAGTCATGTCGACTCCGCTCTATATCTCGCTCGGATTTACCTTGCCGGAGATCGCGACTGCTTCGAAGATATTCGGATTCTTTTCCGTCATCGCCGGGGCTTTGATCGGCGGTGTCCTGACCGCTAAGTGGGGGATCCGGCGCTCGCTGATTCTTTGCGGAATCCTGCAATCGCTTGGGAACCTGTTTTTTGTTCTGCAGGCTGTGGGCGGGCATAGGGTCGGCTATCTCGCTCTGTGTGTCACCGCCGAAAACCTCACCGGCGCAATGGCGGGGACTGCGTTAATCACCTGGCTTTCCAGTCTCTGCTCTCCGGGTTTTACAGCGACACAGTTCGCGCTCCTTTCCGCGCTCGCGTCGCTGGGCCGCACGGTGGTGGCCGCATCAGGGGGAACATTGTCGCAGAAGATCGGCTGGGTACCGTTTTTTCTGCTTACCAGCATCGTTGCCTTGCCGGCGATCCTTCTCATTATCTGGGTGGGACCGCGCGACGATTCAAAGAATGGCCGGCTCAATCCGGCGCTCAAGGGCGGATGACAAATCGGAGCACCCGATCCCAGTTAACAAGCTCTGAGCAAGGTCACTCTTTGCCGGTTGAAGTTCATCTTCTGAGATGTTGAAAACTCCAAAGAGCGACGAGAACTTTCATCGACAATAAAATGAATACGGCGGCGCAGACGTCCGGGCACGCCTGATGGAACGCGAAATTTCGCGCGGCTTCGTTCTTCATCAGATCGCGCCGGGGGCCACGACATGTGGCCCGAACTTGGGTTTAATAAAGACATGAATTCCTTCCGGGTTGCAGTTTCGGTTCTGGCTTTGGGTGTGTTCGCTCTCGGCGCTTCGGCTCAGAGGAGCCAGCAGGCTGGTCCAAGTCCGGCGGCCGCCGAAGAGCTTCTTGCCCTGGCGAACCAATCGCGCGCGCAGGCCGGCGCCGCGCCTCTGCGGTGGGATGCAGCCCTTGCCAAAGCCGCCATGCTGCACTGCGAACGAATGGTGCAGGAGGGCCCCATCGCTCATCGCTATGGTGGCGAGCCCGACGTTACCGAACGCACCTCAGCCGCCGGTGCCCACTTCAGCCTGGTAGAGGAGAACATCGCCGTCGGCTCCTATGCGGCGCAGATTCATGAAGGCTGGATGCACTCTCCGGGCCACCGCACCAACCTGCTGAACCCCCAGGTAGACCGCGTCGGCATCGCGGTCATCGCGGTGCATGGCGCAATGTATGCCGTGGCCGACTACTCCCGCGGCGTTTCCGTGCTCTCCCCGGAGCAGGTTGAGTCCCGCGTCGCCGGACTGCTGCGCATGAGCGGCATCTCGATGCGCCGGGATGATCACGACGCCCGTCTCGCATGCCGCGTCGATCACGGATTCCCTCCAGACATGAACGGTGGTCAGCCCATGTTTGTGATGCGCTGGCAAGGTGCCGATCTTGACCATCTGCCGCAGGACCTTGTCGACCGCCTCGGCTCCGGCCGTTACCGCTCTGCGGAAGTAGGCGCCTGCCCGCCGCGCAACGCGCAGGAAGGCTTCACGGTGTATCGCCTGGCGGTGCTGTTGTATTGAGACTCCGGAAAATCGACTAACTCCGAGTCTTCCGATACGGGCTCATTTTCAACCGAATCGCTCATTCTGTTTCCAGAACTCGGGCCACCCCAGCTTTGGCGGGCCGCAAAGGAAGATGTCGGGGTGATACTGGCTCTCCTCGTTTTCTACCCCAAGAGAATTACCAATATGGCCTGCCACTCGGCACGCTGTGAAGGTTCGGTCAACCCCGCTCCGCGACCAGCCCACCACAATCAGTGTCGACGGCGGCTGCGCGGGATAGCTCCGCATATAAAAGGAGTTCGTCAGGCTGATCGGTGGCGGCAGGTGATACGGCGCGCCGAGGTTCTCAATCGCGCCCGCCTCGCCGTAATTGCCGGTCAGGATGCCGTAACTGGATTGCTGATCGGGGGGCAGGGAATCACGCACGGTCGCGACGGTCTGCACCAGTTCGTCCCAGCCTATTTCTTCTCGAAGGTCGCCATTGTTCTTGAGCGCGAAATCGCGCAGTCTCCCATCGCGCGCCAAGGGTAAAAGGATGGCCGCGAGGTAGCCGCCGACGACCGCGAGCGCGACAAAGTAAACGGCGGGGACGCTTCGGCGCGCCCACGCGGGCCGCCTGCTCAACCAGCCCTCCGCAATCACCGCGCCCATGGCCACCAGCACCGGGTAGGCTTCCGCCACGTAATAGAAGCGGCCCTTGTTCAACCAGAACACGACGACCGGAACCACCCACATCCAGCCAAGCACGCGATAACGCCTCTCGCGGAACAGAGCGATCAATCCCGCAATCCACAGCGGCGTCGCCGCAGGGTTCACATCGACCAGGAATTGGTTCTTCCAGTAACCGGCCGCGCGGCCCTCGCCTACATCGCGCGCATGAATGAACTTCAGAAACGTATAGGAAATGAAATCGTGGCGGACAAGCCAAATCAGGTTTGGCAGGAACATCAAGAACGCCAACCCCGCGCCCGCCCAGAACCAGCGGCTCGCCATATGCCTGCGTGCCTGAGTAAGAGCGAGTCCAGCCACCAGCCCAGCCACGAAGAACACAACGGAATACCTGGTGAGCAACCCAAGGCCGATCGCCGCGCCGATCGCCAGCCACCAGCGAGGGTTTTCGCTCCTCAGCAGGCGGATCACGAACCAGCAAACAAGCACCCACCACAGAAAACCAAACGTCGTGTACTGAAACTCGGTCGCCTCAAACATCGGCAAGCCCGACAATCCCACGGTCAGTGCCGTCGCAACCTGTGCGAGGCGGCCGCCGCCGAGATCGCGCGCCATGAGGCCGCTGACCACCATGACTGCTGCCTGCGCCAGCACTGAAGCCATGCGCAGCCCCACCAGCGACAGCCCGAAAAGGCTCAGGCCGATGTGCTGAATAAAGGGAGTGAGCGGAGGATAGGCGACAAATCCCCAATCGAGGTGCCGCGCGTCAGAAAGAAACTGCCACTCATCGCGATGAAAGCCGTACCGGCCATTCGTGGCAACGTGTGCCAGCGCAAAAAGCGTGGCGATGGCGACGAGCCATACCGCATCAGCCTGCCGACTGGTTTCCGACGCACCCGTGGCGGCGTTGTTCTGGTGCTGGGTAGCAAGGGGAAGCATGGGCCTCCTGTATTCAGGAGCGATTACGTTGCCCCGAGCATATCAGTTCCGTTGTCGCCCGATGCAGCGCCTCGTTACGAGCCAACGCGCTCCATCGGCTGCGGCACCTTGACGGAAAGCATGCCGGCGGCCGTGGCCGCCTCGATGCCCAGGTCGGTGTCTTCGAACACCAGGCAATCCTCTGGCGCCACGCCGAGCCGCTCAGCCGCCAGCAGAAACGCATCCGGCGCAGGCTTTCCCCGCTTGTAGTCTTCCGCGCAAATCAAAGTGTCGAACTTATCGAGCAGCCCTACCGCCCTGAGCGATGCCGTCACCGAACTGCGCCGGCTGCCCGAAACCACGGCCATTGGAAGCCGCCCGTGCTGCAGGTCGAGATGCTCGATCACCTCGGGGATCGGCTTCAGCGTGGGCAAAAGCTGGTGGTACAGCGCTTCCTTGCGCTCCGCTACCTGCTCCACCGGCATCTCGAGCCCCTGCATTTCGTTGAGCAGGCGGATAATCTCGCGAATCGGTCGGCCGCCCCACGCGTAGAACAGCTCTTCTTCGTACTCGCCGCCGTACTCGGCGAGGGACTTTTGCCACGCCTGGTAATGCAGAGGCATGGAATCAACGAGGGTGCCGTCGCAATCAAACAGATAGGCGCGGAACGAGCCCGCGGGAAGATTCAGTTTCATGAAAGAGGATGATGGCTCCTCCTTCCATGCTACCGGATTATTCGAGCCCGTGGACCGCGACCGTATCGGGGGGCGTTGTCGCATAGCCAGTTTCCGCCTCGCGCGTTGTCGGGCCGCCTTCACCTGCCTTCGTCGGTTCCATGCGCAGCGCGTTATTGAACCGGTTGAAATAATTGAACAGTCCGATGGCGCAGAGCAGTTCCACAATTTCCCCCTCGTCGTAGTAGTTCCGCAGCTCGGCAAACTGCTCGTCGGTCACGGCGTTCGCGTTCCGCGTCACCGTCTCCGCCAGCCGCAAGGCGGCTTTTTCCGCGGCCGTAAAGTCGTCGCGCTGCTGCCAGTCGGCCAAGTGCGAAAGCTGATCGTCACTCCACCCGAGTCCGCGCGCCAGAACCGTGTGGCTGGCCAGGCAGTACGGAGTCTCATTCACCTGACTGGTGCGCACAATGATCAGTTCCTTGAGCTTTGTGGGAACCGTACCGGTGTTCAGGACCGCCGCAAAGTGGTCCTGCATGGTGGCGAAAATTTCCGGGCGGTGCGCCATCACCCGGAACATGTTCGGCACGTTGCCGCGATGGGCGAAAACCTTGTCGTAGCGGGCGGCGATTTCAGGTGAAACCTGGCTGCGTTCACGGCGGGAAATCCTGGACATAAGGAACCTCCAAGGCGTCGTTTCCATTATGGCATCACGAGGAATTCCCGTGATCGAGCAGGCGTTACGCCGCCTCTCGCCTGCCGCCGCGTATTTTGACCTCGTGCGCGGGGTCTGGTACTTTGGAGAAGGACAATCTAGCGCCAGACACTCCTCAGTAGCTCAATGGCAGAGCATTCGGCTGTTAACCGAAGGGTTGTAGGTTCGAGTCCTACCTGAGGAGCCAATCAAATCAAAAACTTAGAGCAGATCACAGCAGCCAGAAATCCGCCAATTTTTCAAATTGTGCCCATTTTTGTGCCCACTCCCCTTCAAAGCGGATGCAATGTCCGTAGCAATTCTGCTCAGTTGTTTCCCTCCTCACTGAATCGGATCGATCGCCTACAGCTTTTCGGCTGACTTGCCGATTTGCACGAGTTCGCGTCCTGCTCCAATCTCCATTCGCACTGGTCCTTGGTACTAGTGCCAAACGAGAGACAGGAGTGATCGATGGCAATTTTTCCACGCGGCAAAATCGATTGGTACAAGTTCTACTTCGCCGGACAGCTCATCCGGGAGTCGTCGAAATCGACCTCAAAAACGGTCGCCAAAAACGTCGAGAACCAGAGACGGCGTGAGCTCAAACAGGGGTTCAACAACGTTCAGACCAGGCGTGAAATCCGCATCCGCCAGTTGCGCGACGTGGCCGAGGATTATCTCGGCGATTACCGACTGCGTTTTCGAGGCGTGACCTTCGCCGAATATGCAATCGGGCACGTAGTGCGCCACCTCGGCGAAAAGCTCCTGATCGATATCGATGAGACAACGGTTCTGGCATACCAAACCGCCCGTCTGAAGGAACAGGCCTCTCCGAAATCGATCAACGAAGAGGTTCGGTTCCTCCTGACCATGATGGGGAATTCGGCGACGTCATTCGCGTCAGGCTGCGGAAGAAGAAGAAGCTCAAACTGCCGGCACGGCGGAAGATCGGAAAAGCATACGAAGCCGAGGAGGCGCAGAGGATGGGCGACGTATCCCGGAATTCACGTTCACCCCACATCCGGCTTGCGCTCACCCTCGCTTTGAACGCAGGGATGCGGGATGCGGAGATCAAATCGCTTACGTGGGGGCAGATCCATCTGGACAGAGGCTACCTGCAGGTAGGAAAAAAGCAAAACCGCCGCCGGCGAGGGTAGAACGATCCCCATCAATTCCGTTCTGCGGCAGGCCATCCTCGAGCATCGGGTGCAGTATGAGAAGAAATTCAAGACCATCTCCGACGAGTGGTACGTCTTCCCATTCGGCAAACCTCGTCCCAGTGATCCCACCCGGCCAGTCACGACGCTCAAGACCGCCTGGAAGAATGTCCGGAAGAACGCGAAGGTGACCGGCCGCTGGCACGATCATCGGCACACGCTCATTACGCAACTCGCGGAATCCGGAGCCGGAGAGGAAACCATCCGGCAGATCGTTGGCCACGTATCGAAGGAAGTCCTGCGGGACTACCTCCATGTCCGCATGAAGGCCAAACGAGAAGCGCTCGAATGCATCGTGGTCCAACCGTGCGCAAAGACCGAGGAAGAATAGGCCTCTGCCTCCCGACCGTCGTCCGATTTGACCTAATTCTGAGATCACATTACTTTCAACGCCTGCATGCCCGGCTTCATTTGGCCAGGGCGTGCAGCCCCTTTCATCAATACGAGGTGCTTATGGAATCCCTTCTTACGGAAAACGAAGTTTCTGCCCATCTCAAGGTGAGCCTGGCTTGCCTGCGACGCCGGCGGTTGTGTGGTGAAGGCCCCCAGTACGTCAAGGTCAACAACTTGGTCCGGTATCGCGAATCGGATCTCAACAACTGGTTGTCGGAGTTGCCCAGCGCGGGGAATGGAAGAAGGCTCTCTCCGCGGAGCGTGATTCGCACCAAATTGGCTGTCAGTGCGTGACCGTCAGGAAGAATGACCCGATTGTTGTCGATCTAAAGATACGCGAGGGGCTGAGATGTTTGATTCGGTGCGAGATTTGTCCGAGAGACTGCGTAGATCGGCACACTGCGAGTGCAGCGGAGATGATTGTTGCGTTCGCTCGAGAAAACGGACTTGCGACAATTGTCGGCGAACGAACGGCTGGCCGCCTGCTTTCGGCTACATCAGTGAAGGTCGGCAATGGCTTTCGACTCGCTCTCCCTACAGAGGCTTATTACACGTGGAAAGGTTCCGTTCTCGAGGGCACTCCAATCGAGCCGGACCAGCAGATCGATTTCGACTGGCGTGAAAGTCCCGTTGGCCGCGACCCTCAATTGGAACGCGCAGTTCAATTGGCAAGGAGGGAAAATCAGTCAAAGCGTGCCAGCTAGGACGAGGGCTGATCCGCCCCGTCTGCTACAGCGGTTAGTACCGGGTCCAATCTTCAAGTGGGTGGTAGAGAATCGAATGCGAATCTCTATCGGACAGGAAATCCTGGCATGATTTCCATGCCATGATTCCGAGAGGCACCAGCATTAAGGTCAAGGCGATAGCCGCCAGGATGCCCAATCCCGTCTCGATCAAGGAAGCTCGATTCTCGGAATGTCCGCAATGCGGACAGACGAATCTCCGCGTTCCCGTTAACCCAGCTTGTCCTCCGAGCTCGCGCTGGCAATTACCCGGAAGCCATGCATCTTTGCGAACTGGCAGGCAGCGCTGCCGACAGCGCCTGCTCCAGCGGAGACAAAAACTGTTTCCCCTTCTTTCAGTTTCGCAATCGAAAACAAGCCGACCCATGCCGTGAGGCCGGTAACTCCCAGTATTCCGAGATAGGCCGAGGGCGGAGCAAGAGTGGCGTCGATGACCCGGAGGCTGGATATGGGCGCCACAAACGCCTCTCGCCATCCATACATGCTGAGGACAAATGCGCTTTCAGGGAGCTTTTCATCATTCGAGGCGATCACGCGTCCGGCGGCGCCGCCTTCGAGAGGCTTGCCGACCTCGAACTGGGGGACGTAGGAGTTACCTTCGTTCATGCGCCCGCGCATGTAGGGATCGACGGACATGTAGGCATTCCGGACGAGCACCTCACCGGGTGCGGGATCGGGGAGGTTCACGGTTGCGAATGCAAAGCAGTCCACGCCGGGCTCTCCCTGAGGACGACTAGCCAATCGAACTTCGCGACTTTCATTTGCCATGACGGAAGCATACTGTGCCGGGCGGCCGGGTCGGTCGCTGACCTTTTCCCATGCCAATTCCGCCGGTCGGCGTGCGGCCCATCAACCTATCGACGGACCGCCCCTCCAGCACCGCTGTCACGGTTGCACCGTTCCCCAGGTGCGCAATGATTGCTCCTGGGTGGGAGCTGTCCCCAGAATCAAATAGGGGGCGTCGGCGGATACGAACAGCAACGACGAGGGCTCTCTCGGGCGGGCCTTCATCGATCCAGAGTTCTCCGGGTCTATTTTCCATTGCCAAAAAACAGGCGTGATATCCGCTATTCTCAACTGCATTTGTCCCGATTGCGGGGGGCCTTTAGGTTTGGCCACGCAACAGTTCAGGTGCCAAGGAAAGTGTGGCACCGATTGGCGCCCGGTCTGGGTGCGCATGCGAAAGCATCGTCCCCCCGCACACCCCGTTCGCAGGCTCGGGCGTGCAGCCTAGAACTAACCTCGTCGAAGGCGGGATAAATGCATTCGACTGCCCCGAGACACCAGTTCGGCACTGCGAAGGACCCGGTGAATTTCGCAGGCATGGTGACGGCCGGTGTTGCTTCATGGCTATATGCCCCTTGCTCATTGGGACTTCACCGGCGGTGCATTCCTGTTGGATGTGCGCGAGCCCGTGGGAAGTGGTACTCGAGAGCGTGCGGTGAGCGGGAGCGTCAAAAGTATTGATCGGTCATTAATCTATGAACAGTGTCAAGTCTGTGCGGGAATTCGCATGGCGCAAAATTCGAAGCGCTCCGCTTCGCCAGCACGGACGAGTACCTGAACCCGATCAGGGCTTCGCCATGGGGCGGATTCAAAAGTCGTTCGAAGCGTCGCAAGATCGCAGAAGTTTAAGCCTGCGATAAAGATGAGGCTTTCAGGGTGTTTTCCTCGCGCCCATCGGCTCACTTCCACAAATTCACCTGAGCTCGCGAATTCGCGGGCGCGAAGGTTGACAAATTCGATCGCCGGATAGGTCTCCGTCTGCTTCAGCTGTTCGATAAGCGAAGTCGTTACAATGACAGTGGTCACCGCACTCATTATCAGGAACTCCTTCCGGCGCCGCGCCCACTGTAATCCCAGACTGCTTTCCCGTGTCGAGCCGAGATTCCTCACGGCCTTTAGCCAATTGTGGGGAGCGAGTAGGGGCGGCTTGCTCGCGTGAATGACGTGAGGCCGAGGTTGCAGATCCTTTAGGCTCGCGTTAGAACGATGCTACGTCAAAGCGTTCAAGAAGAGTGATCAATCCTGATCACTCACTACGTCATTGAGCACTGCGCCGCTCACATGGCAGGCCGCAAAGACGTTAAAACTCTTATGTAATCGGGTTACGCTTCGTGAATCATTTCTTGGAGAGGTGCGACCGCTCGATACTGCGAGCGAAAAAATGAGCATTTCCTGACGATTGTCAGGATTCGGGCAAAACGTCGCAGCGCACAGGAAGCACAGGTAGTACCCTGAGAATCTGCCGTCGCAGTCTACGGCAGCGATGAGATGTCCGTTTTCTCCCCATGCTCCGAGTCTACGCCGACAGTGATCCCATTCCTCTCCGACATTTATCCATTGCTATTCCAGAGCGCAGAGGGCTACAGGTTGGCAAAAGATTACTCTTGTCAAGTCGGCAAGCGTTCGCCGTTTTTTGTTACGTTGCAACCTGCGAGCATTGAGAGAGACTGCTCGAGGGCGGATGGAATCCTAAGTGTTGTACTCCCAAAGCGTCCGGTAGGTCTCCGCCACGAACTGCCTAGCGTTCTACGTCAACCTCAGATGTACAAGGTATTACCCACGCGTGACGGAGAGGCAATGATAGTCATGGATGCAAATACTCCTCCAGATCTTCCGCTGAAGGCAGATACGGACGACCCCGACCTTCCTGCCGAGCAAGTCGTGGTGGCGTACCACGAGAGAACGAAGCACCACTACGACCGCTACGCCGCCTCGCTTGGTTACCTGGATTGGGCCAATCAGCCAGATCCATTCCGCCGTTACGACGGAGCTCCGCTGGTTCGCCTTCCGCTCCCCGAGGAGGGGCGAGCGCTTCCGTACTGGCAGCTCTATGACGCGGACAACGTGGTGCCGGCTCCGCTTTCGGTGGACGCCATCTCACTCTTCTTGCGATACGCACTCTCGCTGACAGCCTGGAAACAGTTCGAGGGAGCCACGTGGCCTCTGCGTGTCAATCCATCCAGCGGGAACCTCCACCCCACGGAGGGATACGTGCTCTTGCCGGTCTTGGACGCTATCCACAACTGTCCCGGCGTATACCATTATGCACCGAAGGCGCATGGTCTCGAGCTTCGAGCGGAGATTGATCCCGCGGCCTGGGTGGCCTTATCGGCAGCGTTTCCTGATGGCTCATTCCTTGTGGGGTTGTCGTCCATTCTTTGGCGAGAGGCCTGGAAGTATGGCGAGCGTGCTTTCCGGTACTGCCAACTCGATGTTGGTCATGCGCTGGGAACGATGCGATTCGCGGCGGCTGCCGTCGGGTGGAAATTCTGCCTCCTCGACCGTGTGGGTAATGCAGCCGTGGCCCAACTTCTCGGACTCGGCCGTGAGGCCGACTACGCCAGCGCGGAACGAGAGCATCCCGAACTCGTGGCACTGGTGATACGGGAGGAATGGGCCAGTGACCGGGGCCTCTGCCTGTCCAAAGAGTTGGTATCCCAGCTGGCCAATTCTCGATGGTACGGGACGGCTAACGTACTAAGTCCCAAGCACGGCGTCGATTGGCCAATGATCGACCAGATGGCTGCCGCCACTACGAATTCGGAGATTGCGGCAGACGAAGACTTCTCCGGCTTTCCTTGCGAAGAAGAGCTCTTCACGATGCCGGTCCGGTCCGGAGCTTTCACAGCAGAAAGAGTCATTCTCGGGCGCAGGAGCGCGGTCAGCATGGACGCGTCAACTGCGATTCCTGCAACAACTTTCTTCCGGATGATGGCTCGTCTCGTACCCACACGAGACGGTCGATCTATCCCATGGGACGCACTGCCCTGGCGCCCGCGCATCCACCTAGGCATCTTCGTGCACCGCGTGAATGGCTTGCCTCATGGTCTCTACGTGCTCGCTCGGGATCCGGAGAAGCTCGAACCACTCCGGCGCGCAATGCGGCCTGATTTCCTGTGGCTTCGACCTCCTTCGTGTCCGCATGGCCTTCCGCTATACCTGCTGAAAGAGGGGGACTGCCGTATTTTGGCCGCGAACGCCTCCTGCGGTCAAGCCATCGCAGGGGACGGGGCATTCAGCCTTGGGATGATCGCCGAGTACATGGACAGTTTGGTTGACTATGGCGCCGGCTTCTATCGAAATCTCTTCTGGGAGGCCGGCATCGTAGGCCAGGTGCTCTACCTCGAGGCGGAGGAGGCCGGTATTCGCGCCACCGGGATCGGCTGCTACTTCGATGATCCGGTTCACGAGGTGTTTGGCATTTCGTCGCGCGATTGGCAGAGCTTTTACCATTTCACGGTGGGTGGCCCAGTCGAGGACAAACGGCTTACCACGTTGCCTGCGTACAGATTTGAGGAAGCAGAATAAGTATTCCAGCATCCGAATCAGACCAATCGCTCCGGAGTTGATTGCGACGTTTTATGTGGATAGCCCGATGATGCAGGCAGCCGGACTGCGATGCTTTGGACTTGTCTCCGATCGGAGTGGAGTTTGCGTAAATCGAGAAGCCTCCAGGGCAGCATGCCCGTTCCAGGTATCTATTCGGAATTCGAAGGGCAGATCAGGTGGAGTGAGTGGTTTGCCCTGTTCGCAACCTTTGACTTGGGACAGGGGAAATCCGGGGGACGATTCACTGCGGACGGCCACGATCGCTGTGACTTTCTTGTGGTGAAGTCAATTTCTGATTGGGGCAGCTGTTCGTTCTCGGGCTCCAGGTCCGAAGCAAAACTCAGACTCCTCGTAGATGATGACGGTACCTCAGCAGCAACCGTTCTTCGGGCACGTGTTTGTGTTGCGCGGGCGTATGCTCAAGGTAGCTATACCCGAATCGATTTTGTCCTCTGCAGTCCTGGCGTTGCTCCAGACGGATGTTCTTCAAGCACGCAACCGAACCATTGGATTGTCAAGATGCTCATCAAGAAGAAAGTTGTAAATGACTACTTTGCCGCTCGCAGGGGCAGGCACCCGCATAGCGCGAAACCAGCGAGCGCCGTCGCGGCAGATAAGCCATCAAAGGTCAAGCGTGGCAGCAAAACCGTGAGTTCGATGGGCGCAAACGGTATCCCGAGGTCTTCAGCACTTCCGATCGATTCGCGAGTTCCTCCGATCACGGGCGAGTGAGGTTTTTCCAACAGAAGACGCGTTTGAATAAGCTAGGACAAGGATTTCCGAACGGCACGGCTTTGAGCAATTTGGATTCTCTCGGCGTCCACCTTACGAAGGCCGCGAATCTTCCAAACTCCGTAACAGATGCCAGATATGATGAGGCACACGAACACGTACAGCAGTGGCGTCGACCATTTCTGCATGCTACCGCCCGACCATACTCGGACAATCCTTCGCCCGTAGCTCATAGCAAGCCAGGCGATGAGTGAATAACGCAGGCTTCGCGCCGCGCCATAGACGACGAGGAAGCGCCTGCGCGAAACATCCAGCGCTCCGGCGGCGAGAAGAAACGGCAACAAAGGAATCGGCGGTGGCAGCAGTGCGGGAAGAAACACGGCGAGGATACGATGGCGCTCCACCCAGCCGACGATCCGCTTGAGGAGGCGCGCTGGCACGTAGCGGCGTAGCGCCGCTTCGCCTCCCCTTCTCCCGACATTCCAGGTGGTGTATCCGCCAACGATGCTCCCAGCGATGGCAGATGCCGCCAGCAGCCAGGGATGTCCCGTGTACGCTACCAACCACACCAACAGCAGATCGGTGCTGCCAGGCAGCGGCAGTGGGATCACCGACGAGTCAACGATCGCGACGGTGAACAGCCCCAGAACCCCCAGATGCGTGAGCCAATGCGGCATCAACGGAGCATGTGAGGATCCGCCGGATTGAGCTAGCTTTTGGCCGAAATAGTTCACATGGACTCTGGGTAATGATTGCAGGCCTGTTCAATGCGGCAACGCAATTATTGACCTCTCACGCCCAATGCCAGAATCGCTCACGGAGTTGGCTCCTCCCATTGGCGCGTGGAGCGAGTTATTCAGACGGATGCGAGAAAACAACGCGTGGGGTGCGGTATAGAAAATCTTCACGGGGAAGTTGCCGGTGATGTGTCCAAAGAGGCGGTGGCTTTCCAGCCAAAATGCGTGGATTGGGTCAATGGTGGGCTGATCCTGCGCGTATGCGGAAGACGTCGCGCGTGCACTGGGGACGGTGATTGACCAGAATGAAGAGACGGGCCGGATTTCGAAACTGGGGTCATCTTCGAACGCCCAACCAACGGCAGGGCTTCTCCGAGCAAATAAGCCATCGCATGCATATCGAAAATCGAAGCCTGCTCCGCTGAACCGTTCCGCCAAGTCGTAACGAGTGGAAGTGCCGATTGCAAACCATGTGGAATCCAGGCTGGCTTTGTTACCAAAATGCTTACTCCGCTGGACGGATGTGAAGACCCAAGGGTCACTTCTCGTCTTAGCAACACCGAACGGATCTCCGACGCGGGCATCGAATCCGTAATCGAACACCTTTGTTGTTTGTCTCGGCCGACCGTACGTCAGCCCCAATGCGGCTGGGGCAATGACTCCATTGGCGCCTGAGCAATCCGACATGGAGAACAGGGCCTGCGACCTGGCTTGCAGGGCCATTGCAGTGAGAATCGCAATGATCGCCAACTCGATCATCGTCCTATATACATTCACATCCCGCGGATGAGGAGTCGACAACTCCTTGCTCCTGGTTATCCTAACTCGTTCGCAAACGCACGAATGGCTCACTCCTCGTGCTTTCCTGGCTAACGTCATGACGGGCCTCCTGTCGGGATTTCCTGCACAACCTTTCTGCCCCATGGCAGCACAGACCGTGAGAGTGTTTCAGACTACAAGCCACGAAGGATGGTCACTTTTGCACACCGAGAGCTAACGGAGCGCCGTGAGAGCGGACACCGGTGTCCGACGGGACCGACTGGGATGGATCGTCTCGACATCGCCTGAGTTGCTTACGCGGTCTCATTGCGTGCGCTGCTCAATTTCACCAGGATTCTTCCATCTGTCGAAAGAGCCAACCGAGCTACTCGCAGCTGTTAGGGATCCTCGCAGAAGTCAGGACGCCGCGCCTGCCTCCAGGAGCTCAGATTCAACTGACCTTTAGAAACACGGGTGTGCCGGAGTGAGCAGACTTCGCCGGTAAATCGGTCGATGATCGATAGAGAAGGGCTGGAATGGCGCCTATACATGCCTCGAGACGCCAATCCTGGCTAATTCGAGGCACGCTCAATGGAGTTCAGCGCCAATCGGTCCAGGGCCACCCCCCACCATGAGGTAATGCTTTGAACGCCAGACGATCCAAATTCGCATCCGGGAAGTTTCTTGCAAGCACGGGACTGGGCCGCACGATCGTCGAGTTGAAGCCGAAGGACACCTTCTTCATTCAGGGAGCTCCAGCGGACTCCGTGTTTTATCTACAAAAGGGTCGTGCCATAGTCACGGTGGTCTCTAAAAGGGGGAAAGAAGCCACCATCACGCTCCTGAATGCCTCCGATTTTGTCGGTGAGGAATCTCTCGCTTCGATCATGGGGATGCGCCTTTCAACCGCCACGGCTGTCACCGCGTGCACGGCCCTGAAGATCGCAAGAGACGAGATGATTCGCGCGATGCATGCTGAACCCGCATTCGCGGACATATTCCTGAAGTTCCTGCTGTCCCGCAGTATGCGAACTCAGGCGGATCTTGTCGATCAACTCTTCAACTCCAGCGAAAAGCGCCTGGCGCGGATTCTCCTGCTGATGGCAGAATTCGGCAAACCTGGTGAGCCAGAGCCCTACATCCCTCCGATCACGCAGGAAACCCTGGCAAATATGATCGGCACTACCCGTTCCCGCGTCAGCTTCTTCATGAATCGCTTTCGCAAGCTGGGCTTCATAAACTATAACGGCCGCATTCAGGTATACAAGTCTCTGTTGAATGTGGTGCTACTCGATCAACTGCCCGACGACAATGCGCAGAAGCCGGCCATTCGCGCGATTCCGTAAGCTACTTCAATCCACGAGCCGCGCGTGCACAATGAATCGCTTCGGTGCTGCGCCGATAAAGTGGAAGGGAAAGCAGGTTACCAGCGTAAGGGTAGAGTTCGTGGACGGCGCCAGCACTCCGACTTCGTCAGGAGTGACCACCCGTACCCAATCCACCTCATAGTGAGAGAACCCTCTCGCAGTCTGAATCAGGATCTCGTCACTTGGGCGAATGTCCTTCAGGCTGCGGAAGTATGTGTCTCGATGACCAGCGATCCCGATATTCCCTGCCTCTCCCGGAAGAGGGGTACCTGGGATGTGCCCTACACCGAGTTGCAGGGTCTTCGAGGTCGTCCCCTGGAGAATTGCCACCATGCGCGCTGGCTCACACTGAGTCTGTTCAGTTTTGCTCATTCCGCGGGGCCGGTGGGAGCCGCAGATCGGCCCGGATGCTTGTATTCATTCCATCGTGAGTTCTCCCCGTGTGGTCCCGAATCACCGTTCGGCCAAGCTCCTGGAATAAACAGCGATGGTTGGCAATATACCGTTCCGAGCAAATATGACCATCCTTTGAGGGTATAGGTCTGCCAACATCGTGAAGGACGTTATCGCGCTCCACCACAACTTCATTGAGAGTGGGTGTTCTCTGAGCAGTGCGATGCGGTCCGGTGAGAGGCGCAGGTGTCATTCATCCAAGAGAATCGAGTCGCAATTGTTGGGAATCTGGTCTGCAGATCGGAAGATCAAGTGGGTGGCCTAATGGAGCGACGGACGCCTAGTATGAACATTCGCCGATGGATCGTTCTGGCGTTGTTCCCCGTGGTGTTATTTGCAATGTCGATGCAGGCACAATCGCAACCGCCATCCGCGCCAGAGATCTCCGAGAAGAGTGAATCAGCCCCGGTAGCGGTCAAGCCCGACTTGACATACGTTCGTCCAACGCCGAGGACAACCGTGAAGAGGTATGCCTTCGACGCATTCGGCCCCTATGCTTTTGCGGGGACTGCTGTCGTAGCGGGCCTTGACCAGGCGACGAATACACCTCCGGAGTGGAAGCAGGGATTTGGTGGCTACGGTTATCATTTCGGATCCGATTTTGGGATCGCACTTGTTGGAACTACTGCGCGTTACGGGTTGGCGAAAGCCCTCAAAGAGGATACGTCGTACTACCACTGCGAGTGCAGGGGAGTGTTTCCGCGTATGCGTCACGCGGTGTTGTCGACCTTCACCGCGCGCCGCGGAGAAAGTGGCGGTCGAGTTTTCTCATTTCCTGCGCTCGTGGCGCCATATGCCGGCGTAACAACTGCGGTGTACGGTTGGTATCCGAATCGGTACGGCGTAAAAGACGCGCTTCGCATGGGCAACTACAGTCTCCTTGAATCCGTCGGCGGGAACATTGCTTTGGAATTCCTCTACAAAGGGCCAAACACCTTGATGGCACACGTGCGCCTGAACCGTGCCCGCGGAGCCTCAGACTCGAGCATGAATCCGTGAGCCATCGTGGCCTGCCTGCAATTGCAGCCAACACACCTGTTGCGGGGTCGCGGACCGGACTTGTATCCATCGCCGCAGGCTCTGCTATAGGTGTGTTCAACGGCTTTTTCGAGTGGTTCGGCAACCTCGGCGCCTTTTCGTGGCAAGTTCTCAAGGCCGGCGTTACGCCGCCATATGAATGGCGTGAACTGATTCGGCAACTCGACGAAGTCGGATCGAAGTCTCTCCCGCTCGTTGCTTTGGCAGGCTCGGCGATCGGCGTCGTCATCTCTCTGGAAGCGCGCTACAGTCTCAGTCGCTTCGGCGCAAAATCGCTGTTTCCTGCGACTCTTGTGTATTCCGTGGTCCAGGTAATGGGTCCGGTCATTACGGGCCTGGTGGTGAGCGGTCGCGTTGGGGCGGGCATTGGCGCGGAGCTGGCGTCAATGAAAGTGACCGAGCAGATCGACGCCATCGAAGCGTCCGCGATCAACCCCTACAGGCTCCTGGCCGCTACGCGAATACTGGCGTGCATTTTGATGCTGCCGCTCTTGACCCTGGCCGCCGACGCGTGCGCTCTGTTGACCGGCTGGTTCGCACAGGCCATGGTTGAGCCTCTCTCGTTCCATCAATTCATCCAGAGCGGCTTCAGCGGCGCCACCTTCAATGCGTTCCTTCCGCCCACCTTTAAGACCACCGTCTATGGTCTCATTATCGGGCTCATTGCGTGCTTTCAGGGAATGCGTACGCGCGGAGGCGCAGCGGGTGTGGGCCGTGCCGCCACCAATTCGGTAGTACTGGCTTCGCTCTTCCTTATCCTGGCCGATGTCGTGCTGGTGAAATTCATCCTCGTCTTTTTCCGTTAATCCTGCCTGAATTGGATGTGAATCAAACATGGCTACCGTTTACGACAACGCGATCCCGCAAAAAAGACTCCAGCGAGGCGGCAATGTGCCAGTCATCGCGGTGGACGACCTGCATAAAAGCTATGGAAGCCGTAAGGTTCTCAATGGGATCACCTTGAGCGTGAGCCGTGGGGAAACTCTGGCGGTACTCGGGCGCAGTGGTACGGGAAAGAGCGTGTTGTTAAAGCTCATCATTGGCCTTGTGGACCCTGACTCGGGATCGGTTCGCATCCATGGCCAGGACATTGCCGGCCTGGCGCTCGACCGCATGGGAGACATCCGGAAGAACATGGGCTTCTTGTTTCAGCATGCGGCGCTCTACGACTCGCTGACTGTCGCCGAAAATGTGGCGTTCCCACTAACCCATCATCGCCTGGATATGTCGAAGTCCGAACGCGCTGACTGGGCGGGGCACTTGCTCGCAGAGGTGGGCTTGGAAGGGGGCGACCTCAAAAAGATGCCATCCGATATTTCAGGCGGAATGCAGAAGCGTGTGGGCTTGGCGCGTGCGCTGGCCCTGGAACCGGACATTCTGCTGCTCGATGAGCCCACGGCCGGTCTTGATCCAATCAGTTCGGGTGAGATCAATGACTTGATTCTCAGATTCCAGAAAGACAGGCAGATGGCGTCGATCGTGGTGACTCACGATCTGCATAGCGCCAGGACGATCGCCAATCACCTGGCGCTCTTGAATGAGGGCAATGTGGCGATCGAGGGCACCTTTGAAGAACTGCAACAAAGTGACATCCCGTTTGTGAAGGAATTTCTGGAGCAGTCGTAGGGGGACATATGTCGAGATTGGCAGGCCTCGGAGCATTCATCGCCGTAACGTTGGCAGTTCTGGTTGCTGGAGTCTTCATCATTGGGAGCAAGCAGTATCTGTTTCAGTCCACCTACACGCTCAGGGCGGAGTTCGACAATGTAGCCGGATTGGCTGAAGGAGCTGACGTGCAGGTAGGCGGAGTTCATAGCGGAACAGTGACCGCAATCCTGTTGCCTAAGAAGCCGGGAGAGAAGGTCTCTGTAGTTATGGAGCTGGCCAGGTCCACGCACGAGATCATCAAGCAGGATTCCGTGGCTTCCATTGAAACCCAAGGGCTACTAGGTAGTCAGTACATGGCAGTCTCGTTTGGATCGGCGGGGCAGGGCGATGTAAAGAACGGCGAGGTTATTCAGAGTGAACCGCCGCTTGAGATGTCAGATCTGCTCAAGAAGACGAGCGGCATTCTGGATAGTAGCCAGCAAGCGATTAGGAATGTCACGGAAGCAACGGCACATCTGAACGATATCAGCGCCAAGATCGATTCTGGCCAGGGATCCGTGGGAGCACTGGTAAACGACAACCAACTTTACAAAAACCTGGAACACACGACGACTACCTTGGACGCGACGATGGTCCAGGCCCAGGCGGGCGTCACCGATTTTCGAGACAACATGGAGGCGTTGAAACACAACTTCCTGTTAAGGGGGTATTTCAAAAAGCGTGGCTTTGACAACGTTGCCGATCTGGCGGCAAATGGAATTAGCGCGCTCCCAAAGAGTTCCCCAATGAAGGTGTTTACATATACCACCAAGCAGTTGTTCCATGATCGCGATTCGGCCGAATTGAAGAACCACAAGCCTCTGACCGTTCCCGGTGAATTCCTGGAAGGCAACGAATTTGGGTTTGCCGTGATCGTGGTGTCTACCGGTATGGAAGGTGACGCCCAGAAAGATCTGTTGCTTACCCAGGCCAGAGCCATGGCCGTGCGAACGTTCCTCGTCGAAAACTTCGGATTTGACGACAGTCATCTTAAGACACTGGGAAGGGGCAAGCAGAACGGCGACAACCAGGATGCCGAATGGGGTTCGATTCAGATTCTCATCTTCCCGCCGGGAGCGGAGCTTCCGACCGACAAACCGCCTTCGGCGGGTAGCGCACCTTCGGCCGATCCCCTCCCGCCCCCAGGTGCCACGGTTACGGCAGCTCAAAAGCCATAACGGAGAGCAACGAGGATAATCTCTGACCTACTGATTACTTGCGTATGGCCTGTTCATCTTCGCGCCAAGCCCGTCAGGGCAGTAGCGGACGCCACAACGGAAGAATCGGTCCTTCGGTCGGTGGTTTCAAGAAAGCGATAGAAAAGATTCAAACTGTTCCGTACATTTCGGCGGTTTACGTCCAATCTACCGACCAAGATGATCAATAGTGATCAGAATTGCTGGCTGAAAGCCCTTAAGATTACCTCAATCGCCAGTCCCTTCATTCAAGCTGCGCACCACAAATCCCTCCCTGTAATACTGCAGACCAATCAGAACAACCCTCTCAGAAGCTGGCAAGAGTCGGGAGGAATCCCGGCGTGTTTGCTCTTCAACGAAGATCCAGCGCATTGCCGTCCTGGCCTCTAATGCGTTGATGCGAGTTTGCCGGGGAGGGCGACGGCAAATATGGACCGCTCATTTGCCTCTCTTTCTCGCCTTTTCGAGGTGGCCTACCGCCGCGAGCGACAGTACTCTACGCTGGTCCGCAACTTCTGTTGTGGTGGCCCCTTTTATCCGATGCTCGTCATCTTAACGATTGATACCGCACATGCGGCTAACATGTTCTAATCCGCACGGGCGATGAAGACCCACAACTGGCCCGAGGAGGAACTTCCCTCCGCGCACGCGATGCTGCCGATGGCATCCTCTCCAGCTGTTTGTTGGAGCTGTGACATGAAACAGCCAGTCTCTACGGTTAACAAGATTCAGCAATTGGAAGAAGCTCTGCGAGAGAGCCAGGCCCTTGCTCTGGCAGGCCAGTTCGCCGCAGCCACGATGCATGAGGTAAATGGTGCGCTCGAGGCTATTGCCAACCTGAACTACTTGGTCAAGATCAATTCAGATGATGGCGTTCAGGTTCGCAATTACTCCAGCCTCATTGATGAACAACTCTTGGCGCTTACTACCATCTCGCGTCAGACGCTCGGTTTCTACCATTCAAAGGAGACGGTGGAACCCATCCAGATTGCGCAACTGGTGGAAGTAGATCTCCGAATTCACCGTAAAGAGATCGGCGCCAAGGGCATCCGGCTGCTAAAGAAGCTGCCCGGCGATATAGCCGTGGAGATCCATGCGGGATCTATGCTCCACGCGTTCTCGAATCTAATCAGCAATGCTGTGGCAGCGCTACACGTTCACGGTACCCTGCAAAGTCGAGCAAGGTGTACAGACGGAAAAGCGCATATCCTCTTTGCCGACAACGGAGGCGGAATTCCCGCTGCAATCCGGAGTAAGATCTCCGAACCGTTCTTCAGTACAAAGAGAGAGCGTGGGACGGGGCAGGGACTGGGTATCACCAAAGCTATCGCGCGATGAGACGAAACGATCAAAGTGATCGGTTATGGGTAGTCCAACTCTGGCACGATGTCTGTGGAAGATAGTGAACGTGTTTGAACACTGATGATCGACCGCGGAAAACCGACAGACATGGAGACTCTCGAATGCCCTGGCCCACCGTCGATTGATTCGGACGAGCGCACCAGCAGCTGCAACGCACGTCGGATCTCGCCATGGCCAATAACAGGCAAGGACAAACTTTCGGAAAGGGAATATGACGCTGCTCGCTCACACTGAGGAATTGACGGAATCCATAAGCGCTCAGGGCGTCGCACGGTCCACCGTCGCAATCGTCACTCAAGAGCGGGGATGAGTTGCTGCACATTGGACGAAGGACGTCGGCGATCGCAATCGCCATCGCTGCTGGCGGCATGTGTCTGAGCCCCATTTGGAATGTGCGGTGAATCCTTTGGACTGATTAGCCCTATCCAGGGAGCGGTCACTCAGGAGGTGATCGACCTCCCCTCAATTCTGAATTCGTTGCGAATGATCTTGCCCACCGGTTCGCTGAGCGATTTTAGGGTGCATGCAGCAGCCGTGAATAGGGCTCGCACTTTGAACTGACCAAAGCAATTGCAAGCGGAACGCTCTTCCCGGATAGCGAATAAAATTTAGGAAGACTGGGAATAGTCGAGCTCGGTTGCGGACGTGAGCCATCTTGAACATACAAGACACCCGGAACGGAATAAATTTCCGATGTGGGTTGAGATTCGGCCAATCACCCTTCCACCGGAACTCCGCTGGTCACGAGCGTGCACATGAAAGTTCTCCAACGTTCGGATCGACCGTTTCGTTGATCGGCCTACAGATCGGGTTTGGGAGATGGAAGCATGGCTGGATTTGAAAGGAGATTTCCATGTTAATGATCTTGCTGATTGTCCTCGTGCTGCTCGCATTAGGCGGTGGAGGTGGCTATTACGGATATCGTAGATGGGGAACGGGCGGCGGTATCGGTATTTTCGGGTTGGTGCTGATCGTTCTGGTGGTGGTCTATGTCTTCGGCGGACTTCGACTGCCCTGAAGAAGCCCGGCGGGGTCAGGCGTCGGAAGCTACGTCCGGCGGGCACGAGGTGACGACTAACTGTGAGCGCCCTTGAGGGAGACTTCTTGGGAGCCTCGCCTTTCGATTCAATCCTGATACAAGATAACTTCATCACATAAGGGGAGGTCCCATGAAAGTTGCCACGGTCGTGGGTATTATGCTCATTGTCGTCGGTTTCGCAGGCTTCGCTTTAGGTGGGATCAGTTTCACGCACGAAAAGGAAGACATTGATTTAGGCCCCCTGCAGGTCTCTCACAAAGAGAAGAGCACTTTTCCGATCTCGCCGATTCTCAGCAGTCTATCTCTCATCGCGGGCGTCAGCTTAGTGGTGGTCGGAGCACGCAGCAAATAGCCCCGCCGAAGCGAATGCCGGACGTCGCAGTGCAGAAGGTGGTTGCAGCTTTCGGTTGCCTACTTTACGCGATTGGTGACCGTCTCTGATCTGTTTGCCAAAAGGCTGCGTCGAAGGCAGGAAAGGTTCGGAGAGCCAACGGGCAGAGGTGCTGAGTTGTAGTCAATGCCATCGTTTTCATGGTTTGTGTGCGTCGTAAACGAGTTGGCGCACAACCGACGCAGAATGTGAGCCAGCACACTCTCCGAGTCGAAAAGCCGCCAGTTTCCTATTTACAGCGATGGACAATTGGTCAAAAGAAGACAGTTAATTGATTTCGCAATATCTACGCTGTAAGCGAGGCACCCGGTAATGAAAATAGTTGGAGTAATCACCGGATCAGTTCTGTCGTTGCTTCTCGGAGCTTCGGCCTTTGCTTACGTACAGCAAGAGCAGCAGAGCGACAAGCAGAAGCAAGAGCAGCAAGACAAAAAGCAGGGTAAGCCCGAAAAGCAAGCCACACCGGAAAAGCAGCACGGTACACAACAAGCGAAGCCCCAGAAAGAGCAGCAACAGCAGCCGGACAAGGGCAAGCAGGATCAGCAGCGTGCCCAGCAACAGCTGCAGGACAGGAGCAAGCAGGATCAGCAGCGTGCCCAGCAACAACAGCAGGACAGGAGCAAGCAGGATCAGCAGCGCGTCCAGCAACAGCAGCAGGACAAGAGCAGGCAGGATCAGCAACACGCCCAACAACAGCAACAAGGAGAGCGTCTCTCACAGCAGCGCCAGCAGCAGCTTGTTGAGCAGCAGCGGCAACGCCTGAGGCAGTACCGTGAACATCTAGATCAGCAACAGCGTGTGCTGCAACAGCAGACAGCGCAGCTACAGGAGCAGAAGCGTACGGCCCAGTACCGTTTTCACGAAGAGTATCTGGGACGATTGCGTCAACAGCAGGAATCTCTCCAGAACGACCGTCACCCCGATTACGATAATGATCCGTATTTTTACACGGCCCCGATTTATCGCTACCATCGCGGCAGCCGCTACTACGAGGTCAATCAATACGGTGCAGATTTGCTCGGCCAGGCCTTAAACAACGGCTATCAGGAAGGCTTCCAGGCCGGTAATGCAGACCGAGAGGACCGGTGGCACTCCAATTACCGAGGCAGTTACGCCTATCAGGATGCCAACTATGGCTATAGCGGCTACTACTTGGACGGAAGCAACTACAACTACTACTTTCGCCAGGGCTTCCGTCGCGGCTATGCGGATGGCTACAACAGCCGATATCGATATGGCCGCAACACGGGCGGATCATACGTCATGCTGGACATGGTTTTGTCGCAGGTCCTCAACTTCCAGTCGCTTCGTTAAGGGAACCGAGAGGCAGCAAGCTTAGCCGCCAGATCTGGAGAAGGAGAACCGCATGTCGAAGACTTGGGAACATTACCATCACGCTGCCCGTCATCATGAGGAGGCGGCCTACCATTTCAAAGAGGCTGCAAAGTACGACGAGGCGGAGGATCGCGAAAAGGCTGCGCACCACGCATACCTGGCCCATGGCCACAACCAACTTGCAATTCATCACGATTCCGAAGCGGCGAAGCTGCACGCGGAGCAGAACGATACTTCAGCGACGTCCGCTTCTGAGCAAAGGGCAAACGAGATAAGTGCCGCCTGAGAGTGGCTCATGTTTGGTTCCACGCCCCGTTCGATACGGAGAGAGAGTTAGCCGGTGGGGAGTTTGCCGGGGCATCGGGAACGCGCTGCGGAGTGACCTTCCAGCTCATGGGAGGAGGATCGGATCATGAACAGGAAAGCAGAGGAAACCAAAGCTATGAAGGAGTACGTGGGTGCGATTGAAAAGCAGACTTTGCAGAATACGTATTTCCGGCAGGTTCTATTTACGGCCGAGCACTCCCAGCTGGTCGTGATGTGCCTGCGACCAGGCGAGGAGATTGGTGATGAGGTGCATCCTAAGGTTGACCAGTTCTTCCGCATTGAACAGGGACACGCAAAATTCGTTTTCAACAAGAAAGACGAGCGCTTAGTTCGCTCGGGAGACGCGGTGGTGGTGCCAGCAGGAACCTCCCATAACGTGGTAAACACGTCGCAGACCGAGATGTTGAAGCTTTATACCGTCTATTCTCCGCCGAACCACCCGGACGGGAGGGTGCATAAGACCAAAGCCGAGGCAGAAGCGGCGGAATTGGTCGAACACAGTTGAGACACACGGTCCTCTCTGTCATCAGGGCGGATCTCGCACTTACAAGTTCGTCCACTGAGTAGCGTGAAGTGAAAAGGAAGTGTTCCACGCTCTGGTCGTCACCGCGGAACCTTATTATGCCGTGCGCCAGCCCAGCAATGTGGTAGTCCTCGAAAATGTCATTCGTGAGGGCACCAAAGGAACATGCGAAGCGGTCGATGCGAGATTTGACCTTCTCGAACGTGGTGGCTATATTCCCACTGGCTACAAGTTCGATCCAGTGGTCATGAACGCCAAGTTGCTCCTGGAATTCTTTGAGGCGCGCAATGCGCTGCGCATAGCTCAATCCGAGGGCGCGGCCAAATACGCCAGCGATAGCTACCTCCATGCTGTCCGTCTGATGGGCCAAGCGGACGCATACGCCACGGAAAAGAATAGCAATAAGAAGGCTATTATCGCAATCGCGCGTGAAGCGGTGCAGACCGCAGAAGGTGCTCGCCAAATTGCAGTCACAAAGATAGAGCACGAGCGCGTAGACGCCGCCAACAGACCAGCAGCGGATCGTGAAGCCACCGCCAAGGCTCAGATAATCAGCGTCAAGGCCGATATCGCCGAGGCACTTCGCGCACGTGACGACGCCGAGCGACAGAAACGGGAGGCGCAAGCATCAGCTCTCCAGCAACAACAGACCGCCGATGTCGAAGCGGAGCGTAATCGCGCAGCAGCTGCGGACGCCGCTGCAGCATCTGAGCAGAACCTCCAGCAAGCGGAGTGTGATCGCGAAGAGCTCCGCGCCCGCCTGCTGCAACAATTCAACGATGTCCTCGAGACCCGCGACACGGCGCGCGGCCTGGTCGTCAACATGTCCGACGTTCTCTTCGACACCGGCAAGCACACACTTCGCCCGCTAGCGCGAGAGAAGCTGGCGAAGATTAGCGGCATCGTGCTAGCCTATCCCGCGCTGACACTGGGAATCGAAGGAACTACCGATAGCGTTGGTAGCGATGAATATAACCAGGCTCTCTCCGAGAGGCGCGCAGAGGCGGCCCGGTCTTACCTCGCGCAGCAAGGAGTCTCGGAGTCCCCGATGAAGGCAAAGGGCTTGGGCGAACGCCAGCCAATTGCGTCAAACAGTACGGTAGAAGGCCGTCAACAGAATCGACGCGTTGAATTGATAGTGTCAGGCGATGTGATCGGAACGAAGATCGGATCCCTTGCACCGTACGAGATTCAGTAACCGAAGCGCGACCACTCCCAGGTAAGATCGTTGACCGAGAGCTGGCTTCATTGAAGCCGGCTCCCTGTTTCTTTGTGGCTCATCGAGGCCGACAGTGAACTCACGAAATGATGTAGAGGATGTAGTGGTGAGTTCCGGACGGAGCTCACACGAAGACTCACAAAGTCGACACGGTCATCTGCCCTGACTTGGAACGGAACGCCAGCAAGTTCTGCGCACATATTGCGATCTCCTCGCGTCAGATTTCCCACTCTTCACGCTCCGCTTAATAGGAAGAACTTTTCTAGCTAAATTGCACGGTGAGGCTCCCGACAAGGGAGGCAGGCTAGTAGAGGATCCTACGAACCGCTCAAGAACTCTGATCAATGTTGCTCATCCAGGCGAATCGGTGCCGCGCGCTCCCGAACATGGTCAGGCTCGATCGCCTACTGCGCGCAATTGCCCAAACCCGGTTCAGACCAGCTGGCCGGATTGCCGTGCTCCGATGTCACCTGAATACAGTTGCGGAGTTGCGCCTGTATCAATCGAACCGTCGGTATAGCCTGCGCGGAGAGCGATGTCGGATGAAGGAGAATCAAACAGGTTGTCCACTATACCGTGAAGGGGAGCACGATCGCCGGATCTTACTTCTCCAGACGGGGTAGGGTATACCGGCTAGCCGATTGATGACGAGGGCCTGGACGGTAAGCAGGATGGCTGCGATCTCGATGATGACAAGCTCTTTGGGTTGAGAGATGATGCCGAGCGATACGATGAGAGTGGTCGCTCCCGCTGGCGGATGACTCACCCGCAACAGAGCCATGAGCGCGCCAGTCGCCGAGAGCGAGAGCGCGGCGGCCAGCAAGCGCAGCCCAAGAATCCCAATCGTGATGAAGCCATTCACGCAAACATAGACTTCCCAAGCCAGGCGTGAGGGGAAGTGGCGCAGGAGCCATTCCATGCGCAGGTGCGTGAGCACGACTCCGACATGCTCGAAGCTGTTGAGATCGGCGCGGCCAATCGTGATGGTCATTCATGACGGTCATCAAATGTTGGGGAGCAGATCGAAGTATTCATCGTCTTCGTTCTTGCCGCCCTCGCCGAGGCCGACGGACTTTTCCGAGTCAATGAATTCGATGCGCTCGATCCACTTGACCATCTTGTAGCCGAGTTGGTTTTCGACGCGCAGGCGCAGTGACGCTCCATACACTTCGGTGAGGGACTTGCCATTCATTTCTGTGGCAAGCAGGCACTGAGCTTTGAGTACGTTTTCAAGGCTTTGGGTGTCGTACTAGGCGCCGCCGTAGAGCGAACCGCCAAAGGAGAAGAAGGCGACAACGTTGGCGTTCGCTTTGGGCCGCACGAGTTCGACCAGAGCTTTCATGGGAAGGCCGCCCCATTGGGCAATGCCGGTCCAGCCCTGGATACAGTGACGCATGGTGATCTCCTCGGACTTCGCCGGCCGCTCGATGTCCGCAAGAGAAAGTTCGACCGGGTTATCGACCAGACCACCGACCTTTAGCCGGTAGTTGATGAAGCCGCTGGCTGCCATCTGCTTCCAGTCGACGCGTTCCGGCATTTTGCCGTCGGGCCAGAAGCGTGGAGATATATCCGCCTCGGTGTAATGCTCGCTGGGAGAGAGGCGGTTGAGGGTGGTTAGCATGAGGGGGTAGGTGATGAACTTTTGTACATGCTGGAGGGCGCGGGGGTAGACCCAGGAGATGGTGTGGGCCGCGATCCAAGGAGGATGACGACGCCGATGCCGACGAAGCTGAGGATCATGCCCAGATGATTCTGGTCGTCGGTGCCCAGCACGATGTGGTTCATGTTGCGTACAAAGCCGGTCATCGCGATCAAGGTGACGTGCACGACGATGAAGGCGAAGAAGCTGAGCATAGTGAGGAAGTGAATGGAGCGCGCCGATTGCCTGCCGCCAAACAGCTTGGCGTACCAGTGGAAGCGGTTGACGGCGGCGGGCGACATGGCGATGCCGGTGAGGATAGCCAACGGGCCGGAGACAAACACGACGGAGAGATAGGCGATCTGTTGCAGCGCGTTATAGCCGTAGAATCCGTTGAGTTCCGGCGGCAGGTGGCAGGTGGCGTAGTGGACCCATGTGTTCCATGCCTGCAGCAGCACCAGAGTAGATTGGGGCACAAGCCGCCGCCACTGCTCGGTGTCGAAGAGCATGGTTACCAAGAAGATGCCGGTGATAATGAATCCGTAAACGTTGAGGAAGTGCCAGCATCGGGCGATGCCAATGGTATGCCGGTAGCCGGGTGTGGCGACGATGGGGGAGACGTAGCGGGCATCGTCCTTCGCGGTCCAGATCCGATCCGTCGGTGCCGTGAGAGGTGTCAAACGAATCCACTCGCTGCCCGGCGTGCAGTGATTGTTGAAATAGAGGCGGGGATGATCGGCCAGGATGGAGAGACCGCTTCTTATCAGCATGGTCACAAAAAGGAAGTTGAAGAAGTGGCAGTAACGCACCCAGAGCGGGAAGCCATGCGGACCGTCAAAATTGCTGGGCGATATCTGCGGCACGGGCGGAATGTGAGGTAGCCCGACCAGAAGGACCTCAAGCCACCAGCCAGCACCGGCAGGGCCAAAATCAAAGCAAGAGCAATGAGAATCGAGGGCCGTATCCAGATGTGAAAGCGGCGATCAGGGGGATAGTGAACCGCGGCATGGGCCGCATCGAATGCAATCATCGTGTTTACTCCTGGGGGCACGTTCAGGGATTCGGCGTGAGAGGAGGATCAGGTGCCGTAGCCCCGGTGCGGCATGGCGGTCAATTCGGCATTGCCCGGCCACGAGATGGTCAGGAGAAATGCGGATTCAGTGATCGCCACAACGTCGTGGTTGATGGAAGCGCCGAGTGTCAGCAGGCTCCCGCTCTGCAGGTGGTATATCTGACCCTGCGTCTTGTAATGGATGTCGCCCTTCAACACTTGGATCGAGCTTGTGCCATCGGCGTGATGTTCCTTGATGGTGGCGGCGGCTTCCATGCAAATCAGAACAACCCGAAGGTCCTTCTTTTTGAACAGCATCTTTGAGCGGATACCGGAAGGCCACGGCTTGTGATGCGCGAAGTCAGCCATCTCCCGTGCCAGGTCGAAGTGCGCCAGATCGGCAATCATCGTACCGTTTTCAGCTGAAACAGGAATTGTCATGCGATTCCCTCTCGGTTTGAAACTGGTTTGAAGCACGAAATCCTCAGTGTGCTCCGTATCGCTCGGTGATTCCGAGGTGTTCTCCTCCGCGAGCCAACCGGACCCGAGCAGGCAGGCCTTGCAACGTAAGCGGGACAGGGCGGGGCGATTGCGCCAAGATGGGATGGAGGCTTCACGGATTTGGGGAACCGCGGGCTACGTGAATCCATTGCCTATTCGGAAGCGTGCTGCTTATTTGATAGTCCCCCTCCAACGGCCTCATCGGAGCGGGCGTGTCAGCGGCCCGGCGACGGCAGAGAAAACACTGATTCTCTCTATCGTCCCCACGCCGGATTTGATTCCGTTCCGACCTCTGGATCTGGGTTCCTCTTTAGCGGAGACTTCCCGTCGTCCGGTTGGAGGGTACGCCGATTGCCTCGCCCGAAACCACCAATTCCACGCGCCTGTTTTCCTGCCTGCCTGCCGCGCTATTGTTTGAAGCCACCGGAGACATGTTGCCAAACCCTTTCGAGGTGACAGAGGCGGAGTTCACTCCTTGCTGCACCAGGTAATCGCGAACCGCGCCGGCGCGACTCTGTGAGAGGACCTGGTTCATATCATCCTTTCCCACGTTGTCTGTATAGCCGCCGACTTCTATGACAAGCGCTGGGTATGAGATCAGGATCCCTGCCACTTTGGCCAACTTCTCCCGAGCCCCCGGGTTCAGCGAAAATTTGCCAGAGTCGAACAGCACATCCGACATACTTACGATGAGCCCGCGCGCGCTGTCTCGCGTCTGCAGAATCTCGTTCAACCTGTCAGAGAGTTGCGCGCGCAATACAGCCTTTTCGCTGTCCGATTGCCGTTCGTTCTGTTGAGCCGTCTTAGCCGAGGCCCGCGCTTGGTCCGCATCTTCATGGGCCGCGCTGATCTCAACGTCGGATGCGGATTGGTGCACCACCAGGTCAGATTTCGCTTTTAACGCGTCGCCTTCAGCAAGTTCCTTCTGCCGGATTGCGTCGTCAACCTGCGCCTGCGAATAAGCGGCGTCGGCCTGGGCCTTTACCACGCCCGCTTCTTTCTGCCTGGTTGCCTCGTCGGCTCGAGCCTTTGAGGACGCAGCGTCCGCCTGAGCAAGCGCTGTTTCAGCCTGAGCTTGCTCCTTCTGCCGAGTCGCATCGTCAGCCGTTGCCTGAGTCTTTTGCTGCTTATCCGCAGAGGCCAGACGTTCGGCTTCTCGGTAATCCTGGTCCATCGCTTTCACCGCGATACCGCGCGCGTCCTCGGCCGTTTGTACGGCCTCCCGCGAAGTGGCAATTAGCTCTTTCCTGGATGCGTGCTTCTCGACCGCGTATTGATCAGCCTGGTTCATCAGCTGCACTGCACGTTGGTAGCTTTCTCCCGCGTACTTCTCCGCCCCTTCCGATTGGGCGATGCGCAGCGCATTGCGTGCTTCGAGGAATTCAAGCGGTAGCTTCGCATCCAGAACTACGGGATCGAACTTGTACCCTGTGGGGATGTAGCCTCCACGCTCCATCAGTTCATACCGGGCGTTTACGCTTTCGCTGCTCCCCTTGGTATCGGATCGAACTACATTTTCCAGAACCACCACATTGCTCGGCTGGCGAACTGCATAATAAGGCTCCGCCGTCACGATCATTGCAAATGCCTGGAGAACCGTAGTTACTTCCAACTTGCTGCGGTGGTTCCCCCCAACCAGCACTTCGCCCAGATTCACTGGGGCACCCTCGGGAGAGATTGCCCAAAGCACGTAGGTCAGGTATTCGCCTCCGAAGGCGGTCGGTTTCTGCAGATCAACAAATTCCGCTTCGATGGCGATCGAACCACGATTGCTTTTCACATCGGCGTGGCCTGCGGCGCCCGACATCAGTGCAGTCCCGGCAAAGTCGACCTTTGTGGCGCCGCTCCGATGCTGATAGCTAACTGCTTCGATCGTGCGCGTCGTTATCATGGGAGCATACATCGGACCAGTGATATCAGCTTGGGACGTGGCCTGAGCACTGGCATGAGTTAGAGCGGTTATTCCCACTGCAATTCCGAATGCGAACAAAAACCTGGTATTCACAATGTCTCCTGGGTAGCGTGATGGGATCCCACTTACGACGTAACGGTGAATGTAGGACTCAGCTTGGAGAGCTGACTCGACTTTGAGGTTTCGTCGTCCTGAACGTATCGCTGCCAACGAAGGGGAGAGCTCGAAAGCTCTGACGATGAAGAACGACGCGGGACCCTGCATCAGGGCGACTTTATGCATAGCAACACGCGCACGGGAAAGCCTGGGGCAAGATGCGGGAGTGAGATACCGTGCTTCGCTCCGCCATGCCGATCGAAACGCCGCTCCGGATGCGTTCATATTTCACGCTATGCGCCGGCGCCCATCGTTGTCTGAGCTATTCGGAACACCGCCAGGATCGAGACGCCAGGCTCACAGCAAGCGTATGACTTCAAGTGAACGAATCCCGTGCTGTCGCCTCACGAGAGCTGGCCCTTTGCAGTGCTGGCGATGCGCCGTGGCGTGATCTGTGGTTCATGCCGTTTCGCGCGCCGAGCCGTTATGCGACTGATGCGGCTGCCTATGGAAAGACTCCCAACAGATAACAGATCAACAGGATCAGGAGCACGGTTCCGAGGCCAATGCCGCCCCGCCGCGGCTACCCCAGCGACCGTATGCATAATAGCCTCCGCCCAGTCCGAAGACCAGGACGAGAACGACGATGAGTATAAGCATCTCTGCTCCTCTTTAAGTTGGTCTCAAGACCCCGGCTAGGCCACAGCTCTGATACCTCCTGGAAAGTTGATTTCCAGCAGCTCATCAAACAGCGAGCGGTACTGGATCATCGCGGTTCGCAGGTCTTCCGTGCTGGCTTCATCTTTTCCCAGGCGCACAATGACCCCGTGCGCAGAGCGGTAGTACTCGACGAGGCGTGGATGGTTGACCGAGATATCTGCGGCGCGCCGGTCAAAATCGGCTACGGGATAGCCTCGGGCGATCAGGACCGCAGAGATGATCTCATCGGCTTCAGTGACAGAGCGCTTGGGGTGATCGACGAAGCGGGACTGGATCGCTTGCCATTCGGCGATGAAGTGCGCCCGCTCCGTGACACTAAGCTCGCGGAACGTCATACCTTCGACTCGCGACTCGCGTTCCGTCAGCTTGGCTTCGGCTTTGCGTTCGGACCCGTGCGTGACGACGGCTCGGTCGTATTCGAGCCCGAAGCGGGTGCGGAGGCCGGCGCTGGTCCTGCGGCGTTTCGTTACAGAGAAGGCGATGGCGACGACGAGTATCAGAACAATCACGGCCGCGCTGCCGATGTACACGGGATTCGTCAGGTCAAATTGCATGTCAACCTCTTGTGCGGCGAATCCGGCCCGGCGGGCCAAAGAGGAAAGCCCGCGCGCCGGGGAAAAGTCGATGCATGACAACTATGCAATCGAGGCCGATCACAATACTGGTCAGAATCGCTCAGCTGTGCGGCAGGCGGGAGGAACGGGAACATCGGCCTTATACATTGCTTGAGGCACGAAGTGATCAATTTTGACCGGATTCCAGAGGGCTGAGGACACGATACTCTCCTCGGCCGTTCTCCACGCGCTTGCGACGCTGCGTGCGACGCGCCTGGATGGACCCGGCCGCCTAACCGCACTGCTGTGCGGAACAGCCTTTTGCGGAGGCCACGCAATGAATCTCGACGGAACAAGTATCCGAGTTCGTCCTTCGCCAGAGACGGGCTTTTGGATGTCCGCTTGCTTCCTCGCCCTACTGGGTCTATGGGCCGCCTCGCCGGCCGCCAGGGCCGGGAGGCACAGCCGATGCCGGCGCAGTGACGTATAGCGGAGTTACCGCAACCTTTACGCCGAGCGCCGCTCTCGCCAACAGCGCCATGTACACGGCTGCCATAACCACCGGGGCAACTTCTCAGGCTGGCACTCCACTGCCGGCAAAGTACGTGTGGAAATTCACGACGATTACGCCCGTGCCGACAGTAGTGGCAGTAGTTCCGGTAAACGAGGCGGCAGGTGTTCCGGTCACCCAGGTGCTGCGCGCGACCTTCAGCGAGCGCATGGCTCCGAACACGCTCGATGCGGCTTCCTTCACGCTCACGGCGGGCGGAGTCACCATACCCGGGGCCATCTCGTATTCGGGG
>Ga0070684_100000236_pt1 | contig 38259 bp, 37 predicted proteins | sample KBSC723LmetaG_FD_65653 | JGI IMG/M metagenome (GOLD analysis project Ga0070684, IMG submission 65653) | Corn rhizosphere microbial communities from Kellogg Biological Station, Michigan, USA - KBS C7.2-3L metaG | ecosystem: Host-associated > Plants > Roots > Rhizosphere ...
GACGACGATGCCGGCGAAGATGATGAGCGACATGCCGTTGCCGATGCCGCGCTCGGTGATCTGCTCCCCCAGCCACATGATGAAACAGGTGCCGGTCGTGAGCGTGAGCACCGTCATCAACCGGAAGCCCCAGCCGGGGCTGTAAACGAGGGGTAAGCCGCCCGCGATCCCCGTGTTCTTCTCGAGGAAGTAGGCGATACCCAGCGCCTGCACGACGCTCAGGAGAATCGTGCCATACCGAGTGTATTGCGTGATCTTGCGTCGCCCCAGTTCGCCTTCCTTCGAGAGGCGCTCGAGGTACGGCCAGACAACCGTCAGCAGCTGAAGAATGATCGACGAGCTAATGTACGGCATGATGCCGAGCGCGAAGATCGTCATCTGCGACAGGTTCCTGCCGGAGAACATGTCGTACAGACCGAACATCGTGTTCTTCGCCTGTTCGACCAGCGCCGCCAGTGCCTCGGGATTGATTCCCGGGGTCGGGATGTGGCCGCCGACGCGATACACCGCGAGCAGCCCGAGCGTGAACAGCACACGCTTCCTGAGGTCTGCAACCGCGAAGATGTTCTTCAGGCTTTCCATAACGCCCCCTACGCGAGGACTTCGGCCTTACCACCGGCAGCGGCGATCTTCTCCGCCGCCTTGCCGCTGAACTTGTGCGCGCGGATCGTCAACGCTTTCGAGATGTCTCCGCGAGCAAGCACCTTGATCTTGCCATCACGACGAATCATCCCCTGCTCCCGGAGCAATTCCGGCGTCACTTCCGTGCCGGCGTCGAAACGCTCACCCAGCGCATCGAGATTGACGACCTCGAATTCCTGGCGGAACAGATTGTGGAACCCGCGCTTCGGCACACGCCGATGCAGCGGCATCTGGCCGCCTTCGAACCCGCGCTTGTGCTTGAAGCCCGAGCGGGACTTTGCGCCCTTATGACCACGTCCGGCCTGCACACCCTGCCCCGAGCCCTGCCCGCGGCCGATGCGCTTTTTCGAATGCGTCGCGCCCTTTGGCGGGCGGAGGTTACTAAGATCCATGTCTCGTGTCCTTGAAATGCTGAGTGCTGAGTGCTGAATGCTGAATGGGCTGCTGAACGCCTTCATTCAGCATTCAACATTCAGAATTCAGCATTTCACTCTACTTCCACCAAGTGTCGGACTTTGAGGATCATGCCGCGTGTCGCCGGCGTGTCCACCAGTTCCACCGTGTGCCCGAGGCGTCGAAGCCCCATGCCCTGGACCGTTCGCGCCTGAGTCTTGTCGAAACCAATCGGGCTGCGGACCAGCTTGATCCGCACCTTCGGTGCATCGCCGCTCTTTTTCGCAGTCTTCTTCGCCATGATCGATTATCGGGTCGCCGCGGCGAGATCGCCGGGCTGCTCTTCTTTTCCGCGCAGCTGCCGCACCGCGGCGGGATCCTTCAAACCCTTCAGCCCGGCGAACGTCGCCCGGACCACGTTGTGCGAGTTCGCCGATCCGATCGACTTGGTCAGGACGTTTTGAATCCCGCACGACTCGACGACGGCACGAACCGCTCCGCCGGCAATGATCCCGGTGCCATCCGGTGCCGGCTTCAACAACACCTGACCCGCGCCGAAGCGCCCCAGCACCGGATGCGGAACCGTCGTCCCGGCAAGCGGGACCCTGATGAGCGACTTCTTCGCCGCCTCGATGCCCTTCTTGATCGCCGACGGCACTTCCTTCGCCTTGCCGACGCCGAAGCCGACGATGCCGTGGCCATCGCCCACGACAACGAGCGCGCTGAAGCTCAGGTTCTTGCCGCCCTTGACGACCTTGGTGACGCGGCTGATGTTCACGACCGTGTCCTTGAGGTCCAGCTGCGACGCGTCGATCTTTTCTCGTGTTTCGATCATAAGTTTCCAGTTTCCAGTTCCCAGTTCCCAGTGTGTCTCTGTTCCCACGGACTGGAAACTGGAGACTGGCAACCGGCAACTCTCGCTAAAATTCCAGCCCCGCCTCTCGCGCCGCTTCCGCGACCGCTCGAATCCGACCGTGGTAGAGGAATCCGCCGCGGTCGAACACGACCCGCTTGATGCCCTTGTCGATGAGCCGCGCGGCAATCGTTTTGCCCAGTGCCTTGGCGCCAGCGACGTTGCCGCCCCTCGTCGCTCCCGAGAAGGTCCCCTTCAACGACGGTTCGGTGCTCGCCGCCGCCGCGAGCGTCTTCCCGGTCATGTCGTCGATGACCTGCGCGTAGATGTGCGACACGCTGCGGAACACGCGCAGTCGCGGCCGCTCCGGCGTACCGGCGATGCGCTTGCGCTGCCTCAGCGCAATTCGTGTCCGGCGATCCTTCGTAGTGTTGATCTTCATATCTCAGTTACCAGTTGCCAGTTGCCAGTTCCCCGTTCCCAGTCCGTTCTGGAAACTGGAGACTGGAAACTTACTTGGCCCCCGTCTTTCCGGCCTTCTTCTTCAGAACTTCACCGGTATACCGGACGCCCTTCTGCTTATACGGATCGGGCTTACGCAAGCGCCTGATATTTGCCGCAACCTGTCCGACCGCCTGGCGGTCGATGCCGGTCACCGTGATATGCGTCTGCTTGTCGATCGCAATATCGATCCCGGCCGGAATGTCGAACACGACCGGGTGCGAATAGCCAAGCGCGAAGACCACCTGCTTGCCCTTGACCTCCGCACGGTAGCCGACGCCGACAATGTCGAGGTCCTTGCGGAATCCCTCGGTCACGCCGCGGACAGCGTTGGCGACCAGGCTTCGCGCCAGGCCATGGAATTTACCGAGTTCTGGATCCTCACGCAGGGTTTTCGCGTGCAGCTGATCGCCGTCGACCTCGAAGCCGATGCCACCAGGCAGCGGCTGCCGCAGTTTGCCCTTCGGGCCCTGAATCTCGACCGCGCCCGGCTGGGTATCGACCTTGACGCCCTTGGGAATTGCGATTGGCTTTTTTCCGATCCGTGACATTGTCAGTTTCCAGTTTCCAGTTTCCAGTTCTCAGTTTCCAGTGAAGCTCCGTTTCCTTCGAATGGAAACTGGAGACTGGCAACTGGGAACTGGGAACTACCAAACATTACAGAGGACCTCTCCACCGACGCCTGCCTTGACGGCCTCGCGCCCGGTCATCACGCCGCGTGACGTCGTCAGGATGCTGGTGCCCAATCCGGCGAGCACGTCCGGCACTTCGTTCCGGCCGAAGTAGACGCGCCGGCCGGGCCGGCTCACGCGCTGGATGCCGCTGATCACGCGTTCGCCGCGGGGACCATATTTCATGAACATCCGGAGTTGAGCCTGCACCCGCTCGCCCGCGCTCGGCTCGAGTACCTTGAACCCCTGAATGTAGCCTTCGTTCTCGAGAATGCGGGCAATCTCCACCTTGAGACGGGACGACGGCATCTCCACCCGGGCGTGCCTGGCAATCGTCGCATTCCGGATCCGCGACAGCATGTCTGAAATTGGATCGGTCATAACTCTTGTTCTCTGTAGTTTCCAGTTGCCAGTTACCAGTTACCAGTCATCTCCCAATCTCCGACTGGAAACTGGGAACTGGTGACTGGCAACTTCACCATGAACTCTTCGTGACGCCGGCGATGTCCCCTTCGAGCGCCAGCTTGCGGAAGCAGAGCCGGCACAGCGCGAACTTGCGCATGTAGGCGCGGGGACGGCCGCACCGCTGACAGCGATGCCGCAGTCGAATTTTGAACTTCGGCGGTTTGACTTCTTTCGCAACCTTGGCAGTTGTGGCCATCTCTTGTGATCTCTTTTTTTACTTTTGCGCTGGGGCCCTACCCCCAGCGCCTGCCAGCCCTCGCCTTTGGCTCGGGCCGCTGATTCGCAGCCCTTTGCTGCGTGGACTAATTCGGCCGGAACGGCATCCCGAGCAGCTGAAGCAGCTTGCGCGACTCCTGATCCGACTTCGCGGTGGTGATCACCGAGATGTTCATGCCGCGCGCCTTGTCGACCTTCATGTAGTCGATCTCGGGGAACAGCAACTGGTCCTTCAGTCCGAGCGTATAGTTGCCGCGTCCGTCGAAGCCGCGCGGAGAGACGCCGCGGAAGTCGCGGACGCGCGGAAGCGCCACCGCAATCAGCCGGTCCAGGAACTCCCACATGCGCTCGCCGCGCAAGGTGACCATGGCGCCGATCGGCATCCCCTTGCGGACCTTGAACTGCGCGATCGATTTCTTCGCCCGCGTGACCACCGGCTTCTGCCCGGTGACGCGCGCGACTTCGTCGGCGCCGACGTCGACGATCTTCGCGTTCTGGGTCGCTTCGCCGAGCCCCATGTTGACGACGATCTTCTCGATCTTGGGAATCGCCATCACGTTGCGATAGCCGAACTCCTTCTTCAGGGCCGGCGCCACTTCCTTCTCGTAACGTTCTCTCAGGCGGCTCATTTGTCGACTACTCCATCGCACTTGCGGCAGATGCGAACCTTGCGGCCGTCGCCGAGCAGCCGCCGGCCCAGCCGGGTTGGCTTGCCGCATTCAGGGCACAGCAACTGCACGTTCGACGCGTGCAGTCCCGCTTCGCGCTCCACCAGGCCCCCCTTGATGTTGCGCTGCGGATTGGGCTTGGTGTGGCGCTTGATGATGTTCACGCCCTCGACGACCAGCCGGTTCTTCTCAGGCAGGACCTTGAGCACGCGTCCGCGCTTGCCACGGTCCTTGCCGGTCATCACCACGACGGTGTCGTTCTTCCGAATCGGGGTTGCTAATCTCGACATAAAGCAGAGTCCTTGAAATGCTGAGTGCTGAATTCCGAATGCTGAAGTTATCGTCGCTTGCTGTTCATTCAGCATTCAGCATTCAACAGTCAGCATTTCTCCGTCGCCCTCACAACACCTCGGGCGCTAACGAAATGATCTTCATGAACCGCCGCTCGCGCAGCTCGCGGGCCACGGGGCCGAACACGCGCGTGCCGATCGGTTCGTTCTGGTCGTTGATCAGCACCGCGGCATTCCGATCGAACCGGATGTAGCTGCCGTCCTTGCGGCGATGCTCCTTGACCGTGCGGACGATCACGGCCTTCACGACCTGTCCCTTCTTGATGTTGCCGTCGGGGGTCGCTTCTTTCACCGACGCGGTGATGATGTCCCCGAGCCGCGCGTACCGACCGGTCGATCCGCCAATCGGATTGATCGCCGCAATCTTGCGCGCGCCGGAGTTGTCGGCCACGTCGAGGATCGATCGCATCTGGATCATGGCTAGATCTCCTTGGCTTTCTCGATGACGCGGGTGACGACCCAGCGCTTCCGGCGGCTCATCGGCCGGGTTTCGACGATCGCAACCCGATCGCCAACCTTGACGTCGTTCGCCTCGTTATGCGCCAGGAACTTCGACGTGCGCTTCTGGGTCTTGCCGTAGAGCGCGTCGCGAATCTGCCGCTCGACGGCAACGACAACGCTCTTGTTCATCTTGTCACTGACGACAAGCCCGGTAATTTCCGCTTTCGTAGCCATTTTTTGATCCGTGGCGCGCCTAAAATTTGTTAGCCGGCCGTCTGGGCCGTTTCCTTTTCGCGCAGCACCGTCTTGACGCGCGCGAGATCGCGTCGCACCGCCTTGAGCTTGTGCGCCGCCTCCAGTTGCCCCATCGATTTCTGTATGCGCAGCCGGAACAGCTGGTCGTCCATCTCCTTCACCCGCTGCTGCAGCTCGTCAACCGCGAGGTCGCGGAATTCCGTCACCTTCATGACGCCTGCTCCTCCGCGAACCGCGTCGCGAACTTGGTCTTGATCGGAAGCTTGGCCGCGGCCAACCGCATGGCCTTCCGCGCATCCGTTTCGTTGACGCCTTCCATCTCGAACAGGATGCGACCGGGACGCACCACGCAGACCCATTCCTCCGGCGCGCCCTTGCCCTTTCCCATTCGAGTTTCCTGCGGCTTCTTGGTAATGGGTTTGTCAGGGAACACCCGAATCCAGATCTTGCCGCCGCGCTTGATGAAACGGGTCATCGCCACGCGCGCCGCTTCGATCTGTCGCGCCGTCATCCAGCAGGGCTCGAGCGCTTTGAGCCCGTAATCGCCAAACGACACGTCGGCTCCGCGCCACGCCTTTCCCGCCATCCGGCCGCGTTGCTGCTTCCGGTACTTGACCTTCTTCGGCATCAACATAGTGCTGAGTCCTTGAAATGCTGAATTTTGAATGCTGAATGAACACCACTCAGCATTCAGCATTCAGAATTTCTTCTATCCCCGCGGCCCTGCCGCGCGTCGTGGCGCGCGATAATCCTCTTCGCGGCCAATGCGCGGAACCAGCCGCTCACCTTTATAGAGCCACACCTTCACGCCAATCTGGCCGTAGGTCGTGCTCGCTTCGGCAAACCCGTAATCGATGTCCGCGCGCAGCGTCTGCAGCGGCAGCTGCCCGTGCAGGTACCACTCGGACCGGGCGATCTCCGCGCCATTCAACCGTCCCGACACGCGAACCTTGATCCCGCGCGCGCCGAAACGGAGCGCGGACTCGACCGCCTTCCGCATGGCCCGGCGGAACGCGACGCGCTTCTCGAGCTGCATCGCGACCGACTCCCCAATCAGCTGCGCGTCGAGCTCGGGCTTCTGGATCTCCTGAATATTGATGAACACTTCGCGGTTCGTCTTCTTCTGGATTTCCTGCTTCAGCTTGTCGACCTCGGTACCCTTCCGGCCGATGATGATGCCGGGACGGGACGTGTAGATGTCGATCTTCAGCTTGTTGGCCGCCCGCTCGATTTCAATCTTCGACACGCCGGCGTGCGCGAACCGCGTTTTGAGCGTGTCGCGCAGCTTCAGGTCCTCGTGGAGCAGCTTCGAGTAGTCCTTGTCGGCGAACCACCGCGAGCGCCACGTCTTGTTGAATCCGAGCCGGAACCCGTGCGGATGTACTTTCTGACCCATAACTCTCCGTTCGCTTCGGTGAACGCTGTCAGCTCTTCGCGGTTTTCTTCGCCCGCCCGCCCTTGGCCGCCGTCTTCTTTCTTGCGCCGCCGGTCTTCTTCTTCGCCGCAGCGCCCTTCGCGCCTCGCTTTGCGGCAGGCTTCGGCTTTGGCTTCGCCCCTCGCGGCCGCTTCGGGCCGCCTTCGCCCGTCGTCGGCTGCCCGGGCTTCGGCGCGCCAGGCTCTGCCGTCACCACTTCGGCGATGTGCGCCGGGCGCTCCGCCACGTGGACAGTCAGATGCGCTGTGCGCTTGATCACGCGAAACGCGCGCCCCATCGGAGCCGGCCGAATGCGCTTCTGCGACGGTCCCTGGTTCGCATAGCAGGCATCGACGAACAGCTGATCGACGTCGCCGCCGAACCCGTCCTTCTGCGATGCGTTCGCGATCGCCGAGCGCAACACCTTCTCGATGTCGCGCGCGACCCCCTTTCGGGCGAACCGAAGCGTCGCCAGCGCGTGATTCACGTCACGGCCGCGGATGAGATTCATCACGAGCCCGGCCTTCTGGGCCGAGGTGCGGACGTATTTCGCAGTTGCCTGCGCCTGGACCGGCATTACCCACCTGCCTTCGGCGCCGCCGCGCCCCCGGCCGGCGCGCCCGCAGCAGCCACGGCCGCCGCTTTGTCGCTCTTCGTCGTGTGTCCCTTGAACTGTCGCGTCGGCGCGAACTCCCCGAGCTTGTGGCCGACCATGTTCTCCGTCACATACACCGGGATGAACTTCCGGCCGTTATGGACGGCGATCGTGTGTCCCACCATCTCCGGAATCACCGTCGAGCGGCGCGACCAGGTCTTGATGACCTTCTTCTCGCCGCCGCGGTTCATGACTTCCACTTTCTCGAGCAGCGGAACGTCGACGAATGGGCCCTTCTTCAGTGATCTGGACATTCCTGAATCCTGTCAATCTGTGAATTCGTGAGTTGGTGAGTTGGTGAGCTGGTGATTACGCTTCGCACGCGCTACCGCGCGTGCTGTTAAAGCGCGGCGGTAGCCGCGCGATGCCAATTCACCAATCCACCGATCCACCAATTCACCAATTACTTCCGTCTCCGCTGAACAATGAATCGATCCGTTGCTTTCCGATTCCGCGTCTTGAATCCCTTGGTCGGCTGGCCCCACGGAGACACCGGATGGCGGCCGCCGGAGGTCTTGCCCTCACCGCCGCCGAGCGGGTGATCCACCGGATTCATCGCGACGCCGCGGACGTGCGGCCGCTTGCCCAGCCACCGGCTCCGCCCGGCCTTGCCGACCGACACGTTCTCGTGATCGACGTTGCCGACCTGGCCGATCGTGGCGAGGCACTCGATGTTGATCTTCCGGATTTCGCCCGACGGCATTTTCACCGAGGCATAGTCGCCTTCTTTGGCGACGAGCTGCACCGAGGATCCAGCGCTGCGGGCGATCTGTCCGCCCTTCCCTGGCTTCAACTCGACGTTGTGGATCTGCGTGCCCAGCGGGATGTTCTTCAGCGGCAAGGCATTTCCCGGCAGGATATCGACGTTGTCGCCCGAAACGATCGTGTCGCCGACCTTCAGGCCGAGCGGCTGAAGGATGTAACGCTTCTCGCCGTCCGCGTAGGTCAGGAGCGCAATCCGCGCCGATCGATTGGGGTCGTACTCGACGGTCGAGACCGTTGCCGGAATATCACGCTTGTCGCGCTTGAAGTCGATGATGCGGTAATTCCGCTTGTGACCGCCGCCGCGCCACCACGACGTCAACTCGCCGTGATTGTTCCGGCCGCCCGACTTGCGCAGCGGCTCGACCAGCGGCTTGTACGGCGTCGACGTGGTGACCTCGTCGAACACCTGCACCGTCTGAAAGCGCCGGCCCGGCGACGTCGGATTGTATTTTCTGATAGGCATCTTCGCTGATCCTTGCAATCGCTGAATTCGTGAATTGGCGAATCAGTGAATTGAGGCGCCGCTCGCGCAGCCTCGGCGCCAATTCACCAATTCACCAGCTTGCCAATTCACCAACGTCACTAGGCTCCCTCGAGGAACTCAGGGATCTTTTCGCCTTCCCTGAGCTTCACATACGCCTTCTTCCAGTCGGAACGCTGGCCGACGAATCGTCCCTGGCGTTTCATCTTGCCGTGCGAGATCGACGTGCGGACCGCCTCGACCTTGGACCCGAGCAGTTTCTCGACCGCCCGCTTGATATCCACTTTCGTCGCCGCCGGGGCGACCTGGAACACGAGCGTCCGGTTGCCTTCACGGATCAGCGTCGTCTTCTCGGTGACCAGAGGGCGTTTAATGACGTCTGTGAGTTTCATGTCAGTTTCCAGTTCCCAGTCTCCAGTTCCCAGCAGGCCTTCGTTTCCTTCGACTGGAAACCGGCAACTGGAAACGGCAACTAGCCGAGCGTCTCTTGCAACTTCTCAATCGCTTCGCGAGTCGCGATCACGTGAGTCGTGTCGATGATGTCGCGCGCGGTCACGCGTGAGGCAGTCACGAGGTGCAGTCCGTCGATGTTCCGCGCCGACAACGTGAACTTCTCGTCCGGCTTCACATCGATGACGACCGCCTTGCCCGACACGCCCAGCCGCCGGAACATCTCGGCCGTGCCCTTGGTCTTGCCGTCCGCCGTCTCGAGCTTATCGACGACGATGACCGCGCCGTCGCTCAGCTTCTGCGACAGCGCCGCGCGCACGGCGCCGAGCCGAACCTTCTTCGGCAAGTCGAACTCATAGCTGCGCGGCTGCGGTCCGAACACGGTGCCGCCCTTGCGCCACAGCGGTGTCCGGCTCGAGCCAACCTGCGGCCGGCCGGTGCCCTTCTGCTTGTAAGGCTTCTTGCCGCCGCCGCTCACCAGCGCTCGGTTTTTCGTCGCGTGGGTGCCGCGGCGTTCCGACGCGCTCTCCTGAACGACCGCCGCCCAGATCAGATCCGCCTTCACCCGACCGCCGAACACTTCATCGTTCAGATCGATCGTGTCGACGGTCTTGCCTTCGGAATTCTGGATATTGAGTTTCATGAAAGTTTCCAGTTTCCAGTTGCCAGTTCCCAGTCGCGCCTCCGTTTCCTCTTACTGGAAACTGGCTACTGGAAACTGGGAACTAGCCCCTATTTCTTTCCCTTCGCCGCCTTCGACGGCTTCTCCACCTGCGGCACCGCAATCTTCTTCGCCGCGATGGCCTTGCGGACGACGACGTACCCGCCCGGCGCACCCGGCACGGCGCCATGAATCACGAGCAGGTTGTTCTCGCCATCGACCTGGACGACCTTGAGGTTGCGAACGGTCACGCGGGCGCCGCCCATCCGTCCGCCGGCGCGCATGCCCTTGACGACGCGCGACGGGAACGACGACGCCCCGATCGATCCAGGCGCGCGATGAAACATCGAGCCGTGGGTGGCCGCGCCTCCACGGAAGTGGTGGCGGCGCACGACACCCTGGAATCCCTTGCCGCGGCTGATCCCGATCACGTCGACGCGATCGCCGCTATTGAAGACCCCGCCGACCAGCACCTGATCACCAGCCTTGAGCGCCTCGGCTCCGGCCGCGAGCTTGACTTCGCGACGCACTCGCGTCGGCGGCACGCCGGCCTTCTGATAGTGGCCGCTCAGCGGCTTGCGGACCCGCGCCGGCTTCTCTTCCACCAGGCCGAGCTGCACCGCCTCGTACCCGTCGGTCGCCGCCGCTTTCGCCTGCACGACGACGCAGGGCCCCGCCTTGATCACCGTCGCAGGCGAGACGGTCCCGTCCTGCGCGAAGACCTGGGTCATGCCGACTTTTCGTCCAATGATGCCTGTAACCATTTTTTACTGCTCGCGGGGCCCCACCCCCGCTCGCGCGCGCCCGGCGACTTTCGCGCCTCACGCGGGCCGCAGGCGCTGCTGACTGCACGCCTGGGCCGGATTCAACAAACCTCGCAGCACGACCGATTCCGCGCTGCTCCGTGTTCTCTGCGAATCGCGAGCCGCGAAACGCGAATCGCGGCTCTATTTATGCTCTTTCCCGAACGCCTTGATCTCGACGTCGACGCCGGCCGGCAGATCGAGCTTCATCAGCGCGTCCACCGTCTGGGGCGTCGGCTCGAAGATATCGATCAGCCGCTTGTGCGTGCGCAGCTCGAACTGCTCGCGCGACTTCTTGTCCACGTGCGGCGACCGCAGCACGGTCCACTTGTTCTTCTCGGTCGGAAGCGGAATCGGACCCGCCAGGCGCGCCCCGGTGCGCCGCGCCGTATCCACGATTTCCGTCGTCGACTGATCGAGCACCCGGTTGTCGTACGCCTTCAAACGGATGCGGATCTTGTCGCTGAATGCATTAGCCATCGTTGCTGCCCTCACCGACGCCCGTAGCGCGCAGCTTCAGCTGCGCGTCTCTGACGCGGGGCTAAAGCCCCGCGCTACGAGTGTCTTGCTATTTCCCCTGAACTCTCGCGACGACTTCTTCGCTCACATTGCTCGGCGCCGGCTCATATCGGTCGAAATGCATCGAGTAGGTCGCGCGCCCCTGTGTGCTCGAGCGAAGATCCGTCGCGTAGCCGAACATCTCCGACAGCGGCACGCGTGCGTTGATGATCTGCGTCCCGCCACGGTCTTCCTGGGACTGAATCTGTCCGCGCCGGCTCGAGAGATCGCCCATCACGTTGCCGAGATGCTCCTTCGGCACGACCACCTCGACCCGCATCATCGGTTCGAGGAGCACGGGCTTGGCTTTCTTCGCCGCATCCTGAAACGCCATCGACCCGGCAATCTTGAACGCCATTTCCGATGAGTCGACTTCGTGGAACGACCCGTCGTACAGCTCGATCCGGACATCGTCCACCGGGTAGCCAGCGAGCACGCCGCGCGTGAGGGCTTCTTTGATCCCTTCGTCCACCGGCTTGATGTATTCCCTCGGAATCGAACCGCCCGTGATCTTGTTTTCGAACACGTAGCCCGAGCCTGGTTCGCCCGGATACAAGTGGATCTTCGCGTGCCCGTACTGGCCGCGGCCGCCAGTCTGCTTCGCGTACTTCATTTCGCCATCGGCCGGGCGGGTCAGCGTTTCCTTGTAGGCCACCTGCGGACGGCCGACGCTGGCTTCCACGTTGAACTCGCGCTTCAACCGGTCGACGATGATCTCGAGGTGGAGTTCGCCCATGCCGGCGATGACGACTTCCCCTGTCGCCTGATCGGTCTTGACGCGGAACGTCGGATCCTCGGCCATCAGCTTGCCGAGGCCCTGTCCGAGCTTCTCCTGGTCGGCCTTGGTCTTCGGCTCAATCGCGAGCGAGATGACCGGCTCCGGAAAGTCCATCGACTCGAGCACAACCGGCTTCTTCTCATCGCAGATCGTGTCGCCGGTCGAGACGCTCTTCAGTCCGACCGCCGCGGCGATGTCACCGGCGTAGACTTCCTTGATCTCCTCGCGCTTGTTCGCGTGCATCTTCAGCAGGCGGCCAAGTCGTTCGGTCTTCTGCTTCGTCGAGTTGAAGACCGACGATCCGGCAGTCATGACGCCGGAGTAGACGCGGATGAAGGTGAGCTGACCCACGAACGGGTCGGTCATGATCTTGAACGCGAGTGCAGCAAACGGCGCTTTGTCCTCGGCCGGACGGTCGACGATCGTGTCCTCGCCCTTGTTCGGATCGAAGCCCTTGATCGGCGGCACGTCCACCGGCGACGGCAGGTAATCGACCACCGCGTCGAGCAGCGGCTGCACGCCCTTGTTCTTGAACGCGGATCCGCAGATCACCGGCACGAACGCCGGCTCCGCTTTCTCACCCGTCGTGTGAACCGACGTGTTCACGCGCTTGCGCAGCGCGGCCTTGATTTCGTCTTCGGAGATCTCTTCCCCGTGCAGATACTTCTCGAGGATCTTGTCGTCGGCCTCGCTGACCTTCTCGATCAGCTGCTCGCGGAAGTGCTTCGCGTCCTCGAGCATGTTGGCCGGGATGTCGCCGACGATGTAGTCGGCGCCCATGGTCTCGTCCTTGTAGGTGATCGACTTCATCCGGACCAGATCGACGACGCCGAGGAACTTGTCCTCGCTGCCGATTGGCAGCTGGATCGCGACCGGGTTTCCGCCAAGCTTCGTCGTGATCTGATCGAACGTGCGCTTGAAGTCCGCGCCAATGCGGTCCATCTTGTTCACGAAACAGATGCGCGGCACGCGGTACTTGTCGGCCTGGCGCCACACGGTTTCCGACTGGGGCTCGACGCCAGCAACCGCATCGAATACGGCGACCGCGCCGTCGAGCACGCGCAGCGAACGCTCGACTTCGGCGGTGAAGTCGACGTGCCCCGGCGTGTCGATGATGTTGACCCGGTGCTCGCGCCAGAAGCAGGTCGTCGCGGCAGACGTGATCGTGATCCCACGCTCCTGCTCCTGTTCCATCCAGTCCATGACGGCGGTGCCTTCGTGCACCTCGCCGATCTTGTACGTGATGCCCGTGTAGAACAGGATCCGTTCAGTCGTCGTGGTCTTGCCGGCATCGATGTGGGCCATGATGCCGATGTTCCGCGTCCGATTAAGTGGTGTTTCTCTTGGCATTACTGGTTCTTCCGCCTAAAAGCGGAAGCTACAAAAAATATTCTGTGGCTTCCGCCTTCAGGCGGAAGCTCCCTACCATCGATAGTGCGCAAACGCCTTGTTGGCTTCTGCCATCCGGTGGGTGTCTTCCCGCTTCTTCACCGCACCGCCGCGCAGGTTGGCCGCATCCAGCAGCTCGTTGGCCAGCTTCTCCTGCATCGTCTTGCCGTCGCCTCGCGCGCGCGCAAAGCCAACCAGCCAGCGGATGCTCAGCGACAGCCGGCGGTTCGGATTCACTTCGACCGGCACCTGGTAGTTCGAGCCACCGACGCGCCGTGACTTCACTTCGAGCGCGGGTTTCACGTTCTCGACCGCCTTCTTGAACACCTTCAACGGATCGTCGCCCGTCTTCTCCTGAATCGAGGAGAGCGAACCATACATGATCCGCTCGGCGGTGCTGCGCTTGCCGTCGCGCATCAGCGTGCTGATGAACTTGGTCACGAGCGCGCTGCTGTAGAGCGGATCCAGCGCGGCTTCACGTTTTGGAATTTCTCTGCGTCGTGGCATGTGTCAGTTTCCAGTTACCAGTTACCAGTTGCCAATTCTTCGAGTGGCCAGCCTCTCCCAATCCCGCTTCCTTCACTGGAAACTGGAAACTGGAAACTGGCAACTTCCCTAAGACTTCGGCCGCTTTGCGCCGTACTTCGATCGGCCCTGCTTACGCCCCTGCACGCCGACGGCGTCGAGCGTGCCGCGAACGACGTGATACCGCACGCCAGGGAGGTCCTTGACGCGGCCTCCACGGATGAGCACCAGCGAGTGCTCCTGCAGGTTGTGGCCGACGCCGGGAATGTAGGTCGTCACTTCGATCCCGTTGGTCAGGCGCACACGGGCAACCTTGCGCAGCGCGGAATTCGGCTTCTTCGGCGTCTGGGTGAAGACACGCACGCAGACGCCGCGCTTCTGCGGGCTGTCCTGCAGCGCGGGGCTCTTGGTCTTGGTGAGGACCTTGTTGCGGCCTTTGCGAACGAGCTGGCTGATCGTCGGCACGGTTCGAAGCACTCCACTCACGCACGGCGCCGAGCCAGTGCGCGAAAAAGATGAAAACGCCAACGCCGCGCGCACGATTCCTCATGACGCGCCATCGGTTGGTTGTTCCAGGCCTCAGGAACCGCAAGACGGTCCGGCACCTGGAACTGACTTACCCTATAAAGTTGTTGTTGCGGTGGGCCTCGAGACCCGCCTTCGATACGACCCGCTCTTGCCGAGCCGCTTCATGGTGTCAGGCTCCTAGATAGGGTGTCCTAGGGCCGACCAGAACCTTGCAAAGATAGCAGAAGTCTCCTGTTTGACGCAAGAGCGGACCAGACGGATTGGTGAATTGATGAGCTGGTGAATTGGTGAATTTCGCCTCGCGCGGCTACCGCCGCGCTTTAACAGCACGCGCGGTAGCGCGTGCGAAGCCCAATTCGCCAATCCTCCAAGTCACCAATTCACCAATTCATTGGAGTTTCCGCGCGAGCTGGTGCACGAACAGCCCGGTATCGGTCACAACCCCAATCGTCTGGGCGGACCCTCGATCAACCAGCTTCGTCACCACCGACGGATTGATGTCGACACACACGACCTTGGTCCAGGACGGGAGCATGTTGCCGACCCCAATCCCGTGCAACATCGTCGACAGCACCACGGCGATGCCGACGTCGCTCAGGGCTTCGGCGTACTGATCCTGCGCCTTGACGAGATCCATGATGGTGTCAGGCAGCGGACCGTCGTCCCGGATACTGCCGGCGAGCACATACGGAACCTGGTGCGTGACGCATTCGTACATGATGCCCGAGCCCAGAAGCCCGGACGCCACGGCCTGACGAATACCACCGGCGCGGCGAATCGCGTTGATCGCGCGCATGTGATGTCGATGTCCTCCCTCGACGGGCACTCCGGTTTTCAGGCTGATGCCAAGTGAGGTCCCGTAGAGGGCGCCCTCGATGTCGTGCACAGCCAGCGCGTTGCCGGCGAGCAGCACATCGACGTAGCCCCGCCTTATCAAATCGCAGAAATAGGCGGCCGCTCCGGTGTGAACCACCACCGGTCCAACCACGAACGCCGTCCGGCCACCCGACTGCTTGACCTCACCAATCATTTCCGCGATCCGCTCGACCGTCGTTTCGACGTGACGTTCCGACGAGATGCCGCCCGTCATGAAGGCGAAGCCATGTCGATCCCGTTCGCGGAATTCGGGAACGACGCGGATACCGTCGAGGAAACAGACGACCTGATCTCCGGCGCGCAGATCGCGAAGCTTGCGGCAACTCGCCCGGCCACCGTCAATGACGATGGCGGCGTCCATCCGCTGACGCTCGACTTCCAGCCACACGCCCTTGTAGCGAACCCATGTGTGATGGTTGCTGGTGGAATAGAAGTCATCAGGAGCGCACCCGTCGGTTGGGGCGGGCTGAAGCGCTGCGTCGCTCTCGGCAGACGTGCGGCACCCGAAGGTGAGCAACTCCTCGAGGAGATCCTGCAGCGCCGAAGGAGTCGCCGCCGTGACGCGCATCTGGAGGCGCGAGAAGTCGTCGTTCGTGCGGCCGATGGTGAAATCAAGGACCTCGAAGGCGCCGCCATGTTTCACAACAGAGTCGAAAATCTCCGTCATCAGGCGGGAATCGATCAGGTGGCCTTCGGTCTCGACAATTTCGCTGGCTGGATGGTCGACAGTCACAGGAAGTCCGCGCTAATAGCAAAAAAGGCAGGGCCAAAATCGACCCTGCCTCGCCATTCTATTCGTCACCTTGCCAGTCGGCTAGCGCTTGACCTTATCGGCTATGTCTTCCAGTGCATCTCCGAGCTTCCGGCGACCCCGGCCGAAGCCTTCTTGGACCTTTCCGGCCGCTTCGTCGGCAACCCCTTCATCATGGAGGTGCTCATCGTCGGTCAAGTCGCCGGTCGCCTGCTTGACCTTGCCCTTGATCTGGTCCGCCTTGCCGTTGAGTTCGTCTTTGTTCATTACGGGCCTCCGCTTCATCCCTTACAAGAAGCGGTGCGTCAGCAATAAGCTCCGCAGATAACAATGATTGCTGCGGCGGGCGCCAGTAGCTCTACAATGTTTCTTCAAGCCATGCGGAAGCCATCGCGGCGCCTCATTCCGCTTCTCGTCGTCGTCGTCCTCCTGGCGGGGTTCCTGCCGGGCGCGTCCGCGCTGTACGCCGCGATTGTCGATCCGCAGTGGGTACTCCTTCCGAACCTCGCGTCCGCTGGTTTTGCGGCGGCGCCGCCACTGCCGGACGAGCAGCCGGTCTCCCTTCTCGCTCTCCTTCCCTCCCGCGCACCGCCCGCACTCTCGCTCGCGTAAGCAGCCCCAAATCTGTTTCCAGAACTGCTTTCAACGCCTGTGGCTTCCGGCTGTAGCCGGAAGGATCTCGCCGTTGCTGACTTCCGCCTAAAGGCGGAAGCCACGGGAGGCGTTGAGCGAAGGAGAGAGTCATGGATGCATCTGTCCGTCCGGGAACCCGTGTGCGCAACACAATCGGATTTCGTCAGCGCCTCAGACGGTTGCAGGGTTCGCCCGTTCAGTTCGACTTGAGCGCGCTCGACAAGGACCTCGCCGCGATCGGCGAGCTCGAAGCCTCGATTGCTGCGCTGTCGAATGACGCGCTCCGCGAGCGCTGGCACGGCGTGCGCGAAAGGGCCCTCGCCGCTAGCCCGCCGGAAGCCGATCGAACGCTGGCGCTTGCGTTGATTCGCGAGGCGTCGGCACGAGCGCTCGGTCAACGGCCATTCGACGAACAGATTGTGGCCGGCCTCGCACTCGAAAACGGCGCGGTCGTAGAAATGCAAACCGGCGAAGGGAAGACGCTGACGGCCGTCATGCCGGCGGCGCGCATGGGCATGACGGGCCGCGGCGTGCACGTACTCACCTTCAACGACTATCTGGCCCGGCGCGACGCGGAGTGGATGGGCCCCATCTATCGCATGCTCGGCCTCTCGGTCGCCCATGTCGATCACGGAATGACGCCAGCCGAACGACGCGCCAGCTACCGTGCGGACGTGACCTACGTCACCGCGAAAGAGGCGGGGTTCGATTACCTCCGAGATCTCCTCGTCCACGATCCGGCCGATCTCGTCCATCGGACCTTCCACGCCGCGATCGTCGACGAAGCTGACTCGCTGATGGTCGACGAAGCACGCGTCCCGCTCGTGATTGCCGGCAGCCTCGACCGCGGCCAATCGCATGCGTCTGCGCTCGCCCGTCTCGTCGCGGCGCTGACGCCGGGCACCCACTTCACCGTTGACGTGTACGGACGGGACGCCAACCTGACGGAGTCTGGCATCGAGCAAGTCGAGCGTACGCTCGGCTGCGGCAGCCTGCATGGTGACGACAATTACCGCTTGTTGACGGAGATCAACTGCGCGCTGCACGCCCATGCGCTCCTCCGCCGCGACGTCGACTACATCGTGCGCAATGGCCGCATCACGATCGTCGACGAATTCACCGGACGCGTCGTGGAAGATCGCCACTGGCCCGACGGGCTGCAGGCAGCGCTCGAAGCTAAAGAAGGACTTGAATCCAGGACGCATGGCCGCATCCTGGGATCGCTGACGCTGCAACACTTCTTCCGCCTCTATCCGCATCTCTGCGGCATGACCGGAACCGCGCAGGCCGCGGCCGACGAACTTCGTCAGTTTTACGACTCCGAGGTCATCGTCATTCCCACGCACCGCCCCATGATTCGGGTCGACCATCCGGATTTCGTGTTTGCCACCCGCGCAAGAAAGGAGCGCGCGCTCATCGAGGAGGTCGTTCGCATCCATCAGAGTCAACGACCGGTGCTGGTCGGAACGTCCACCGTCGAGGAGTCCGAACGCATCGCGGCGGCGATGCGTGACGCGGGCGTCGAGTGTCATGTCCTGAACGCAAAGAACGATGAAACCGAGGCAGGCGTCGTCACCGACGCGGGCGCTCCGGGGGCCGTCACGATCTCTACCAACATGGCAGGCCGTGGCACCGACATCCGGCTGGGCGGACGCGACGCCGCCGATCGCGACCCGGTCGTCGCGCTCGGCGGTCTCTACGTCATCGGCACAAATCGTCACGAGAGCCGCCGGGTCGATCAGCAACTCCGCGGTCGCGCTGGCCGGCAGGGAGACCCGGGCGAATCGCGGTTCTTCGTGAGCATGGAGGACGACCTCCTGGTTCGTTACGGAATCCGGAACCTGATTCCGTCACGGTTCCTCGCCGAGACACGCGACGGCACGATCGACGACGCCGTCGTGCGCCGCGAGATCGCCAGAGCCCAACGGATCATCGAGGGTCAGAACTTCGAGATACGCCGCACGATCTCGAAATACACCGCCGTTGTCGACGAACAGCACCGGCGCCTGATGGAAAGGCGACAGGATGTGCTGCACGATCGCGAGACTCCTGACGTGTGGCAGCGAGACGCGGCCCGCCGCCAGTTGTTGATTGATGCGGTTGGAGAGGAATCGGTGACGCGCGCCGAGAAGGCGGTCACGCTGTTCGAGATCGACAATGCCTGGCGCGAGCACCTCGGCCTCTGCGCGGATCTCCGCGAGGGAATCCATCTCGTCCGTCTGGGCGGCCAGGATCCGCTGACCGTGTTCACGGCTCAGGCGATCAAGGCGTTCTCGAATATCGACGAGCGGATCGACACGGCTATAGAAACCGCGATCGAGAACGCTCGTGTGCGAAACGGCCAGATCGACCTGGCGGCTCTCGGCATCAAAGCGCCGGGATCGACGTGGACTTATCTGATCAATGACGATCCGTTCCGCGATCGAATCGGCGCGTTGCTGACGGGTCCGGGCGGCGCGACCGTGGCTATCTTCTCGGCGGCGCTGATGATGCCTCTGCTCGTGATGTGGGGTCTCGTTGACAGGTATCTCAACAAGGAAAACGTGCGGCGTAGGGATGGGACGCGTTGAGTCAGTGCGATACACTTCAGCCGTCCGATACTGAGGAGCGTTCATGAAGACCCGATACGTGGCGGTGAGCGTACTGATCCTTTCCGCAACCCTGACGTTTTCTGCCGAAGAGCGAATCAACTCCGATCTCAACGCGCATATTCGCGACGAGGGCATGAACCATTCCGAGGTGATGCGGACGCTGCATTTCCTCACCGACGTGTATGGTCCGCGTCTGACCGGTTCACCGAGCCTCAAGGCGGCCGGGGAGTGGTCGATCAAGACGATGGAAGGGTGGGGCATGAAGAACGGCCGCCTGGAACCCTGGGAGTTCGGTCACCCGGGATGGACGAACGATCTCGCATGGGGCGCGATTACTTCCCCTGTCAAAGACACGCTCGTTCTCGAGGTACTTTCGTGGACGCCAGGCACAAAGGGCATCGTTCACGGCAAGGCGGTGAACCTCGCGATTCCCGATCAACCGACGGCCGAGGAGCTGACGACGTATCTCGAAACCGTCAAGAATCAGGTTCGAGGCGCCATCGTTTTGGCAGGCAAGCCGCGGTTCGTGCCCGTCAACCTCACGCCTCCTGCCAAGCGAAATAAGGACGAGGACGTCAAGGCACGCTTTGATCCGAACAACCCGAACGCGGGGCAGCGCGGACGAGGCGGCCGCGGCGGACAGCCGACGCCGCGCGAAGGCGCGCTCTCGACGCGTCAACTCGCGGCACGAATCGATCAGTTCCTCGTCGACAATGGCGCGCTCGTTCGAGTCAACGACGCAGGCCGCGAGCACGGTCAGATCATCGCGTTTGACAACAACACCTTCGACCTGGCGAAGGCCGTCCCGACGGTCGTGGTGAGGAATGAGGACTACGGCCGCATTGCCCGGATTCTTGCCGATGGCACCCCGGTCGAGCTCGAATTCAACATCGTCAATCGCACCTACCCGGAAGGCCGTACCGCCTACAACACCATTGCGGAGATTCCCGGAACCGATCGAAAAGATGAAGTCGTGATGATGGGCGGCCATCTCGATTCGTGGCATTCCGCCACCGGCGCCACCGACAACGCGATTGGCTGCTCGATCATGATGGAAGCGGCGCGCATCCTCCTGAAGCTCGGAGTGCAACCGCACCGCACCATACGGGTCGCACTCTGGAGCGGGGAAGAACAGGGAATCCTCGGTTCACAGGCTTACGTGAAGGAGCACTTCGGCTCGTTTGAAGCGCAGAAGGCCGAATACGGCACGCTTGTCGGCTACCTGAACATCGATACCGGCACAGGTCAGCTGCGGGGAGCAAGCGTGTTTGGACCTGCGCCGGCCGCCGCTGCACTGCGCGAGATTCTCGCGCCGTTCCAGGATCTGGGCATCTACGGCGCGGTCACCTCGTCGTCCCGCGTGGTCGGCGGCACCGACAGCACCGCGTTCAGCAACGCAGGCCTGCCAGGGATCGGATTCCAGCAGGACCCGATCGAATACAACACGCACACCCATCACACCAACCTCGATACCTACGAACGAGTGATCGAGGAAGACGTGAAGAAGGCCGCGGTGATCGTCGCCTCGACGATCTATCACCTGGCGATGCGCGACGAGATGCTCGCCCGCTTCGCGCCGGCGGACATGCCGGCCCCACCGCCGCCTCGTGCTGGACAGTAGCGCCTGCGGCCCGAGCGAGGCGCTGGAAGGAAGCGCCGCGAAGCGGCGCCGCCGAGCGAGAGCGCGTGGGGGTGGGGCCCCACGCGCAGTGATAGATGCAGACAGGAATGGTGACAACAACCCCGGAACTGGGCGTCCGTCGATCCCGACACGTCTTTGGTCCCTGCTGCTTGACGCCCTCTCCGGCTCACCCCGATAATTGACTCATTCCGGCTTTTTCCGCCCGACCCGCGAGTTCATCTGCAGTTCCCTTGGAGCAAGATATGAAGACTTCGTCGAAGTTGACGGTGGCTGCTGTCGTTGCCTGTCTCGCCGCCACCACGCTGGCCGCGCAGCAGCCAGCACCGAGCGCGCCACCGCAATCGTCGTTCGCTGCCGGCGCAGCGACGGCGCCGCTGACGGCAAAGATCCCGTTGGACCCGCAGATCACGACGGGACAGTTCGCCAACGGGCTTCGTTACTACATTCGCGCGAACAAGAAACCCGAAAAGCGCGCCGAGCTCAGGCTGGTCGTCAATGCCGGCTCGATTCTCGAAGACCGCGATCAGTCTGGGCTGGCGCACTTCGTCGAGCACATGGCCTTCAACGGCACGAAGCATTTCCCGAAGCAGGAGACGGTGAAGTTCCTGGAATCGATCGGGATGCGTTTCGGCCCGAGCGTCAACGCCTTCACGAGTTTCGATGAAACCGTCTACATGCTCGAGGTCCCGACCGACAAGCCGGAGGTCCTCGACAAGGCATTCCTGATCCTCGAGGACTGGGCGCACAACGTCTCCTTCGACGACACCGAAATCGACAAAGAGCGCGGTGTCATCACCGAGGAGTGGCGCCTTCGGCGCGGAGCCGGCGCGCGCATGCAGGACAAGCAGTTTCCGGTCCTGTTCAAGGGTTCACGGTACGCGGAGCGGCTGCCCATCGGCGACATGGAAGTCGTCCAGAGCTTCAAGCATGAGCGCCTGAAGAAGTTCTACGAGGACTGGTATCGTCCCGAACTGATGGCGGTGGTCGCGGTGGGCGACTTCGACAAGGCGGCAATCGAGACGCTCGTCAAAAATCACTTTGAAACGATCCCGAAGTCCGCGGCAACCAAGCTGCGTCCCAAGTACGACGTACCTGAACAGCCGGGCACGCTGTACGCGGTTGCGACCGACAAGGAGGCGTCAGGCACCAGCGTGTCCGTCTACTCGAAGATGCCGGCGCGCGACCAGTCGACGGTCGGTGCTTACCGCCAGCAGATCGTCGAGCGCCTGTTCAGCGGGATGCTGTCAACGCGGTTTTCAGAAATGGCGCAGAAACCGGATGCGCCTTTCCTCGGCGCCGGGGCAGGCCGCGGCCAGTTCGTACGGCCGCTCGAGGTCTCGACACTGAGCGCCGGCGTCAAGGAAGACGGCGTCGAGCGCGGCCTCGATGCGTTGTTCTCCGAGGCGCTGCGGGTCGAAAAGTTCGGCTTCACGGCAACCGAGCTGGATCGGATCAAACGCAACACCATGCGTGGCCTCGAACGGGCCGTGACCGAAAAGGAGAATACCCCGTCCGGGTCGCTCGCTGACGAATACGGGCGGAACTTCACCGATGGCGAGCCGAGTCCAGGAATCGAATACGAGATGGGACTCCACAGCCGGTTCCTTCCGGAGATCACCCTTGCCGAAGTCAACGCGCTGGCCAAGCAATGGGTCCCTGACAAGAACCGCGTCGTCCTCGTCAATGCCCCGGAGAAGGCGGGACTGACGGTCCCAGACCAGACGAAGCTCGCGTCAATCATTGCCGCCGCCGAAAAGAAAGAGCTCACAGCGTACGTTGACACCGTCGGCACGCAGCCGCTCATCGACTCGGCGCCGGCAGCCGGCACGATTACGAAGACGGCGACGAAGGACGCGTTCGGCATCACCGAATGGGAGCTGAGCAACGGCGTCAAGGTCGTGCTCAAGCCGACGAACTTCAAGGAAGACGAAGTGATCTTCCAGGCGTTCAGCCCCGGCGGCACGTCGCTGGCGTCGGACGCCGACTACATTCCCGCCCAGACCGCGGCCTCGGTCGTCGCCAGCGGCGGGCTCGGCAAGTTCAGCGCGATTGAGCTGCGCAAGATGCTGACCGGCAAGGTCGCTTCCGCCAGCCCGTTCATCGGAGAGCTGGAAGAAGGGCTCCGTGGCGGCGCGTCGCGGAAGGATCTGGAGACGATGTTCCAGCTGATCTACCTGACCTTCACCCAGCCGCGCCCTGATCCGCAGATGTTCACGGTGCTGACGACCTCGCTGAAGTCCCGTCTTGCGAACCAGAAGGCGTCGCCGGAATTCGCATTCTCGGAAGCGCTGAACTCAATCCTGACGCAGGACCATCTTCGGGCTCGCACCATGACGCCGGAAATGGTCGACCAGATGAACCTCGACAAGTCCCTCACGTTCTACAAGGATCGGTTCAGCGACGCGAGCGACTTCACGTTCGTCTTCGTCGGCAGCTTCGATGTCGACACGATGAAGCCGCTGGTGACGCAATACCTCGCGTCGCTGCCGGTGACCCATCGCAAGGAAACCTGGAAGGACGTGGGGATCAAGAGGCCGACCGGCACCATCGAAAAGCGGGTGGACAAAGGACTCGAACCGAAAAGCCGGGCCGAGCTCGTCTTCTCGGGGCCATTCCAGTACAACCAGGATCAGCGCGTCGCAATTCGTGCGATGGCGCAGGTGCTCGAAATCCGTCTGCGGGAGTCGCTGCGCGAAGATCTCGGCGGGACCTACAGCGTGTCCGCGTCGGCCGGCTACACGAAGCGTCCGCGCGAGGAATACAGCGTGACGATCGCGTTCGGGTGCAGTCCCGATCGCACGGAAGAATTGATCAAGGCCGTCAACAAAGAGATCGATCAGCTGAAGGCGAACGGCCCGACCGACAAGCAGGTGGCCGACGTCAAGGAGACGTTCCTGAAAGATCAGGAAACCAGCATGAAGCAGAACGGATATCTCCTCTCTCAGCTGACCGGCCGCTACCAGTACAGTGAGGACGTTACCAGCCTGTTCAACATGGCTGATTACTACAACAAGATCACTGCCGCGACCGTTCGCGATGCGGCGCGGCTCTACCTGAAGGGGGACAACATCGTGAAAGTGACGCTGTTCCCCGAGAAGACCGCAGCGCCAGACGCGCCGGCACCGGTCGTCGCCGGCGCAGCACGCTGACTTCCTTGCCTAAGGTAGACTCCTCCAGGTTGAGCGAACGGAGCGGAGCGAGCTGCGAAGAGCGAGCGTAGCGAAGTGAGCTAGGCGGGGTGCAGGGGACCCCGCCGGGTCAAACTGGAGGACTGTACCGATGCCTCGCCTGCCTCTCCGCGGTCTTCCTCTCGGACTCGCGATCGGCGTGATGTTCACCGCCGGTCTGCGGATGAATCCCGTCGCCGTCAGCGCGCAGCAGTCATCGTCTCAGGCGCCGACGATCGGCGCAGAAACTCTCAAGGGACTTGCCTGGCGAAGCATCGGTCCGCTGCGGGGCGGCCGTTCGATCACTATCAGCGGTGTGAAAGGACGTCCGAAGGAAGGGTACTTCGGCGCAACCGGTGGCGGGCTCTGGAAGACTACTGACGGCGGAGAATCCTGGGCGCCGATCACCGATGGGCAGATCCATAGTTCCTCGGTCGGCGCGCTTGCGGTCTCCGAGTCGAACCCCGACATCCTCTTCATCGGCATGGGTGAAGCCTGCATCCGGGGCAACATTCAACCGGGCGATGGCGTTTACAAATCGACCGACGCGGGCAAGACCTGGACCCACGTGGGCTTCGGCGAATCGCAGGCCATCTCCAAGATCCGCATTCATCCCAGCAACCCGCAGATCGTCTTCGTGGCATCGTTTGGTCGATACGGCACACCGAGCGAAGAGCGAGGCATCTACAAGAGCACCGACGGCGGCGCGACATGGCGGAGGACGCTCTTCCGCGATCCGAGAACCGGCGGCGTGGACATCTCGATCGATCCACACAATCCGAACGTCATGTTCGCCGCGCTGTGGGAGGCGTATCGCGTCGAGTACCAGATGTCGAGCGGCGGTCCCGGCAGCGGCTTGTTCAAGTCGACTGACGGCGGCGAACACTGGACGGAGATCACTCGCAATCCCGGCCTGCCGCGCGGCGTCGTTGGAAAAATCGGCGTCGCGGTCTCGGGAGCCGACTCGAATCGCGTCTATGCGATCGTCGAAAACGAGAATGGCGGACTCTTCAGCTCCGATGACGGCGGCGCAACGTGGAAGCTGGTGAACGAAGGGCGCAACCTTCGGCAACGAGCGTTCTACTACACGCACGTCACCGCCGATCCGAAGGACAAGGACACGGTCTACGTGCTCAACGTCGGCACGTTCAAATCGACCGACGGCGGAAAGACGATGGTGAATTTCGCCGGCGGCGACTCACACGACTTGTGGATCGATCCGGACGATACGCAGCACATCATGCATGCGAGCGACAGCGGCGGAGCCATTACCTACAATGGCGCCTCGCCGCAACGGACCTGGACATCGCGCGACTACGCGACCGGCCAGTTCTACCACGTCGTCGCCACGGCGCACGTGCCGTATCACGTCTGCGGCGCGCAGCAGGACAGCAGCACGATCTGCGTGCCAAGTGAAACTAACCTGACGCCGCAAGGACGAGGCGGGCGTGGCGGAGCGGGCGGCGGCGGAGCCGGGCGCGGCGGTGCAATTCCAGCCACGTATGGCGCCGGCGGGTCAGAGCCGGGATACATCGCTCCTGATCCGAAGGACCCGGACGTTTTTTTTTCCGGCGGCAACAACGGTTCGTTCCTCATCCGTCTGAACCGAAAAACGAACGAGACCCGGGAGGTCGGCCCCTATCCCCGAATGTTTTCCGGCGAGCCCTCGAGCGCGCTCGTCGAGCGCTGGCAGTGGACCTACCCGATCATCTTCTCCCCAGTGGACCCAAACGTCCTTTACACGTCCTCGCAGCACGTATGGAAGACGACCAACGGCGGCCAATCGTGGGAGAAGATCAGTGGTGATCTGACGCGCCACGATCCAAAGACGCTCGGGGAATCCGGCGGCCCGATCACGAAAGACATGAACGCGCCCGAGGTCTACGCCACGGTGTTCGCGCTTGGCCCGGGTAAGACGGACGTCAACGTCCTGTGGACAGGATCAGACGACGGGGTCGTCAGCTTCACGAAGGACGGCGGCAAGACCTGGGCAACCGTGACACCAAAGGACATGCCGGAGTTTGGACGCGTCAGCCAGATCGACGCCTCGGCTCTCGATCCGGGAACCGCGTACATCGCCGTCAAGAAACCGCTGCTCGACGATCTCCGGCCTTACATCTTCAGAACCCACGACTCGGGACGGACCTGGACCCGAATCGTCAACGGCCTCGGCCCGACCGATTACGTGCATGTCGTGCGTGAAGACCCAACGCGGCGTGGCCTGCTCTACGCGGGAACGCAGCACGGCGTCTACGTGTCTTACAACGACGGCGATCGCTGGGAACCGCTGTCGTTGAATCTGCCCGACACCCAGATCTCGGATCTCATCGTCGAAGAGAACGACATCGCGATCGCCACGCATGGACGCGGCTTCTACATCCTCGACAACATCGCGCCGGTGCGCGAGGCTGCGACAGCCGCCAGCGCCGACGCGTATCTCTTCAAGCCTGGCGACGCGATCAGAGGGGCGGGAGGCGCGACGATCTCGTACCTGCTGAAGCAGCCGGCGAAGGAACTGCGCATCGACATCATGGATAACAACGGGACCGTCGCGTTCTCGATAGTCGGCGGTGAGCCCAACACCGGACGTGGCCGTGGGCGAGGCGCCGGACGAGGCCAGCCTGCAACCGCCGACACACCCGATCCAAACGCACCCCCGGTCGACGAGAACGTGACGCCCGCCGGCGGTCGCGGCCGGGGCGGTCCGCCGACGACGTCAATGGCGGCCGGACTGAACCGGACGACGTGGAATCTGGATTACCCGGGACCGACAACCTTCCCCGGTATGGTGCTGTGGGGCGCCACCACCAGCGGCCCGGCTGCGCCGCCGGGAACCTATCAGGTTCGTCTCACGGTTGACGGAAAGAGCCAGACGCAGCCGCTGGTCGTGAAGCGTCACCCGCTGCGAAGCGCGACGGATGCGGACCTGAAGGAGCAGTTCGATCTCGGGATCAGGATTCGGGACAAAGCCAGCGAGGCGAACAACGCGGTCATTCTCATCCGCAGCGTCAAGCAACAGGTGAAGGATCGACTGGCCAAGTCAAGCGATCCGCAGCTGGCGGATGCTGGCGGAAAGCTCGCGGCCAATCTGTCGGCGGTCGAAGAAGCGATCTACCAGGTCAAGAACCAGAGCAGCCAGGACCCGCTGAACTTCCCAATCAGGATCAACAACCGCATCGCATCGCTGCTGCGCGCGGTGAACACCGGAGATGGCAAACCGATCGCGAGCATCAATCCGATCCTCCAGGATCTGATTGGCGAGCTGAAAGTGCAGACGGATAAGCTGCAGCAGGTGCTTGCCGCCGATCTGCCGGCGTTCAATGCGGAAGCCGGAAAACTGAAACTCGAGCCGGTGGTGGCCAAGTGAGCCACGGCGTTTTTATTGCTGATTCTTGATTGCTGAGTGTTGATTGACGGCCAGGCCAAACGCCGCAGGTATGAAGCGCGCTTCGTTCCGAGGCATGTCCTCCTTCGGAGCAATGGCGATACCAGGCGGACCCCCGCCTCGAACTCTCCAGAAAAGGTGTGAGCTCGGTAATGCCCGGGTTTCGTGAGGAGTAAGCGTTTTACGGTCGCAGAAGCTCTTCTTCGGCAGAAACGCAGAGCAGGTGCGCTCTTCGGCATCGCGCGAGTGGCACCGACATTGCGATGAGCTCGAGCACGTCGGAGTTCACGTCCGCCTCATGCGAGTGTGTGAACCCAACGGTGCATCTCCAGCGTCCATGAAGTCATGGGTACGAGACCGCTCGTTTCAAGATCTGTCTTAATCGCAGCTGCCTTCGCGACGGTAGTCTCAGCAGTGACCGTCGATGCGGGACCAGTCGATGTCCAGCATTCGAAGCTGACCGTCTTCGTCTACAAGTCAGGAATGTTCTCGGCGTTCGCCGATAACCACGTCATTAGCGCGCCAATCGCCAGCGGCACGATCGCGACCACGCCGTCCCCGGCAATCGAACTCGTGGTCAACACCACCGATCTCGTTCCGCTCGATCCTGATCTGGATCAGGCGAAGCGCGGCGAGGTGCGAACACGCATGCTCGGAGCTGACGTGCTCGATACGGCGAGATTCCCGACGATCAAGTTCGTGTCGACGGCGATCGAGAGTACGGGCGCAGGCCGATGGAACGTGTCCGGCAGCCTGACGATCCACGGCGTGACACGGGTCGTGACGTTTCCCGTCGCCCTGTCCGACGGACGTTATCGCGGCGAGACCAGGCTCCGGCAGACCGACTTCGGCATCAAACCCATCCGAATCGCCGGCGGCACGGTTAGTGTCAAAGATGAGTTGAAGATCGAATTCGATATCGTGGAAGCAAAGTAGCCACGACATCCACTGTCACGCTGCATTCGGATCAATGCCGCTGATTTTGCGGGTGGATTCTGGGGTCCCGTCCTACGAACCGCCGGCTTTCCTCTTCCCCCATGTAGGGGCCGGCGGCTCCGTCGTTTTCCGATCGACAGGATTCGCCTTCAGCAACCGCATACCCTCTTCGACCGCGCGTTCGAGTTGCGGGTCGTGACCAGCGATCACCTCTTTCGGAAAATTCTCCACGTCGATGTCCGGCGCGACGCCCTCGTTTTCGACCGCCCACTTGCCTTCTCGCGTGAAGAAGCCGCCGCGCGGCGCGATCATCGAGCCGCCGTCGACGAACGTCGGCGTATCCGCGGTGTGGACAAGGCCACCCCAGGTGCGCTTGCCCACGAGCGGGCCCACCTTGCGGAGCCGGAACATGTACGGCATGAGATCGCCGCCGGAGCCGGCCATCTCGTTGATGATCATCACCTTCGGTCCCCAGATGCCCGCTGATGGGCTGGTGAACGGATATCGATCGCCCGCGACGTTGTTGAAATAGCCGTCGAACTGACGCTGCAGCACATCGACGATGTAGTCGGCCGCCGAACCGCCACCGTTGTAGCGTTCGTCGATGATCGCACCGGCCTTCTCCTGCTGCGCGAAGTAGTAGCGATTGAAGCTGCTGTAGCCTGGCTGGCCCGTGTTCGGCAGATAGACGTACGCCAGCTGACCGTTCGAGAGCTTGTCGACGAGCCGCCGGTTGGATTCGACCCAGGCGCGCGTGCGCAACGTCTGCTCGCTCGGCACTGGGACGACCGTGACCACGCGAGCGCCTTCCATTACCGGCTTGTTGTTGACGGCAATCGCGGTCTGTCGTCCAGAGGTGCCGTCGAGAAGACGGTACATGTTGTCGGGCGCCTTCAGTTCGACACCGTTGATGGCAAGGACGTAGTCGCCGACCGAAACGTTGACGCCAGGGGCGGCCAACGGCGCCCGCAGCTCGGGGTTCCAGCTCTCGGTGTCGTAGATCTTGGCGATCTTGTAACGGCCGTTCTCGATGCTGAAGTCGGCGCCGAGCAGGCCGCCGATCGACGGCGGCACTTCGGGCATGTCGCCGCCGCGGACAAACGAATGGCCGATCGCGATCTCGGCCCCCATGTTGTCGAGGAGGTAGTTCAGGTCGGCGCGGTGGTTCACGTAGGGCAGCAACTGGCCGTACATCTCCTTCATCTTCGGCCAGTCAGCGCCGTGCGTGTTCGGCACGTAGAGGTAATCGCGCTGGTTGCGCCAGCCCTCGTTGAAGATCTGTTTGAACTCCTCTTTCGGCTCGAGGTACATCCGCAGCGTTGCATTGACACGTCCCTGCCCGGCCTGCGGCGCAGCGGCCGTGTCGACGAGAAACAGATTCACTGTGGACGCGCCGGCAGCAGCGCCACCCTGACGGCCGCGGCCGCCGCCACCGCCGGTGCGGTACAGGAGTTTGCACCCGTCGGCGCTGAGATCGTATTCGGCAACGGCGCTGACGAACGTGGAGGCGCGGCGATCGCTGACGCGATAACGCTGCAGCATGCTTCCGCTACCGGCGCCGCCGCGTCCTTCGGCGGCTCCAGCTTCGAGGTAGAAGACCGTGCCGGCGGTGCCGGCGCGGAGATCTGAGTACTGCCGCTCCGGCACTCCCTCGATTGAGATGATGCGCTGCTGCAGGCCGTCGAAATCGATTTGCACCGTGGGCGGCGTCCGCGGGCGCGCCGCGGCGGCTGGTTGATCAGCTGGCGCCTCTGCACTCGCGTCACCGGCGCCCGATTGTCCCTGACCACCGCGCCGCGCGGTGCAGGCATTCGGCGTGGCAGCGGCACCGGCCGGACGATTGCCAACGCCGGCATCTTCATCGCTCTCCGGGAGCAGCGGGCTCGGGTCGCCCCTCTTCAGCACCGCGAGATACAAGCCAAAGTTCTCCTCGCGGTCGTACGAGGTCATGTCGAGCCATTGCGATCGCAGGCCGAAATCCGTCGAGGCAAGGAACCAGAGATACTTGCCGCTCGCGTCCCACGCCGGCCACACCGCGTCAGCCAGGCCGTCGGTGACCTGCTTGGTGACGCCGGTCTCGACGTTGCTGATGAAGACGGCGTGGTATAGCGACTTCAGCCGGCTGGCATAGGCAATCCACTTCGAATCAGGACTCCACACGGGATTGAGCGTTCGCTGCGGCACCATCCATGGATCCTGACCGACCACTCTTGCTTTTCCGCTTTCGACGTCGAGCACCCACACGTGCAGGTTCGTGTCGGTAAAGACGATCTTCTTCGAGTCAGGAGACCACGATGGCGTGTAGTAGTGCGCCGGCTTCTCGAGCGCGATCTCGCGCGGCGGGGTCAGCCCATCCGGCGTTTCGAGCACGACCTTGTATTCGCCGGACTTGTCGCTGAAGTAGGAAAGATATTTCCCGTCCGGTGACCAGGCTGGATCGCGCTCGGCCGATCCACTCGAGTGGCTCAGATTCCGGACGTCTCCCTTCTCCGCCGGAATGCTGAAGATCTCCCCGCGCGCTTCGGCCGCGATTCGCTTGCCGGTCGGAGACAACACAATACTGTTGATGCGGCTCGTGACGTCTTCCCACCGCGGCATCATCCACGGAAAGTCTCCCGTCGCCCGGATGGTGACGATCGATGCCTTTCCCGTCTTCGGATCCATCTCGTGGATGTAGCCGGCCTGCTCGAAGACGACGGCGCCTGCACCGGAGTCGAGCGTCTTGACGTCGAAGTCGGTGAAGCGCGTCACCTGGGTCAGCTTCTTGGCCCTGGTGTCGAACGACCACACGTTCGAGACGCCGTCGCGATCGGACAGGAAGTACACCGCATCGCCAACCCAGACTGGATCCATATCCTTCGAATCGGTCCACGGCGGCGTCAGGAGATCGTAGGTCTTGGTATCGACGATCCAGATCGGCCGGTTCTGACCGCCACGATAGTTGCGCCGCTCTTCGTCCCACGAGTTGTTCAGGCGATACGCGATGTGCAATCCGTCGGACGAAATCTTTCCCTGATACGCCCGCGGCAGCGGCATCGGCTGCTCGACACCGCCTTCCAGTGGAACGGTCCAGAATCGTGGTGCCCCGCTCGGCGCCTCAGTCGCTCTGCCCGACGCGAACATGACGCTCTTGCCGTCAGGCGTCCAGCCTTGCACCGTGTCGGCGCCTGGATGCCACGTCAATCGGCGCGGCTCTCCGCCCTCGGCGGGGACGACGTATGCGTCGGCGTTGCCGGCGTATTCACCGGTGAACGCAATCCACTTCCCGTCGGGAGAGAAGTGAGGGTTCGTCGTCTGTCCCTGGAAGCTCGTGACGCGGCGCGCCACGCCGCCGGTGCGATCCACGACCCAAATGTTGTTCGCATAGGCGAACGCAATCTGGGTCGCACTGACGGTCGGCGAACGAAGCAGCCGAGTCTGTTCGCCGTTGGCGTGCACGAGCACCGCGGCGAACAGCGGAACGATCAGCCAAAGCAGGCGGTGGGACGAGTCGTGGGATGGCATGGCGGCGCTATCTTGCGCCCAAAGGGTGGAAGCAGGCAATTGCTGATTTTCGATTGCTGATTGCTGATTTGGCCTTTCAATCAACAATCAGCAATCAACAATCAGCAATCCCTATAATCCGAAGCAGTACAGCGTCCCGTCGTAGGTCCCCAGATAGATCCGGCCATTGGCAACGGTGATCCCACTAAAGTGGTTCCACTGGTGCATCTGGTCGCCGCTCGACCACAGTTCCTTGCCGGTCTGGGCATCGAGGATGTAGATCGTTGCGTGGGTGCCCTTTTCCGCGCGGATCGTCGAGTCGAACTGCAGCCCGATGTCCGGCCACGCCTGCTTGGTCTCCTCGCCGCTGCCGTAGCCGAACACCATGCCGTTGGCGATGACGACCGGTTCGCCGCGCTTCATGTCGCGCGAGATCCACGCCGGCGATAGCTCCACCTTGCCGTTCTTGTCCTCGACCTTGAACGCTGCAACGCCGCCATCCTTCGTCAGCGGCGTGTTCATGATCGGGAACTTCGCCTGCGAATGCGCAGGACCCCAGAACGGCGCCAGCACCCAGCGCGTGCCAGACGGATCCTCCCAGGTCGAGAGCGCACCCCAGCTGCCCGCATCCTGGAAATCGACCTCCTCGTTGCAGAAGAGCGGCGTCTTGAAAAGCGGCGTTTGATGATCGGCGCCGCCGAGCGACTTGGGATCAAGCAAGTACATGCGGCACTCCTTGCCTGATGCCGCCATCAGTTCGCGCCCTTTGAAGGTGAAAATCGTCGGGGTGTTGTTGGGGTCGAGATCGCGCTTCCTCAGCCAGTCCCAATTGGTCGGCGTGTAGTAGTCCTTCAACTTCAACTGGTCGCCGGCGATCTGTACACCGATGACGCTGTTGCCGTAGCGAGGGGGATCGCTCGTCGGGTCGTACACCCCGTCACCGGTCGTCGTCCACGCGGCACCCGTCGAGTCGATGACGGCGCCGCGGCGTCCCCACGCGCCGCCGCTCCCGGCGTTGAAGTTCATCACCTTGTGCTGCGGATCGTCCAGTTTCACCGCCGACAGACTTTCTCCGGCGTACGTGTTCGCCATCCAGATGACGTTGTCGACGAGATTCAGGCTCCAGCCTTTGCCGACATGAAAGGTGAACGGCGGCTGCAGATCGTCGCCGGTCGCGGCGTTGAGGGTGTGAAGCATCCCGTCGCCGGTGACGAAGTAGATCGGCCGTCGGCCTTGCGCATCCGCCGGACCAATCACAGGCGTGTCGCTGCTGCCGCCCGGGCGGAGGAAGCCGAGGTGAGCCGGGTCAGTCGGCTGCGCTTGCCCGCCGCCACCGCCACCGCCTCCGCGGCTGGGTGGTTCGGGATAGTCCCAGTGCTTCTGCCAGATGACCTTGCCGGTGTCGGTGTCGAACGCGTAGAGGTTGTCCGAGATCCCGGCGAGGAATCCGACCTGCTTCGTCCCGACCGGCGTATTCAGTTGCCCGACGACGATGACCGGCATCAGCGAATGCAACGCGCGCACCTGGTTCTTGGTCTCCATCTTCCAGAGAAGCTTCAGGTTCTTGACGTTGTCTTTCGTCAGCGTCTTTTCCTGTTTGTTCCACCCGGTGCGCTGGTTGTCACCCCCGTCGGTCGTCCAGTCATATAACGCCGCGCCGTTGCTCTGCGCGTTCACCGTCACCATATGCGGCCGGCCGGTGCTCCATGCCACGCCGCAGAAGGCGGTCATCGTCGCCAGGGAAATCCACCGTTTCGTCATGTTCATCATCGTTCGAGTCCTCTATCGTTCCATCGGCATGCCGAAGGTGTACAGCGTCCCATCCGTCGTGACGACGTAGACCTGGCTGTCGCCGGACGATGGACCAACGGCTCTCGCCGACGCGGTGATGGTCGATCCGCTTGTCCAGAGCTCTTTACCTGTAGCCGCGTCGAGCGCGTATAAGACCGCCGGCGTTGACTTCTGACCGCGCGCTGCCGCCTCGCCACTGGCGAGCACGAACACGACGCCGTTCACCGCGACCGGCGTGACCGGTGTTGCGAGGTCGCGCGAGATCCACTGCGGCTGCAGTGTGGGCACGTCGTTCTGATCCACGAGCGTAAACGCGGCGATCGCGCCTTTCGTCACTGCCCCGTTAGCCATGGCGAACTTCGTGTCTGCCGACGCGGGTCCCCCGAGCGTGACGACGACCCAACGAGTCCCAGCACCATCGAGCCAGCTTGCGAGACCTGCCGCCGCTTGCGCCGCGGTCGAAACCGGCGACGATTTGTGCAGCGGCGTCTTGTGGTCGGTGCCGCCCAGCGATGCGCCGTCGAGGACGTACAGACGGCCGTCCTTGTTGGCCGCGACAATCACGTCCTTCCCTTTGTACTGAAAAGCGATCGGATTCGAGACGAACGGAGACCCGTCGACGGTGAACACGTCCTTCTGCGTCAGCGCCGGCGACTGAAGTGAAACGATCGAGTTGGCGACGGGAGAGTTCCCCGCCCCGGTGGCGATGTAGATGGTTCCGTCGGTGCCAAGCGTGGGGGCTGCGCTGCCAACGACTGCGGCTCCCCGGGCATCGTACGACGTCACGGTCTTCGCGTCGCTCGCCAGGTCGACTGCCCAGACTCCATTCGCCACGCCCGGGCAATTCCCCGTCGTCGCTGCGTAGAGGGTGGTATCAACCAGCACGGACCCCGCGACGCTGGCTGGCGCAGGAAGGAACTTCACCGGGGGAATCTGATCGGTCCCGACCTGCGGGTTCATCACGTGCACCATTCCGCTCGTGGAAATGGCAAACACATTGTCGCCGCCCCCCCGACCATTTGCGATCTGCGGACCTGCGGGACCTCGACCGCGCCCGCCTTGTCCGCCGAACCCGCCTCCGCCGCCTGCGGCAGCAGGTGGGGCGCCGGCTCCCGGCGCTGCACCGGCTGGAGGCGCACCCGCGCGGCCAGCCTCGCCAGGAGCACCTCGACCGCCGGGAGCGGCCGGACCACCGCCGGGTCCGCCGCCGCGATTTCCGCGTCCGCCCGCCGCAGGCACGAGTGCCGTCGCCTTGGTCAGCACGGGCAGCCCGGAGGCACACGCGGAAACACGGCTCGATGATGTGGCGAGTTTCTGCTCCCAGAACATCCGGTTCAAGTCGTAGTCAATCGAGTACACGGTGCCCGAGGCGCTCCCGATGAAGGCCAGCGCTTTGAAACCCTTGTAGGCGATGATGTTCGGAAGAAGGAGCGGCTGCGTCAGCGGCTGGGAGTCGAGCTTGCGCTTCCACAGGAACTGGAAGCCGGGCGATTGCATCGTCGCAAGCGAGATCTTCGCGTCGGTGCGCACCGACGACGTCCGCTGCGCGTCACCTCCGACAGTCGTCCATGCTGGGCCGCCGCGTCCTTGTGCGTGCGCGACGACGGCCATGGCCGCAAACGCGACGACGGTCCAGCCAAACCTGCTGTATCTGATGGTCATGCTCATTCCGCCCCACGGAAATGCTGAATTTTGAATGCTGAATGCTGAATGAAAACCGAGCTCTCAAGCATTCAGCATTCAGCATTTCACCTATCAACCAATTGGCCGACGTTTTACTCCGTTTTCGTATTGCGGTGGAAACAACTCTGCTCTGCAATACTTGAAATCGGTAGTCATATTGCAGAGCAAAACGGATCGCGTCTGGTGAAAGACGGTATAGTTAGAGAATACGCGCCGGGCGCAGGAGGCGCTTACGGATCGCGATCGGAACGCAATCGCGCAACGCACTTCATGAAAATCAGTTACCCTTCACCGACGTCTCGCCCGTTTGCCGCTGTGTTCCTCGTCGGACTCTTCGCCGTCGTCGGCGCAGTCGTCGCGTCGAGTGCACAGGAACCCGAAGACGCGCCCGCGGCGGCGTTCAGACGCGTGTGCAGCAATTGCCATGACTCGGACCGCATTCTCGCCACGCGCCGGACGCGCACCCAGTGGGAAGAAATCATCGAGAAAATGATCGACCGCGGCGCTGAGGGCACGAGCGAGGACTTTACGACGGCCGAGGAATACCTGCTCCGAGTGAGCGGCCGCGTCAACATCAACAGGGCGCAGGCCAAGGACGTGGTCTCGGTGCTCAGCGTGACGCAGAAGGACGCGGACGCGATCATCGAGTATCGGAAGACGAACGGCGAGTTCAAGGACTTCGACGCGCTGAGCAAGGTCCCCGGGATCGACCTCGACAAAATCAACAAGGGACGCGAAGCCATCTCCTTTTGATGTGGCGCCCGTCCAGTGACGCTGAGGCTGCGATGCGGAATCTGCTGAGATTTTCTGCCCTGGGAGTCGTGTGTGTGGCGGCCGTCATGAGCGGCTGCGGCGGGTCGAAGGAACCACCACCCTCATCGGCTGGCGCCACCACGCCAGCGCCTGCGCCTCCTGCGACGCCCGCGCTGCCTTCGGGCCCGTTGCTGTACGTCTCCGATGAGACCGGCGGCTCTGTCGTGGTGATCGATCCGGAGGCCGGACAGGTCGTTGACCGTATCGCGGTCGGCAAGCGCCCGCGCGGGATTCGACTGTCACGTGACGGCCGGGAGCTTTTGATCGCGCTCTCCGGGTCGGCGATTGGCGGGCCAGGCGTGGACGAGTCGAAGCTGCCACCTCCCGATCGGAGTGCGGACGGCATCGGCGTCGTCGATCTCGCAACGCACAAGCTCGTTCGCAAGTACGAGAGCGGCGACGACCCCGAGGTGTTCGACATGTCGCCGGACGGCAGCACCATTTACGTCTCGAACGAGGACGCTGCGGAGGCCTCGATCGTTGACGTAGCCAGCGGAAAGATCGCGGCACGCATCAAAGTGGGTGCGGAGCCGGAAGGGGTGACGGTGAACCCGGACGGCACGTTAGTCTTCGTGACGTCGGAGGAAACCGGCGACGTGGCGGTGATCGATACAAGAACTCGCCAGCTGCTCACCCGAATCAAGACTGGGCCGCGTCCACGCTCGGTGACGTTCTCCAAGGACGGCGTCCTCGCGTTCGTGCCAAGCGAGACCGCGGGGCTCATCAGCGTCATTGATGTGCCGAAACGTAAAGTCGTCAAGACCATTCAGCTCCCCAAGATCGAAGGCGCGGAGACGGCACCGAGGCCGATGGGCGGCATTCTGTCGCATGACGGCACCCTGCTTTTCATGTCACTGGGACGCGCGAGCGCCGTCGCGGTGATTGACGTCGCGAGCCAGAAGCTCGTGCGGACGATCACCGAGGTCGGCGCACGTCCGTGGGGAATGGCGCTCAGCGCGGACGGCTCCAAACTCTTCACGGCCAACGGCCCGAGCGGCGACGTGTCAATCATCGACGTCGCGGCAGGCAAGGTGCTGAAAAAGGTCTCGACCGGCGGCAGCCCCTGGGGCGTAGTCGTCGCTACCCGACGGTAGAACGTTAAAAGTAAAAAGTTAAAAGTCGAAAGTACGGAGTGCTTGCCTTTACTTTTAACTTCTAACCTTAAACTTTTGACTTTTCACCTGTCACCGAGTGTCCCAGCGCAGCCGCACCGAGAAACTGCGCGGTGCGGCGAGCGCGGTACCTGAGAACAGCCCGGCGAAGTTGATCACGTCGAAGCGGTTCGTGAGGTTGCGAACCTCTGCCTGCAGCCGGAGCGCACTCTTTGCCCACTTGCCGACCGTCATGCCGGCGGCAATGTCGAGCGACGCGTTGGCTTTGACCCGGCCGGTTTCGAAGTCGACACGATCGACAACGTTCTGACCGAATTGCTCCGCGGCATCCTCAGGTGTTCCGCTAAAATCCTCGAACGGCAGGCCGCTTCCGTACGATCCTGCCACCGCAAGCCAGGCCGACTGGGAGAACTGATAGGTGGCGCGCCCGCGGACCGTGTGGCGCTGATCCTGCGTGAGCGGGAACTCCTCGGTGGATTCGAGCTCCTCGATGTCCTCGCCGAGGAAGAGCCCTCCGGTAACCGGCAGCTGACCGAGACCGTGCAGCAAGGAATAGCCGAGGAAACCCGACACGTTCTTCCATTGACGAAATTCGAACTTGGCTTCTGCACCGTAAATGTTGGCGCGGTCGAACGCAATCGGAAAGCTGACGCCGGTATTCAACAGCAGGTCGTCGTCTGCGACGTCGGTCATGCGCCGGTTAAAGCCCGTGATATCGATTCGCGCACGGCTGCCAATCGACTTCGCCATGCCTGCTTCAAAAAAGTTTCCGTGCGATGTCGGCACCGGCAGGCGTGCGGTCTCGGCGCCAAGCCGCTCGAACAGGTCGGTGCTCGCCAGGAGAAGGTTCTCGATCGCAGGCGTCTGAAACGCACGATCGTACGAAGCCCGGAGCACGAGGTCCTTGCCGGGAGATGACCATGCCACCGCAAGG
>Ga0070684_100000238_pt1 | contig 38130 bp, 30 predicted proteins | sample KBSC723LmetaG_FD_65653 | JGI IMG/M metagenome (GOLD analysis project Ga0070684, IMG submission 65653) | Corn rhizosphere microbial communities from Kellogg Biological Station, Michigan, USA - KBS C7.2-3L metaG | ecosystem: Host-associated > Plants > Roots > Rhizosphere ...
GTCCGTTCGATCGAGGCGCTCGAGGCTGAGATCGCACTCGCCCGCAACGCGCCGCCCGACGTGATGGCGCTGAGCACTCGTGCCGCCGACATCAGAAAGGACCTGGATTTTCTGATGCGCGCCGACGACGGGGGGTACGTGTACTACCTCGACGTGCGCGGCCGAGGCGTGTACCTCCGGGCGTCGCCGATCGATGTCTCCGGGATCGTGCGCGACCTCCTGATCGATCGGATGACCGGCACGGTCCTGACATCCGCGACGCTCACCGTGGACGGATCGTTCGAGTACGTGCGCGGCCGACTCGGGATTCGGAAGGCACAGGAAATCCGCCTCCCGTCGGAGTTCGACTATCGTCGGCAATCGATCCTCTACCTGCCGCGACGGATGCCCGATCCGCGGTCACGGGAGTTCGCCACCGCGGTCGCCGAGGAAGTCATCGAGATCGTGAAGCGCACGCGAGGCCGCGCCTTCGTGCTGTTCACCAGCTACGCGAATCTCCGTGAAGTGCAGGCGCGCGCCTCCGGCGAAATCGAGTATCCGATCCTCGTCCAGGGCACCGCGCCGCGCTCGGCGCTGCTGCGCGAATTCAAGGCGACGCCGAACGCCGTGCTGCTCGCAACCTCCAGTTTCTGGCAGGGAGTTGACGTGGTCGGCGAAGCCTTGAGCTGCGTGATCATCGACAAGCTGCCGTTCGCCTCGCCAGGCGATCCGATTACGTCTGCGCGTATCGACGCGATCAACGCGCGCGGCGGATCGGCCTTCGGCGAGTACCAGATCCCGCTGGCGATCCTGGCGCTGCAACAGGGGCTCGGGCGGCTGCTCCGCCATCGACAGGATCGCGGGGTGCTAGCGGTTCTCGATCCGCGGCTGCGGTCGATGGCCTATGGGCGCCGATTTCTCGCCTCGCTGCCCCCGGCACCGGTGACGAGCGAACTCGACGCCATCGAACGATTTTTTGAACCCAGCTGAACGGTAATTTACCGTTGCCGGTTCCCAGTGAAGGCTGCGCGCACAGTCGTCAACCGACCGCCTGAAATGCCGTTCCTCCTAACTGGAAACTGGGGACTGGGAACTGGAAACTGCAACGCTGGGTGATACACTACTGACAGACTACACTGCGGTTAGCGCCGTTTTCCTATCAGTACTGACGGAGGATTTTGGACATGGTGCGCACACACATCGTCGCCCGCACGCTTGCCATCTGCGCGATGGTGCTCGGACTTGCCGCGCTCGCGGTGCCGGCGTCGGCTCAGACCGGACAGGTCAAAGGGAAGATTACGGACGCCGAAGGCAAGCCGGTCGAAGGCGCCAAGGTCACCATTCAGATGGTCGACAACAACAGCAAGTTCGAACAGAAGACCAAGAAGAACGGCGAGTTCATGCAGATCGGGCTTCAGCCTGGCCCGTACAAAATCACGGCCGAGAAGGACGGGCTGTCGGCGAGCAAGAACACCAAGATCAGCCTCGACATGACGGAAGTGAACCTGACGCTCACCAAGGGCGGCGCGTCGACTGAAGGCATGTCGAAGGAAGATCGCGCGAAGGCCGAGGCAAAGGTCGCCGGTCTCAAGGCCGCATACTCGGAAGCGGCGCAGCTGACCAACGCCGGAAAGTTCGACGAGGCTATCGTCAAGTTCAACGAAGTGCTGCAGGGTGTGCCCAAGTGCGAGGAATGCTATATGGGCATCGCGATGGCGAATGCCGGCAAGAAGGATTACACCGCGTCCGAGGCTGCCTACAAGAAAGTGCTCGAGATGAATCCGAATTCCGCCGACGCGTATAACGGCCTGGCCACGATTTACAACGACCAGAAGAAGTTCGCGGAAGCCAAGGAGATGAGCGCCGAGGCGACGAAGCGGGCGACCGCGGCCGGCGGATCCGGTGGCGCCGACACGCTCTACAACGCCGGCGTGATTTCGTGGAACGCCAACGAGTTTCCCAAAGCCCAGGAGCAGTTCGCCGCGGCGGTCGCCGCGAATCCGAACCACGCCGAGGCTCACTTCATGCTCGGGCAGGTCTACCTGAACCTCGGCAAGCTGCCGGAAGCCGCGAAGGAGTTCGAGACATACACGAAGCTCGCCCCGACGGGGCCAAACGCCGAGAAGGCGAAGTCGAATTTCGAAATGCTGAAGGCCTATATCAAGTAGGTCCGGCGCCCATCGTGGACGCCATCGCGACCAACCTCCAGTCTGTCAGGTCCCGGCTCGACGCGGCCGCACGCCGCGCCAGCCGGGACCCTTCGACCATCCGCCTCATCGCCGTTTCCAAGACTTTCACCGCTGATCATGTGCGCGTTGCGCACACGGCGGGCCAGCTCGACTTTGGCGAGAACAAGGTCCAGGAGGGCCTGCAGAAGATCGAGGGCACAGCCGACATCAAGATAAGGTGGCATCTCATCGGCCACCTGCAATCCAACAAGGCGAAGCGGGCGGCAACGGCATTCGCATGTATCCATTCGGTCGATTCGATGGAGTTGCTGCGGAAAATCGACGCCGCGGCGGCAGACTCCGGAGCGGCGCCAGACCTGCTGGTTCAGGTCGATCTTGCGGGTGAGGAGACCAAGTTTGGTGCCACGGTCGACGAGGCACGGCGCATCGTCGAGGCCGGCTCGTCACTCCGTGCCGCGCGGGTGACCGGGCTGATGCTGATTCCCCCCTGGAACGAAGACCAGGAGCAGACGCGGCCCTGGTTCGTGCGGCTCAGAGAATTGCGGGACTCGTGGCTGGCGGAGGGTTTGCCGCCCGCATCTCTGGCGCAACTGTCGATGGGCATGAGCCACGATTTCGAGGCCGCGATCGAGGAAGGCGCGACCATGATTCGCGTCGGCACGGCGATATTCGGCACGCGCACGTATACCACGACTGCCTGAGGCGAACCTGCCGCAGCAGACGTCCGAGGAGACCACCATGTTCGATCGTCAACCAGGTCAGACACAGACGCCATCGTCCACTTCCGCAGCCCAGACCGGATCGCTCCCGCCCGAACGAGTGATGCGCATCGCCCCGCTCGATCTTCGCCAGCAGCGCTTCCGCACGGCAGTGCGAGGCTTCGACCGGACCGAAGTCGTGGCCTTCCTGACCGAGGCGGCCGACGATTACGAGCATGCGCTTCGTGAAATCGATCGTCTGCGTCAGGATCTGCTTCGGATGGAAGCGCTGCTCGCCGAGCACCGCGAGCGCGAGGCCAACCTGCGGAACACGCTGCTGACGGCGCAGCGGCTGGCCGATGAGGTCAAAGCCGCGGCGGAAAATGAAGGCAAGATGATCGTACGCGAAGCGCAGGGACGCGCCGATCTCCTGCTGCAAAAGGCGAGCGCGCGTCTCGAAGAGATCGAGCACGACATCAACGAGCTGCGGCTCCGGCGACGCGACGCCGAAGGATCGCTGGAGTCGTCGATTCAGGCGCTCTACCGCGCGCTCGAATTCATCCGCGAGCAGGACAAGCCGGAGGACAAAGTCCTCCTCCACCGGCCCCGCACGGCGGAACCCGCCGCGGGCCCGCAGTGGTCGGCCGAGCAGGCGCCGCGGGTCGCCGACGAACGGGGCTGATGAGGGATTGAAAGTCGCCATCTCACGAAGTTCGTCTGGCCTGACCTTCTCCGTACGCGTCACGCCGCGGGCCGGGAGGACAGGCATTGCTGGAGTTCGCGGCGAAGCGTTGGCGGTGCGGCTCGCAGCAGCACCGGTCGATGACGCTGCGAACGATGCCCTGATTTCTTTTCTCGCCGACTGGTTTGACCGTCCGCGCCGGGATGTCAGGATCCTCTCGGGCCAGACATCGCGCGACAAGCGCATCGCCATTGTCGGTCTGACCGAATCCGAGTTCGAGGCGCGCCTGGACGATATACTCACCGGGTGATCGCGGCAGATCTGATTTTCTCCAACGCTCGACAGGTCATTCCTTGCCGCGGAGAACCGCCGCTTCGCGGATCGTTGCAGGGCGCAATCGACGTCTTCACCGATGGCGCCATTGCCGCATGCGCGGGAGAAATCGTCTTCGTCGGATCTTCCAGCGGTCTTCAGGATGCGGTCGCCCCGACGCCCGGTGCCACGTTGGTTGACGCTCGAGGCCTCTCGATCGTGCCGGGATTTGTCGATCCCCATACCCATGCGGCCTTTGCCGGTGACCGTCGAGAGGAGCTTCGGAGACGGCTCGCGGGCGCAACATACGCGCAAATCGCAGCGGCGGGCGGCGGGATTGTTTCGACGGTGACCGCGACCCGTGCCGCCAGCGAACAGGATCTGATCGATCAGACGCGCGTCCGTCTGGATGAGATGCTGTCGTGCGGAACGACCACGTGCGAGATCAAGAGCGGGTACGGCCTCACCGTCGAATCGGAATTGAAGATCCTGCAGGCGATCGCCCATCTTGCTGACAAGCACGCGATGGAGATTGTCCCGACGTTTCTCGGCGCGCACGAGGTGCCCCACGAGTTTCGCAATCGGCGCGAGGAATACGTCGACCTTGTCATAGACGAAATGATCCCTGCGGTCGCGGCATCCCGGCTCGCAGAGTGGTGCGATGTGTTCTGCGAGACGGGTGTCTTCACGCCCGATGACTCCATTCGCATCCTGGAGGCGGGTCAGGCCGCCGGGCTGCGCGCGCGAATTCACGCCGACGAACTGGCCGCGAGCGGCGGATCGCACGCGGCGGCCCACGTCTCGGCACGCTCCGCCGATCACTTGATCTTCGCGCCGGCCGATGGAATCGCCGCGATGTCGGCGGCGGGCGTGGCCGCCACGCTGCTGCCGGTAGCCGCGTTCTACCTCAAACTCGGTCGCTTCGCCCCGGCGCGCGACTTCATCGCCGCCGGCGTTCCCGTCGCGCTTGCCACCGACGTGAACCCCGGCGGCGGCTTCTCACCGTCGATGCCGTTCGCGATGACGCTGGCCTGTTTCAGCATGCACATGACATTCGAGGAAGCGCTGGTCGCGGCCACGATCAACGCCGCGTGGTCGCTCGATCGTTCCGACCGCATCGGCAGTCTCGAGCCCGGCAAGCAGATGGACGTCGTGCTGGTGAACGGAGATGCTATCAACCTGATCCGGGTGGGCGCCCCTTCGATCGCCGCGGTCATCAAACGTGGAGCGTGCGTGTCGGGCCGCCTTCCCAATCACTGAGGAATTGTCATTGTCATGCGTCTATCCGAGCTGCGGTTCATCGATCTTCTTGCCGCCTTCCGATCAGCCGAGCCGACTCCCGGCGGCGGATCCGCATCGGCTCTCGGCGGAGCGATCGGCGCGTCACTGCTGTCCATGGTGGCTGGGCTGCCCAAGCCGCGGATCCGGGGACCGGAAGACGGGCAGCGACTGGCGGACGCGCGAGCACGGTGCGCTGCAATCAGCGATCGCCTCGCCGCGCTGATGGATCGCGACAGCGAAGCGTACGACGCGGTCGTCGCCGCCTTCCGGCTGGCGAAAGCGTCAGAGAGCGAGAAGATTGAAAGGACCGCGAGGATTCAGGAGGCGTTGCGGACCGCAACCGAGGCGCCGCTCGACGTCATGCACGCCTGCCTTGACGCCATTCACCTGGCAGAAACGGTCGCAGGGCTCGGCAACGCGAGCGCGGCCAGCGACGTCGAAGTGGGCCTGGAGCTGCTTGGCGCGGGATTGCGGGGGGCGTGCGTCAACGTCGAGATCAACCTGACGAGCCTGAAGGATGAGGCCTACGTCACGGCTACGAAGAAGGAAACGCAGCGGTTGGAGATGGACGCGAGCCGCGCGCATGCGACGGCCATCGCCGCGCTGCGCGAAAAAGATTAGAAGCGGTCGGAGGGGCGAAGCCCCTTGGAGTGATTAGCGCGCGTCGAACGCCTTCGCCTCGATATCGAACTGCCGGACGTAGTCGTATCCGGGCAGCACCTTCATCGATTCCACGTAGGACACGTCGATCGTCAGTCGCCCGTCGTAGCGCTGAATCTGGACCCACTCGCGCTCGAGCGGGACGTTGTTTTCATCGGCCAGCACCATGACGCGATCGAGCAACTGCGCGTCCGTGGCTTTCTGTGAAAACAACGCGAGCTCCTGAACCGCGTCCTTGAACTTGTAGTAGTGGAGCGCGACGGGCACGATCCGGTAAACGGCGTTGGCCATGAGGAGGAAAATCGCGAGCTGGATCACTTTCCGGATCACACGCCCTCCCTAGGACTCACTCAGTGAATCTGATGGAACAGCCGCTCCCAACGGGTCTTGGTGAAGAAGTGGGTGACAACCGACGCCAGGCGCCTGACGGTGGCCCCAGCCCCTTCGTCCAGATAGTCTTCCCGCCCCGATTCGTACGACCAGTAGATCATCAGCGCGCGACCCTTGACGTAGTCGCGAGGCAGGAACCCCCAGTATCGGCTGTCCTGTGAGTTGTCCCGATTGTCGCCCATCACGAAGTAGTAACCTTCGGGCACTCGCACCGGCGCGTACCGCTCGCGAACATCGAATCGCGTGACTTCTTGCGACTCCGAGGACGGCTCCAGAAAATGTACGTATGGCTCGTCCAGGGGTTGACCATCTATATACACCTTCTTGGCCCTCAATTCGAAGGTCTCTCCAGGAAGGCCGATGACCCGCTTGATGAAGTCGCGGTCGGGCTCGTCCGGGTACTTGAACACAATCACGTCGCCGCGCCGGATGTTGCGCACCGGCAGCACCGCCCGCTCCAGCCGGCTCGCTGTCGGACTGAAGACGAACTTGTTCACGAGCAGGTGATCCCCGATGAGCAGATTGTTCTCCATCGAGCCGGTGGGGATCTTGAACGCCTGCACCACCCACGTGCGGACGAACAGCGCGAGGATGACGGCGATGACGATCGATTCGGCGTATTCGCGGAGCGTGGATTTTTGGAATGTCGTAGCCATAAGGTCTCAAATTGCTGATTGTCGATTGTTGATTGAGCAGCCGTTCAATCAGCAATCAGCAATCAAACATCAGCATTCTTCAAGGCGTCAGCTCTCGGTGCCCACCTTCAGCACGGCCAGAAATGCTTCCTGAGGAATTTCGACGCGGCCAACGCGCTTCATCCGCTTCTTGCCTTCCTTCTGTTTCTCGAGCAGCTTCCGCTTGCGGGTGATGTCGCCGCCGTAGCACTTGGCCAGCACGTTCTTCCGCAGCGCTTTGACCGACTCGCGGGCGATGATCCGGCTGCCGATCGCCGCCTGGATCGCCACTTCGAACATCTGCCGCGGAATCAGCTCGCGCATCTTGGACGCGAGCGCGCGGCCGCGTTGGTACGCCATGTCGCGATGGACGATCGTCGAGAGCGCATCCACCGGTTCCTCGTTCACCAGGATATCCAGTTTGACGAGCGGCGCTTCTTGAAAGCCGGTCACATGGTAGTCGAGCGATGCGTACCCGCGTGAAAGCGTCTTCAGCCTATCGTAAAAGTCGAGAACCACCTCGTTGAACGGCAGTTCGTAGGTGATGAGCACGCGATCGGCAGCGAGATACTCAATGGACTTCTGCACGCCACGCTTCTCCTGGCATAGCTGCAAGAGCGCGCCCACGTGCTCGGACGGCGTCAGCATCATCGCGGTGATGACCGGCTCCTCAATCTTCTCGATTCGACCGGTCTCTGGGAGCTTCGACGGGCTGTCGATTTCCTGGACCTCGCCGTCGGTGGTCGTCACCCGGTACAAGACCCCCGGAGCCGTCGTCACCAGATCCATGTCGAATTCGCGCTCGAGGCGTTCCTGGACGATCTCCATGTGGAGCAGGCCGAGGAATCCGCAGCGGAACCCGAACCCCAGCGCCGCCGACGTTTCCGGCTCGAAGAAGAACGACGCATCGTTCAGCCGCAGCTTCTCCAGTGCATCCCGCAGTTCCGGGTATTCGCTGCCTTCGACGGGATACAGTCCCGCGAAGACCATCGGCTTGCTTTCCTTGAACCCGGGAAACGGCTCGCTCGTCGGCCGCGCCGCATCGGTGATCGTGTCGCCGATTTTCGCGTCGCTCACGGTCTTGATGCCGGCAAAAATGAATCCCGCCTCGCCCACCCCCAGTTCATCGGCGGCGACGGGTTTCGGTGAGAACACGCCGACCTGGTCGACGATGTACTCCTGGCCCTGTGCCATCAGACGGATCTTCATTCCCGCGCGGATCGAGCCGTCGATCACACGAGTCAGGATGATGACGCCGCGGTAGGGGTCGTACCAGGAGTCGAAAATCAACGCCTTCAACGGCGCCGACGGATCTCCCTCCGGCGGCGGCAGCCGGTGGACGATGGCTTCGAGGATTTCGTGAACGCCGGTTCCCTCTTTCGCGCTCGCCAGAATCGCCCCGCTCGCATCGAGGCCGACAATCTCCTCGACCTGACGCTTCGCTTCCTCGGGCTGCGCCCCCGGGAGATCGATCTTGTTGATGACCGGGATGACCTCGAGCCCGTTGTCGACGGCCAGATATGCGTTCGCCAGCGTCTGCGCTTCGACGCCCTGCGACGCGTCAACAAGCAGTAGCGCGCCCTCGCACGCCGCGAGCGAACGCGTCACCTCGTACGAAAAGTCCACGTGCCCCGGCGTATCAATCAGGTTGAGCACGTACTCGTTCCCGTCGTCTGCCTTATAGGTCAGTCGGACCGCGTGGGCCTTGATCGTAATGCCCCGCTCGCGCTCGAGGTCCATGGAGTCGAGCACCTGCGCCTCCATTTCACGCGGCTGCAGGGCACCGGTCATCTCCAGGAAACGGTCCGCGAGGGTGGACTTGCCGTGGTCGATGTGGGCGATGACGGAGAAATTGCGGATGAAACGCTGATCCATCAATGAGACATGCTGAATGCTGATTGCTGAATGCTGAGTAAAACGCCAGTAAATTATAGCATCCAGACAGGATCGGTCCGCCTTCGTGGCCTGGTTCGAGGCGCCGCTACGGCGGACAATTCTGAACCCTGATTTCTGAATGCTGAATTGGCCGAGCGCGGGAGCGCTCGGCCTGCCTTTCAGTCAGCATTCAGCATTCAGCCTTCAGCATTTCCACGTTCATGATCGAGCAACCACTGCTTGCGCCACCGTCCCCCGCCGTAGCCGCACAGCGAACCGTCCGATCGAATGACGCGATGGCAGGGGACGACGATCGCGATGCGGTTCTGGCCGTTGACGCGGCCGATCGCTCTGACGGCTGCCGGTGAGCCAACCGTTTTGGCCATGTCGGCGTAGCTGCGCGTTTCCGCGAAAGGAATCTGACAGAGGGCACGCCACGCCTTCAATTGAAAAGCCGAGCCCTGCAGGCGCAGCGGCATCGTGAACGCGCGGCGCTGACCGGCGAAGTACTCAGACAGTTCGGTCCGCGTCTGACGTAGAACCGGATGATCGCCGGGGACGATCGCAACGCCGAATGATCGCCGCAGGTCGCGAAGCTCGGTTTCGAGCGCGCGGCGGTCGACGAACTCGAGCAGTTCGAGACCTCGATCGCCGGCAATGGCCAGCATGGGCCCAAGCGGAGTCTCGAGCCATGCGGCGGTCAGCAGTGGTGTGTCACGCGCATCGCCGGGTGTTTCGCCAAACACGCGCGCGAAGGCTTCCCGGAATCCGCTATCGGATTCAAATCCGGCGTCGAGCCCCGCCTCGAGCGTCGATGCGCCGTCGTGCAGCGCACGCATCGCGGTTCCGAGCCGACACGCGCGATGGTACGCCTGGAACGTCATCCCGAAGCTGCGTTTGAACGTTCGACGCACCTGCACCGGATCAAGGCCGCGTTGACGCAGGTCCTCGTCGCGCAGTCTGATATCCGGATTGCGAAGCATCTCGTCAACGAGCGGAGCCAGCCAGTTCGGCGCCGACGCCGCGGATGCCATCGGATCGCAGATCCGGCACGGCCGGTAGCCGCGGTGCAGCGCATCCTGTATCGTCGACGCGTACTCGACGTTTTCAGGCCTGGGCTTTCTCGCGCTGCATGTGGGACGGCAGAAGATCCCGGTCGTGCGAACGCACGCAAAGAACAATCCTTCGAAGGAACGGTCGCGCTCGACCAGCGCGCGGTACATCTCGGCGGGAGTGGGCAGCAACATCATGTGCACGAGAATACGAGGCCCCTCTATTGTGCGCTACCGGAAAATGGACGCGCAATTCACAGCGGGCCATTTCGGCGAAAGCCGAGGCTTCTGGCTACGTGACGTAAAATCGCGCAGCGCGAATGAGCAGGGTGAATGCAAAAAACGCTGAGCAGTCGGGTATTCCGCTGGCGTCGTGGCGGCGATCCTCTCACGGACGAGGGTCGAGCGCCCTCGGCTGCTGGCAATGCTGGGCGTGCTCGTCAACAGCCTCTTAATCGCGCTGTGCTGGCACTTCGAGTCTTTCGCGATCGGTTTCGATCAGGACACCTGGGCGCCGCATTGATCACTTCCCCGCGCGCTCGCTCGCGCCGTCTCTTATTCAGTGTGAACCAGCCTACCGGCTCCCCTTCACCACTGGCGGCACCGTCTGCAGATAGGCCCACAGTGCTTTGAGCTCCACGTCTTTCATCTGCCCGTAGGCCTTCCACGGCATTTGCGGAAGGATATCGGTCCCGTCCTTGCGTTTGCCTTCGCGTAACGCCCGGAAGAAATCCGCTTCAGTCCAGCCCTTCAGCCCCGATTCATGCGGAGTGATGTTTGCGACGATCGGCATATTCGGATCGCCGGAGATCTTTCCGCCTGACAGATTTTCGCCGTGACACCCACGGCACACCTGGGCGATGTGCCCGCCGAGTTCGATGCTGGCGGCCTCGACAGGCGGCTCGACCGGGTGAGCTTTCTGGTGATCGATCGAGAAGGCCGGCAGTGCGTTCTTGCTAAATCCAACGACGAATGAAAACACCGGCCCGATGCCGACAGGCTTCATCGTCCGATCCACGGGAGGTAGGCTGCGGATGTAAACAACGATGTCTGACAGCTCGTGATCGGAAAGGTTGGTGAATTCCGTCGACGGCATCGAGGATGACTGGCCGGTGTGGCGCACACCATGCCGAACGGCGCGATCCCAGTCGGCAGCAGAAAAGCCCTGTGTGACGCCGCCGTTGCCGCTCGTCAGATTCGGCGGAGCCCAGTACCCGACGATGGCCTGATCGATAAGGACCTTGCCGCCGAGATCCGCCGCGTGACACCCGTCGCAACCAACGCGCGTCTTGATCAGATGTTCACCCCGGGCAATCGCTCGCGCCAGCGTTACCGCCGGTAGGTCGACTCCTGCCAATGGATCGGCCGGGGACGCGCCGGCGGCGACCCGTTCCGCCCGGAGCGTTTCGAGTTCGGTCGCGCTCAGCGGAAACGGAATCGGGAACGACACCTCATGCGTCGTCCACTGCTTGTTGTATTTCTGCCCAGCGATGATGCGCGCGACACCCGCGGCGCCGAGCGCGAGCACGATCACCGCACCGAGAATCCACACTACGGCCTTCAAAAATTTGCGCATGGGAGCCACCATCTTATACGTAACGGCCCGGGCTGCAGGTTCGACAAGGTTCTACGGGAACGCAAAGCCTTCTTCTGGTGTTTGCCGCCACCGCCATGGCGCACGGTTCGCCAGGTTTCTGCTGCCGCTGTCTGTCTTGACTGGCATCGACTGTAAAAAGTACCAGCGACTGCTACTGACCAGAGCGGTAAGATCAACGAAAAATCTCAGGTTAGTGCAGGAGGGTCCGCAATGAAACGCAAGATCCCGGTGTTCTTGGCCCTTGGAGGTCTGCTGGCCATCTACCCCGTGTCAGCACCAATGGGAGCGCAAGAGCAGAAGCCTACCGTCAAGATTCCCGAGGCCGGTGTTCCGCAGATCATGACGCTCGAAGGGATGTACGTCCGCGCGGCGTACAACAACGAGGGTTACGCAATCATCGGCTACAAGACCGCCAACATGTCGGTCGGCGACGAGTGGATGCTCCTTGAAATGGGCACCACCGTTCGCGAAGGCGTTCCGAGTTTTTCACTGAAGCGTGAGAACGTGTCGCTCGAAACTCCCGATGGCGCCAAGCTGCCGCTGCCATCCGTGGACGAATATCGGAGCGCGAACCTCGCCGCGCTCAACAACCGCGCGAACGTCGCGCGGGACTCGATCAACTACTTCCCGCCAATGGCCTCGCAGGCCTGCCGCATCGGGTTCTTCAGCGAACTCGACCAGCGTGCGCTCCCGTGGGATCACGTCGAGGTCAGCCAAAACCGTGCATGCCTGGGCCGCCTGTATTTCAAGGTGCCCGGCGGGATCAAGTACGGGCAGCACTGGCTGGACGTGCAGTTCCCAAAGAGCCTGGTGCGGGTGCCGTTCCGCATCCTGACCAAGGACGAGGAGAAGCTGTTGGACAAGAACTACAAAGACATCCGGAAGCAGGTGAAGGACGCGTTCGCGCCTCCGAAGAAGAAGGGTTAGGCATACAATCGCGGCGATGGACGAGAAGCCGATCAGCCGTCGCACGTTTGGACAAGCACTCGGGTTCGGAGCCGTCGCCGGCAGGTTGCAGGCCTTCGCCGCTGGCGACGCTCCGGAAGATACGGCAGACACCGTTCAAGGCGGTCGACCCGGCGACCAGCTCTGCGATCTCAGCGCTATCGAGCTCGCCGCACGCATCCGGCGCAAAGACGTTTCGGCACGCGAGGTGATGTCGGCTCACCTCGCGCGCATCGATCGAATCAACCCGAAGGTCAACGCGATTGTCACGCTCGTCGCCGAACGGGCGTTGGCCGACGCGGCGCGGGCCGACGAGCTCACGGCGCGCGGCGGCACGCTGGGCGTCCTGCATGGCTTGCCGGTCGCGCACAAGGATCTGGTCGACACCGCCGGCATCAGGACCACCCGCGGCTCGCTGTTCTACAAAGATCTGGTCCCAACCCAGGACGCGCTGATCGTGGAGCGCATCCGCGCCGCCGGCGCGATCACCTGCGGCAAGACCAACACACCTGAGCTGGGCGCTGGTTCGCAGACGTTCAACCGCGTGTTCGGCGCGACACGCAACCCCTACGATCTGACCAGGACGTGCGGCGGCAGCAGCGGCGGAGCAGCCGTCGCGCTCGCGTGCCGCATGCTGCCGATCGCCGACGGCAGCGACACCGGCGGATCGCTGCGCAACCCTGCGGCCTTCTGCAATGTCGTCGGCTTCCGCACCACACCAGGGCTGGTCGCCAGCGAATCAACATCCTGGTCTCCGCTATCGGTCTCGGGCCCCATGGCGCGGTCGGTGGCAGACGTGGCCCTGTTTCTCAGCGCTATCGCCGGACCGAATCCACACAATCCGCTCTCACAATCAGTTGACGGCGCACGCTTTCGAGCGCCTCTCAATCGCGACTTCAAGGGCGTCCGCGTCGCGTGGTGGAAGGGGCTCGGCGGCATCCCGTTCGAGCCGGAAATCCGCGCCGTCGTCAACGCCAACCGCAAGGTGTTCGAGAGCATCGGCTGCGTCGTCGAGGAGGCCGAGCCTGATTTTGCCGGCGTGGATCAGGCCTTCTCCACCCTCCGTTACGTCGCCAATCACCCGCGAAACTCAGAGCTGGTCCGCCAGAACGCGGAGTGGGTGAAGGACACGATCAAGTACGAAGTCACAGAAGCCGAGCGGCTGACGGGCGTCGATGTCGGTCGTGCGCTGGCGCGCCAGGGACGCATGTACGAACAGAGCCGCGAGTTCTTCACCCGCTATGAATACTTCGTCCTTCCGGTGACGCAGGTCGCGCCCTTCGACGTGAACACTCCGTACCCCACTCAGATCGACGGCACAGCCATGGGCAGCTACATCGATTGGATGCGTTCGTGCTGGTATGTGACCGTCATGGCCAACCCCGCGATCTCGGTGCCCGCGGGCTTCACGAAGGCTGGACTACCGGTAGGCCTCCAGATCGTCGGTCGTCACCACGACGAGTGGAGCGTGCTCCAGATCGCGCACGCCTTCGAACAGGCGACAGAGCATGGAAAGAGACGGCCGGCGCTTCTTGACTAAGCAGCAAGATGTCACGAATCGCCGGCGCGAGCGACGAGCGAGCGCTGGCAGGCGCTGGGGGTGGGGCCCAGCGCAAAGTAAGAAAAGCTGACAGGCGCCTCGAACTCAGGACTCAACGCTGCTCGATCGGCAGGACCATTTGCGGATACGCTGGGCCGATGTAGTCGGTGCGAGGCCGAATCAAGCGGTTGTTCGCGTACTGCTCCAGGCAGTGCGCGGTCCAGCCGGAAATCCGACTCACGGCAAAGATCGGCGTGAAGAGATCGATCGGGATGCCGAGGGTGTAGTAGGTCGACGCTGAGTAGAAGTCAACGTTCGGGTTCAGCTTCTTCTCACCCTTCACCAAGTTCTCGATCCGCTGAGACATCTCGAACCATCGCGTGTTGCCGGCTCGTTCGCCGAGCTCCTTGGACATGCGGCGCAGGTGCGTGGCTCTGGGATCCTCGGTGCGATAAACGCGGTGGCCAAAACCCGGAATCTTGATCTTCTTTGCCAGCTTTGCGCGGACCGCCTCTTCGACCCGCTCGGGTGGCGCATCAGGACCGATTTCAATCAGGAGCCGCATGACGTCGGCGTTCGCCCCGCCGTGAAGCGGGCCTTTGAGCGTGCCGATGGCGCCCACGACGGCTGAGTACAGATCGGTCAGCGTCGCCGCGGCGACTCGGGCCGCAAACGTCGACGCGTTCAGTTCGTGGTCAGCGTGCAGAACCAGCGCGACGTCGAACGCGTGGATTGACAGCGCGTTCGGGCGATTGCCGGTGAGCATGTAGAGAAAGTTCGCCGCGTGGCCGAGTGCAGGATCTGGTTGAATCGGGCCGCCTCCGGCTTGCATCCGCCCATAGGTCGCGACCAGGCTGCCGAGTTGGGCCGTCAGCCGTACGGCTTTCCGATAGTTTGCGGCCTGGGAGCTGTCGCCGGCTTCGGGATCGTACTGGCCGAGCGCCGAGGTGAGCGTTCGCAGCATGTCCATGCCATCCGACGACGGCAACTGCTTCATCAGCCGCAGGATGGGCTCGGCGAGCGTCCGCGCGGCGGCAAGTTGCGACTGCAGATCGCCAAGCTCGGAGCGGTTCGGCAGCCGCCCGTGCCACAGGAGGTAGCAGACCTCTTCGAATGAGACCGCGCGCGCCAGATCGTGGATGTCGTAGCCGAAATACGCAAGCACGCCGCGGTCACCATCCAGGTAGCAGATGGCCGAAGACGCGGCGACTACGTCCTCCAGTCCGGCCTTGGGCTTCGCCTCGGTAGTCATGCAGCAATCATACAATTGCTGATTGTCGATTGCTGATTGTTGATTGAAAGTAAAAGGGCCGAGCGCGAACGCGCTCGGCCCAATCAACAATCAGCAGTCAGCCTTCAGCAATACTATTTGGCCACTTCCGGTGTTTTGAGCATGACGCTCTCGCCGGTGAACTGCTGCAGGATGGAGAGGAGTCCGGTATAGAGGAACCCGATCTGGAACAGCATCAGGAATGGTAGCGTGGCGTAGATCTGGTTTACCAGCGCGTAAAAGACAGTCGCCGAGAAATACAGTCCGAGCGCCAGCTCGATGATTGGCTGGACGCTGACGGTCTGGTGATACTTCTTGCCGACCCACTCGTCGCTGTCCCGCTCGATGCCGTACTTGGGCGTCCGGGCGAACTCACTCTGCTTGCGGAAGAGCGCTTCGAGCACGGCACGCGTGTTGTTGACGCACAAACCGATGCCGATCGACATCAGGAACGGCAAATACTTCATGCGTTGCCGCCAGTCGCCGTACAGCTCCCGCTGCGCCTTCACGTAGAAGACCGCAATCGACGCCGTGGCCGCGAAGAACAGGGGCACGTCGATGATGAGCATCTCCGACCATCCCATGTTGTAGCGAACCCACATCGCCGGGAACATGAGGATCGACAGCAGCGACATCAACAGATAGTTGAAATTCGCTGACAGATGGAAGAAGGCCTCCGCCTTGACCGAGAGCGGTTGCTTCGATCGAAGGATGCGCGGCAGCAGCTTCAGGCAGGTCTGAATCGAGCCCTTCGCCCAGCGATGCTGTTGCGACTTGAACGAGTTCATCTCTACCGGCACTTCGGCGGGCGAGACGACGTCGGGGAGGAAGACGAAGCGCCAGCCTTTGAGCTGGGCGCGATAGCTGAGGTCGAGATCCTCGGTGAGGGTATCGTGCTGCCAGCCGCCGGCGTCGCCGATGGCCTCGCGGCGCCAGACGCCCGCCGTGCCGTTGAAATTGAAGAAGCAACCGGCGCGATTGCGGCCGCCGTGCTCGAGGACGAAGTGCGCGTCGAGCAGGATCGACTGAATCTTCGTCAGCAGCGAATAGTCCTGATTGATGTGCCCCCAGCGCGCCTGCACCATCCCGATCCGCTCGTCGGTGGTGAAGTACGGGAGCGTCCGCTTCAGAAAATCGTGCGGCGGGATAAAGTCCGCGTCGAAGATGGCGATGAAATCGCCCGTCGCCTGAGCGAGCCCGGCCTCGAGCGCGCCTGCCTTGTACCCGGTGCGATCGACGCGATGCAGATAACTGATGTTGAAGCCACGGAGCCTGTGGCGCCGCACGGCCAGCTCGGAGATGGACGTCGTCTCGTCGGTCGAATCATCGAGGACCTGGATTTCGAGCAGGTCCTTCGGGTACTCCATCTCGCAGACGGCGTCGATCAGCCGGTCGGCGACGTACATCTCGTTGAAAATGGGCAACTGCACGGTCACGCGCGGCAGGGTCGTCAACTCGGGCAGCGCGACGGGGGCTCGATCCTTGTTTTTCGTGTAAAGATACACGAGGTAATAACGGTGCCAGCCGTAGATGGCCAGAATGCTGAGGACGAAAAAATACAGGACGAGGATCAGCGTCTCAACAGGCGTCATAAGGGGATGAATCCGTCACGCAACACAAACGATAATATTACAGCTCGGCCGTTGCCCAGATCAACGGCACCGCGACATCTGCAGGGCTCATGAACCGTCTTCAGCTGCGCGCCTTGCTGGATGAAGTGCGGTCCGGAACTCTGACGCCTGAGGCGGCGCACGAGCAACTCCTTCAATATCTGCGCCATTCGCCATACGAGAATCTCGACTTCGCCCGGGTGGATCACCACCGCTCGGTCCGTCAGGGATTTCCCGAAGTGGTGTATGGACCAGGAAAAACCCCTGAGCAAATCGCGGCGATTGCCGAGAAAATCGTCGCCGCCGGTCACAACCTGCTGGTCACGCGCACCAGCCCGGACGCGTTCGAGGCGGTCCGCAGACGTCTGCCGGCTGCATCATTTCACGAACACGCGCGAACCATTACACTGCGCACCGCTCCCCTGCCCGACGGCCGCGGGACAATCCTCATTGTCGCCGCCGGGACGGCGGATCTTCCGATCGCCGAAGAAGCCGTCGTGTCGGCCGAGATCATGGGAAATCGCGTGGACCGGCTCTACGACGTCGGCGTCGCCGGCCTGCATCGACTGCTGTCAGAACACGCCCGGTTGACGGCGGCACACGTGGTGATCGTGGTGGCCGGAATGGAGGGCGCGCTTCCCAGCGTCGTCGGGGGTCTGGTCGACGTCCCCGTCATCGCCGTACCGACCAGCGTGGGTTACGGTGCCAGTTTCGGCGGCATTACCGCCTTGCTCGGCATGTTGAACAGCTGCGCGAGTGGCGTCTCCGTGGTCAATATCGATAACGGTTTTGGCGCCGCCGCCATCGCCAGTTCCATCAATCACTTACCCTAAGTCTCTCAGGTTCCGCAGGGGTTTCCGGGGTTGTGCGAGGTTCTACTGGGTTCGTTCGCGGCCAGGAATTTCGGGGAACGCGCGAACCTTGTGGAACTCGAACGAACCTTGCGGAACCCAGTAGAACCTCGCAGAACCTTGTAGAACCTGACTGCGATCCGTTATAGTAAAGGATTCGCCTGTCGCAGGTCTGTCTTTCCTAGAAGTTAACCCCGATGCACGCTGGCGCCCAGAGGGCCCTGGAGTTCGATCGCATAGTCGAGGCGGTTTGCCGGTACGCGCTCACACCGCGAGGGCTGAGGCGCCTGGAGCGACTTGCGCCCGAAACGGATCCAGCCGTCGTCTCCGACCGGCTCGCGGCGACCGCGGAAACCGTTCGTTTTCTTGCCGACAACCAGATTTCGCTTCACTCGGCCGCCGAGCTGGATGCGATTCTGGACGCGATCGGCGTCGAAGGACGGGCCCTCGACGCGGGGCATCTTCTCTCGCTGGGAACGTTTCTCGCCTCCGTCGACGGTACCTGCGCGGGGATTCGGCGCGCTGCCGCGAACGCATCAATTCTGCGACGGATCGCGGAGACGACCGCGTCGTTCGAGCAGGAAATCGCGGACGTCCGCCGCAAGATCGACCCCGCCGGCGAAGTGATGGACGATGCGAGTCCGGAACTGAAAGCGGTGCGGGACCGGCTTCGCAAACAGCGGGCAAGGCTCCGCGGCACACTCGAATCGTATCTGCGCGGCAAGGACACGTCGAAGTACCTGCAGCAGCAAATCGTCACCGACCGAAACGGGCGCTACGTGCTCGTTGTCCGGTCGGAACATCGATCGGCGATTCCGGGAATCGTGCATGGCAGTTCAGGCAGCGGCGCGAGTCTGTTTCTCGAGCCGCTGAGCACGGTTGAAATCAACAACGACATCGTCGCCCTCGAGCAACAGGAAGCCGAGGAAGTTCGCCGGATCCTTCTCGGGCTGACAGATGCGTTTCGTCGTCGCCAGGAGGATCTCGATCGGACGGTTCGAGCGGCCACGGAGCTCGACGTGCTTCAGGCGCGGGCGCACTTCTCGATCCTGGTGGACGGGATCCAACCCGCGATCGCGACCGACGGACGGCTCGAATTGCGCGCGGCGCGGCACCCGTTGCTGATCGGCGCGGTGCGACGCCGACTCTCCGACGAGCTGCCAGCTTCGGATCCCGGACCATTGGAACCCGGATCCCGGACCCCGGATCCCGGCTCCCGTCAGTCTCCAGTTCCAGTGGATGTCGTCCTCATTCCTCCCGTCAGCGTCCTGGTCATCACCGGACCGAATACAGGCGGAAAGACGGTTGCGTTGAAAACCGCCGGCCTGTTGTCGCTGATGGCGCAGGCGGGACTGCTGATCCCTTGTGCTGATGGATCTCAGATTCCGGTCTATCGCTCGGTGTTCGCCGACATCGGTGACGAGCAGTCGATCGCTGCGAGCCTCAGCACGTTTTCGGGCCACATCGCGAACGTCGTGTCCATGGACAAGGCGCTGACGCTGCCGGCGATCGTGTTGCTGGATGAAGCCGGCGCGGGCACCGATCCTCTCGAGGGCGGGGCGCTCGCGATGGCGATCATCGATCACTTCCGCCGCCGCGGCGCAATGGTGATTGCGACGACGCATTACGACGCGCTGAAGACCTACGCGTCGACGACCGACGGGGTCATGGCCGCAGGGTTCGGATTCGATCCGCAGACGTTCGCACCGACCTATCGTCTGAACTATGGGTCTCCGGGCAGCAGCCTCGCGCTCGAGATTGCGAACCGCCTCGGTATGCCCGCCGCCGTCATCGAACAGGCCAGAGCGCACCGATCGGCGCGCGAGGCGCAGCTGGCCGAACATCTCGCGAAGATTGAGCGCGACATGCAGGCGCTGGATCACGAACGCCGGCTGGCCGCGCGCGAACGTGAAACGCTGTCGGCCGAGGGCGGCAGACTCCAGCAGCGGGAACAAGAGCTTCGGCATCGCGAGGAAACGTTCAAACGCCGGCTCGATGAGCGGATCGAGGAACGGCTGCGCGAGGCCCGCCGCGAGATTGATGTCGTCGTCAACGCATTGAAGAGCCGGACGGACGCGCTGGCGGCCGAAGCCGAGCGGCGAATGGCGCCACGGCTGATCTCGACAGGAGATACCGGCACGGCGCGCGCTGAAGCACGCGCCGCCATCGAGGCGATCGGCAACCGGCTGCGTTCGCCGGCCGAGCCGGCCGCAGCCCACCCACCCGACCGATCGGAGCCTGGGCGCGTCGCGGCCGTCGGCGATCGCGTGCTCGTCGGCGCATTCGGTCTCGAAGGGGTCGTCCAGGCCCTCCACGATCGCGAGGCCGAAGTCGACGTCCGCGGCAAGAGATTACGGGCGCGCCTCGACGAATTACGCGTCGTCGCTCCGGCGGCCACGGTGCACGCGCAGCCTGCCCGAGTCCGCGTGAACGTGGACCTGCAGCCGCGAGAGGGGTCGCTGACCGAATTGAACGTTATCGGCGCGCACGTCGACGAGGCCGTCGCCCGGGTGGAAAAGTTCCTGGACGAGGCGCTCTTGAGCGAGCTGAAGTCGGTACGGATCATTCACGGTTACGGCACCGGTCAGCTCCGACGAGCGATTGGCGAGTTGCTGCGGATGCACGGTTACGTCGCACACTTCGGCCCGGCCCCCGAAAACCAGGGGGGCGGCGGTGTCACGGTCGTCGAGTTCAAGGAATGATTTCGTGGCGATTTCGGAGGGCTGAGGGCAGATTTCTGGTTGCGAGCAGAGAATTCGGGCCGTAGAGTTTGGCACTCAATCGGCATTCGACAATCTCAATCGGCAATCAGCAATCGACAATCAGCAGTTCTTCTCATGGCTCTTTTCCCCGCCGGCTTCATCGACGACCTCAAGTCCCATGCGGACATCGTGCAGGTTGTGCAAGAGCGTGGTGTGCAGCTTCGACGAAGTGGCACGGCATGGAAAGGCCTGTGTCCCTTTCACGGCGAAAAGACGCCGTCGTTCCAGGTTCACGGCGAACGGGGTTTCTTCCACTGTTTCGGATGCGGCGTCGGTGGAGACGTCATCAAGTTCATCGAACTGTTCGACAAAGTGGCATTTCCTGAGGCGGTTCGCCAGCTCGCCGGCCGTTTCGGGCTGACCGTTCCCGAGTCGGCCGACTCGAGCAAGAACGACGACGAGGAGGCGCGGCGGGAGCGGGAGTCGCTGCTCAGGGCGCATGAAGTCGCGGCCGCGTGGTTCCGTGAGCAGCTCACGACGCCGGCCGGGGCCGCCGCCCGGCGCCAATTGAAAGATCGCGGGCTCACGACTGAGACGATTGAGCAGATTGGTGCCGGATTTGCCCCGGCGTCGAGAGAGGGACTCAAGACGCGCCTGCTGAAGGAGGGATTCCCGCTGGGCGGGCTGCTGCGGAGCGGCCTGCTCGTCCAGCGTGATGAAGGAGCTCCCATCGATCGATTTCGTAATCGGTTGATGATCCCCATTCATCGGGAGAATGGCGCGATCGTGGCGTTCGGTGGCCGGGCGATGGAGGATGGTCAGCAGCCCAAGTACCTGAACTCGCCGGAAACGCCGATTTACGTCAAAGGACGGACGCTTTACGGGCTGCACCTGAGCAAGACCTCCATCAGTCGCGTCAAGCATGCAGTGATGGTGGAGGGCTATTTCGACTTCGCACAAGCCTGGCAGGCTGGCATTACAAATGCGGTCGCTTCGTCCGGGACGGCGCTGACGCCGGCCCAGGCGCGACTACTGAAACGATTCGCTTCGAAAGTCGTCCTCAGCTTCGATCCGGATGCCGCGGGCCAAGGGGCCGCCGCCCGATCGTCGGAGCTCCTGGTGTCGGAGGGATTTCAGGTTAATGTTGCCACGCTGCCGCCGGGCGACGACCCGGACAACTTCATCCGGAAGAACGGCGCAGGGGCCTATCAGGACAAACTTCGAGGGTCGAGGCCGTACCTGGAGTATTTGCTCGAACGCGCCTCGATAGGTCTGGACCTCTCAAAGGACGAGAATCGGCGGGAATTCCTGAATGCGATGCTCACCGTGGCGGCCAGAATACCGGACGCGGCCGCGCGTGACCAGTTCGCAGACAGGCTGGCGCACAAGGCGCGCATTACTGAAGAGGTAGTCCGGGCGGAAATTCGCAAGGCAGCGGTTCACCGCCAGACGACCGTCGAGGAACGGCGGGTACTGCCGATCGGGCAGGTCAAGGCAGCGGAACGCGGCCTGCTCTGGGCGGTTATTCGAGATCCGGAGGAGGCCCTCCGAGTGATTGGCGGGCTCGAAGATCAGGATCTGGAGGGGCTCGCGACGGCCGATATTCTGAGACAGGCGCGATCCCTGCAGGGATGCCCGCCGGCCTCCTTACCTCCTGTCCTGTTGGAGCGTCTAAGTACTGGGGAGGTCGAGCTGGTCGAGGCCATCTCGGCCCAACCCGAGGCTCCGGCCCGGGTGCTGTCGGACTGCGCGCTGGAACTTCGAAAGCACCGCCTGATTCGGGAACGGACGGCGGTCGAGCGACAACTGGCCAGTTTGATCGAACAGGGCGTTCCGAGCCACGATGGGCGGATCGACGAACTGGGCATGCGGCAGATCGGGCTGAAGCGTGAAATCGAAGCAATGAATAACTTGCAGAACGGACAGGGCGCATGAAGGTGGGAGTTAAAGGAGATATACCGTTGTCGATCGAAGAAAAATACGATGAAGTGAGGCAGCTCATCTCCATCGGCAAGGAAAAAGGCTACCTCCTGTACGACGAGGTCAACGAACTGCTGCCGGCCGACATCACGTCGTCCGACGAGTTGGACGACCTGTTCAGTACATTCGGCAGCGCGGGCATCGAAGTCGTCGACTCGGAACAGAAATACCGGGAAGACAAGCTGCTCGACCGGACCGGCGAAGGGGCGGAAGAGCTCGAGCTCGATCTCACACCTGGCGCGCTGGACAAGACGAACGACCCGGTGCGCATGTACCTGCGCGAGATGGGCACGGTCCCTCTCCTCACGCGCGAGGGGGAAGTCGAAATCGCGAAGCGCATCGAGCGCGGGAAGCTCGCGGTCATCAAGTCGATTTCGCGCACGCCGACGATCGCGCGCGCGATCATCCAGATGGGCGAGCAGCTCAAGGCCGACGAACGCAGCATCCGAGAACTCGTCACCTTCGTCGACGAGGAGCTGACCGACGAAAAGATCGAAGACCGCAAGAAGCAGGTCATGCGGCAGATTGAAGCTGTCCGCAAGGCCTGGCAGGCGGTCGAGAAGTGCAAGGAGAAGCTCGATAAGACGCCGCGCGGCACGACCACGCGCGACAAGCGGAAGTATCGGCGCGTCCGATGGGAGTCGCTGCGCGCCCGTGTCGAGCTGTCGAAGCTGATTCGCAAGATCGAGTTCACCGAGAACATCAAGCGCCGGATGATCGACCAGATCAAGGAGTCGGTCGAGGCGGTGATGCGGGTCAAGCGCCAGATCGACCACATCGAGCGCCAGGTCAACCCGAAGAACAAGAAGAGCAAGCTGAAAGAGGAAGAGAAGAAGAACCTGCTCAAGCAGCAGAAGGAGCTCAAGGTCGAAGTCAAGACGATGGCCGACGAGCTCGAGGAAACGCCGGATCAGTTGATGCGCACGCTCGAGACGATCGCTCGAGGCGAAATCCAGGCGGAGCAGGCAAAGAAGGAGCTCGTCGAGGCGAACCTCCGGCTGGTCGTCTCGATTGCCAAGAAATACACGAATCGCGGACTGCAGTTCCTGGATCTGATTCAGGAAGGCAACATCGGCTTGATGAAGGCGGTCGACAAGTTCGAGTACCGCCGCGGCTACAAGTTCTCGACCTACGCGACGTGGTGGATTCGCCAGGCGATCACCCGGGCGATCGCCGACCAGGCCCGGACGATCCGGATTCCGGTCCACATGATCGAGACGATCAACAAGCTGATTCGCACGTCTCGCGCGCTGGTCCAGGAGCTCGGTCGCGAACCGACTTCCGAGGAAATCGCAAAGCGCATGGACATCCCGGTCTCGAAGGTGCGGAAGGTCCTCAAGATCGCGCAGGAGCCAATCTCGCTCGAAACACCAATCGGCGAGGAGGAAGATTCGCATCTTGGTGACTTCATCGAGGATCGACAAGTGGTGTCGCCGTCGGATGCGGTCATCAACTTGAACCTCAAGGAGCAGACCGACTCGGTCCTGAAGACGTTGACGCCGCGCGAAGAAAAGGTGATCAAGATGCGCTTCGGCGTCGGCGACGGCAGCGAGCACACGCTCGAAGAAGTCGGGCAGAGCTTCGCCGTCACGCGCGAGCGCATCCGCCAGATCGAGGCGAAGGCGCTGCGGAAGCTGCGCCACCCATCGCGCTCCCGAAAGCTGCGCGCGTTCCTCGAAGGACGCACGTAGAAAGTGAAAAGTTAAAAGTTAAAAGTCAGAAGTACGGAGAGAACGAAGGTAGGAGTCTCAAGGGCAGCAGTCCTCGGGACTTTTACCTTTTAACTTTTCACTTTTAACTTTACGCTAGTGCGGGCCCATAGCTCAGCGGTCAGAGCCGCCGGCTCATAACCGGCCTGTCCCAGGTTCGAATCCTGGTGGGCCCATCCTCCGCTCACGTGTCAGGCGGAGGATGCTCACCGTAGCGCGAAGCGCGAAGGTGGGCCCAAATGCTGATTTTTGAATGCTGAATGCTGATTGATAGAATCAGCATTCATAAATTCAGCATTCAGCATTCAGCGTTCAGCATTCCTTTTGATGCACCCAGACCTTCAACACCTCATTCGACTTCAGGAGCTCGACCTCGCCGCCGAACGGTCGCGGCGGCGGATCGCGGAACTGCCGCTGGCCCAACAGGCACTGGAGGCGCGGTTGGCCGACCAGTCGAGGGCCCTCGCGACCGTCAAGGAGCGCATCGCCGCCGACCAGGCGGCGCGCCGCGAGGTTGAAAAGGAGCTGGCCGCGGTCCAGGGCCGGCTGTCCAAGTACAAGGGCCAGTTGATGGAGGTGAAAACCAACAAGGAATACCAGGCGATGCAAAAGGAGATGACCGTTGCCGAGCAGGAGGTGCGCGGCCATGAGGACCGTCTCCTCGAGCACATGGAGCGCGCCGAGAACTTCGCTGCCGAGTTGAAGGCCGCCGAGGCAGCACTGAAGGCAGAACAGACGGTCGTCGCGCGGGAGCAGAAACAGCTCGACGCCGAGCGCGCCGCCCTCGAGCAGGAAATCGCGCGGTTGATGGCCTCGCGCGGCGACCTGGTCAGGCAGCTGTCGCGTGAGGCGCTGGCGCTCTTCGAGCGCGTCGCGCACGGTCGCAAGGGGATCGCCGTCGCGGAAGCGCGCGACGGCCTCTGCACCGTCTGCCACGTTCGTCTTCGGCCCCAGGTATTCAACGACGTCCGGCGCAACGACGCCCTGACCCAGTGCGAAAGCTGCACCCGGATCCTCTATTTCGTTCCAGCCGCCGCGCCCGGCGGGACCGCTTCCCCGTCCTGAGTCTTCCTGTGGTTCCAAGGCCAGACACTGACAGAAGGCAAACGAGAGCGCGTGTGGGGGAGCCCGAGGGGCGAAGCCCCTCGGAGTGATTATGATCGTCGCGTATATCGATGGCGGTGCCCGGGGCAACCCTGGGCCCGCGGGCTATGGCGCCTTCATTCAATCGCCCGAAGGAAACATTCTGGCGGAGCTGCATGGAGCGCTCGGCATCGCCACCAACAACGTCGCCGAATACAACGGGCTTCTCGCGGCGCTGCAGTGGGCGATCGATCACAACGAGCGCCGCGTTCATATCCGCGCGGATTCCGAGCTGTTGGTGAAGCAGATGCGCGGCGAGTACAAAGTCCGCAACGCGGGACTGCAGCCGCTGTATGTCAGGGCACGCCTGCTCGCCGCCGAGCTCGACGTTGTGAAGTTCGAGCACGTCCGCCGGGAGTTCAACAAGGAGGCCGATCGCCTCTCGAATATCGGAATGGACGAAGCGGAGAATCGGCTCAAAACGGATTGATGATTGTCGATTGCTGATTGTCGATTGAACCTCAATCAGCAATCACCAATCCGCAATCATCAATCAGTCAATCGGGCTCTTATTATTCCCACCATCCGTCCCGCCTGCGCCTTCGCCGCCCGGTAGGAATGGAACACGTCGGCGAACGTTTTCGTGCACAGACCGGCGACGTGAATCTGCGTAGCCGGAATGCCGGCCGCTTCGAGCTGATCGCGATTGGCGCGCGGCAGATCGAGGTGCGAGCGATCGCCGGCGCCGCCAGCAAACCACCGCGCGATGGAATCTGCCGAATGTCCCGCGTCTCGAAACGCCGCGACGACTTCGGGCCCCACTTCGCCGCAGCACGCACCCAGGCAGGGGCCGATGGCGGCGACCAGATCTTCGGGATTCGAACCAAACGATTCCTGCATTGCGCGCACTGCCGCCGGTGCCGCGCCACGAACGGTTCCCCGCCAGCCCGCGTGCGCGGCGCCGACGACGCCACGGCGGCGATCTGCGAGCAGGACCGGCGCGCAATCGGCAACGCGAACGCCAGGAGCGCTGGTTGGATCGTCCGACACGGCTACGTCGGCCTCCGGGCGCGTCCATGGCAAGGTCCGCCCACGCCTCGCAACCGCGACCGTCGCCCCATGTACCTGGCGGACGAGCAGCACCCGATCGTGACCGACGCCAATTTCGCGCGCCACCGCGTCCCATTCGTCGCGGTCGTCACGAAGCTCGAGGCTGGAGGTCGTGAAAAAATGATCGGCATACGCCAGCAGCGCCCGGCAGCGCAGCACCGATCCCCAGGGGGCTTGCGTCCATTCAAAACCATCGCTAGGCTGAGGCAGAGCCATGAATATCCTCGGACTCGGATTCGATGCGACCGACATTCCCCGGATTGCCGCCACCTTTGAACGATATGGCGAACGCTTTCTCCGGCGCGTATTCACCGACGGAGAGATTGCCTATTGTACGCGGCGCCGAAACCCCGCACCGCACCTCGCTGGCCGATTCGCAGCGAAAGAAGCCGCGATGAAGGCGTTGGGTACGGGGCATTCGCGCGGCGTGCTCTGGCGGGACATCGAGGTCTTCCGCACGTATGGCCCGCCGCAACTCAGGTTGCACGGGGGCGCGGCGGCGCAGGCGGACCGCATGAAAGTGAAATCAACGCTGGTCAGCATCACGCATTCCGACGCGCTGGCCATGGCGCAGGTCCTGCTGCTCGGCTGACCGGCGTCGCCGCCGGTTGACGCCAGGCGTCGCCGGGTGCCACTCGCTCTGCGGTTCCCGAACATCGGTTCGGCGCAACTCGTGCCGTCGCAAGACCATCCACGAACAGCTCCTCGCATCGCCCACCGGCATCGGGTTTGCCCCTTGGGCCGTCGCACCGCCGCTTGAAGAGGAGCCAACACGATGACTATCAAGATCATTCCGAACGACAAGGGAAATCCGCCGGGCAAACTTGCGGACGCGGAAGTTCACTTCACCGACGGACCTTTCGCGGGGCTGAAGTTGATCGGATTTGCCGTCTGGGAAAGGAAGACTGGAAATGGCCGGAACGTCACGTTTCCCGCCAGGCAGTATTCCGTCAACGGCGAACGGCGCAGCTACGCACTGCTTCGGCCGGTCGCAGAGGCGACCGCGCAGGACAAGATTCGCGACCTGATTCTGCAAGCCTACGCGGAGCATGCAGAAGCTGCGATCGCGTCCTGAAACGGACCGGGGTCCCGGCTCAATCCAACACGGGAAGCAGCCGCAGGTTTTCTTTCTGCCGCTTTGGCGGCAGCGTCCATTCCGCGCGGAGGCCCTTGTCGAGCTCCGCCCGGAAAAAAGACGACTTCATGCCGCCGTCGATGATGTCCCAGGGCAGGACGGCGTCCTGCGAACGGTCGCGGAAAATATAGAAATCGGCATCCAGACCGCTCTCGGCAACTGCGGCGCGCCACTGTCCGCCATTGCGCTCGGCCGCTTCAATCGTGTCGGCCACGCGCCGATCGCCGAGCGACAACAGCGCCTGGTAATACGAATGACGCTCCGACTTGATGTTGAAATACACGTTGTCGAGGCCCGACAGCAGCTGGCGGAGCCGCTTCCCTTTGGCGTCGGTCACCGACGGATCTTCCATCGGCAGCCACTGATACGTGGTTCCAGGCTTCGGGATGAGAGGGTTCACGCTGCCGACGATGCGGCCGAGACGGCCGCGAGGCCGTCCATGCTTGAGCATCACCTCGCGCATCTGCACCGTCAGATCGTGGATCGCCACGAGATCGGCTTCGGTTTCCGTCGGCAATCCAATCATGTAGTACAGCTTCAGATTGTCGATCTCGTTGGCGAAGATCAACTCGGTGGCGGCGAGGATCTCGTCATTGGTCACGGTCTTGTTGATCACGCGTCGCAGCCGATCGGAACCGGTCTCAGGGGCGATCGTGATCGAACGCTCGCCGCTCTTCCGCAGGAGGCGGACAATCGGCTCGGTGAGATCGTCGAGCCGCAGCGATGCAGGACTGATCGAGTAGCCGAGTTCGAGAAGCCCGGTGAGAATCCGTTCGATCTCCGGGTGATCGCACAGTGCAATCGACACCAGCCCGGCCTTCGTGGAGTGCGCCCTGGCTTTTTGCGCCAGCTCGAGGATTCGATCGGCGGGAAAGGCTCTCACGGGCAGATAGTTGTAGCCGGCCCAGCAGAACCGGCACAGGTTCGCGCACCCGCGCACGACCTCGATCAGGAAACGCGAGCCGAACTCCGTGTCCGGCGTGAAGATCGATGTAGCTGGGGGATCCAGCCGTTCGATGCTCTTCACCGCGGCTTTCTTCACCGTCGCTGGCGCGCCAGTTCCGGGCTTCGCCGCGAACGCGGCAATCGTGCCGTCGCTGTTGTAGTGCACATCGTAGAACGACGGGATATAGAACCCACGTTCCTGCGCGAGCCGTCGCAGCAGGTCGTCCCGATGCTCTGCCTTTGCCACCGCGCTCGCCAGCGCCGGCACGAGCAGCTCCCCCTCGCCTGCGGCAATCACGTCGGCGAACGGCGCGAGCGGCTCAGGGTTCACGAAGGTGACCGCACCGCCGACGACGACGAGCGGATGGCGCGAGCGGCGCGCGTCGGCGCGCGGCGGCAGCCCGGCGAGTCGAAGAAGCGTCACGACGTTCGTGTAGTCCCATTCAAACGAGACCGAGAACGCGATCACGTCGAACTCCGAGACCGGGGTCTGCGATTCGAGCGTCACCAGCCGCGTCCCCGACTGCAGCTGTTGCTGCAGTTCCTGCTTCGGCGGAAGGAACACCCGCTCGCAAACGACGTCCTCGAGGTCGTTGAAGAGACGGTAGACGGTCTGAAACCCGAGGCTCGACATCCCCACGTAATAGGTGTTGGGGAATGCCAGCGCAACGCGCAGCCGGCCGCCGTGCGGTTTGCGGACGTAGCCGACTTCGCGCGCGAGCATGTCACGCGCGCGTTCGCGATGATTCCAGGTCTTCATTGAAATGACGGTGCGAATTGACGGAAGCCGTCGGGGCGCGGCTCCGGATTACAGCGAAAACTCCGGCGCAGTACGGCGGATGAGGCTGGCGCGGCGCCGCACCCGCGTGCCCTGGATTTATCTAGTGTATCACGCGCGCCCGCGCCGGCGGGACGCGGTCACGCGCACCCGCGCCGTCGCGTGAGGGCCTTCAGCCTTCAGCACTCAGCATGGCTTCAGGCTTCGTTCTGCCGCCGAAGAAACGCCGGGACGTCGAGCGGCGACACCGGTTCGAACTCGGCGCCTGGAGCCGTCGATTCGATCTCTGCCGTCACCGCGGGGCCTGGCGGGATGGGCAGTTCGAGCACCGACCGTCGCGAGAATGTCATCCGCGAGCCTCCGGCCGCCGCCACCCGCTCGCCCGTGTCCTGTTTCCACGAGCTGTAGGACTGGAGGTCGACGGGTGTCACCGCAGACGATGCGGCCATGGTCCTGGTCGCGCCGGGACGATCGAAGCCGGTCGCAATGACGGTGATCTTGACCTTGCCTTCCATCCGCGGATCCACGACCGCGCCGAAGATGATGTTGGCCTCTTCGTGAGCGGCTTCCTGGATGACGCCGGATGCTTCGCTGACTTCGATCAGCGATAGGTCGGGCCCGCCGGTGACGTTGATGATCACGCCGCGCGCGCCCTTGACCGACGCATCTTCGAGGAGCGGGCTCGAAATGGCTGCGCTGGCTGCCGCCATCGCGCGGTTCTCACCCTCTGACAGACCGGTGCCCATGATCGCCAGTCCCATTCCCGCCATGATCGTCTTGACGTCAGCGAAATCGAGATTGATCAACCCCGGAACGATGATGAGATCGGAGATTCCCTGGATCGCCTGTCGCAACACATCGTCGGCCGTGCTGAACGCATCGTTGAGCGAGGTGCTCCGGGCGATGGTCGCCAGCAAACGTTCGTTCGGGATCGTGATCACCGTGTCCACGCATTCGCGCAGCTCCTCGAGGCCGCGTTCGGCCTGGAACTGCCGCTTCTTGCCTTCGAACTTGAACGGCTTGGTCACGACCGCGATCGTGAGCGCGCCGAGCTCGCTGGCGAGGCTGGCGATGACCGGTGCCGCGCCGGTGCCGGTTCCGCCGCCCAGTCCGGTCGTGACAAACACCATGTCGGCGCCGTCCAGCGCTTCGATGAGCTTCTCGGTGTCCTCGAGCGCCGCCTCGCGGCCGACGTTCGGGTCGGCGCCGGCACCCAGGCCTTTCGTCAGCTTCGCGCCAATCTGCAGCTTGTTGGGCGCGGCGTTGAGGTGCAGCGCCTGCACGTCAGTATTGGCAATCAGGAATTCGACACCGTCGAATCCCGCCGCCACCATTCGATTGACGGCATTGCTTCCTCCGCCGCCGACGCCGACGACCTTGATCCGCGCGCCGGACCGCCGCGTTTCGTCGAGCTTCAGCCGCAGGGCGTCCGAGCTGGTTGGTGTCGTCTGGGTTCCATGAGCCATGTGTGACCTCCGGGCGAGTGATGCGTCGTTCGTGTTTGTCACAGTGCCGACCGGAGTTCCGTCCGGCACGTGCAGCTTCTGCGTGTCCACTTCCGCGTTCGTGTCGCGTCCGCCTTTCGCCTTGGCCCAGGCTTCGGCGAGCGGCCCCAGCTTCAGCAGTTCGGTCAGGCGGAAATCCATCAAAAGAACTCTTTGAACAGCGTCCGGAGCCGTCCGGCCACGCGTCCAAGCGCTCCGGCGCCTACCGGGCGTGCCGGTTCGCCTGCGTGGTTGCGATGTCCGTACATCACCAGGCCCACCGCGGTGGCAAACGCCGGACTGTTGACGTGATCGGCCAGTCCGCCGACGCCCGCCGGCGTTCCGCGACGGATCGGCAGATCGAAGATCTGCTCGGCAATCTCGGCGACTCCCTCGAGCATGGCGCCGCCGCCGGTGAGCACGATCCCGGAATTCAGGGACTTCTCGAATCCGGCCCGGCGGATCTCGTCCCAGAGCAGATGGAAAATCTCTTCGGCTCTCGGTTGCAGGATCTCGGACAGGATTCGTCGCGCCATCAGTCTTGGTTTGCGCCCGCCGACGCTGGCGACTTCGATGGTCTCGTCCTCATCGACCATCGCGGACAGCGCGCAGCCGCATCGCCGCTTGATCTTTTCCGCGTCAGGAATCGGGGTTCGCAGACCGACCGCGATGTCGTTGGTGAAGTGATCCCCGCCAACCGCGACGACACCCGTGTGCCACAGGCTGCCGCGTTCGAAGATGGCGTAGTCGGTCGTGCCGCCGCCGATATCGACGATCGCGACGCCCAGCTCTTTCTCATCCTGGGTGAGCACGGCCTCGCTCGCGGCCAGCTGTTCGAGCACCGTCTCGATCACCGCCACGCCCGCGCGATTCACACACGCGACGATGTTCTGGGTGGAGGATGCGCTTCCGGTGACGACGTGGACGTTCACTTCGAGACGCGTCCCGGTCATCCCAACCGGCGCGCCGATGCCGTCCTGCTCGTCGACGACAAAATCCTGCGGCAGGACGTGCAGAATCTCGCGTCCGCTCGGCAGCGCGACCGCTTTCGCCGCATCGATCGCGCGGCGCACGTCTTCGCGGGTGATCTCGCGATTCTTTCCAGCGATGGCGACCACGCCGCGGCTGTTGAACGCTTTGACGTGGGCGCCGGACAATCCGAGGTGAACCGAGTCGATCTCGACGCCCGCGGTCAGCTCGGCCTCGTCGATCGCCTTCTTGATTGACTCGACGGCGGCTTCGAGATTGACGACGACACCGCGCCTGATGCCGCGCGAATCGGCGAGGCCGATGCCAATGATGTCCAGCCCGCCCTCGCCGGTCATCTCGCCGACGATCGCCGAGATCTTCGACGTGCCGACATCGAGCCCGACCAGGTATCGCTCCTTGCGTGCCACCAGAAGCTCCGTTCTACAAGCGCTTCATCGAAGAAGCGGGATTCGACCGTCCACGTCAGGGCCGCTTGTGCGTGGTCTTGATCGGCCCGACGACCAGCTGATCGCCAAACCTGAGATCCACGTAATCGATGTCCTGCACCACCCGCTCACGCAACGCGGAGGCCACATCCACGTACGACTGCAATCGTTCGAGAAACCGCTCCTCGCCGAGATGCAGCAGCGCCGGGTCACCCTCGATCAGGACGACCGCGTCATGGAGATCGCTCACGTCGATCTGAGAGATGCGGCGGGCGAGATCCTTTCGCGCGGCCACCGCATCGAGGACCCGCGCCGCCAGATCGGCGCGTCGTTCATCGAGCACAGGCTGGGCTGACGCCGGCGCGCGGACCAGCCCGTCGATGATCGGCATGTCGAAACCGGCATACTGCGGCCCGAATTCATCGATCACCACGCCGGTCCGATCGATGAGATAGAGCTGGTTCTTGATCCGGCACAGTCCGATTGGCGTGCGTTCCGAAACGAACACCTCCACCGTCGACGGCAGCACCCGGCGCAAGGCGACGTCGGCGACCCAGGGCGATTGCAGCAGGCGTCGACGAAACGCAGACAGATCGGCGGTGAGAATGCTCGTGCCGCGGATGCCGTCCGAGAGCGTCCGCACCTCGCCCTCGGACAAGCGCGCGTTCCCCTTGACCGCAATGTGCTGAATCCTGAGCCCGGCGGCGCTCACCACCAACTCGAATGCGCGATAGGTCGCGTAGCTGACGAGCACGACGGCGACGACGATCCGCACCGCGCGCCACGACACGCGGGCCTGCGGCCGGCGCCGCCGCCCGGGCTTGATGCGGGCACGACGGAAGTTTTTTTCCGCGGGAGCCTTCACGCCCATCCGCCTTCGCCCTCCCGTTTCTTGGTTTGGCCCTGGCGTCCGCGCGACACGTCCGACGAGCCCCCACCACCGGTGCCACCGCGAAGTTCATCGAGAATGCGGTCGCCAACCGTCCCGATCGAGCCGGCGCCAAGGGTAATGACGAGATCTCCGCGGCGCACCACCGAGACCACCGCCGCCGGCAGTGCCTGGAGATCCTTCACCACATGGACGGGACAGCGGCCGACCGCGCGAACCGCCTCGGCCACTCCCTCAACCGTCACCCCCGGAATCGGATCTTCCCCGGCGGCGTAGATGTCGGTCAGCACCACCTCGTCGGCTGCAGCGAGCGCCGTGCCGAATTCCGGCAGCAGCTGGCTCGTCCGCGAATATCGATGCGGCTGAAACACGACGACCACTCGCCGATCGATGCCGGCGCGCGCCGCGGCGATGACCGCGGCGATTTCCGTGGGATGGTGGCCGTAGTCGTCCACCACCATGACTCCTTGCTCCTCGCCGCGCATCTGGAACCGACGATCAGCGCCACGGAACTCTTCGAGCGCTGCGGCAATCCGCTCGAATGTCACCCCGGCCTCGAGTCCGACGGCGACCGCGCCCAGCGCGTTGAGGAGGTTGTGGCGGCCGGGCACACGGAGGCGCAGCGACCCCAGCCGTGCTGGCGCCGCATCGCGGCGCTCGGCGACCACGTCGCACGCCGATCCAAATGCTTCGAGGCGCATGTTCTCGCCCGCGATGTTCGCGCTCGATTCGCTGAAGCCGTAGGTGATCACCCGTCGCGTCAGCCGCGGAATCAACTCGCGAACCGCCGGGTCGTCTGCACAGGCGACGACGGCGCCATAGAACGGCACCTTGTTGGCGAATTCCACGAAGGCCTGCTGGAGGTTCTCCCAGCTGCCATAACTCTCCATGTGTTCGCGATCGAGATTGGTGATCAGGGCAATCGTCGGCGACAGTTTGAGAAACGAGCGATCGCTCTCGTCTGCCTCCGCCACCATGTAGTCCCCTCGCCCGAGACGCGCATTGCTGCCAAAGGCGCTCAGCTTCCCGCCAATCACGGCGGTCGGGTCGAGACCGGCGCGCTCGAGCACGAGCGCCACCATCGACGTCGTCGTGGTCTTGCCGTGAGCGCCGGCGATCGCGATGCCGTATCGAAGACGCATCAGCTCGGCGAGCATTTCCGCCCGCGGAATGACCGGGATGTGACGGCGCGTGGCTTCAGCAACTTCGGGATTGTTCGAACGGATCGCGGAAGACGTGACGACCACCTCGGCGTCGCCGACGTGCGAGGCGTCATGGCCCGCACGCACGCGCACACCGAGCTGCTCGAGTCGATCCGTGACGTCCGATCGCCGCGCATCCGACCCGGTCACCTCGTATCCGAGGTTGGCGAGAAGCTCGGCGATACCGCTCATGCCGATGCCTCCCACGCCCACGAAATGAATTCTTCTCGTCCGCCCAAGCAAGTTCTTTTCTGCTGATCCTTGTTCGTTCTACCGACGGCGCTGGTCCGCCAACTCCAGCGCCTTGTCCGCGATGACGTTCGCGGCATCAGGTCGTCCCATCGTCCGAGCGGCCGCGGCCATGGCATCTCGCCGCGCCGGACTCGCGACGAGCTGGACGATCCGTGCCGCCAGCGCCGCGCCACTCAGGTCCTTCTGGTCCATCACCTCCGCCGCCCCGGCCCCTGCAAGGACCTCGGCGTTCTTGCGCTGGTGATCGTCGGCGGCGGTCGGCAGCGGCACGAGCACCGCCGCGCGACCGGCTGCCGTCAACTCCGCAATCGTCGTGGCGCCGGCGCGGCAGACCACGAGATCGGCGGACTTTATTTCCCGGTCCATAGCGAACAGGAACGGCTCCACGCGGGCCTCGAGCCCCGCGCGCCGATAGCCGTCGCGGACCAATGCAAGATCGCGCTCTCCTGTCTGATGCGTGATTGCCATCCCGCCAGGGTGGGCTGCCAGTTGCGGCGCCGCCTCCACCATGGCCACGTTGATCGCGTGCGCGCCCTGGGAGCCGCCAAAGATCAAAACCCTCGGCGGTCCCGGATCTCGGATACCGGGAGCGACAGCTTGCGACACGAATTCCGCGCGTACCGGGTTGCCTGCGACAATGGCCCTCCCTCCGAAGTAGGACGCCGTCGATTCGAACGTGACCGCAGCCGCGCTGACGGCGGGCGCGAGCAGTCGATTGGTCAACCCCGGAACCGCATTCTGTTCGAGCAGCAGCGTCGGGATGCGCCGCAAGACCGCGATTGCCACGACCGGGCCGGAGCTGTACCCGCCAACGCCGATCACGAGATGGGGCGCGCGGCGAGAGACAATCGACCACGCGTCGAGGGCGCTCAGCGGAAGCAGCAGCAGGCCTCGGAGCCGCGCGGCGATCGACGTCGCTTTCAGGCCGGCGCTCCGCAGCGTGTCGAGCGCGAAGCCCTCGCGTGGAATCACGCGCGCTTCGATCCCGCGAGCCGTTCCGGCGAACGTGATCTGCGCATCCGGGTGCCGTCGCAGCAGCTGCCGCGCGACCGCGATGCCTGGATACAAGTGACCCCCTGTTCCACCGCCGGCGATCACGATGCGTAGCGGGCTCATGCATCCTGCACCGGCATCGTCGTCGTGATGACGTGCGTGGATGAGGCGTGCTGCGAGACATTCAGCAGGATCCCCATGCCAAGAAGATTGATCAGCAGCGAGGACCCGCCGTAGCTGACAAACGGCAGCGGGATGCCTTTTGTCGGCAACAAGCCCAGGACCACGCTGATGTTGAAGAAGGCCTGAAACGCAACCATTGTCGTCAGGCCAAGCGCCAGGAACGACCCGAAGCGATCAGGGGCGCGGAGAGAGGTCCGCAGGCCGCGCCAGGTGATGACGCAAAAACACGCCAGCACGATCGACGCGCCGATCAGACCGAGTTCCTCGGAGATGACGGCGTAGATGAAATCGTTGTGCGGCTCGGGGAGGAAGAAGAGTTTCTGAACGCCAGCCATCAGACCACGGCCGGTGACCCCTCCGGTGCCAACCGCAATCATCGACTGGATTATCTGGAAGCCGTCGCCCTGCGGATCGGCCCACGGATTCAGAAAGGCCATGACGCGACGCCACCGATACTCTGAAAACGCGAGCAGAAGATAGAGCGCGGGAGCGGCGGCCATCGCCACGGCCGCCACGTAGCGATAGTCGATGCCGGCCGCAAAAATCATGACCGCGGCAATGACCACGATTGACACTGACGTTCCCAGATCCGGCTCGCGCAGGATGAGGGCGACGATTACGCCGAGGACAATCCCGATCGGCAGGAGCGAATAGGCCGGCTCGTCGATCCGATCCATGCGGCGTTCGAGCAGCGCCGCGATGAAGAGGATGACGACAATCTTTGCCAGCTCGGACGGCTGCACACCGAGCGAACCGAATCCGAGCCAGCGATTGGCGCCGTTGCGGGAATGCCCAAAGAGCACCGCGACAAGCGCAATCGAGACCACCGCGAGACCGGTCCAGATCACGGCTGGCTGACGGTAGGTGCGGTAATCGATCTTCATCATCAGCGGCACGAGCGCGAGCCCGAGCAGCGCCCACGTGGCTTGTTTGAAGAGATACAGGTACGGATCGCCCTGATTCTCCATGGCAACGAAAGCGGAGGCGCTGTAGACCATCACCACGCTCGTGCACACGAGCAGCACGGTGGCGGTGAACAGCAACTTGTCGGATTTCAGCTTTCGCGCCATACTTCGCCGCCTAAAGGTCCGGTCGGGTCGGACCGACAACCACCCTGACAGTGCTCATCCACCGCGCACTGCGAGGGTGCACGGAACTGCACTCACTGCGCGCGTGCTGCGGACCGTGTCGCCGTGAGCGCCAGCCGCATTTCGCCGGCGACCGTTGCAGAATGCGATTCCGCACGGGCCCATGCGAACCGCGGAACGTCAGCGTAAGCAGTCAGCAGTCATCAGCCGGACGGGGGCTAAGACACCACCCTCGCAGACCGGGGCAGCCTGCGTTCCCAGCGGACGGTTCTTCACCGCACCGGCCGGACTGATGACTGCTCACTGCTCACGCATGACGTTCCATTCCTCGGCGAGTCGTCTCACTTCCCGCTTGAACGCGTGACCTCGCTCCGCGTAATCGCGAAACATGTCGAAGCTGGCGCATGCCGGGGCGAGCACGACCGTCTGCCCCGGCGACGCCGACGCAAATGCGGTGCGCACCGCCGACGACATGTCGTCCGCCTCGTGCACCGGGACCCGGCCACGGAGCGCCGCGGCAATCAGCGGCCGCGACTCGCCAATCGCGATCACCGTTGCCTGCCTCGATGCCAGCGGCTCCAGTAGGTCGAGGAAATCACCGCCTTTGAACCGGCCGCCCAGAATCACGACGACGCCGGGATCGAAGCTCTGGATCGCGCGCCGCGCCGCCTCGATGTTGGTGGCCTTCGAGTCGTTCACGAACTGCACGCCACCCACTTCTCCGGCCGGCTCCAACGCGTGTTCGAGGCCAGAGAACCCTTCGACGGCGCGCGTCATGGCTGCCCCGCCGACACCGGCGAGTGAGGCCACCGCCGCCGCCGCGAGCACGTCGGCCACGAGGTGCGGGCCGATCAAACGGATCGCCGACATCGGAACGAGCGGTTCACGCTCACGCCCGGAGCGCCGTACGATCGTGTTGCCGTCGACGACGATGCCGTCGGCAATCTCCCCCTGCAGCGAGAAAAGCAGCCGCCGCGATCGACTCGCTTCAGCCATTGCCAGCGTGATCGGATCGTCGGCGTTCAGCACGGCCCAGTCCTCCGACGTCTGCTGGGTGAAGATTCGCGCCTTCGCCGCGGCATACTCGTCGACGGTGCTGTGGCGATCGAGATGATCGGGAGAGAAATTCAGGAGAACGGCAATCCACGGATGGAACGTCTCGGTGGCCTCGAGTTGAAAGCTGCTCGCTTCGACGACGTGAATGGTGTCTTCGGTCGACTCGTCGACCTGGGCGCTGAGCGCGTGGCCGATGTTCCCGCCCACGAGGACACGGTGTCCGCCGGCTTCGAGCATGCGGCCGGTCAACGTCGTCGTGGTCGATTTCCCTTTCGTTCCAGTGATCGCGACGATCCTGCCCCGCAGCCAGCGCGACGCGAGCTCCAGTTCGCCCATCACCGGTACGCCCTCTCGACGCGCCGCTTCGATCAGCGGCTGACGATAGGGCACGCCGGGACTGGTCACGATCAGATCGGACCGGAGGAGCGTCGTCTCCTTGTGCCCTCCGAGCTCCAGGTCGACGCCTGCCTGTCGTAGACGTGCTTCCTCATCGAGATGCTCACGCACATCCGTGAGCGTCA